>Ga0105047_10012933_pt1 | contig 13387 bp, 10 predicted proteins | sample MAT04_FD_78384 | JGI IMG/M metagenome (GOLD analysis project Ga0105047, IMG submission 78384) | Freshwater microbial communities from Lake Fryxell liftoff mats and glacier meltwater in Antarctica - MAT-04 (megahit assembly) | ecosystem: Environmental > Aquatic > Freshwater > Ice > Liftoff...
CGACGTCTTCGGAACCGGCGAGCATCACCGCATGGAATTCCTTGATTCCGCACCGACTGTCCTGCTGCCTGCCGCAGCGGCGCGCACGAAAAACATCCGTCTGGCCAGCGCCGTCACAGTTCTTAGCGCGACGGACCCGGTCCGCACCTTTCAGGAGTTCGCGACCATCGACCTGATCTCCAAGGGCCGGGCCGAGATAGTGGCGGGCCGTGGCTCTTTCGGCGAAGCCTACCCCTTGTTCGGCTTCGCGATGGAGGATTACGACGTGCTCTTCGCGGAAAAGCTGGACCTGCAGCTGAAGCTGCGTGAAGCGACCAACATCACCTTGCGCGGACGTTTCCGGCCGCCGCTGACCGGTCAGGGTATCTTTCCCCGGCCGCATGAAGCGAAACTGCCGGTCTGGCTGGGCGTGGGCGGCACACCGCAATCCTTTGCCCGGGCCGGCACGCTGGGCCTGCCCTTGATGGTTGCGATTATCGGCGGCATTTTCGACCGCTTCCGCCCCCTGCTAGACTTGTATCGCGATGCGGGCCGCAAGGCCGGTCATACGCCAGAAATATTGAACGTCTGCGCGCACGCCACGGGTTTCGTCGGTGACACGGACGCAGCCGCGCGGGACGCATTCTTTTCCGGCTGGGCCCAGATGTCGACAGGAATCGGCCGGGAACGCGGCTGGCCGCCTGCCTCCCGCTCGTGCAACCGGTCGACGCCTCGAACGCTTCCGGTATGGCTTTGTTCGACATGCTGGGTGTCTTTGCCGATTTCGAGACCAACCTGCGGAGGGAACGACAGGCCGAGGGAATTGTCGCGCCAAAACTTCGGGGCGTTTATCTTGGCAGGCGCCCAAAGATCGACCTGGCTGGAATCCGGAAAAGATTAGCCGAGGGAGCAACGCCCACGGATATCGCAAGGGCATTGCGGGTTTCGCGCGGTACCGTTTTGAAGGCCAAACATCAGATGGAGGAACCCGCACGAGTGATAACGTGCATCCATCGCGAGCCCCCCTTGCAGGCTTTGACACCAGACCTTTGCGAAAAGCTCCAGCAAGAAATGCTGGCGGCTTGCCGACGTATCGCCAAGGCGCACGGATTGACCATAGTCGATGGCGGGCTGCTGGAAATGATCCTTTGGGTGGGGTTTGCGTTCGGCGTCAAGGTGGGCATCCCTTTGCCGGACGGAACCGTCTTCGACCCCGAAAAGGCCAAGTTCGAACTGCCCGCAAGAAACTACGGTCTCAGCCCGGACGACTTCGGCCAGGAATTCTCAACCGGTCGGGAAACGTTCCGTATCGTCGGCATCGAAACCCGCAGACCAAGGTACCCGATCAATGTTGAGCGTCAGCCGGACAGGCAAGGGTTCAAGTTCACGGCAGAAAACGTCGCCATGTGCCTCAAGACAATGCAATGACAGGAACTTCACCCTTTGTTCCCAGAAGCACTTGAATATGCAGCTTCGGGCCAGTTAGGCCGATCCGCGCCCGCATCCCCGGTCCGATGCGCCAGATACCGGGTCAGACCAGCTTGATGTTGACCAAAGCCAGCGCGGCGCGGCGGAAGGTTGACATGATCTGGCAGCGCTGCGGGTCGGGCACGACAGTGTCGCGCATCGCAAGGTCCATAACGGACAGCCAGTTTTCGGCGTCCTCAAGGCGGATCTCCACATGGGCGTGAATCTCGCGCAGGTTCATGTGACCATGGCGCTCTTCGTAGTAGCGGCGACCGCCGAAAAAGCCGCAGAGGAATTCGAACTGCGCCGGGCGGACATGGGCCAGACCGTGCCCCTTCAAGTGCATTTCCATGATCGCACGGCCCTGTGGAAGGGTTTCGATCAGGTCGTAAAAGTGATCGACAAGAAGGTGAACCTTGTCCTCGCCGCCGATCTTTTCGATCATCGGTTCCATCTGTCAGCCCTCAGCTTTGCGGGTGGGACTTCTTCGGGTCGTAGTGCGACAGCGGCACAATGACGCCGGGCAAGCGCTTTTGCTGGCCGTCGAGCTTGCCGACTTCCAGCGCTGTGCCGGGTTCGGCGTGAGCCACGTCCACCCGGGCAAGGGCAATGTTCTTGCCAAGGATGGGCAAGCGGACCGAGGACGTCACCTCGCCGATTTGCGCCCGCCCGATATGCAGGCAATCGCCGTGGCCGACATCGACGTTGGCGTCGATCTCCAGCCCGACAAACTTGCGGGACGGGTGTTCCTTGCGGCGGATCAACGCCTCGCGACCGATAAAGTCATCGGTCTTCGATTTCAGCGGTACGGTGAACCCGATGCCGACTTCGAACGGGTCGGTCTGATCGCTGAAATCATAGCCCGCAAAGATGAGACCGGCCTCGAGTCGCACCATGTCGAGTGCGGCAAGGCCCATCGGGCGCAGGCCCTGGTCTTCGCCATGGGCCCAGACGGCATCATAGACGGCGGTGCCGTCATTGGGGTGGCAGAAGATCTCGAACCCCAACTCGCCGGTGTAGCCCGTGCGCGAGACGACAACGGGCGCGCCCGACGGCCCGCCAAGCCGACCGACGGTAAAGCGGAACCAGCCGAGTTCTTCAATCGTGGGCTGGTGCGAGGCAGTCCAGATCATGCGCTTCATGATCTCGCGGCTGTTCGGGCCCTGGACGGCGAGGTTGTGGAGTTGGTCGGTCGAAGACCGCACCATCGCCCGCAGGCCCAGCTTTTCCGCCTGCTCGCGGAGCCAGACTCCGCCATATTCATCCCCGCCGATCCAGCGGAACTGGTCGCGGCCAAGGCGGTAGACGGTGCCATCGTCGATCATGCCGCCGTGGTCGTAACACATCGCGGAATAGACGACCTGGCCCTGCGACAGCTTCTTCATGTCGCGTGTCAGCACCCATTGCATGAGCGCCTCGGCGTCAGGCCCCGTCACTTCCCATTTGCGCAAGGGCGACAGGTCCAGCACGACGGCCTTTTCCCGGCAGGCCCAATATTCCTCAAGCGCGCCATTCTGCGAATAGACCTGCGGCAGCCAGTAACCCTTGTATTCCACATGGTGCCGGGTCCGCTCCGAGATGCGGGAATGAAAGGCGGTTTCCTTGGTCATCTGCGGCTCCGAAGCGGGTGTGGGTCGATAGGCGACGGCGCGAGAGAACTTCTCGGCTCCGGAATAGGTGCGGACGTGGATATCGCTGAGATACCAGCCATTCGCGGGCGAGGTGTCGTCGGGGCAGGCAGAGTTGACACAGACGATGTCGGTCAGCGCGCGGAAAAGCACATAGTCGCCGGGACAAGACCACGGCTCATCGCTGATCAGCACGCCATGCGCGTCGATACTGGTGTTGAAGAAAAGATTGACTGCCATCCAGCCGGGGCGCGGATCGACGCCGCGGGCCACGAGGGCGGTGTTGAAGTTGTCCGAGCAGTTGACATGGCCGGGGTAGCCGATGTCGTCGTAATACTTCGAGGCGCAGGCCATGGCGAAAGCGTCGTGGCGACCGACGGTATCCTGCACCACCTCGACCAATGGCACCCAGTCCTGATCGTAATATTTCGAATGCAGACCCGGCATCGGATAGGCGTGGCCCATCAGCGTGCGGCTGGTTGTCACGTCCACCGGGTGCTGGATGCCTTTGTCCAGCTTGCGGGCGTCGAAGCACTGGAAATCGGTACATTGGCGGCCATCGACGTCCATGACCTGAATGTAATCCCCGGCCTTGACGAAGTAGGACTCGGCGGTGGCGGAATGCACGCGCAGGTCAAGGATCGGGTCGGCCAGCGGGTCGGGCAGATCATAATGGCCGACCATCCGGGGCGTGGCGCGCTGGATCAGCAGAGTAATCGGCGTGGCGGTATCTTGCGCCCCGGGTGCCATGGGCAGGCCCGGCGCGGCAAGAATCAGCCACCCGTCATCAAGGGCCGTGAGTTCCGCCCGCGCGCCGGGCACAGGATCCGGCCCGAACAGCCGCAAGGCAATGGCGTTGGCAAGGTCGATGTGGCGTTGGGTCAGACCCCGGCGCAGGCGAGCCAGCCCTTCGCCTGCCGCATCGCCAAGGGAGAGCATGGCCTTCAGCCCCTCGGCCATGGAATTGGAGGCATGGCCAAGGATGGCCGTGTCCGTGCGGCCGACTTTCGTGGCGGCGATCAACTCGGCCGGCTGGCCGCCTTCGTCGTTGATCAGCGACAGACGGTCGCCCGTCATCAATTGCACAAGCGTCGCCCCGCCACCGGCGATCACATGGCGTTCCTGCCCAAGATGGCGCGAAAAACCCTGCGGCGTCAGGATGCGACTTGGACGGGGTGGCCCCGCTTGGACGGCCGCGTAGGGTTGGTCGAGCATGTCGGGCCCCCAATAACTTTGGTGTGTCGTCGCTTGTGCCGGATTTTAGTGCAGGTAAAACTTGTTTATTGCTAAGAATAGCATCTTGCCATCGTGACACAAGCGGCGACGGATTTGAAAGGGCGAAAATGCTGTCTCTGGGGTTCGGACTTTTGGCGGCCTGCGCCTGGGCAGTGAATGATCTTCCGGTGCGAAAGCTGGCGCAAAGTGCGGCGGTGCTGGCGGCCGGAATGGTGGCTTTGCTTATCCCGGCGCTCGTGATGGGCGGGTGGGAGACGATGGGCCGGGCGGCCATGGTGCCCGCCATTGCGGCGGGAGGTGGCCTATGTGGCGGGATCGGGCGGGCTGTAACAGGCGCTAGGCCGCGCATCCGTCTGGATCGTGGCGCCGGTTCTGGGGTCTTTCCCGATCCTGTCCCTGGGCATCGCGTAAGGACGGGGGCGCGCGGTACCATCGGTGGAGTGGCTGGCCGTTCTGGCCATCGTGTTTGGGATTGCGATGGGCACCCTGACGGGCCGCGAGGAGGGCACGCCGACGCGGGGCAGTCTTGGTGCAGCGGTGGGTTGGGCCGCCGTTGGTGCTGCCGGGTTTGCGGCGACCTTTGCCCTGAGCCAGGAGGCCGCGCGACAGGGGGCCGAAATCCCGGCGATGGTGGTCACCCGCGTTACGGCTTTGGCGGGGGTCCTTGTGTTGTGCGCGACATTCCGATCCGCCCGCCTGGTACCGGGAACGGTGCCGGTTCTGCTGGGGATGTGGGTTCTGGACGCTACGGCTCTCGGGCTGGTCACCGCCTCGGCCGCGCTGCCAAACCCCGAGTCGAGGGCAGTCGCCTCGGCTCTGTTCAGGGTGCTGACCATCCTTCTGGCCTGGAAGGTGCTTGGGGAACGGGTTGCCGCGTTGCAATGGGTGGGGATTGCCGTGTTGTCGTTGCAGGGGTGAAGTCGCGGGGTGCAGCCCGCCCTATTCCGCCGCCTCGACCCTTGGCGCGTTCATGCGGGACTGGCGGACCGCCAGGGTCAGGCGGCGTTCCTCTCTGGGGCTGACGCCAAAAAGTTGCGTATAGTGGCGGATCATCGGACTCGACGTCAGATAGCCGACCGATGCGGCAATCTCGCGGAAGCTGTCATTCGAGTAGAGCACGCGCTGCCGGGCCTTGGCCAGTCGCAGATGGTTGTAGTAGCGCAGGGGGCTCTGCCCAGTTTCGCGCTTGAAGAGCCGCTCGAAATGGCGGCCGGATAGGCCCACGGCAGCGGCGACATCGGGGATACGCAAGGGGTCTTCGATGTGGGACTCAAACAGCCGGATCGCCGCGCGGATCGGCGGCGGAAGGTCATCTGCCGTGCTGCCCGCACCGGCAACGGGAACCTTTTGGCGGGCGTCATTGTCTCGGACGAAAGGATGCTGAAACCAGCAGGCGACCTCGGTCATGCAATCGCGGCCGAGACGCTCTTCAATCAGCCGCAGCATCAGATCAAAGACGGCCCCGGCCCCCGAGACGGTGTTGCGACGCCGCGCGCACAGGATCGTGGATTCCGAAGCCCCGACATCAGGAAACTCGGCCTTGAACGCGGCCTCGTAACACCAGTGTACGGAACAGCTTCGCCCCTCCATCAGACCGGCACGGGCAAGCGGAAAAATACCGCCGGAAAATGCGCCAAGTGTCACCCCGGTGCGCTCCAGCCAACGCAGGCGGGCCGGACTGCGGCGGGGGTTGGCGAATTCGGCGGTGGGCGGAGCAAGGAGGTAGAGGTGGTCGAGCCCCTCGGTTTCCAGCAGAGTCTCATCCGGGTCGAAACCGATTTCGGCCGAGGAGCGCACGGGCGCGCGGGTTTCGGCCACCAGCCGCCAGACGAATTCCCGCCGCCCGGTGATTTCGTTCGCGGCGCGCAGGGGCTCGATGGCCGAGGTGAGACAGGCCATCGGAAAGCCCGGGAACATCAGGAACCCAAGGCGAAGGGGGGCGGGCTGGCCCATCAGTCTTCAGGCCACCAGCCCGGCGATGTGGGCGAACCATCGTCATGTTTCGACAGCCACTGCACCATGGCATCGCGGTTGCGGATGAATCCCTTGTAGGTGGCAAGTTCCTCCGGCAGATCGCGCAGCACTCGGTGCAGGCGGCGGCCCCACTTCGGCACCGTCACCAGATCGTCAAACCGGCCCAGATAGCAGCGGATGTCGAAGGCGATCGCGTTGGATCGCGGCAGCCGATAAAGCGACTGAAGTTCGACCCGCAGGTGTTGTTTCGCCCCGAGGTTTTCGGGCGTCAGCGTGGTCTTCGATGGCCCCCATATCGGATAGGTCTCGGGTGCGGTGTCCAAAAGCGGATTCACGGTCATGGTCCAGTTGAACCGACGCACCGGCGCGCCGTGCTGCAGCTTTAGAAGAAATTTCAGAGCCCGGTCAAAAACGCCCTTCTCATGCGCCAGCGGCACCGGTGCATGCCATTCCATGAAGCTCATGCCCACATCGAAATCCAGCGACCAGTCGGCCTGGCTGGTGACCATTCCGGCATCCATCCACAGGTCGTTGTCGCGTTCGTCCTGCAGGCTGAAATCGCCCTGGGTCTGGCGGGTTATGTATTCGAACGGCCCATATGGCAGTGTCGACTCGTCAAGAAAGGTAAAGTGATGGTCAATGCCCAGTGGCCGGTTGATCCAGTGCCAGCGGTTGCCGTCCTTGGTCACCGAGAACCACTGCGGGTAATCTCGGGCCTTGGACTCCATGAGCAGTTCCAGCAGGTCCCAGCCTGCCAGCGCCATGTGCGGCAACGACTGGCAGCGCAGCGGGTCGTCGGCCAGCACCTTGGCGCGGTCGATCATTTCGGACACGTAGTGTTCATCGACGTCGAAGATATGCTCGAAGGCGGTGCCTTTGCGGCCCGGCACATGCGGCTCCATGTTGACCGAATACATGTAGTCGTCGCGGTCAAAGGGGAACGGAAAGCGCCGGATATTCTGCGGCGAGTTCCGGTAGGTGAAATCCTCGCGGAACGTCTCGTCCCGGAAGAAGTCGTTGAAGTCACCCGGTTTTAAATCGAGGCTCATGGTCTTCTCCTATCGGTCGACGGTCAGGGACGTGCCTTCAAAGCGCGACACGCACGGCATGATTTTGGTGTTGGTGGCGTGTTCCGCGGGGGTCAACCAATGGTCGCGGTGCAGGATGGTGCCTTCGCATTTCACAACGCTGGTTTCGCACTGCCCGCAGGCCCCGCCACGGCAAAGGTACGGCGCATCCACTCCCGCCGCCTCCATCGCTTCCAGAAGGGATTGGGTGGTGCCCACGGTGACGGTTTTCTTCGATGCGGCCAATTCCACCGTGAAGGGCAGGCCGGTGCCGGGGGCAAGAAATTCCTCGTGGTGCAGCGCCGGTTTGGGCCAGCCCATGCCTTCGGCAGTGGTCAGCACCCAGTTGATCATCCCCTTCGGCCCGCAGACGTAAAGATGCGTGCCGATCGGTTGCATCGACAGGATGCGGGACAGGTCGATGCTCTGCTTTTCTTCGTCGAAATAGCAATGCACGCGGTCGGGGTGGGCGGCGGTAAGGCGGTCCATGTAAGCCCCCAGCGCGCGGTTGCGGGCGGCATAGTGCAACTCGAAACGGCCGCCGAAATGCGAAAGCTGCGCAATCTGGGCCAGGAACGGCGTGATGCCGATGCCGCCTGCGATCATCAGGTGCTTCTTCGCCCGGTTGTCCAGCGGGAAAAGGTTGACGGGGTAAGAAAGCGTCATCTCCTTCCCCGGTTTCACATGGGCGTGCATGAAAAGCGAGCCACCCCGCCCGGCATCATCGCGCCGGACGCTGATGTCGTAGCCCGTGGAATTTTCGGGGTCCGACATCAGGGAATAGGGGTTCAGACGGCGGGTGCCGTGATCGTCCATTTCCACCACGGTATGCGCGCCGCCTGAAAACGCCGGAAGCGGCGAGCCGTCGCGGGTGACAAAGCGGAACCGGGTGATCAGGTCGTTGACCTTGACCACCTCCGCCACGCGAACCTGAAGTTTTGCGCCACCGCTCATTTGAACCTCACCACCGCTTGCGGCACCTGACCGGGGTCTTCGGCGTCGATGCAGACGCCCTGAAAGGCGGCAATACGGCGCGAATAATGATCGCGCACGAACAGGTGCAGCCCGCAATGGCTGCACTTGAACGGGTCGGTCGCGACGTTTTCGGTAATGCCCTTGCAATGCACGCATTGCACGCGGCGCACCGTTGATCCACGGTGTTCCTTCTGGATCGCCGCGAAGGGGAACCCTGTCTGCATGATCGCGCGTTCTGCCTGGCCGATCAGGCCTTCGGTGCCTGCAAGATAGAACCGGATTCCCATGCGGGCGTCAGACAATACGCGGGCAAGGCGGGGCAGCAGGGCCGGAATGGTGGGGGCGCGAAAGAATTGCGGGGCACCAAGGGATGCGAGCCTGGCGGACAAGTCGATGCCGTCAGGGCCGGGGCAATACATGATATGGGCATCGGCCAGCAGATTTCCGGCATCGGGTGACCTGGCCAGCATGTCGGTGACGGCGTCGGCCCCTTCGCCATCGGCCACGATCAGGTGTAGGCTTCCGGGGCTCGGGGTTAGCGGCGCATAGACGGGCCGGCTTTTCATGGTTGGGGAAACGGGGGTCAGGGTCATCTTGTCCTTTCCGTAAAGGTGCCGCATCCCGGAGGACCCTGTTCGCGCCGGCGGGCCCCCGAGCACAGGCTCTTGATCAGTCCTTGGCAGTGCGGCGTTTCTTCTCGGTGTCGTAGAACGGCATCGAGTGGGTGGTCGCGGCAATAGGCCCGTGAGTGCCACACCGCACCTCCAGCGCCGTGCCGTTGTTGGCGCAATCGACAGGCAGGCGGGCGATGGCGATGGTCCAGTCGTTCACGGGTGAATGCATGGCCTGGGTCACAAGACCGACCTGCTTGTCGCCGTTGAACACGGGGGCACCGTTGCCGGGCACATTCTTGCCCTCCAACTTCAAGCCCCAGATCTTGAAACGCTCCTTGCCTTGCAGCCTATAATGCTCCTCTGCGCCGCGAAAGCCCGCCTTGCCGGTGCTGACCGTAAAGTCGAGGCCCAGTTCCCACAACGTGTCACCGGGGCCTTCGTTTTCAAACGGATACATTTCCGAATTATCGAAGGGGAAGAACAGCAGGTAGCTTTCGGTCCGCAGCATATCCAGCGTGGTAAAGCGGCACGGGATGATGCCCATGCTTTTGCCTTCCTCCAGAATACGGTCCCAGATCATGCCCGCATCCTGACCGCGCACGAACAGTTCATACCCCCGCTCGCCTGTATATCCGGTGCGCGAGATCATCGCGGGCTTGCCAAACAGGTTGGTCTGCATGTGGCTGAAGTAGGTAAGCGCGCGAATGTCCGGGACGTATTTTTCCAGATACTCCACAGCCAACGGGCCCTGAAGTGACAAATTGTGCAGGTTGTCATCAAAGCGGATGGACACATCGCGCCCCGTGGCGGCCATGGTCAGCTGTTCATGCGCATGGCCCGAGCCGTGGACCACCATGAAGGCATTCGGTGCCAGGCGGTAGATCACGCAATCGTCGATGAATTTGCCCTGATCGTTCAGCATGGTCGCATAGACCGACCGGCCCGGCATCAACTTTTCGATGTTCCGCGTGGTCGCGCGTTCGATGACGTGGCTGGCAGCCGGACCGGTGATGTGGACCTTCTTCAGGCCAGAGACATCCATAAGGCCGGCCTTGGTGCGGATCGCAGTGTATTCGGTGTCAGGATCGCCCGAGGAATAGGACCAGGCCGTGCCCATCCCGCTCCAGTCTTCAAGGTCCGAGCCGAGGGCACGGTGGCGGTCGATCAGCGTCGAGAAACGCCAGGAATTGGTCATCTTCGGACTCCCTGAAAGGTTGTTCTTATGCGTCAAGTGTCAGGTGAATCCTGCCAGAAGGCAATAATTAAGTGCAACAATATTTCCCGACAGAAAACTATTTTCACCAAGAGAAAGGAGCCGCCAAAGCGGCCCCTTTGCGTGGTTTCGACTTTCTGGCTCAGGCAGGCCGACTCAGCCGGGCAGCACGAAGAACCAGTTGGCCCAAAGAACCACGGCCGCACCAAGGACCAGCGTCAGGTAAGGCAGCATGCCCGCCTTGCGCTCGCCCAGGTCGCCTTCCTTCAACCCAAGATCGTCATAAGCCTCTTTCGGGAACTTGCCGCCGTCCTGGAGGTAATGGCGAAACCAGAACACGGGAATGATCAGGGCCGCGAAGGCCAGACCCGACCACAACGCGTTCTCATACCCCCAGACCTTCGCGCCCGCGCCCAGAAACAGGGCGTTGACGAAGGCAAGAACCGTGTTCAGCCCGATCAACCAAGTGGGGGCCTTCCAGGGGCGGTCCATGTGGGCGCTGTCAATACGGTGAATCCAGCCGGCGTTCAGGTTCAGGAAGTTGAACAGGATGTAGCCGACGTTCGAGATGGCGAGGACGTAGAAGTAGCCCGAGATGTCCGAAGCCAGCGCCAGCAGGAAGACGTTGAAGGCAACGTCCGTCCACATCGCCCGGTTGGGCACGCCATTCTTGTTCACATGGCCCAGATACTTGGGCAGCCAACCGTCGCGCGACCCCTGATAGAGCGTGCGCGATGACCCTGCCATCGCGGTCATTATGGCAAGGAACAGCGCCATGATCATCAGGATCACGAATATCTGCGTCAGAACGGGGCCACCGCCGATCATGTTGCCCAATGCTTCGCCCACGCCGGTGCCGTCAACGATGCCGCCCGCCAGCATGCCTTCCTGCCCCAGCACGCCCTGGAATGAAAACGGGATCAGAAAGAAGAACACGGCACACAGCAGGCCGGAATAGAAGATCGCGCGGAAGGTATCGCGGCGCGGGTCTTTCAATTCGCGGGTATAGCAGACGGCTGTCTCAAAGGCGTAAGTTGACCAGGCGGCAATATACATGCCGCCCAGAAACAGCGTCCATCCGCCGATGTTCCATTCGCCGTCCACGCCGGAATAGGCGGCGGTCGGCGGCACAAGGTTGGTGACGTTCATCCAGTTGATCGCACCGGTCAGGATCGGCACCAGACCGACCAGCAGAAGTGGCACCAGCACAATGATCGCAAGCCATTTCTGCGCGCTCGCCGTGTGCGCGACACCACGTTCCTGGATGAACACGATGACCAGCATCAGCGCCACGCCGATCAGGAAAGTCGAGTTGAAATGCAGCGTGCCGAGACCCGGAATGCTGATCGCAAAAGCTTCCCAAACGCGGAAGGCCGGGGTCAGCGCTTCGACGCCAGCGGCCGAAGCAACAGTCCTGATTGCGTCTTCGGCAGCGACACCCGCATTTGCCGCCATGTATGCCACGACCGCTTCGGATTCAGCGGTGAAAGTGCTGATGTTTGCGGTGATCCAGTCCAGCACCGGCTGGCTGCCGGCCAGCGGAATCGGGAACAGCGCGTTCAGTATATAGCCCGCCGCAATCGCGCAGCCCAAAGACAACACAGGCGACCATGCGAACCAGTTGCACCACACCGACAAGGGCGCGATCAGCTTTGAGTAGCGCAGCCAGGCCGTGGCCCCGTAGACGGACGTGCCGCCCGACTTGTTTCCGAACATGCCGGCCATTTCGGCATAGGTGAAACTTTGCAGAAAGCCCATCACCATCGAAAGCATCCACACCAGGAAGGCAAGCTTCCCGGTTGTTCCGGCGATACCGCCGATCGAGAAAAGGACCAGCGGCGGCACACCTGCCGCAACCCAGAAGGCCCCCCTCCAGCTAAGCGCCCGGACCATCTGGCCCGACCCTGATTGCATTGTCATTCCCTCACTCCTGTTGAGCTTGACGGATGGTTCAGCCTTGCCATGCAGGATGCCGTCCTTCCGCGCTTCCATTGATGTCTTGCGGACGAAACGAGCCAAATCTGGCTGCCCCGACCGCCCCCGGTCCGTTTTTCCTTTCCCGCTTCCTTGCGGACCCGCAGCGCGACTTCTGCGACCCGATGTCGCAATACAAAGCACGGTCGGCCGCTCAAGGCGAGACAATATTTACCTTTGCGAAAATTTGTTTCTTTGAGGTGGTCGCATTGGCGTCTTGCCCGGAGTATCGGCACGGTAAAACGGCCCCGGCGTGCACCGGGGCCGTACCGATAACCAGAGGCGTAGGATCACTTGCGCAGATAGCTTTCCATCGAGTCCTCGAGCGCGTCCTTCCACGGCGTATGGTGAACCGGCGCCATGGTGCCGGTGATGACGGATTGGTAGGCGTTGTTGCGGAATTCCATGGTGTCGTTCTTCTTGTGCTCTTTCCACTTGAAGAACGCCTCGCAGGCACCGTCCACGTCGAACGACGGATAGTCGGTTTCCGCAATCAGTTCTTGCACATAGCGGCCCTGATAGGCGATCGCGTCATGCGCGTCCTGACCCGCATTCTCGCCGGCAATCCGGTCGGCCACGTCCTTCTGCAGCACCCTCTTGTCGGCCGGAATAATGATCTGACCGATGACGACGTCGCGCACCCACCAGGCCTGCGCGTCGAACATGTTGAAGGTGAACCACTGGTCCTGCATGCCGATGAAAAACAGCTTCGGATTATGCACCCAGGCGACACCCTTGTAGAGATCGATGGTGGCCAGACGGTTCGCGGTTTTCAACCGCAGATCATCTGGCAGGAACGGGAAGTGGTGCTTGTATCCAGTGCACAGGATCACCGCATCGACCTTCTGCGAGGTGCCGTCCTTGAAGTAGGCGGTCGTCTCGTCCATGTGATCCAGCGCCGGTACTTCCTTCCAGTTGTCGGGCCATTTAAACCCCATTGGCGCGTTGCGGTAGGCGACGGTGGTCGACTTGGCGCCGTATTTCCAGCACTGGCTGCCGATGTCTTCGGCCGAATAGGAGTAGCCAAGCAGCAGCAGGTCCTTACCCGCGAATTCGCGGGCATCGCGAAAGTCGTGGGCATGCAGGACACGGCCGTTGAACGTGTCGAAGCCGGGGTATTCCGGGACGTTCGGCACCGAGAAGTGGCCGGTGGCGACAATGACGTGGTCAAAGACTTCGTCATACATCCGGTCGTTTTTCAGATCATGCGCGGTGACAATGAAGTTGCCCTTGTCGGCGTTGTATTTCACCATGCGGATC
>Ga0105047_10012935_pt1 | contig 13385 bp, 9 predicted proteins | sample MAT04_FD_78384 | JGI IMG/M metagenome (GOLD analysis project Ga0105047, IMG submission 78384) | Freshwater microbial communities from Lake Fryxell liftoff mats and glacier meltwater in Antarctica - MAT-04 (megahit assembly) | ecosystem: Environmental > Aquatic > Freshwater > Ice > Liftoff...
CGATCGTCATCGCTCGCCACGACACCCACGCGCTCGACGTCATCGAGCGCGTCAAGACTCGGCTCGCCATCGTCGCCTCGGGCCTCCCGCCCGGCGTCGAGGTCGTCCCGACCTACGACCGCTCCGCCCTGATCCACCGCGCCGTCGGCACCCTGCAACACGCCTTGATCGAGGAGGGCATCGTCGTCGCCCTCGTCATCATCCTGTTCCTCCTGCACCTTCGCAGCGCGCTCTTGCCGATCCTGAGCCTGCCGCTCGCCGTACTGCTCGCCTTCATCCCGATGTCCTGGCTCGGGATCCCGGCCACGATCATGAGCCTCGGCGGGATCGCGATCGCCGTCGGCGCCACCGTCGACGCCGAGATCGTCATGATCGAGGCCTGCCACAAGCGCCTCGAGACCGCCCCCGCGAACATCTCCGGCGCCGCCCGGCGAAAGCTGCTCGCCGAGGCCGCCCGCGAGGTCACGCCCGCGATCTTCTTCTCGCTGCTGATCATCGCCGTCGCCTTCATCCCCGTGTTCGGCCTCGAGGGTCAGGCCGGGCGCCTGTTCAAGCCGCTCGCTTACACCAAGACCTTCGTCATGCTCGCCGCGGCGCTGCTCAGCGTCACCTTCGCCCCGGCCCTGCGCGACCTCCTGATCCGCGGAAAAATTCGCAAGGAGCAGGACCACCCGATCTCTCGCCTGATCCGCCGGGTCTACGAGCCCTTCGTCTGCGTCGCCCTGCGCCGCCCGATCACCACTCTGGCGATCGGCGGCCTCGCGATGCTCTCGGCGATCCCCGTGACCATGCGCCTCGGCAGCGAGTTCATGCCGGCCCTCAACGAGGGCGACATCCTGTACATGCCGACCACCCTGCCCGGCCTCTCGATCGAGGAGGCCAAGCGGCAGCTCGCCAAGCAGGACGCGATCCTCGCCGGCTTCCCCGAGGTCGCGCGCGTGTTCGGCAAGGTCGGGCGCGCCGAGACCCCGACCGACCCCGCGCCGCTGAGCATGGTCGAGACCGTCGTCATGCTGCGCCCGCCCGAGCAGTGGCCGACCGTCGACACCCCGCGCTGGCACAGCGGCTGGGCCCCGCGCTGGCTCGGCCTCGGCTACCTCTGGCCCGAGACGCGCCCCGAGAGCTGGGACGAGCTGGTCACCAAGCTCGGCGCCAGCCTGCAACAGCCCGGCTGGACCGGCGCTTACACCATGCCTATCCGCGCGCGCATCGACATGCTCACCACCGGCGTGCGCACCCCCGTCGGCGTCAAGGTGTTCGGCGCCGACCTCGAGGCGATCGAGCGCACCGGCCTCGCTCTCGAGAGCCTGCTGCGCGCCGTCCCCGGCACCCGCAGCATCCTCTACGAGCGCAGCCTCGGCGGCGTCTACGTCGACGTCATCCCGCGCCGCGAGGCCCTCGCCCGCCACGGCTTGCGCCCGGAGGACCTCACCGCGCTCGTCGAAAACGCCGTCGGCGGCGAGACCATCACCACCACCGTCGAGGGCCGCCGCCGGTTCTCCGTGCAGGTGCGGCTCGTCGAGGACGCTCGCTCGAGCCCCGAGCGCCTGCGCGAGTTGCCGGTGCCGCTGCCCGGCGCCACTGCCCCCGGCGCGATCGCCCGCGCCGTGCCGCTCGGCGAGCTCGCCGAGGTCGTGCTCGCCGACGGCCCGCCGATGCTACGCAGCGAGGCCGGCCTGCTCGTCGGTTACGTCTACGTCGACCTCGAGCCGTGGCGCGACCTCGGCGGCTATGTCGACGAGGCCCGCGCCCGGGTCGACGCCGCGATCGATCGCGGCGAGCTCGGCCTCGGCCCCGGCATGTATCTACGCTGGACCGGTCAGTACGAGGAGCTCGCGCGCATGGAGGCGCGCATGCGCCTGCTGGTGCCGCTGGCCCTGCTGCTGGTCGGGCTGCTGCTGTATCTACAATTTCGCAACCTCACCGAGGTCCTCATCGTCCTGCTGTCGATCCCCTTCGCGCTGGTCGGCAGCGCCTGGATGCTCTACCTGCTCGACTATCGGCTCTCGACCGCCGTCTGGGTCGGCGTCATCGCCCTGGTCGGCCTCGCCGCGCAGACCGGCGTCGTCATGATCGTCTACATCGACCACGCCTTCGAACGGAGGCTGCGCGCCGGCAAGATCCGCGACCGCAGCGACATCGTGTGGGCGCATATGGAGGGCACCGTCCTGCGCGTGCGCCCGAAGCTCATGACCGTGGCCACCATGTTGATCGGCCTCACTCCGCTGCTGTGGGCCACCGGCAGCGGCGCCGACGTCATGAAGCGGATCGCCGCGCCGATGATCGGCGGCCTGCTCTCGAGCGCCTTCCTCACCCTCGAGCTCATCCCCGTCGTATACACCTACTGGCGCGTCGCCCAACTGCGCCGCGCCCAGCGAACCGGACGCCCGCTCGCCGAGATCTGCGGCCTGGACCGCCCTGAGGGGTCCTAGCTGGGCGGCGCGGCCCGCAGCGATCGCACTAGCGAGGGTGCCAGGTCGTTGTATCGCACGAGATCGAAGAGCCCAGCGTTGAGTCGCTCGGCGACCCGCCGGCTGCGGTTCATCGCCCATACCAGCAGGTTCTTGACCGGGGCGTAGCGCAGCAGGCCGTTGTAACGAATGCCCGCGCGCAGGTGATCCTCGAAGTGATCCGCGTATAAGCGCTGCCAGTTGCCCGCGACGTCCGCGGGCGACTGGCTGCAGTTGATCACCTCGGCGACCAGCATCCCGCTGGTCAACGCGTTCTGGATGCCCTCGCCCGTGATCGGGTCGGTGAGGTTGGCGGCGTCACCGATCCGCAGCACCTTGCCGGCGGCCACCCGGGTGTTGCGCTGCGCGCCCGCCAGGTGGAGACCGCGCGGACGATCCTTCGTCACCGCGAGCTCCGACAGCGCGCGCGCTCGCGCGTTGCCCTCGACGAATAGCTCCAGCAGCTTGCGGGCGTTGGCCTGCTCCGGGTTGTAATCGCGGAGCCACACCCCCACCCCGATGTTGAAGCGAGTGATCCCCTCGGCCCCTCCGGTCTGATTCACCGGGAAGATCCAACCGTAACCAGCCCCGAGATAGCGCTCGAAGTAGATCTGCAACAGCAGGTCCTCGCCGGGGTCGAGCGCCGCCGTCGGCACGTCCCAGTAAGTCCGCATGGCGATCGCAGTCGCGGTGCCGGCATGCACCCCGCGCGCGTCGATGACCCAGTCATACTCCGCCTCCAGCTCCGCCAAGTCCTTCACGTGCGCCTGCAACGGCTTGCATCCGACCGACAACGCCTGCCCATGCAGTAGCGCGTCGAACACCAGCCGCGGCACGCAGTAACCGCGCAGCGGGTGGCGCGTGGTGTTCGTGGCCCCGTTGGGCGAGCCGAGCACCAGCCCGCTAAACGGCGCCCGCTCGGCGCACAGCGCCGCGAGCTGCGCTGGATAGAGCCCCATCGCCGACAACGGCTGCTGGGCTCCGAACGACACCACGTCGCCGCAGGTCTTGTCGCGTGGGAAGGCCGCACGGTCAATGAGCACAACCTGGTGCCCGCTTCGAGCCAGGTGATACCCCGCCGAGCAACCGCTCGGCCCAGCTCCGACGACGGCAATTCTTGCCATGGGACCTCCGCGGCCGTACATAGCACGATCTCGCGCCCCCAGCGACTGAGCCGCGCACAAATGCGCTCACGCCGTGACGCATCGTGATCCGCGGCCACCCAAGTTTCGCTACAGTCGGGGCAGTGTCCAGCACCGGTACGGACGGGTCCCAGGCGATTCCTGGGCGTGCGCGTGCGCCAGCGTTCGCGTCGCTGAGCGATGAGACGATCCGGCAGGTGCACATGGGCGTGTGTACCTCGGTCGGCATGGCCGCCGCGGCCATCGGTGTGCTCGAGCTCCTGGCCGCCAACCCGGGCTCCTGGGAGTACATCAACGGCACTGCGTTCATCTGCATCGCGGCGACCCTGTTCGCCGCGCTGGCGCTCGCGCGGACCCGGTTCTTGCGGGCCGCGGAGATGATGCTGCTGCTCGCGGGGCACATCGGCACGGCCTCGCTGATCGTCACTGGAGGCGCCCACTCGTCGATCAGCATGGCGGTCGCGGCATTTAGCCTGGTCGTCTTGCTGCCGGGCATCGCCCTGCGCACCCGCTCCGCCCGCTGGAGCGCGATCAACACGGCCGCGGTGGCGGTCGTGTTCGTCGTCAGCGTGCTCATCCGCCTGCAACTGCATCCCGCCGACACGCTCAGCACCAGCGAGATCGCGGTCGCACTGATCCCGCCGCCCGTCGCGTTCTTGATGCAGTGGATTATGGTCCGCGCGCTCAACCGTCGGATCCTCGAGACCTTGCAGGAGAGCGAGCGCTCGCGCAGCGCGCTGGCCGTATCGAACCAACTGCTAGAGCTCGCCAACCGCAGCCTCGAGACGGCGCGCATCGAGGCCGAACGCATCCGCGACGCCGCCGAGGCGGCCAACCGGGCCAAGAGCATGTTCCTCGCCAACATGAGCCACGAGCTGCGGACCCCGCTCAACTCGATCATCGGCTACACCGAGCTGATCATGGACGAGGCCCGCGACGACGAGTCCTGCCGCGTCCGCGAGGTCGTGCCGGATCTCAAGAACGTGGTGCTCTCGGCCAAGCACCTGCTCGGCCTGATCGGCGGCATCCTCGACCTCTCGAAGATCGAGGCCGGCCGCATGGAGCTCGTGCAGGAGCAGTTTAGCGTGCTCGACTTCATCCGCGAGGTCGAACAGACGATCATCCCGCAGGTGCGCAAGCGCGGCAACGTCTTGATCGTGCGCTGCCCCGAGGACACCGGCATCGTCGTCGCCGACCGCGGCAAGCTCAAGCAGGTGCTGCTCAATCTCCTCGGCAACGCGGTCAAGTTCACCAACGACGGCGAGATCACGGTGGCCGCGTTTCGCGACCGCGAGCAGTCGCTGCTCACCTTCGAGGTCCGCGACACCGGCATCGGCATCGACCCCGACAAGCTCGCCGTCATCTTCGACAAGTTCACGCAGATCGACGCCTCGCCGACCCGCCGCTACGAGGGCGCCGGCCTCGGCCTCGCTATCACGCGAGAGCTGTGCGCCATGATGGGCTCCACGATCGACGTCCAGAGCCGGCCCGGCGGCGGCACCTGCTTCACCGTCGTGCTCCCGATCCACATCCCGCTGTCGAGCCAGTCGCTGACCCTGTCGAGCCAGTCCTCGACCTCTCTGTCCGCATCGGCGTCGAGCCAGGCCCTACGCTGAGTCGCCCAAGAGGCCTTGCAGAGGCGCTCTGCCGATGTCCAGGACCCTTGGTGAGCCCGCGCACAGTGCGCGGCCCGCGGTGAATGCTCGACCTCGCGCGCATCGTGGCAAGGTCGGGGCGCGATCATGACACACAAGGTCGACCTGCTCATCATCGGCTCGGGCCCCGCGGGCTGCTCGACCGCGCTGCACCTCGCGCGCCTCAACCCGGCGCTCGCGCGCAGGACCGCCGTGATCGACCGCAGCGAGCACCCGCGCCACAAGCTGTGCGGAGGCGGGCTCGTCAGCGACGTCGATACGATCCTCGACAACCTCGGCCTCGACATCGACGAGGTCCCGCACGTCGACGCCGAATGGGCCCAGTTGCACTTCCAGGGCCGCGGGATCCGCATGCGCCTCAAGGACATCGCGTTCCACGTCGTCCGTCGCCGCGAGTTCGACGGCTGGCTCGCCGACAAGGTCCGCGACAGCGGCGTCGCGTTCTATGAGAAGACCCAGGCGCTCAGCCTGCGCCAGGTCGACGGCGGCGTGCTCGTCGAGACCAACCGCGGCACCTTCCGGGCCCGCGCAGTGGTCGGCGCCGACGGCACGAAGGGCATCGTGCGTCGTGCGATCACCGGCGACGCCGGCCGGATCGCCCGCGTCGTCGAGGTCATGATCCCACCCCCCCGCGGCCTGGCCCCTGACCCCCGGGTCGCCGACGACGAGGCCCTGCTCGAGTTTCGCCACATCGCCTCGGGAGTCCAGGGCTACTTCTGGAGCTTCCCGATGCAGGTCGCGGGCAAGTCGATGCGTAACCTCGGCATCTATGACAGCCGCACGGTCGACGCGCCGCTCGCTGGATCGCTCAAGGGCTTCCTCGAGCAAGAGCTCGCGCGCCAGGGCATCCGCGTCGGAGACTGCAAGGTCGAGGGCCACCCGATCCACCTCTTCGCGCCGCGCAGCGTACTCTCGGCCCCGCGGATCCTGCTCGTCGGTGACGCCGCCGGTGTCGATCCGCTGCTCGGCGAGGGCATCAGCCTCGCTCTCGGCTACGGCGAGCTCGCTTCCCGGGCGATCCTCGACGGCTTCGCCCGCGATGACCTCGGCTTCGCCGACTACACCCGCCGCGTCCATCGCAGCGCGATGGGCCGCTCGCTGCGCTACCGTTACCACGCCGCCCACATCGTCTATCGCCTGCAACATCCGACGCTCCAGCGCATGGTCTGGTGGTACCTGCGCCCGGTCGTCCGCCGCTTCATCCTCGACTTCGCCTTCAACTGGGCCCGCACCACCGCCCTGCGACCGGCGCCGCTGCCACTCGCCTTGCTCACGCCTCACCCCGGCCCGACCTCGGGCGTCGTGTTATAGCGGTCCCGATGGACCCGGACGCCTTCTTCCACCCGGACGGTGACCGCCTCGTACCGACCGCCCTGACCCGCGGCCCCTGGCACCTCGACCACCAGCACGGCGGACCGCCCGCGGCCCTGCTCGCGCGCGCGATCGAGGCGCTCGCACCTCCCGAGCACTGGCACCCCGCGCGCTTCACCCTCGACTTCCTCCGCCCCGTCCCCGTCACCCGACCGCTGCGCGCCGTCGCCGAGCTGACCCGCCGCGGCAAGACCGTGCTCGGCCTGTCCGCCCGCCTCCTCGACGGCGAGCAACCAGTCGCCTCCGCCACCGCCCTGTGCATCCGTCGCCTCGAGCTCGAGCTCCCCGCTGGCGCCGCACCGGCTGCGGTTCATCGTGACCCCGAGAGCTGCGCCCCCTTCGTGTTCTCCTTCTTCCGCTGGGAGGTCGGCTACCACACCGCGATCGAGGCCCGCCTCGAGTCCGGCGAGATCGGCCGCGGCCCCGCCACCGCATGGATGCGCGCCCGCCACCCGCTGGTCGCCGGCGAACCGACTTCACCTCTCCAGCAGGTCCTCATCGTCGCCGACGCGATCAACGGCGTCGGCTTCATCCTCGACCTCGCCCGCCACACCTTCGTCAACGCCGACCTCTCCGTCCACCTCCACCGCCTCCCCACCGACCCATGGATCCGCCTGGCCGCGACCCCGAGCCCGCAACCACAAGGCGTCGGCCTCGTCGACGCCGAGCTCTCCGATCGCCTCGGACCCATCGGCCGGGCGCTCGAGTCTCAGGTGATCGCGGCGCGCTGACCTCGGACCACGCGACGCGGCCTCAGGGGGCCGAGGCCGGCTGCTCGACCGGCACCAAGGCCGGCGCAGCCGAGGCGTCCGTCGAGCTCGCCAACTGCGTGTCCGTCTCGACGCTCGCGGGCGTGACAGCCGCGGCGTCGTAGTCGAACATCAGGGCATCGGTGAGGGCCATGCCCATGCGCACGTAGCCGCGGCGCGACAGGTGCAGGTGGTCGGACTGGGCCATCGCCGGCTGGGCAGCGGCCCAGGTGACCATCGACAGGTCGCCGCCCATGAACTGCATCGAGTCCCAGAACGCGCAGCCGGCCTCGGCCGCGACCTCGCGTTGTGCCGTGACGATCTGGGTCACGCGCGGCCGCGGCGTAAAGGTGCCGTCGGCGGCCCGGAGCGGGAAGTCCCCGGGTCCGACCAGCAGGCAACTGGCCGCGGGTGCCGAGCGCTGGATCCTTGCGAGCACCTCGCGCAGATTCTTGCGATAGACCTCGATCGCCTGGTCCTCGTCGACCGACTCGTTGGTGCCGTAGGCCAGCACGACCAGGTCGGGGGCGCGGCGGCGCAGGTTGTCCGACCACACGTGTTCATTCCACTTGAGCTGGTTGGCCGCTCGCGTGCCGCCGATGCCGAGCGTGTCGACGACGACCCCGGGCTGGTCGTTCTCCACGACCATGCCGAACAGGCGGACCTCGCCGTCGCCGAGCGGCAGGACCTCGACCGTCTGCGGTCCGCCCTCGCGGGTGATGACGTGGTAGCCGGGCGCCAACTCCTTCGACTTCGTGCTGACCGTCGCCACCACCTTGCCGTCGATGCTGAGCTTGAAGCGGCCGCCGCCGGGCTGGCGTAGATAGTAGAGGTCGTACGAGGTCTTGACCGCGGCGTCCCCCTCGGCCCGGACCGCCGCCGGCAGCACGCGCGCGTAGTCCCGCTTCTTCTTGGTCGCCGCGCTCGCACCCATCAGGCCGTAGTAGCCGTCGTCGCGGCCCTCGCGGGTCTGGGCGTGCTCGACCTTCCAGCCGCGCGAGCTCTCGAGGGTCACCGCGCTCGGGCGATAGAACTTGCTCGGACGCACCAGCGGCACGTAGCCCTGGCCCCCGCCGCCGAAGCGGCTCTGCAAGTACGCCCGCAGGTAGCCCGGATAGACGTCGGCCGCCGTGTGCGACGCGCCATAGACCAGCACGCGGACCTTGCCGTCGAGGTCCTTGCCCTGCTTGAGGCGGCGCAGCGCCTCGTGGAATTCTCGCAAGCTCTCGGATCCGTTGCCGCCGAGCAAAATGAAGTTGCCGAGCAGGTTGCCGTTGATGGCCGGCGCCACGGCCGTGCCGTCGAGGCTGGTACCACGCGACCCGGGCAGCGCGTCGAGGTTGCTGCCCGCGACCACCGGCGACCCGAAGCCTGCGGGTTGAACCAGGGCATCGGCACCAGCCATCGGGGCCAGGCTCGGAAACGGCTGGCCCTCGCCGTCCTCCAGCAGCAGCGCCCGCTCGCCGAGCGCAGCCCGCTGTGCAAACAGCCGCGCAGCGCGGGCCTCGTCGTTGAGCATCGGCGTCGGCCCGGGCGTCGCCGTCACGATCGTGCGCGGCGGATCGCCGGGCTCGGGCACCGTGACCTTCGGGACCGCCGCCAGCGCTTGCGTCGCCGGGTTGCCTCGTTGCTGGGGTGCATGGCAACCGCCGGGACCACAGCCGAGCGCGAGCCACATGCTGACGCCGACGAGCCACGGCCGGGCCTGGTCCGTGAAGAGGTAGAGCGAGGGCATCAGGGGAACCTTGGCGGTTCCGGGCCGCTCAAGTCAAATTCTTGCCCGGCCACAACAAACCTGCTGTCCGCGACGCGACCCCCGCCACTGGAGCCCCAGCCGAGGATCCGCCGAACAACGTCGCGGGTGGTTTCGGCTTGTGCCAGTGATCACTCGGCAGCCGTGCCGGCCGTTCACGGCAAAGGCGGCCGCCAGGTGCAAAAATGCCCGCCGGCCATCTCGGCCCCTGGTGGCCGTGCGGACCTCAATCTCGGGTAATTTCGTAGGTGCATCTTCATGAAGCTGTTACATTGAACATGTAGTGCTACGCGGGAACAAGGCCACGTCCGGCGGAGTTGGGGCAGACCGCCCCGGGCTCGGCCGTTCGCTGCTGCGCGGTCACGGCCGCGGCCGGGTGACTCCGCCGACTCCGCTCCATGGAACCTGTTCCTGGATCCGTAGCGCTCCCTCCACAGCCGGAGGCGGGCTCGGGTGAACTGGCTCCTCCGAGCGCTTGAGACCCTGGGCGCTGTCGCCGTTTACCTGTTTGCTGTCCTTCGTTCGCTGGTCACCGGCCCGCGATACCTGAGCGAGACCCTGCGCGTCAGCGACGTCCTGGTCCGTCGCTGTCTCATTCCGGTCGGGCTCGCGGTCGCCCCGGTCGGCGCCGTGATCGCGTTGCAGGGCGTGCACATCTTCCGCAGCTTCGGCGCCGAGGAGATGCTGTCCTCGCTGCTCGCGACCGCGGTGTTTCGCGAGTACAGCCCGGCGCTCGCCTCGGTGATGGTCGCCGCGCAGGCCGGCTCCTCGATCGCCGCGCGCATCGGCACGATGAAGGTCCGCGGCCAGATCGACGCGCTCGCCGTGATGTCGATCGACCCGATCCGCTACGTCGTCGTGCCCGGGCTGGTCGCCTGCGTCCTCGTCACGCCGCTGCTCAATGTCTTGACCACGATCCTCGGGCTCGCCAGCGGGTGGTTCTTCGCCGTCGTGCTCAGCGGCTGCGACCACGGCTCCTTCATGGCCAACCTCTACAGCCAGGTCTCGCTGGTCGACCTCTACGTCGGCACCGGCAAGTGCCTGGTGTTCGGCGCGGCCGTCGGCCTGATCGCCGGTTACCTCGGCCTCAAGACCGCGGGCGGCGCCGCCGGCGTCGGCAAGGCCGCCAACAACACCGTCACCTACACGATCGTCCTGATCCTCATCTGCGATTATCTCGCCAGCATGTTGCTGCTCTCGCTCGGGCTCTGACTTTCAGGCTTTACGGCCATGCGCTTCGACCGATTCGTCTACCACGCCGTCCGCGCGCAGTTCCGGGGCTTCCCGCCCCGGGACGAGTTCATGCGCCACGCGCTGGACGCCGGCGTCGGTAGCCTCGCCCTGCTCACGCTGCTCACGATCTTCGCCGGCATGAACCTGTCGGTGCAGGCCTACGGCACCTTCGAGCGGTTCGGCGGCCAGGACATGCTCGGCCTGTTCTGCGGCGTCGGCGGCATCCGCGAGCTCTACCCGGTGATGGCCGCCGTCGTCTGCGGCGCCCGCATCGGCGCCACGCTCGCCGCGAGCCTCGCCAACATGCAGATCTCCGAGCAGGTCGAGGCGCTCGAGGTCATGGGCATCGACCCCATGCGCCGCCTGGTCGCCCCGCGGCTGTGGGCCGTCACCCTGATGTTGCCGCTGCTGTGCGCCTACGCCGACTTCGTCGGCATCTGTTCGAGCTACTTCGCCGCGGTCTACCAGATGGGCATCAACGGCGGCACCTTCATCGCCCAGGTCAAGGAGATCGTCCAACTGCAGGACCTGCTCGCTGGTGTCGTCAAGGGCGTCATCTTCGGCTGGCTGGTCGCCATCGTCGCCTGTTACCACGGCTACAGCGCCGCCAAGCGCGACGGCGCCGAGGGCGTCGGCATCGCCACCAACCGCGCGATCGTTCACGCCGCGGTCCTGTGTATCGTCCTTAACATGTTCCTCTCGGCCTTGATGTATGCCTGAAGGGTTCTTCTACCGGATGCCGACCGCCGAGACCTCCTCGCAGCCCGCGGTCGTGTTCGAGGACGTGACCAAGTCGTTCGGCAAGCAGTGTGTGCTCAATGGTGTGTCGCTGGTCGTGCCCAAGGGCGCCATCATGGTGATGCTCGGGCCCTCGGGCACCGGCAAGTCGGTCCTGCTGCGCTGCCTGGTCGGCCTGATCAAGCCCGACGCCGGCCGGATCCACGTGTTCGGCGAGGAGATTACCTGCCTCGATGAGAACAAGTCCGCCGACCGTAGGGCCCTGTTCGCGCTGCGCCGCCGCTTCGGCATGCTGTTCCAGGACGGCGCCCTGTTCGACGACATGAGCGTCGGCGACAACATCGCCTTCCCGATGCGCCAGCACAGCGCCCTCAAGGAGCCCGAGATCCGCAAGCAGGTCGCCGAGAACCTCGAGCGCGTGGGCCTGCCCGGCTGCGAGAAGAAGATGGTCTCCGAGCTCAGCGGCGGCATGCGCAAGCGCGCCGCCTTCGCCCGCGCGATCGCCCTGCGCCCCGACATCGTGCTGTGCGACGAGCCCTCCTCGGGCCTCGACCCGGTCATGTCGGCCACCCTCGACGAGCTGATCCTCGAGCTCCACCGCACCCTCGGCATGACCTTCATCGTCATCAGCCATGACACCGCGGAAGCGCGAAAGATCGCCACGCACATCGGCCTGCTGTATCAAGGCAAGCTGCAGATCTACGACACCGCCAAGGTCGTGCTCCAGTCGAGCCACACGGCCGTCAAGCAGTTCCTCGAGAGAAACACCCAGGGCCCCATCAAGGTGCTGTAGCCATGAACAATCGATACATCACGCTCGGAACCTTCGTCCTCGTCACCCTGGGCGCGTTCGGCTGGCTGGCCATGCAGCTCGGCCTCGGCGACAACGGCGGCACGCACTACACCGTGCGCACGCCGGACGCCGCCGGCCTGGTGGAGGGCAACTCCGTGCGCATCGCCGGCGTCGAGGTCGGCAAGGTGGAGGGCATCAAGGTCGACGGCAACATCGCCGTCATCGACCTCCGCATCCGCCCCGGCACGCCCGTGTTCGCCGACGCCTGCGCCGCCGTGCACATCAAGGGCATGCTCGGCGAGAAGTACCTCGGCATCGCGCAGAGCAACACCGGCGCTCCGATGCAGGCGAACACCACGTTCACCTGCGTCACCGCGACCGTCGACTTCGACAACGCGCTCAACGCCACCCGGGAGATGGTCTACGGCGAGGACTCGCTGCTGCCCCCGATCACCCGCGTCGCCCAGCGCATCGACAGGCTGACCGAGTCGCTCGACGAGGGCGAGGGCCTGCCGCGCGAGAAGCTCGACAAGATGCTCGACGACACCCACGAGCTCATCGCGCTCACCCGCGACATGGTCAAGGAGAACCGCGATGACGTCCGCGGCCTCGCGGCGGGCGGTCGAAAATTGCTCGAGGACAAAAGGATCGACAGGATCATCGCCAACACCGACCGGCTGACCACGACGCTCAACCGGCGCGTGCCGGAGATGCTCGATCAGGCCGACCGCCTGCTCGCCCGGCTCGAGAAGGCCAGCGTGCTGCTCGACGACGCCCACGTCGCCCAGATCGACGGCATGTTGGACGACGGCGCCGCCGCGCTCAAGAACATGCGCAAGATGAGCGACGACTTCAAGGACATGAGCAAGGATCTCAAGCCGGCGCTCACCAAGGTCGGCCCGATGCTCAAGAACCTCGCCATCATCTCCGAGCGCGCCGCTGGCATCACCTACGGGAAGATCGTCCAGATGCTCCAGATCGAGGGCTTCCGCGTGCGCATCGGCCAGGGCCGCGAGGCCCGCGAGTTCATGAAGGAGTTCATGAAGGCCGAGAAGGACTGAACTACTCGGCCGCGAGCAGAGCGTCGTCCATGTCGGCCGCATGAGCGGTCAGCGCGGCCAGCGCGGCCAACTCGGCCAGCGCGGCCCGAGCGGCCCGAGCGGCCAGCTTGTCCTCGCGCAGTTGCTGCACGCGCGCCACGCTGGCGGCGTGACGCGGCACCAGGTAGCCGAGCCGCAGCATCTCGCGCACGTCCGACACCTTGCGTCGCGCGACCCGCCCGATCACGAAGTCGGCCAGGGGGACCACCACGTTGTAGTTCTTGCCGGTCTGCTGGTGATGCATGAAGTGGTGGCGCGAGATGAAGCGAAAGTACGCCGTGCGACCGACCCACGAGTCCGCCGCCGGCACGTGCATCTGCATGTGGACCACGCCCCAGAGGAGGTTGTGGCCGACGAGCATCGTCAAGAAGGTCAGCGCCGAGAGCCACGAGACCAGAAAC
>Ga0105047_10012937_pt1 | contig 13382 bp, 12 predicted proteins | sample MAT04_FD_78384 | JGI IMG/M metagenome (GOLD analysis project Ga0105047, IMG submission 78384) | Freshwater microbial communities from Lake Fryxell liftoff mats and glacier meltwater in Antarctica - MAT-04 (megahit assembly) | ecosystem: Environmental > Aquatic > Freshwater > Ice > Liftoff...
GCGGGCCGAGTCCGCCGCGTGCCAGTCACCGTCACGGGACTCGACCAGCAGGCGCGGCGCCGCGTGGCCCTCCGGCCAGCGAGGCAGGCCGTGCCGTGTGGCGATCAACAGCTCGACGGACGTGGCTTCGTCGTGACCGACGACCAGATCGCCGCGGCCTTGCAGCAGGGCCAACATGGCGCGGTTCGTCCGCAGGACGGTGGCGCGGAGCTCCTCGACGCCGTGGCCGGCGGCCACGTCGACGAGGTTGTCGAGCAGGTAGGGGCCGAGCCAGCCCCGCAGCCGGGGGGCCACGGTGATGTCGAGCTCCGCCGAGGCGGGATCGGCGTCGTCGACGAAGTAGCCGCAGTCGCCGACGACCTCACCCTCGTCGATCACGGCCACCAGTCGGACGCCGGCCTCGGGCGCCATGGCCAGCCATCCCGCCAGCAGCTTCTCCCAGGCGTGGGCGCCGTTGAAGAACCGGCGGTACTGGTCGTCAGGCGGGAGCTGGTCGTAGAAGCGGCGCAGATGGCGCTCGTCGTCGGGTCCGGCCACCCGCACCGTCAACGTCGCGCCGCCGGCCAGGCGGACCGAACCGAGGGTCATGGGAGCACCATCACGAGCGCCGCGGCGAGGCCCAGCCATGCGTCGACTCCGACCAACGACCTGTCCATGCGGACTCCCCGTACGATGCGATGCGACCATCCTGTGCGGCACCACGTCGTCGCGCCAGGGTCAGAGGTCCCTTCGGAGGTGCCCTGTTGACCGGCCGGCGCCTTTGTCAGCCTCGCGAACAGGTGGCGCCGAGCGAGCGGTCGCCGGTCGACCACGGGGCCGACTCGCCGCTCGGCCAGTAGTCCCCCGTCCGCTGGTCCTGTTCGTAGGCGACCGGTGGCGGAGAGCCATCGCAGAGCCGCGCCACCGCCTCGAGGAAGCGGTCGACGTCCTCGACCGTCGTCGACAGTCCGGCGCTGGCCCGCACCGCGCCGGGGATGCGCCGGCGGTCGCCGGCCAGCACGTCCTGCCGGTAGCGCTCGATCTCGTCGGGCGGCAATCCGAGGAGACGGATGAGGTAGGGGTGGGCGCAGAAGCAGCCGTGGCGGACACCGATGCCGAACTCGGCGCTCAGCCTCGCCGCCACCAGCGCGTGCGGCACGTCGGCCACGGTGAAGGCGGCGATGGCCAACGTCGGCACGTCGAGGGGCGGACCGAGGAGCCGGACGCCGGGCAGGGCGGCCAGGCCGGATCGCAGGCGGGTGGCCACCTCCTGCTCGTGGGCGTCGATGGCCGGCCAGCCCAGCGACTCGAGCTCGTCGATGGCCGCATGCAGGGCGACGGCGCCGAGCACGTTGGGTGAGCCCGCCTCCTCGCGCTCGGGCGGATCCGTCCACACCACCTCGTCGAGGTCGACGAGGTCGACAGCCCCGCCACCGGCCAAGAACGGATCCCCGTCCTCGAACGTGGCCCTCGGCCCCACCAGGATTCCCGCACCGAACGGGGCGTACATCTTGTGCCCGCTCCAGGCCACGTAGTCCGCCGCCGCCGGGATGGGCCCGTGGGCAGCCAACTGCGCGGCGTCGACCAGCACCGGCACGCCGCGCTCGTGGGCGGCGGAGATGATGGCGTCGAGATCGGGGCGCCACCCGGTGACGTTGGCCGCGGCGGTGATGGCCAGCAGCTTCGGTGTCGGCCCGTCGTCGAGGACGGCGACAACAGCCGCGGGCGTGAAGGTGCCCGTGACGTCGCACTCGACGTGGCGACGGGCAGTCGGCAGCCGAGACCACGGCAGCAGGTTGGCGTGGTGCTCGACGACGGTGGTGACGACCACGTCGTCCTCGGTCAGGCGCAGTCGGTAGGCCAGCTGGTTGATGGCCTCGGTGGTGTTGCGACAGATGATGGCGATGTCGTCGTCGGACCCGCCGGCGAACGCCAGAGCGGCGGCGCGCGCCAGCTCGTAGGACTCGGTGGCCAGCTGCGACTTGTAGCCCGCGCCGCGGTGCACGCTCGAGTACCACGGCAGGAACTCCTGCACGCGTTGCGCCACGCCGGGCAACGCCGGGGTCGACGCGGCGCTGTCCAACGAGAGGTACCGGCGCTCCTCGCCGTCCACGCACGGCACGTTGAGGTCATCGCCGACGAGCGAGACGGGGAAGGTGGTCATCGAGCACTCCACGTGGGTTCGGGGTCGGGCTCCGCAGCCATCGGTCTACTCGGTGCTCGAGGCGTCGGTGCACGGGACGACCAGGGTCATCCCGCAGAGGCTCGGCGTCGCCGCAGCTTCGACGCCGAGTCGGCCCCCAGGATGGCGGGGATGGCCAGCACGGCGACGCCGAGCCCCGCCCAGGTGGGCGGCGCCTGGCCGAGCAGGTCGGCCAGTGGCTCGAAGTACAAGAAGCCGACCAACATGGCGAGCTCGGCGAGCACGGCCCACACCACGAGCAGGTTGGCGCGCACTCGGAGCTCCCAGAACGGCCGGGTCGTGCTCCGGCAGGCGAAGGCGTTCGCCACCTGTCCCAGGACGACGGCGGTGAACGCTGCGCCCGAGGCCGCCAGGAGCACGTCACCTTCGGGGAACGGCGTGCCCGGCCGCCAGCCGCTCGACCAGAACACGGCGACGAACGACGCCATCGACACCGCTGCTTCGACCGGCCCGAGCAGCCCGAACGAGCGAGCGAAGAGGTGGCGATCCAGAAGGTGGTGACGGATGGGTGGATCGTCGAGCACGTGCGCCGACGGCGGTTCGGCGCCGAGTGCCAACGCCGGCAGGATGTCCGTTCCGATGTCGAGCGCGAGGATCTGCAGGACGCCGAGCGCGAGCGGGAAGCGACCCCCCGACAGGGCCCACACCACGAACGGCGCCAGCTCGGCCACGTTGTCGGTCAGGTGGTAGGTGAGGAAGCGCCGGATGTTGGCGAACGTCGATCGTCCCTGCTCGACGGCGGCCACGATGGTGGCGAAGTCATCGTCGAGCAGCACCAGGTCCGCCGCCTCTCGGGCCACATCGGTGCCAGAACGCCCCATGGCCACACCGATGGCCGACTCCTGGAGCGCAGGGGCGTCGTTCACCCCGTCACCGGTCATGGCCACGACGTGCCCACGGGCGCCGAGGGCTCGGGCGATGCGCAACTTGTCCTCGGGTGACACGCGGGCCACCACGACCCCGTCGTGGTCGACCAGCGCGCCGAGCTGGGCTTCGTCGGCGGGCAGGTCCCGGCCGACCACGACGAGCTCGTCGTCCCCCAGCAGACCCACCTCCCGAGCGATGGCCCGTGCCGTGCCCGGATGATCCCCGGTGATCATGGCCACGAGGATCCCGGCCCGCCGGCAGGCGGCGATGGCCGCTGCTGCGTGGGCGCGAGGAGGATCCTGGAGGGCGACCAGCCCGAGCAGCTCCAGCCCCCGCTCGGCGTCGTCGGCGGACTGCGGTGGGGCATCCGGATCGACCGGGCGCCGCGCCACGGCGAGCACACGAAGGCCGCGCTCGGTGAGCCCGTGCAGCGCCTCGGTTGCGCCTGCGGGCACGCGGCAGCGCGGGAACACGGTGTCGGGAGCGCCCTTCACGAACACGTCGGTGGCGGTGACCACGGACATCCGGCGACGGCGGGGGTCGAACGAGAACCGCGCCACGTCCGGCGAGCCGGCACGGTCGGGTGCCGGGTCGAACCCCACGCGACGCGCCAGCACATCGAGCGCAGCCTCCATCGGGTCGCCTCGCGCCTCCCAGACGCCGTCGTGCTCGACGGCGCACCCCGTGGAGCAGCGCACGCCAACCCGGGCCACGTCGATGAGTGCCGTTCGCGCGTCCACGTTGGCGTCGACCTCGCCCTCCGGGTCATAGCCGTGACCCCGCACGACCGCCGTCCCCGTCGGCGTCCACACCTCCACCACCGACATCTGGTTGTGGGTGATCGTGCCGGTCTTGTCCGTGCAGATGAACGTGGTGGACCCGAGGGTCTCGACCGCCTCCAGGTGGCGCACGAGGGCGCGCCGACGGGCCATGCGCTGCGCTCCGATGGCGAGCGACAGCGTGACGGTGGGGAGCAAGCCGCAGGGCACGACGGCCACGGTCACACCGACGGCGAAGAGGAAGCCGTCGCCGGCGGGCATACCGACGAGCAAGGACAGCGAGAAGAAGCCGACGCCGAGGACGATCGCCACCACAGCGATCAGCCGGGACACCCGCGTCAGCTCGAGGCGCAGCGGCGTGGGGCCGGTGGCGTGATCGCTGGTGAGGTGAGCCAGGGAGGCGAGACGGGTGGACGCGCCGGTGGCCACGACCGTGGCCGTGGCCTCGCCCTCCACCACGAAGCACCCGGCCTGCACCTCGTCGTCCTGCTCGGGGTGGAACGGGACGCTCTCCCCGGTGAGCGCGGAGGTGTCCACCGCCAGGCTGTGGGCCACGTCCAAACGCAGATCAGCCGAGACGCGGTCACCACTCTCCAGCAGCACGACATCGCCGACCACGAGGTCGTCGGCCGCAACCTCGACCGGCACGCCGTCGCGAACGACGGTGGCGCGCCGCGGGAGGAGGTTCCGCAACTCCTCGGCCGCGTGCTCGGCGCGCTGCTCCTGGGCGAAGGCGAAAAGCCCGTTGAGCACGACGACGACCATGATGGCCACGCCGAGCTGGGGTAGCCCGGCCACGAAGGCGAGGCCGGCCGCCGCCCAGAACAGCAGCGCGAAGAAGTGGACCATCTCGCTGGCCAGCCGACGCCATGCCGGCCGTCCCTTCGAGACAGGCAGCAGGTTGGGGCCGTCTGCCGCCAACCGGACGGCAGCGTCGGCGGAGGTCAGGCCGTTTACGGACAGCAGAGCGTCGCCAGCTCACGCTCGATGCCCTCGACCAGCAACCCCACGTCGGGGCAGGTGTCGGCATCGGCGTGGATCCCGAACGTGAGGCCGCCGTTGTAGGACATCAGCGCGATGTTGACGCTGAGGTTCCCTCCCAACGGGACGATCGGGGTCGACGTGAGCAGCTCGGCCCCGAGGAAGTAGAGCGGGAACGGTGGTCCGGGCACGTTGGTGACGACGAGGTCGGCCACGCCCTGGTGGTGGATGGCCCGGCTGAGCAGCGACAGCAGCCCGACCGGCACCGCATCGACACCGTGGAGCAGCAGCTCAGCCCCCTGGGACTGCTGCTCGTCCTTGACGCGGTGCATCTCGGCACGAACGGCGGCGAGGCGATCGTCGGAAGCTCCCGGCCGCAGCGGCAGCTGAACGAACAGGGCCGACACCCGGTTGCCGAGGGCCAGATGCTCGTCATCGGCCCGAAGCGACACCGGGACCATCACCTGCAGCGAGGCGTCCTCCGTGGCTTCGCCGCGGCTCCGGAGCAGGTGCCCGACCCCGGCGGCGACGGCGGTGAGGGCGACATCGTTGATCGAGGCCTCGCGTCGGTGCGCGGCCTGACGCACGTCGTCGAGCGACACGGACACCGACCGCAGGAGGCGTGTGCCGCCGACCTGCTGGCGCAGGGGTGCGGGACGGATGCCTGGGAGGTTGCGGACGGCGGTGTTGACCATCCCCAAGGCGCCGACGACCCGAGCGGCGGTCTCCCGAGGTGACCACAGCATCTGGAGGGCGTCCCGGGCCAGGTCGATGGGTTGGGCGAGGTCCTCGCGAAGACCCTCGACCACGAGGTGGGCGATGTCTGGAGGCGGCACGGGGTGCCACACCGGCACGTCCACGATGGGCGGCGAGGGCACGAGGTCGAGCAGGGCAGCCGCCACGTCGACGCCGGAGATGCCATCGACCATGGCGTGGTGCAGCTTCTGGATGAGCCCGATGCGACCGTGCGCCAGCCCACCGACGAACAGCAGCTCCCACAACGGTCGGCGGCGGTCGAGCGTCCGCATGTGTTCGCGGGCGGCGAGCGCCTCCAGCTCGTCGACCGATCCCGGCGACGGCAGCACGAGGAGCCGTACGTGCTCGGCGATGTCGAAGTCGATGTCGTCGACCCAGAACGGCCGGCCCAGGTCGAACGGCACGAAGGCCAGCCGCTTGCGGAACCGAGGGAAGAGGTGCAGTCGCTCGGCCACACGAGCCTGGACGGCCTCCAGGCGGAAGGTGCCCGTGTCGTCGAAGAACGGCGTTCCCTCGAACACCGAGACCGAACCGATGTGCATCGGCGTGCGATCGGACTCGGCGTAGAGGAAGGCGGCATCGAGCGAGGTCATGCGCTCGACCGCCAAGGCGGCGGGGGCGGAGCTTGTGGTCACGGGGCGTGCCTCGCAGGTCGGTCGGACGAGGCCAGGACCTCGGCGAAGGCGTCGTGCAACACCCGCAGATCAGCCATCGGCCTGGTTCGGGGGCACGACGAGCAACGGGCACGGGCTGTGGTGGGCGATGCGCGTGAAGACGTGGCCGAGCACCCGCGCGGCGAGTGGGGTGCGCTCGTGGCACGCCGCCAGCGCCAACGGCGACCCGACCGCTCGGCAGTGCCCGGCGATGACACGGGCCGGGTCGAGTCCGTCGAGGAGACGGAGGCGGACCTCCACCCCCGATAGGGCCAGTCGATCGGTGAACGCCTGAGCCTTGCGGCGAGGCGCGGTGGCGTCGTGGTCGCCGACGAAGGTGCCGTCGCGGTGCAGCACCATGGCCACATCGATGGGAGCGGCCAGCAGGCACGCCAACTCGACCGCCAAGGGGCCGATCGACTCGGCATCATCGGTAGCGTCGTAGCAGAGCACGATCGGTGCGCCCGGCGTGGGCTCGACCGGCTCGCAGGACGGCCCCACCATCACGGCACGGACGTGGATCTGGTGCAGGACGGCCTCGGCCACGTTGCCGAGCACCGCCGCCATCGGACCGACCCGGCCGTGGGTGCTCATGCACAAGATGGCCCCAGGGGTGCGTTCGAGGCAGCTCACGATGGCGTCCGCCGGGTTGCCCACCTGGATCTCGCACTGCACAGCGAGCGGGCGGAGCGTGCCCGCCACCGCATCGAGGTAGCGCTGCGCATCGTCCCGAGCGGCCGGCTCGTCCGGACCGTCGAGCGCCAGGAGCAGGAGGATCGAGGCCCCGGCGCGGATGGCCAACTGCTCGACGAGCGCACGGGCCACCGGGACGGCCCGCTCGCCATCTGGACTGCCGTTCAGCGGCACCACGATCGTCGTCACCTTCACGCAGTGAGCCTGCGCCATCGGGAGCGCCGCCACCACCGACGAAAGTCCCAACTTCCGGCCACGATCTGACGCACGACGTCCGTGCGGCGCCGGCGGTCGAGGACGTTGTGCCCTAGTCGGCTGACCGAGGCGGTCGTACCGTTCGACCATGCCCACACGTCGAGCCACCCTCCTCACCGTTGCCGTCGTCCTCGCCAGCCTGTCGCTGGCGGCCTGCAGCGACAATGACACCGACGACGCGACCAGCACCTCCCCGACGAGCGCTGTGCCGCCGACGACTTCTGCGTCGTCGGCCACCACCACGTCACCGGCCACGGCAGCAGAACAGCCCGAGACCGCGGTCTGGCCGTTCGCGTCCGGCACCACCCGATTCAGCGACCCGGTCGCCGTCGCCTCCTCGTTCGCCACCGACTACCTCGGCTTCGTCGACCCGGTGGTCGGCACCTTCCAAGAAGGCGACAGCCGATCCGGCGAGGTCGAGATCCGTCCGCGGGCCGATGGACCGGCCACGACGGTCTTCGTCCGCCAACTCACCGATGACGACTCGTGGTGGGTCCTCGGGTGCGCCGCCCCGAGCATCGAGCTCACCGAACCGGGGGCGCTGGTCGCCATCTCCTCGCCGGTGACGCTGTCGGGCCAGAGCACGGCGTTCGAAGCCAACGTCAACGTCGAGATCCGACAGGACGAATCGATCGCACCACTCGCCCAGGACTTCGTGATGGGCGGCTCGATGGGCGAGATGGGCCCATTCTCGAAGGCCATCGCCTTCGATCCGCCCACCGCCCCCGCCGGCGCCGTGGTGCTGCGGACGTTCTCGATGGAGGATGGCGCCACCGACGAAGCCGCCGTGCTGCGGGTGGCCTTCGCCCCGTGACGCGGCGTCGGCTCAGCTCGCCGGTCTGACCGCCGACGCGACTCGATCGATCACCAGACGAGCGGCGGCGCCGCACAGCAGGCCCACGCCGGCACCGCCGACCACGTCGGCGGGGAAGTGCGCTCCGATGACCATGCGGGCTGCTCCGACGCAGGCGGCGAGCACGAAGGCCACCACCCGCCACCTCGGCGACAGGTCCGGCGCAAGCACGGTGGCGACAGCGAAGGCGACCGCCGTGTGGCCCGACACGAAGCCGAACCCGTCCACCGACGCACCGCGGACGGCCACATCCACCAGGTACGCCTCGGGGCGACCCCGGTCGACGACATCCTTGATGACCCGCGCCACCAACCACCCCAGCAGGCCGGCCACCAGCACATCGACGGCCGGGCGCGCCCGCATCGTCACGATCACGGCGCCGGCGGCCACGACCACCGGCCCGACCAGCGACCCGAACTGCATGGGAGCCCACAGCGCTGCGGCCGCCACATCGGGGAGGCCGTTCCACCACCGGAAGACCGACACCTCCCAGGCGGGCACGAGCCGGAGGCGGGCGACGGCCCAGCCCAAGGCGAGGAGGACACCCCCGACCCCCGATGCCCACCCCAGGAAGCGCCGCACGTCTCCCCTCGTCATCCCGTCAGTCTGGCACCGTCCTCGGCGCGGCCCGCCCGACCCGGGCGATCCGCCAGGCCACACCCACGCCGCCTCAGAAGACACGCCACGCCGGGCCACGCTCGGCAGCCATGATGCCCGGCCACTAGGCCGTGCGGACTACCGTGATCGCCAACGGTCGCCATCAGCCGACCGCAGCCAAGCGGCGGACCCGAAGGGCGGCGTGTGACCATCGACGATCGAACCACCGACGGCACCGGCGTCGTCCGCGGCCCCGTGGCAGGGCTGGAGACGAAGCTGCGCGATGTGGCTGATGACGGCACCGGCGTCGTCCTCGCCACCGGGTTCGGCGCCGACCTGATGCGCCGGGTCGAGGCCCAGCTGTCCGACGACGATCTGCACCGGGCCCACCGACGCATCCAGCGCAAGGCCGTCGTCATCGTCGCCTGGTACGTGCTCTCCTACGTGGGCATCGTGCTGGCCACCGGCTGGATCAGCGGACTCCTCACCTGCACGTCGTTGGCGCTGTCGATGGTCGCCGTGGGCTTCAACATCCAACACGACGCCAACCACAACGCCCTGTTCGACACGAGCGGCAGCCGCCGCCTGTCCACTGCCAACCGCATCGCCGGCATGACGCTGCACGCCATCGGCGGCAACTCCAAGCGATGGATCGACGGCCACGTGCTGCAGCACCACGCCTCGCCCAACGTCGTGGGCAAGGACTACGACATCGAGATCAAGCCGTTCGCCCGCATGGCGCCTTCACAGCGCCATCGCCCCTGGCACCAGCGCCAGCACCTGTACATCTGGGTGGTCTACGGCTTCACCGCCATCTCCATCATCGTGGCCGACATCACCAACACGGTGATGGAGACGTTCAGCGGCGACCGGCACGGCAAGAAGCCGACGGCCCTCGACTACACCACGATGGTCGTGTCGAAGGGCATCTTCGGGCTGGCCATGCTCGGCGTGCCGCTGCTGTTCCACCCGTGGTGGATCGTGACGCTCGGGGCCGTCTACGTGCTCGGGCTCGCCGGCTTCCTGCTGGGCATCGTCTTCCAGTTGGCCCACGTGAGCGAGCGCGCCGCTTTCTGCGACGCGGACAACCGCCCCGACATGCGCTGGCACGAGTGGCAGGTGCGGTCGAGCGTCGACTTCTGCCAGGGAACCACCCCGTCGGCCCGCTTCATCACGTGGTTCGTCGGCGGGCTCAACTACCAGACCGAGCACCACCTCTTCCCCCGCTTGCCCCACACGGTGTACCCGGCGATCGCGCCGACCGTCGAGGCCACGTGCGTCGAGCACGAGATCCCGTACCACACCGAACCAACCCTGCGATCCGCCGTGCGCGCCCACTACCGGCACATGCGCGAGCTCGGGCGTCCACCCGCCGACGCCCCCGTCACGTCTTAGCGGCGGGCCCGACCGGCGAGCTCCGTCCCCCGGCTCAGCGGGTCACGCCGAGCCAGGCCGGGATGCGCTGGCGAAGCTCGTCCACGCCGATGCCGGTCACGGCGCTGGCCCACAACACGTCCGCCCGCGACACCTCGCAGCCGTCGACCAAGTCCTGCTTGCGCTTCTCGCGCTTGGCCGAGCGCACCTTGTCGTGCTTCGTTGCCACGATCTGGTGCGGCAGGTCCCGCTCGCGCAGCCACCGCAGGAAGGCCACGTCGAGCTTGGTCGGCCCGACCTCACCGTCGACCAGCACGACGATCATGGCCAGCTGCTGGCGCTGCTCGAGGTAGTCCTCGAGGCGCTCCTGCCACGATTGGCGCGCCGACTTGGACACGGCCGCGTAGCCATAGCCGGGACAGTCCACCACCTGGGTGTCCTCGGTCAGCGAGAAGCAGTTCAAGAGCTGCGTCCGACCCGGCGTCTTCGACACCAGCGCCAGCTTCTTGGCGTTGGCGATGGCGTTCAGAAGCGACGACTTGCCCACGTTCGATCGGCCGACGATGGCCACCTCGGCGCGGCTGTCGGGCAGGTCGCCGAGCGTCGCCGCAGAGGTCACGAAGCGAAGCGACAAGGGAGGGGCCATGTCCGAGAGTCTGGCCCGTCGCGCCCCGAGTTGGTGGCACGCCCCGACCATGGGTGAGACTTGGACGCACCCCCGACCGAATGAGGAGCCATGAGCTACAACGTCTGGATCGATCAGGACCTCTGCACCGGCGACGGCATCTGCGTCGAGATCGCCCCCGCCGTGTTCACGCTTCTCGACGACGGGCTCGCCTACGTCAAGGACGGCAGCGGCGTGAAGAGCGACCCGGGCGGCCCGGGCGGCCTCGTGGCCATCCCGGCCAAGGAGCTCGACGGCGTGATCGACTCGGCCGAGGAGTGCCCTGGCGAGTGCATCTTCATCGAGGTCGCCTGACGGCTCGCGTTCCGGGCACGCCCGGACCGCACTCGATACGGTGGCGGGCGTGCGTCGCCCCACCGCTCCCCTGCTGGCGTTGACCGCGGCCATCGCAGCACTGCTGGCGTCCGCCTGCCTTCCGCCTGCGGGAAACCCGGCGGGCACCATTCCGGTGCCGGTCGACGGGCGCGCCGTCGACACGATCACACCCACCCGCGTCATCGGCGCGGGCACACCCGCCAGCTGCACGTCGGCGGCCGTCGTCACCGCCGTGGCCAGGGGCGGGCTCATCACGTTCGACTGCGGTCCGGACCCCATCACCATCGTCATGACGGCCACGGCCAAGGTCCGCAACGACAAGGGCCCGGTGACGGTGCTCGACGGTGGCGGCAAGGTGACCCTGAGCGGCGGCGGCGTCCGCCGCATCCTCTACATGAACACCTGCGATCCGGCCCAGGTGTGGACCACCGACCACTGCCAGGACCAGGACCATCCCCGTCTGACGGTGCAGAACCTCACGTTCGTCGACGGCAATGCCACCGGCGAGACGATGGAAGGCGGCGGCGGGGGCGCCATCTTCGTCCGGGGTGGACGCGTGAAGATCGTGAACTCGCGCTTCTTCCGCAACCGCTGCGATGCCACGGGGCCGGACGTGGGCGGCGGCGCGGTGCGCGTGCTCAGCCAGTCGCAGGGCCTTCCGGTCTACGTGACCCACTCCACGTTCGGTGGCTCGGCCAGCCTGGCCAACCGCTGCTCCAACGGCGGAGCGCTGAGCAGCATCGGCGTGTCGTGGGTCGTGCTCAACAGCGTCATCTCCCACAACCAGGCCGTCGGAAACGGGGCCAACCCGGCGCGGCCAGGCACGCCGGGCGGCGGCAACGGCGGCGGCATCGCCCTCGACGGCAACCGCTTCACGCTGCGCGTGGCCGGCTCGCGCCTGGAGGCCAACCACGCCAACGAAGGTGGCGGTGCCATCTTCTTCGTTAGCAACGACCGCACCGGCACCATGCGCCTCGAGTCGTCGACCCTGGCCGGCAACGTGAGCGCCGGGTTCGAGACGGCGGGCTACCCCGGCATCTTCTTCCTGGGCAGCGGACCGCCTGTCGTCGTCGACTCCACCCTGTCCTGAACGACCGACGCCATCGACGCAGGCTGGGTGATCGCGGGTCCGATCTGGCAGAATGGTCGATCCACTGCACCATCCAGGAGTCCCGTTGACGTACGCCATCGGCAGCAAAGTCATCTATCCGGCCCACGGCACCGCCGAGATCGTCGGTCGGGCGACCAGGGAGATCGACGGCGAGAAGGTCGTCTACCTCGAGCTCGTCGTGCCCGCCCGGGGCTACGGCACCAGCGGCGACATGAAGGTGTTCGTGCCCGAGGCGAAGGCCGAGGAGCTCGGCGTCCGCGATCCGATCTCCCCGGAAGAGGCCGACGAGGTGCTCGCCGTGCTGGCGGTCACCAACGTCCGCGTGCCCACCAACTGGTCGCGCCGGTTCAAGAACCACCAGGAGAAGCTGAAGTCAGGCGACATCTACGAGTGCGCCGAGGTCGTCCGCAACCTGGCCAACCGCGAGCGGAGCGGCTCGTTGTCGACCGCCGAGAAGTCGATGCAGACGGCGGCCGAGCACATCCTGGTGTCGGAGCTGTCCGTGTCGTGGGGCGTCGACCGCGAGGCCGCTCTCGAGCGCATCGCCGTCGCCCTCGATCCCGACCAGACCTGATCCCGAACGCGCCGACAGGGGCTGCACTCCTCCATTGGGGAAGGTGCAGCCCCTGTCGACGTGATGGGAGCAGTCCGTCAGTCGGTCGGTCAGTCAGCGGATCAGCTGGCGTCGACCTCGTTGAGGGCGATCGAGTTGTTCGCCCCGGCCACCAGCAGGTTGCGGCCCGAGCCCATGAGGCCGCAGCCAACGAAGGTGAAGTTCGGGATCGTGAACTTCGACTGCGCCAGCTTCAGCTCGTTCGTGCCGCGGTCGACCGTGCCGGCGAGGGTGAGGTCGAGGTCTACGAAGCACTTGGCGGGGTGGGTGAGCTTGCCGTCGGCAGCCAGGCGCAGCACGCCGTCTTTGGTGGTGACACCGCGACCCGCTGGCGGGTGGCGGCATGGACCGGGAGGCTCGAGATGCCGACGGTGGCGCCCGGCAACGTGGTGCCGATCGCTTCGCCGAACTGCTCGAGGTCGACCTTGACGCAGACCTGCAGGTTGCGCGGCCCGTTGAAGGTGGGCATGTAGGTCGATTCGCGGGTGACCCGCCCACCGACGGCGGCCGGGGACGTTGCCACTCGCCGTGGCAACGACACCGTGACCTCTGCCACGGACTGACCCCAATGTGAACTGTCTCGCGTTGCCAATGGCAACGTTGGGGAACCAGACCCTCGGTCTCCACCTCGGTCATGCGCAGGACCCGGTAGGTCAGCTACCCCTGCA
>Ga0105047_10012939_pt1 | contig 13381 bp, 11 predicted proteins | sample MAT04_FD_78384 | JGI IMG/M metagenome (GOLD analysis project Ga0105047, IMG submission 78384) | Freshwater microbial communities from Lake Fryxell liftoff mats and glacier meltwater in Antarctica - MAT-04 (megahit assembly) | ecosystem: Environmental > Aquatic > Freshwater > Ice > Liftoff...
AACGCGTCGGCAATCGCCTCGCGCCAATAGTTGATAAATGTCGAATGGAAATCCGACCAAAAAGCCGGAGCTTCTAAATAGGGATCGATACCAGGAAAGGGGCTTGGCATTGGGATTCGCTTTACCGTTCGGAATAAGGCAATCTCTGATTATATCCGAAACCCGCCAGTCGTAAAACAAAGCACTAGCTAGGGCTGAGTTGCACACCCTTATCAGTAACTGCGGATGCAGTACGCTCCAACGTCACGGTACACTAGAGCAACGACCTTGCCCAAGCCAGTTCAGTTGCGTTAACATGAGCAGGGGCCGCCCCTCGATAGTCGATGCGACGCTTAAAACGACCGCGATCGTAAGCCGTGTTGAAGACAGCGGCGAGGTCTATTAACAGATCGGGATCAGGGGCTCGCAACGGAACCGGCAAAACTGGTAATCGATCCGGCAGTATCCAGCTATACACTTGGCAATCGGGGCGCAATTCGGCTCGCGAGACCAAGTAATACGCATCACCAGGTGGCAGTGGTCTAGCAAGCGGCGGTCGCTGACCTCCTCGGAGAATGTCAAGTTCCACTAAATGAACCTCTTGGTACAGCAACGCATTGCGTTTGGCCAAGTACTCTATGCGTCCCGGTTTGTTTTTGTTTGCCGGCGAGAGCAACTCGAGCGCGGTTACTAAAGATCGATCTGAGCGGTGAATAATTTCGATGTAAGTCTCCCGAGGTCCATCAAGAATCGTTAGCGGAATGGTTACCGGATCGAGCGTCGCGACATCACTTGCTCGCGTTCGTCGACCTGCGCCCTCCCCATCCGTGATTGCCACATCAGGAAATACCAGTTTACGAGCGTCAGGCTCGTTCTCGATCAAGTAGACTCGTTCGCCAATCCCCGCTTCATAGCTATCGGGCAACGCGTCGGCGATGGCTTCGCACCAGTAATTAACAAATCTTGAATGAAAATCTGACCAATAGGCCGGAGCTTCTAAGAAAGGATCGATTCCAGGAAACGGGCTAGGCATTGGGGTTTCACTTTGCGGTCGGAATAGGACACCACTGATTATATCCGAATTCCACGAGGTGGAAAACAAAGACCGAGGCTGAGCTGTGTGCTTGTCTTTACCTACAATTCTTCTTTGAGCGATCTGGTTTAGGTAGCCCGGGCACCCGCTTGCGGCACACGATGACTTTCAGACCCGATTGATTCACTCGCCTTGCAAATCGTGACGAGGGAATTTCTCATCATGTTATCAACTCGCGGGTTCAGCGGGCAAGACGCCCAATGTCACTCACTTTTTCGATTTCGTCAGTTACCGCGTTTTAGAATCCTCCCGCTTAAGTCTTGCGGTGGCTAGAGTTCATCAGCCGGAACGCGAGCCGGAACGCGAGCCGGAACGCGTTAGCGTCCGGTTGGCATCCATTAACCGGAGGCTAGTGCTTTCCGGCTGATAGGTCACCTAGTTTTTCAATCTTTCCAATGTAGTTCCATTGGCAAAAGTGAATGACATGGGGCACGGCGCCCGCGATTCGTAAAATATATGGACCGGTAGCAAACGTCTACAACCGCTCGAGTAGAGTGATTCGTGATTTGATCGCGATCACTTCGGTGTCGCGATGTTCGTGCTCGAGCAAGCGAAGTTCATTTTCAAGCGACTGCACCAAGAGCAACTTTTCACCGGACTTTTCGAATTGGTTTTGCACTGCATGTAATGCGGCGAGACCGGGTTCGGTGTCGCCGATGATTAACTGGGCGAGGGCTAAGTCGGAGAGCGATTGGTTTTTGGTAGGCCACTCGCTAGCCGCTGATTGTGTAAGGGCTTTGTGTAACAACTGAGCGCCTTGTTGATACGCGCCGGATTGCAACTTAATACTGCCCATTGCGGCTGTAGCAGCCGCAGCGACGGTTGTATTGCTGCTCGCCGCGGGGCTGCTTAGAATCGCAGCCGCGGCCGGAGCCTGCCCCATGCCAGCGAGACACTTCGATTGAGCGATTCTAAGCCACATGACGTTATCACCATCACCTATTGTCTCTGCCTTCTTGAAATTGACTAGTGCCATCTGCATCTCGCCACGATCGAATTGTGCTTGCGCGATGCTGGTCCAAAGAATCATCTCGGCGCCGCCGTCAAGCGAACAACCGATGACCGCGGCGTGAGAACCAATCGTGTCCGTCAACGCGGCTGGCCAAGCCATCGATTCAGGTCGGATATGCTCAGCCATCAACCAAAAGCCGACATCAATCGGTTGCTCCTTCTTGCACGAAGACAAATGCGTGTTTACGGCAATCGTCCAGGCTTCAAGCGCCAACGTGTTTTGATCGCTTCGTCGCGCAGATTCGGCAACCATCAACAGCAGCTCGGCGGCAAGAAGCGGATTACCGGCCTTCGTTGCCACATCAACCGCTTGACGGCACAATGACTCGGCCCAAGCGTTGCGTTCGCCCACCAACTCACGAAGGCCAAGCAGACGCAACGAATCAATTCGAACCAACGGATGGCCCACTTTTTGAGCCGCTTGTTGTAACTGTGTCGCCTTGTCATTGCTAGGATCGCTCGTTTGCATTTCAATCGCGAACGCATTCCGCAACTCAAGATAATTCTTTGCTGAAACGGGTTGCTCCTTAGCAAACTTCAGAAGCGAATTCCAATTCGAGTCTGGTTTCGTCGATCGTTTGCTGAGCACAGTCGCTGCCAGCTTCACCACTGGATCGTCCGCTGATGTGGCCCAGCGCTCGGCCAGCAAACGTTCACTGGACTCACGATGGCGTTCAATTATTTTGGCCGCTGATTGAAAACTTCCGTTAGTTACCAAAGGTTCGAGCATCCCGAGCAATTTTTCAGTATCAAGTACTTGCGATTCCGCATCACCAAGTACAATTTCATGGCCATCGAAACGAATCGTGCGAGCCGGTGGATTGGCAATTTTATTCTTTTCCGTTATTGCTCCCGTAGCGCCAGCATTCTCCGCATTCAATTCTGTGACGTGACGCAAAAGCGAAGCGGGCGACAAATTATCCGCCAAGATCGAACACCCGGAAGCGTTGGCCGACAGTGCGAGAACAAGAAGTGTTCGATTGAGTTTACGCATGATTAGCTCGGGGAAATCTTCTCAGTTGGCTGAATTGGCACCGTTGTGCAAATGGAACAGTTTCGCACGCTGGCTACTTTCAGCATCCGAGCGTGTGACTCGACAAGGCAGTTTTAAGTTCATTGTGCCAGTCGCGCTTGGACTGTTGGGGTGTGTGCTGAGTTCACCCAACATGAATTCGCTCGTTGCGGCTGATTCGGTTGGCGTGTTGAATACATATGTGCTCACTATGGCGAACAACTCCATACGAGATCGATTCGATGCTTGTCGGCGAAACAAGAGACCTAGCCCGGGAATGTTACCGAGCACTGGAACCTGATCGCGAGCATCGCTGACACTCTCTTCGATCATGCCGCCCAGCGCGACCGCCATGCCATCTTGTGCCACCACAGTGCCACTTATCGTGCGACGGCGAACTGTGTCAACACTGATGTTGGTTACTCCCGCACCGGTTGATGCGGGAACGGGAATCGACGAGCCGCCGACAACGCGTTCTGAGTTTTCCTCGATGACTCGCAGGGTAACTGTTCGGTCGGCATTGATATTCGGCGTAATCAACAACGATTGCCCAACATCTCGCAACTCGGTGATGGGTGTCGCCGCGACGGCTCCGTTGACAGCGCCAACACTGCTGAGCACTTGCGATGGAGTGAATCCAACCGTGAAGGGAAGTGTATCACCAACGAAAATGCGACTGACTTCGTTGTTGGCAGTGAGGATCAAGGGTGTAGCCAGCGCGGTGACGCAATTCTTACTTTGTAGCAATTGCATCCGCACGCGAAAACTTTTGTCAACCATCTGAAACGTCAACGCACCGGGCACTGCACCTGAAACACCCAAACCGTCGCCAAGATTTCGCGCGACTGTACTTGCTCCTTGAAATGCGGGCGAAAGGGAACCGTCCGACATCGCCGACGCCGCCTTACCACTGCCTCCAAAGTACTCGAATGCCGAATTAAAGCCGTCGGCGAGAATTACCCGCAGGACTTTGACTTCTAAAAGCACTGTTGGCGTTGGTACATCGAGCTGCGTGACAAGCGCCGCGATTTGCTCCATCGAACGCGTATCGCCCGTCCGCACGATAACTTGGTTGTTACGCCGTATCGTCGAGACATAAATTGTCGCTTCTCGGCGCTGCATCAAATCGGCTCGCGTACCATCGCTAAGCCTCCCGTTCTGCGCGAGCTGATTCTCAAGTTTCTGAATCGCGTCGGAAGACATATCACTGAGTGCTTCTGAATCGCGTCCTGGGTTCGGCGATGAGTCGCGGACTTGTTCATTCTGATTGCCCAATCCCGCCTCGTTCATCCCCAGCCCTCCAACCCCGCCTAGCGTACCCGACCGTCCAAGTCCACTACCGAAACCACTTGTTGAATTCGGTTGTCCGCTTGTTTGATTTGTTCCGGCGGAACCACCCAGTCCTAACGAGCGACCAGCGACCAAATCAAAACGACTGAATCGACGCGAAAGGTCGAGCAAGTCTTCAACGTCTGCGTCAGCGCGACTAAGTTGCACGCGGTCACCAAACACCTGCTGGATCACCTGAGCGACGGCTGTCGGATTGGGATATAGAAGTGTGAATACCCGAGTTTGCTCTTCTCGGAAACTCGACAAGTCCTTCTCATATTCCTTCAGTGTTGCGATTCGTACGATTCCCGAGTTCGGTTCAACTCGATAGAACAAGCCGTTCGCCTTTACAATCGCTTCGAGCGAACTAATCGCTGTAACGTTCTTCAAATATACCGTCAGCATCGTCTTGCCAGCTTCGGCGGAGGTGATTACGTTCAAGCCAGATTGTTCCGCAAACAACCGCATCGCTTCAGCCAGCGGAATGTCGGTGAACTCGATCAGCTCCATTCGCTTGTCACCGCCCAGCGGCATGATGTCGCCAGCGGGAACGATTTCTCGATTGTTAACGGCGAGACCGCGCGATGAGCGATCACGTGGCAGATCACCTAGATGTAGGGATGCAGATTTCAGGTCACTAGAGTCGTCAGTGGGACTACCTTGAGCCGCGCGGAAGGCGGACGCTTGGATAACTACTGAAGGCGGGATCGGTTTGTCATTGATACCGTACGAAAGCGCGCGAATCTGCGCACATGCCGGCTGATGCCCCAGAACACATACAACGAACGACAGCCAAAGCAGCTTTCGATATAGTTCTAAGTTCGACGACATTGTTGAACGAGTCCGCGCAGGGTTGATCTCGGATGCAATACGTCAATCTGTATCGACTGCGCAGACTTTGCGGGTTAATTCACTTTGTCTAATGGCGTTAGACCGCCAACCGACGGGTAACCGTCGTCGCGGATGCTACCAGCATCCGAGCTGACACTAGCGGAGCGTCAAACTTGAATTTTTTGGGGTTGATGTTAGTGGGTGCACTTTCTGAGTCTTCGAAGGGCGTGGCGAAGCAAGCTCGAATCACGCCCTTCGAAGTAGTGAACCCCGAGCGGGGGCATGGCGGGAAAGGGACCTGACTCGACGCCCACGCCCTTCGGTTACTCAGGGACGTGCCACCCCCAGGCGGTATTCCTTGGCAGACTCAGGGGGCGTGCCACCCGGCCGAGCTGACGCTAGCAGCGTCAGCCACTTTCTCCTCGCTTCGCATTAACTGTTTCTCAGGCGTGGGTTCGCCTCATACTTATTATCAATCCTTACAACCGATACGAATGCCATCATTGGCGCACGCGGAGTTGTTCCCTGAGTGTGACTCGCCGAATTATTGCGAGTTTTTAGTTGAAAAGTTCAGCATGCGCATAACGGTGGGCTAGAATTTTTGGATTGCACAAAAGGAACTACCCAAGTGAACAATCGGAAGCTTACCGCCACCAGATCCAAAACGATTCTGCGGTATCAAACACCCCAGAAAAGAAGAGATGTAGCCATGAAGACCAACATTGTTAAGCACCGCATGAATCGCCCTGCGTTCACGCTCGTTGAACTCATTGTCGTCTTGACGATCCTTGTTGGGTTGGCTGGCGTTTTGATTCCGGCGGTTACGGACATGATTGCTCGAACCAATCGCAGCACATCAGCCATCAACATCAGCGAAGTGGCGGGCGCGATTCAGCGCTACGATGCCCAATACATGACCTATCCAAATAATTTCGATAGTTTAGTAACGGATCTTGCTTTGGGCACCGACCTCAACACGCTTACCGCTGCACTTGGTACAGCCAGTGCTGACGTCACCCTAACCGTAGCAACAATCGCAACACTTTCAGCAGGTGGCATTACCTCGGTTGGATTGCACGCAGTAAGTGACGCTACATTCAATTTGCCAACGGCTACAACATTGGCAAGTGGAGATATCTTGAAAGGTCCAACCGCAGTAACTCAACAGGCGCTTGGACTGGAAACAACTGGAGTTGCGGGCAAGTACGTTCTTTTGGGTGTTGGTGCACTCTGCGATATGAACGGCAAGACAATGATCGATGCTCCGGTTCATTTCCCACGCAATGCAACAACCAACCCAGAAACTACTTACGCACGATTCATTGCTGTCTTCCAAATCACCGATGGAACGGCATTGCCCGGCGGAGCACTTACTCGTTCAAAGTTCGTCGGAGTGATCGCTCCAGATGGGCTCGGACTGAGCGACGAACTTGATGGTTACTTCCATATCGCATCAAATAACTAAGACTTATCTATTCAACGTCGCGATTGGCTAGTCGAGGACAACTTGGCTAGCCATCTCGCATTAGGAACTATCACAAACCGTGAAGGCGAGGGTCACGAAGATCATGAAAACTCGCACCGCTTTCACGCTGATCGAACTGCTTGTGGTACTAAGCATCTTGGCCGCGCTCAGTGGCATTGTCTTGCCGTTGTGCTCTGAAAGCCTCAACAATGCAAACGAGACCGTTACACGATCGACCTTGGCCGAAGCCCGCACTGCCATGCTGCAGTATTGGCACGATACCAAGTTCGTTGGGCTAAATGGAGTAACAACGGTCGCTACCGAATCGCAACGCTTTAATATCTCTTGGTTGTTCGCCAATCCAGTTACCAACACGAGCACCGTTCAGTTCGATCCAAATTTGCGGACAGGTTGGAACGGTCCATACATCGCAACTTCGACCGCAGACACTACTGTTGGAGGTCCCAACTTAGTCGACGCTTGGAATCAAACCCTGAGCGTTCAATATGTGAACCCAAGTGACACCCTCAAAGATGTTCGAATCGTGTCTGCCGGACGAAACGGCGTAGTCGATATTCCAGCCGCAACCGCCACTTCGGCTTTAACAACTAGTAGCATCGGAGACGACCTCTATGTCGCACTCATGCTACGCTAAGTCATTGTTTCGCCAGGCACTAACACTCCTGGAATTGGTAGTTGTTTTGGGAATCCTAGCTGTGCTTTCGACTGTCGCAGTCCGATCGCTGGAACCAATCGCCGACCAAGCCCGTTACGAGTTGACCCAAACTGTCTTAAGCGATGTACGCTTGGCCACAGTAAGTGCAAACTCGCGTGAATCCAGCTTCGTTGGTGATACCGGCGCATTTCCAAGTGACGTAGACGAGTTGCTCGGACGTCCAGTTTCGTTAGTCGCACACTCGATCCAGTCGTTCGATTCGGATCGCGATACAGTTAACGATGTTACACTTTCAAGCGGTTGGAAAGGTCCATACTTGCACCTTGGGGTGGGATTGAGTGAAGTTCTCGATGGCTGGGGCGCTGTTCCAACTTTGGTCGCTAACTCGGGTGATCTGGAGATTATCTCTCTGGGGTCTGATGGAGATTCGCTTTCGCCCGAAAATGGCTTTCGCGCTGACTTGACGGCTACCATCCTAGCACGCGAATACTTAGGCGATATCACCTTCCGATTGTTCGCGATCGACGGAGCGAATGGCTCACGTGTCGATCCAAACCCGACGGGTACCGAGCAGCTTGGCGTGCTGTTCTACGGAGTGAATGCGACGGGGGGAACAGACGGTTCGATCGCTGAGCAGATGTTAGTGGTTCCAAATTCGGGAACCTTCGAACATCGTCGTTTGAATACATTTTGCAGGGCAGTCGCTGCACGCGCGATCCAATGGAATGACACCGACAGCGACGACGTATTGGATCTTGGAGAAATGATCGTCAAGAGGAGCTTTGTGCACTATCCAAACATGCATCCTGCCGCTGATGTACGCGTTGAAATGGAGCTCCGTTAAACGGTCTGCCCATCATGTTCAACCACAGCCACACGATACTGCTTATCACCAGACAGGTGCTGGCTCGTATTGATCTTCGTGGCAAAAGGCGACTGTCCGTCAAGCAGATTTTGACGGCGCCTAGTGGCGATTATGATACGATCCTGCCGGAAGTGTTACGGGCTCTCAAACTTGGAACTCGCCGCCCAGGTCGCGTGACGATTATTAGCCCAGATTTTTGGACTGACCTTGTGAGCATTCCTGCTGATGTTGCAGCCATCGCTAGTGAGAATGAAATCAAACAAGCGCTCGCTCTCGAAGCCGAAGTGGGTTCTGGGCTTTCTGCCTTTGATTCGCGAACCAGCGTTTTACGAATTGTTGGCGAGAATGACGGCACCGGCGATTACCAGTGGTGTGTCTCGCAAGTGCCGAATGGCAATATTCAAGAGCTATCACGCACACTTCGAACCTTCGACACAAAACTGCATGGCGTTGCACATCCGATCGCAGCACAGTTGACGTCGTCCGAACGAATTTCAGTTGAAACCGTTCAAGGACTCCTCGATATTTGGCGCGATCAAGCGACGCTTGGTGCCGATGCACTCCACACGATTGTTACCGATTGGGCCGAGTGCTTATCGCAAAATCCGCCACACCCAATGCTGATGTTGGGCGAATCCGAGTCGACGCACACCTCTCAACCGATTGCGTTGACAGCTTCGCTCGCACTGTTTGCTGCCGGTGGGTGTGGACTGTGGCATTGGCAGACTCAAAAGAGCCTTATATTGACAACGTACGCGATCGAACGGCTTGAAAAACAGCACAGCCAATACGAGGCAACAGAAGCGTCATTGAAGAACGCAGAGGCTTCAATTGTCCAACTTCGGCAAGAAGTGACCAAAACACAAGCCAGCCGCCAAGCCGCTGAGCGACAACTGCAACTAGCCGGCGCACTGCATTCACAGCACAATCGTCGTTGGTTGGCATTGGTCGACGCGCTTGCAGAATCGGCTAGTGAGAACTGTTGGGTACAGAAACTCGAATCGGATTCGGTGCAAACCGTTGTTTATGGACTGGGGCTGGACAACGCCGCCGCAAACGGCTTTGCAGGTCGGCTGGAGTTGGCCCTCAAAGGAAGTGGGTGGAGAACGGCTCCCGCGGCTACGGATGTGTCGCCCCATAACTTGATTGCGTTCAAGATTGTATTGAAGGCAATGTTGAAGTCGGACGAGCCAACTGTAAACCCTGGGATCTCCTTGAAGCGAAGTTTGAGCGCCGCCTCGAATGAACTCGCGAGGGGGACTGAGCCATGAGCCCGCGTCAAGCACTCCAGAAGCGAATCTTGTCAATCTGCGGTCCGGCCCTAGGCATTGTGCTGGCCTACAACTTCGCGTTTTATGGACCTCTTCAGCGAAGTCTGAAGGCGGAGCGGACAAAGTTGTACAAGATGGAAATTGCTGGCGCTCGCAAATCAAACTCGCAATTGATCGCGGAGAAACTCGCGAAAGCGGAAGCCGATGTTCAGTCGTTGAACGAACAAATCAGTGATGGGAAACAAATTGGATCGCATCTTGTTTCGCGGCGAGCCGATTTGCGGAGTGAGTTCCTTCAATCAACCTCGCCAGCGATAGCAATGGCAGAGACGCTATCTTTGCTCAGCCAACACAATCTTCAATGCGTCAACAGTTCGCCTGTCTTGGCTCAGGATCATAGTGCTCCGCTCTCGGAATCGCTAAAGCCAGTCGCAATGCTGCTCAGCGACGCCACCAGCAATATCGGTGACTCGCTCGGTCGACGCGAAATGCGAGTAACTCTTCGTGGTCGCTTTCAGGATATGCAAAGCGCTTTACGTGAAATGCAAGCTGCCCCGCTTGGCGTTTTCACCGTGTCGTTGGAGATGGAAGACTCCGACGCTCACACTGACATTCGCATTTGGATCTTAACCATCGCGGTTTAGGGGCGCTCATATTTATGGCTGCAATCGCCGAATCCAAAGCACTGACTTTGGCAACGTTGGATTTGGACAGTGTCCGAATCGATCCAACTTGGGCGCTACGCGTCCCCGCGGCCTATGCGCGGCGAAAGCGAGTGCTACCACTATGCAAACTCGATGACGCAGTGAGGGTTGCCTGCATCCGCGCAATTGATCTCCAAACACACAAATCGCTGCGAAGTTACCTGAAGTGCGATTTCACACTCGTCGAAGTCAGTATCGATTCAATGCGTCACGCGCTCGCACGAGTCTACGATAGCCCATCCATGAATGGCGTTGCGTTGAGCGTTCGTTCAGGTGAATCACAGGGCGAAGGCGACAACACCGTTGCGGTCTGCGATGAATTGCTGCAAGCCGCTATTCTTCGGGGCGCATCCGATATTCACTTGGTTCCGAATGCAACTTCACTTTCGGTTCACTTGCGAGTCGATGGAATATTAGAAGTCTATCGGGATTTGCCTCTTTCGCTTCAGCCGCTCGTGCTCAGTCGACTTAAGGTACTGGCCGGGATGGATATCGCAGAAAAACGAGCCGCTCAAGATGGACGCATCACTTCGCGGTCGAATAGTTCGCGCAATTCGATCGATATTCGCGTGGCGACGCTACCGACCCGTTACGGCGAACGCATGACGCTGCGTTTACTATCGTCCCACGCTTCGAAACTCTCATTGCAATCGTTGGGCATGTGCTCCAACGATTTAGTTACATTTAGCTCAGCAACGGCTCGACCGCACGGGCTGGTGCTGCTTACAGGTCCAACCGGCAGCGGCAAATCGACGACTCTTTACGTCGCTATTGAGCAGCTCCTGCAAACTCGCGGCGGCAATGTAATTACCATAGAAGATCCCATTGAATACGAAATCCGAGGCGCATCGCAAGTCGAAGTAGACTCGGCAGATAAAGTTAACTTCTCGAAAGCTCTGCGGAGTGTTTTACGCCACGATCCTGATGTGGTGATGATTGGTGAAATTCGTGACCCCGAAACGGCCGAAACGGCGGTGAAAGCTTCGTTGACAGGCCATCTTGTCTTTAGCACCGTTCACACAAACACTGCCGCCGGAGTTGTCACACGACTGAAGGACATGGGAGTCGAGCCTTTTTTGATCGCCGCCACTCTGAGATTGTCAGTCGCTCAGCGTTTAGTCCGCAAGCTGTGCTCGAACTGCCGCCGCCCTCGCACAATCACTGCGGCTGAGGTATTCACTTTGCGGCGGCCAGGGCTTGAATCTAGCACGGTTTTCGATGCAGTTGGTTGTGTGATGTGTGCTGGTCGAGGCTATTCGGGTCGCGTCGCGTTGTTCGAGATGCTGGAAAGCAGCGAAACGATGGCGAAGTTGATCGCTGGCGGTGCGAACGAAGATGAGCTACTGCAGGATGCAAGATCACGCAGTGTTTCGATGCTTTTCGATGATGGTGTCGCAAAAATTCTTGACGGCACAACCACAGTGGCCGAGGTCGCGAACGCCGTAACGCTGTGGTAACTATGTTTTCGTAGCTTGGGACCATTTGTCCCGAGCAAATCTTTGTGGTAACTATGTCAAATTACTCATACATTGCAAGAGATAGGGCGGGGCGAATCGCGCGCGGCGAACTGTTTGCCGATACAGCCGAAGGACTGAAAACGCTATTGCATGCCCAAGGTATGCGATTGGTCAGTCTCGAGGCGTTACCTGAGCCTTCCAGTTCACTCTTGGGTAACTTGAGTCCTCGCCGTTGGATGCCCGCACGTTCTCGCGATGTTGAGTTCGCACTGCGACAACTTGCAATCATGTTGCGCAGCGGGCTGAACTTGCTTGGTGCGATAAGGTCATTGCAATCGCAAACGGATTCGGTTGCATTCGCGGCGATTCTGGAAACTTTACACGGCCGATTAGCCCGAGGTGACTCATTGGCGAATTCGCTCGCCGAACATCCAGTGTTTCCACAAGTTGTTGTGCAATTGGTCAGCGTCGGTGAGAAGACGGGCAACCTCGAACAAGTGCTTGAGCAATCGGCCCAATACATGACCCAGCGACGCACTGCGATCACTGAAGTTCGAGTTGCATTGACTTACCCAGCCATCGTCGCAACGGCTGCAATTGTGATCGCGGGCTACCTGACATTCGCCGTTATTCCAGAGCTACAGAAATTCTTGGGCGCGATGGGACGTAAACTACCGCGCATGACGCAGTCTCTAGTTGATTTTGCCCAGTGGTTTCAAATTAACGGTGGCACATTTTGCGTAGTGTTTGTTTCACTGATTGTCGGCCTAGTATTCGTTACTAGGTGGCCGCCTGGACGGCTGTGGATCGACCGGTGGCTATTGCGTATTCCCGTGATTGGCAATGTGCTACGCTTATCGGGAACGGCAACGCTCGCAAGCTCACTGTCGGTGATGGTCAACAGCGGCATTAAGCTCGTCGAAGCGATTGACATTGCGAGACAGTTACAAAACAACCGCTTTCTTGCGGGGCTATTGACCAACGCTTCCGAATCGATCATTCGAGGTAAGGCCCTTGCGCCAACGTTAGCTGCTCGCGAAGGATTCTCCCCGGTTCTGTCCAGTATGGTTGCGATCGCCGAGCAGACCGGCCACCTCGATTCAACACTCGACGAAGTTGCAAAGTTTTGCGAAACCGAACTCAAATCTAAAATCAAACGAATGAGTCAACTCGTTGAACCCGCAGTCATTGTCGTCGCGGGTGGCATTGTCGGCTACGTTTACATCGCTTTCTTTATGGCGTTGATGAGCGCTGGAGGAAATTTTAAATGAGATACTTGATCTGCTTTTTCGCCGCAACGATTTGCAATGCGACGTTCGCACAGGACCCTACGGTCCCAAGTGCCCAGATACTCGAGCGTCTTGGGCGCGAACAGCCAACGTCAGTCGCGGCGTTAACTCCTACATTGGTCCAAGAGCGATTAATGCCGCCTGTGCTCAAACTGAAAGCGATTGTGATGAGTGACATCGATCATGGTATTGCGCAGATCGAAGTCGATGGCCGCCGCATTCGTTTGCGACTTTCGCGGCCAGCGACAAACATAGACAGCGTAGTCATCCAAGGCTCGACTTTCCATGTCCAGAATTTTTCGGCTCGCTCTGTCATGTTAGAAAACCACGGTCAGACCCTGCTCGTACAATAAAGGAATTTACTTCGTAGCTGGTTTCGTGAGAAACCGGATGTGGCGG
>Ga0105047_10012940_pt1 | contig 13379 bp, 6 predicted proteins | sample MAT04_FD_78384 | JGI IMG/M metagenome (GOLD analysis project Ga0105047, IMG submission 78384) | Freshwater microbial communities from Lake Fryxell liftoff mats and glacier meltwater in Antarctica - MAT-04 (megahit assembly) | ecosystem: Environmental > Aquatic > Freshwater > Ice > Liftoff...
CGCACGCCCAGGAAGGCGAGTTTCGGCGGCACCGTGGTCTCCGGTGCGAAGCCCACCTTGTGGCCGTCACGCGTGGCGGTCGTGAGGGGCACGAGCGCCGGGAAGGTCCACTTCTTCCACGCGGTGGGCCCGACGACGTGGCCGAACAGGCGCTCATCGGCACGCTTGCGCAGGCGATACCGGCCGGGGGCCTGGTCGTCTCCCCAGCCGATGGGCAGGTCCTCGACCGAGGTGATCTCGTCGTAGATGATGGTCGCGTCCGAGATGGTTGGGCCGATGAGGTGGCGTTGGTCCTCGCGCAGCAGGTCCATCAGGACCTGGAGGTCGGCGCGGGCGAGAAAGCCCGGACCCTCGGGCTGGGACCGCATGCCACGGGGCTGGGGGAAGATCGCGGTCACCATGTCCGTACCTGCTCCGCTGCGAAGAGGTCGAGCAGCTGGGTGCGCGTGGCGGTGAGGCGTCGGGAGACGGCGACGAGCACCCGCGGGTAGAGCGCCTGAGCCAGGACGGGGTCCTCGCGCAAGGCGGCGCGCAGCGGGGCGCCCTCGAAGGCGACGGCCTCCAGCGGCTCGATGGCGATCGCGCTCGAGGTGACGCGGTAGGGCGGCACGATGGCCGACCAGCCGAAGACGTCACCCGGCTCGACCGTGAGGATCGTGACATCGCCACGCTCCGGCACCAGCGTGCGCAGGGCGACGCGGCCCATGATGACGATGCCCAGGAGGTCCGATGGATCGCCTTCCCGGAAGAGCGCCGCACCGGGTCCAGCGGTGTACGGGCGGCTCAGCTCTGCCAGGCGCGTCTGGATGGCGGGGGCGAGCCCCGACCCGAACCACGTGGCGTTGAGCACAGCGACGAGCGAGGCCTGATCCTGCATGACCCGAGTGTCACGGCGGCCGAGCGCGAGCGGCAGGGCCGAGGGGCATGGGTGGCCCGTGCCGAGGGTCGCGGCGTGAGCCGTCCCGGTCGATGGTCGGCGACCCGGCGGTGCGCCCGTCCACGATGGCCACCACGATCACCAGGTCGCGATCGGGCTCCACGAGGTACACCATCAGCAGCCAGCGCCAAGGCCCGAGCACGAACCGACGCGGCGCCCAGCGGCCATGAAGCGGGGCGCCGAGCGCGGGGAAGTCGGCTAGCGGCGCAGATGACCTGATCACTCGATCGCGTGTGGTGCTCGGCAGGCTGTGCGTCCGGATCAGTCCATCGAGGTCGTTCCGTGCGCGGACGGTGACCACGACCCGCGCCACGGATCAGAGGTCCTCGAGCGCCGTGAAGCGTCCCGCCTGCGCGTCCGCCAGCCCTTCCTGGAGACGCTCCCAGGCACCCGGGATCGAGTCGAGCAGCGCGGTCCGTCCCGCGGATCGGGATCGGCATCATCGATCGCGGTGGACAGCAGGGAGCGGGCGAGCGTGCCGGGGTTGATGTGCGTCCGCTCCGCCATGCGCTGCAGCTTGGCGGCTCGTTCCTCATCCAGGATAACGTTGACGCGCGAAGATGACGTGCTCACCCTCTGAGATCACACGGAGCGACACGCCTCGTGCAATGGCCCAGCCGGCCCTCGGGACTGGCGTCAGGCGCCCTCGCTGCCGACGGGCGAGCGAGTGCGCCGTGCGGGTCCCCAGTAGCGGGCGAGAATCATCGCGATGAGGAGCAGGATCACCGTCACGATGGCCACGGCGACCGTGATGGAGTCGACCATGGAGCCCTCCACGGGCGGGTCGGAGTTGACCGCGAACTGGAAGGCGTAGTTCCAGGTCGGCAGCAGGCCCTGGTACACATTGGCGAAGTCGGACGGCAGCGGCAGGCCCGCGAGGTTCGGGTACCAGGCCACGAAGAACACCATCGCGGCCAGCACGACGCCCCCGGCGACGCGGCGGGGATCACGGGCGCGCAGGGCCATCGCGGCGGGGATCGCGAGCAGCAGCAGGGCCGCGAGCGCGAGCGGGTCCGAGCCCACGGTCAGCTCGGACGACTGCTCCGGGCTCAGCACCTGGCTCACCGCCAGCAGCCCGGCCAGGGTCAGGCCGACCACGAACAGCATCGAGACCTCCGGCCGGCGGATGATCGATCGCTCCGACCATCCCGGACCACGGCCGGCGGAGATGCGCGTCAGCCAGATGAGCACGCCGGCGCCCACCAGCAGCACCAGCACGGCACCGAACCCCTGCTCGCTCAGGGGCAGGATCCGGCTGACCGGGTCACTGCAGGCCTGGCCGCCGGGGTTGACCGATTCGACGCCGGAGATCGCGCACAGCGGCGTGCGGAACAGCCACAGCAATGGGGCCCCCACGATGGCCAGCGCAGCCGCGACGCGCGCCAGCATCCAGCCCACGCGTGATGGCCCGTGCCACAGCTCCGCGAGCAGATACCCCAGGGCCAGCACGACGAACGGCAGGCTCGTATAGACGTGGTACTGGAACGTGGCTCGGTCGATGCGCGCCCAGGGCAGCCACATCGCGCAGAACATGATCACGATGGCCGTCAGCGCCAGGCTCCGGCGCGTCCAGGCGGCCCAGGCGCAGAAACCCATCGCGGCGATGCCCAGCCAGAACACCACGAGGTTGCCGGAGTCGTAGATGACGCCGGTCGTGTCGTTGGCGAAGCCCTCCTGGTAGAACCAGACGGGCTTGAGGTCCAGCAGCCATGCCCACCAGGGTGACGCCGCGGCGTGGGTGGCACGCAGGTTGTCGTGGTAGTCATACATCGACAGCGTCAATTGCCACAACGTCTGGCCGGTGTTGCCCGCGGGAACCCCCGGTACCAACTGGTTGCCCAGGTTCGCCCAGGGGATGTAGGACGCGACGTAGACGGCGACCGGGATGACCGTGAGGCAACCGAGCCCGAACAGCCAGGCGAAGATGCGCAGGCCGCCAGGCCGGAGCCAGCCGTCCGCGGGCGGCGCCGGCACCGGGGCGTCCGGGTCGACCGGCATGCGCCGCGCGAGGGGCCCGATGCCGCCCCGACCGCCGACCCAGGCGATGCCGTACATCGCGGCCGATGCCGCGAGCATCCCGGCACCGACCAGCACGACCTGCTCGCCGCTCAGCGCGGTCTCCGCAGGCAACAGCCCACCGAACAGGACGCCGGCGACCACCAGGAACCCACCCAGGACCGCCGGCACCGCCACCGCGACGGCCAGTTCGCCGAGCGTGAACCGCACCGGGCGCCGGACCATCGCGGCCGCCAGCGTGAGCGTCAGACCGACCATCGTGAACAGGAACAACCAGTTGCGGGCGGGATCCTCGACGGCTGCCGGCCGGATCGCGGCGGCTCCCAGCAACGCCGTGATGCCCACCATGCCCGCGAGCGCGACGAGCCGCCCGAGCGCAGACCGGAACAGGATCAGCAGTGCCATGCCGCCGATGGCGTAGGCCGCGACCCACTTGGAGGCGAGCGCCAGGCCCAGCAGCAACCCGATGGCGACGAAGCCCACGATGACCTGCCATGCCCGCTGCCAGCGTCCCAGCCACAGACCCAGGAACAGCGTCAGCGCCGCGACCACGAAGAACGTGACGTAGACATCGTTCATGGCGATGCGGCTGTTGGCGAACAGCATCCCCTCCGCGAGCGCGAGGAGGCCGGTGAACACGGCCACCGCGCGGCGCCGGAAGAGCACCCGTGCCAGCAGGTACAGCAGTGCCGCGGTGGCGGCGCCCAGGACCACGCCCGGCAGGCGCCACGCGAACGCGTTGCTGCCCACCTCCACGCTCGCGGTGCGGCCGTCCGCGGCGACCGCGATGAGTTGCGTCCGGTCGTCACCGGGGCGCTCCGGCTGGGTGTCCAGGACCACCGCCACCGGCTCGAACGGCAGCACCGCGTCCGCGAACAGCGAATCGCCGTGAGGCTCGATGACGTGGATCGTCGGCTGCCCATCCGCCGTGCGTCCCACGACGTGCACCAGGTTGGCGGGCTGGTTCCACAGGACCGTCGTCGTTCCACCCGGCATGTCGATGGTGCCGCGCGAGGCCGGACCGCCCGCCTGGAGCTTGAAGCCCCGCACGTTCGTCGGCGCAGCGATGTACAGCACGGGCGTGTCAAGGCCCTCGTTGAGGCCCACGCCGGAGGCCGGGCCACCCACGTCGATGATGTCCAGCTCGGCGAGGGTCTCGGCGTCCAGCAGCACCGCGCCGGCCGTTCCCGCGACGGCGACCGCAGGGCCGGACTCGAGGCTGACACCGGTCAACGTGCCATCGTCGATGCCTTCCTGGAGCGTGCGCTCGGTCGAGTCGTCCAGGTAGCCCGCGATGACCACCAGCTCCGCGTCGGATGCGAGAAGCGCGCCGATCCGGTCCGCGTCGTCGAACAGCTGGTCCGCGAGGAGCAGGGCCAGCGCGGAGGTGTCCACGATCTCCGCCGGCCGCGCCACAAGGCGCGTCTCGCCAGGGATCCGGGTGAGCGCCACGGCGCCGTCGACCGTGACGGGACCGACGGCGACCGATGCCGCGTCCACGATCAGCGCGCCGTCCTCATCGCGCCCGGGCAGCGCGATCGCGGTCAGCGTCTCGTCGTCGAGCAGCGCCACCAGGTGGTCGCCGGCGATGGCCAGGGCCATGACCTGGCCCGTGCCGGGCAGCTGCCCCAGGAGCTCGGGCGCCGGCTCCGGCAGCGTCCTGTCCGCCCGCCGTGCGTCGAGGAGCGTCGTGTCCACACGCGAGACGACCCGGTCGGGGCCGGCCAGGTAGAGCGCATGGTCGTCGCCGTCGTCATTCACGGCGAGCGCCAGCGCGTCCGCCGCGATCGTCGCTTCGCGATCGTCGCCGCGCAGGTCGAACGCCGCGATGCCCGTGGCGGTGGCCGCGAACAGCCGGTCGCCGTTGCGCACGGACGGTTGGCCGAAGGGGCTCCAGCGCATCTCCACCGCGGCCGCCGTGACGCCCGTTGCGCCCACCGTGTCCGTGCCCGTGACCCGGTTCTCACCGAACGCGTCGACGCTCCAGGCCATCGCGTACTTGGCGAGGTGGGGATGGGTGTACTCGTAGATGGAATGCCGCTCGCCGTACTTCCAGTGCTGGAGGAACTCCATGCCGGTGCGGGCGTGGTAGACCTCGTCGAAGTACATGTCGAAGGGCTGGGCGAGGTTGAACCCGCGCAGCACGAGCGCCGCGACGAAGATGAGCGCCATCGCGCCCAGGTCGAGGGGCGTGAGGCGGCCACCGCGCTCCTTGGCCAGCGAGGCGCTGCGGTCGCGCCGGATGCGCGGCGAGAACACGCGAGCGGCGATGCGCTGGCTGGTCGTGGGCCCGGCCGGCACCACGGGCACCAGGTCCGACAGGCCCTCGCCGCCGGTCGCCCATCCTTGCGTGTCGGTCGCGCCGGACGCCGCCCCCGTGCCACCGACGGCGCGCGCGCCATCCGGCACCGGCACCCGACCGACCGCCCCCGCCACCTCGCCCGCGGCGAGCTCGAACGGGTCCGGCAGCCGCTGGCGCCGAAGCTCCCAGGCCGCGAACGCGAACACCCCGGTCTGGAGCACGATCGCGAGCACCACGAACGGGACGTTGCCGGGCATGAACAGGTCGCCCAGGGGCAGCCCTTCGATGTTGCCGGTCGCGTAGGCGGGGATCATCAGGATGCCGTGGAGGTTGATGAACGACCCGACCGCGATGACCACCAGGGACGCCAGCCATCGCCGGTCCGCGACCGCGAGCAGCGGCAGGAACGCGAACACGGGGAACAGGTAGCGCTCGTGCACGCGCGTCGGCAGGATGAAGAAGGCCATGCTCAGGAACGCGGCAGCGAGGATGATGGTCCAGCGGTCACCTGCCATGCCTGCCCGGACGACGCCCCACACGAAACCCAGCACGAGCAGCAGGGCGCCCACGGTGAAGATGGTCACCGCGACCTCCAGCGAGCCCAGCAGGAACGGGCCCACGAGCGCGACGGTGTCCGGTGACCAGGCCCACGCCTCCGCCAGGCTCGGATTGCCGTCGGTCCCCAGCAGCGCCCACGGGTTGTAGGCGTTCACCGTCACGTACGCGTAGCCCTCCGCCGTGCGGCCCATCAGCTGGAGATACTCGATGGGACCCAGCCCGAACGGCAACGCGAGCAGGAAGAACACCCCGGCACCCAGGAGCAACGACGTCACGATGCGCAGCGGCCCCTGCTCGCGAGCAAGCCAGCCGCGCCGCGCCGCGGGACCCCAGGGCGCGTGGCGCGGGCCGGAGCCCACCTTGAACAGGTGGCGGCGCAGCAGCAGGATGCCCACCAGCGGGATCATCACGATGCCGAACTGGGGCTTCACCATCGCGGCGAGCACGGCCAGCGCCGTGGCGCCCTCCGCGTTGCCCCGGATGAGCGCGGCCGCGCACAGCAGCATCACCAGCGCGCCAGCCGCGTCCGTCTGGCCCCACAGCGCGGAGTCGTAGAGCGTCACGGGGTTGAACACGTACAGCGCCGCCGCGCCGAGCGCCAGCGTCTCCGCGCGTCGGCCGGGCCACGTCCAACCCAGGACCAGACGGTAGAGCACGTAGCCCACCGCGATGTCCATGAGCATCGGCGGCAGCTTGATGAGCCCGGACGCCGCCCCTGCGGCGTTGCCGCCGCCCAGCGCGTCGGCCAGCAGCCCGATCGGCCACAGCACGTAGAGGTAGGCGGGCGGGTAGTCGGCGAAGCCGGCAGAGGCGTAGAAGCCCGCGGGGCCGCTCGATGCCAGCGTCAAGGACCAGGACGTGTACGTGCCCAGATCGGACTCGAACCCGGACCCCGGGAAGAGCACGTATGCGATAGTTAGCCGCAGCGCCAGCCCACCAAGGAGCAGCAGGATCAGCGCTGGCGTCGCCGTCAGGGCGCGCAGCGGGCGTCCGGCCGACCCGACGGCCAGGCCGGCCGCAGTCGGATTCACAATTCGGACCGGCCTCCAGGAGCGAGCGAAGCGGAGTGGACGGGAGTATAGCAACGGGCCCCGTACCGCCTCCCGCGGTGGCCCAGCCCGAAGCGGTCCCGGCCGCTGTCGTGGACCCTGAGGGCCGGCCCGAGTCGACCGAGCCCCCGGAGCGCCACTGGTCGCTACTGGAGCGTGCCCTGTGGCGGGTCGATCCGCGCGTCACGATGCTGCTGCTCATCGGGCTCGCGTTCATCGTCTACTGGGCGAGCAACGTCAACCGGGTGGATTTCTACAACCACTTCGTGTGGCAGGCGCAGGCGTGGCTGAGCGGCAGCGTGGCCATCCCGTACCCCAGCGAGCTGGGGCCCTTCGGCAACGGCTACTTCCAGGACGTGCTGCCCCTGCGTGACACCTTGGGTGCCCTCACCGGCACCGCGCTCATCCCGTTCCCCCCGCTGCCGGCGGTGATCCTGATGCCGTTCGTGGCGTTGTTCGGGCTGGACACGAGCGCCGCGATGATCGCCGTGGGACTGGGGGCGGTCAACGTGGGCCTCTGCTGGCGGATGCTCCAGCGCATCACGGACCGGCGCGACGCCGCCTTCCTGGGCACGATCTTCTATGGTTTCGGGACCGTGGCGTGGTACGCCGCGATGCTCGGCTCCACGTGGTTCCTGGCGCACGTGGTGGCGGCCACGTTCCTGTTCCTGGGCATCACCGCCGCGCTGGACGGCGAGCGCCGCGAGCGGCTCGGCCGCCAGGCGCGCTCCGTCGCCGGCTGGGTGGTGCTGGGGCAGCTGTGGGCGGGCCTGCTGTACGGCACCGCCGCGCTCGCGCGTCTGCCCACCGTGTTCGCGGCGCCGTTCTTCGTGTTCGTGGGCGCAGGTGGCTCGTTCTGGCGACGCGCGGTGTCCGCGGGCATCGGCGCGGTCATCCCGGTGCTGGTGCTGCTGGGCTACAACGTGGCCACCACCGGCCACATCTTCCACCCAGCCTACGAGTACCTCTACCGCAACGAGTACCGCCCGGTGGCTGCGTTCTGGAACGACAGCTGGCTGATCGAGGACCCCCGCTACCTCCCCCAGAACGCGGTCATCATGCTCCTGTGGCCGCCTGAGCGACCGCTGGTGGACGACCCGGGCTGCGCCGAACAGGTGAATCAGGAGGGCACCGACATCCTGTTCGATCGGGACTGTCCGCTGCTGCGGCCGGACAAGCTGGGCATGAGCATCCTGCTCACCAGCCCCGCCTATCTGCTGGCCATCCCGGCGCTGTTCGCCCTCTGGCGACGGCGCGTGGTCGCGGGCGCCGCCCTCGCCATCCTGCTCATCGCGCTCGTGAACCTGATGCACTTCTCGCAGGGCTGGGTCCAGTTCGGCTACCGGTTCAGCAACGACTTCGCGCCCTTCGCGGTCATCCTGGTCACGCTGGGCATCGCGCGGGCGATGCGACGCGGACCGTGGGGCGCCTTCGCGATGCTGCTCATCGCGGCGTCGGTGCTCATCAACGCATGGGGCGTGCACTGGGGGGTCCGGCTGGGGTGGTGACGGACGAGGGAGGCGGCGGGCGCGGGCGCTGGGACGGACCAGCGTGGCCGGGGTCCGGCTGGAGCGATGGCCCACCCGACGATGCGCCGTTGTCCACGGACGGGGATCGGGGTGGGGATGGGGATCCGGGCTGTGCGCTCGAACCGCCCTTGCCGTCCGGGGCCCTGGTCGCAGACGACGGGACCGTGACCGCCGGCCGGGTCGTGGCCGGCCAGGACCCCGCTCGACCGCGGGAGGCCGAGGCGCCGTCGCGGCTGGCCCGGGTCCTGCCCTGGGCGGTGCCCGCGCTCATCGTGTTCGCGGTCTCGTTGACGCTGGACGCGCTGACGATCATGCCCGGCCTGGGGTACTGGGACACCGGCGAGTTCCAGGCCCTCGGTCCGGTCCTGGGCATCGCGCACCCCACCGGCTACCCCAGCTACACGCTGCTGCTCTGGCTCGCGTCGGTGGTGCTCCAGCCCTTCGGCGACCCCGCGTTCCGGGCCAACCTGCTGTCCGCCCTGCTGGTGTCCGGGGCCGCAGCCCTCACCGCGATCGCCATCTGGCAGCTCACGCGCAGACCAGCGCTGGCGATCGCGGGCGGCATCACGCTCGCGGTGGCCCCGATCGCCTGGCGCAACGCGCTGCGCGCCGACCCGCACGCGCTCCAGGTGTTCCTCGTCGGCCTGCTGCTGGTGCTGCTCATCGCGTGGGCAAACCGGGAACGGGCCGGTCGCCCGCGCGCCGGGCGCTGGCTGGTGGCGGCGTCCGCGGCGTTCGCCCTGGCGGTCACCAACCACGGCCTGACGGTGGCGCTCGCACCAGGCGTCGCGGTCTATGTGCTGCTCGTCCAGCCGCGCATCCTGTGGCGTCACCCGAGGACGGTGCTCGCATGCCTGGCGACCTTGGCCGTGCTCGTCGTGGGCATCTACGCGTACCTGCCCATCCGCTCCTCCATGGACCCGCCGCTGAACTACGCCCAGCCGTCGGAGTGGGTGCGCACGAACCGCGAGGGCGAGGTCACCGGCGGCTTCCGGTACCTGGTCCTGGGCGAGCAGTTCGGGGGCAGGCTGGAGATCCCGGCTGTCTCCTCGTGGCCCTCGGTGCTGCCGGAGCGGCTGATGGACGGCGCGGAGGTCGTGGGCACCACGATGCGCGACGAGCTGGGCATCCTGGCCATGGCGCTCGCGCTCCTGGGCATCCCGCTCGGGTTCCTGCGGCGGCCGCGGGAGGTCGTGATGACCGCGCTCTGGTTCGCGCTCACCTTCGTGGTCGCGCTGGGCTACCCCAACGCGGACATCTCGCGCTACTACCTCGCGCCGCTGCTCGTCGCCTGCGTCTGGGCATGCCTGGCGCTCGACACGCTGTGGCGCTTCGTGCGCGGTGCCTGGGCGGGCACGCGCGGTGGCAGACCTGCGGACACCCGGCCCCGGGGACGGGGTGGCATGCTGGCCGCGGGCCCCCTCTCTGCGCTGGTCGCCGGCGTGCTGCTGGTCCCGGCGATGCAGACCGTCCCCACGCAGTGGGAGGGGATGGACGCCTCGGACGACACCGGGGCGCGGCGCTGGCTGGACGCGGCGCTCGATGTGGTGGAGCAGGACGCCGTGATCGTCAGCTGGTGGAGCTACTCCACGCCGCTCTGGTACGGCCAGCACGTGGAAGGCCGGCGGCCGGACGTCCTCATCGTGGACGACCGCACGATCGTGGACGGCGACCTGGGCGACGTGCCCGCGGTCGTGGAACGCTACCTCGGCGAGCGGCCGGTGTATGTCGTGCGCCTGGACGGAGACCTGTGGGAGGTGGAGGAGCGCTGGGACATCGAGCGCGTGCTCGGCATGCCGCCCGGGGAGCCGGTCTACCGGGTCATCGACCCCGGCGGTCTCGACTGACGGGCCGGTGTAGGATGCCCGGGTGAATCCCGACGATGGCCGGCAGGCCGACGCCTCCGCGACGGCGGCCGCCCTACCGTCCCGGGTGGCCGCATTGAGCTACTTCTTCCCGGCCCACAACGAGGCCGAGAACATCGAGGCGCTCGTGGCGGAGGCGCTCGAGGAGCTGCCCCGGCTCGCAGAGACCTTTGAGATCATCGCCGTGGACGATGGCTCCAAGGACGGCACGGGCGCGCTTGCCGATGCCCTCGCGGCGGCCCACCCGGGCATCGTGCGAGCGGTCCACCACGGGGTCAACCAGGGCTATGGTGCGGCGCTCCGGACCGGCTTCGGGGCGTCCCGGCACCCGCTCGTCTGCTTCACGGACGGCGACCGACAGTTCAAGGTCGCGGACCTGCGACTGTTGCTGGAGCAGATGGCCCGGCCCACGCGCCGGACGGACGACGTGACGCCGGATGTGGTGGTGGGCTATCGGATCAAGCGCGCGGATCCAGCCATCCGCCTCGCCTACGCCCGTACCTACCGGGCCTGCCTGCGGCTGCTCTTCGGCCTCCGCGTGAATGACGTCGACTGCGCCTGCAAGTTGTTCCAGCGCTCGGCACTCGAGGGCATCCGACTCGAATCCGGCGGTGCGTTCCTGTCCGCGGAGCTGCTCATCAAGCTGCGGGAGAGCGGCCGGACGATCGCCGAGGTCGGCGTGCCGCACTACCCCCGGACCGCAGGCCAGGCGTCCGGCGCCAACCCCCGGGTCGTGTTCCGCGCGGTGCGCGACTTCTGGCTGTTGCGCCTGCGCCTGTGGGGGAATCGGAAGGGGGCACTCCGCCGCGGATCCCCGGTCCTGCGCACGGACGTGCCGACCGGCTGACCGGAACGCGCCGCGGCGAGCTCATCCCACGACCGGTGCCGAGCGCCCAGGCCTAGCGCGCCTCGTCCGGCGGCGGCCCTCCCGGCCCCTCCAGCTCCACGTCCAGCGAGTTCACGAACTGGCGGAACACGGACAGCCGCTCCTCCTCGTCCGACTCCGGCATGACCCCGGCCCGGTCGAGGACGTCGTCCGTGGCATAGATCGGGACGCCCGCGCGGATGGCGAGCGCGATGGCATCGCTGGGGCGCGCGTCGATCTCCGTCGTCCGGCCGCTCTGCTCCAGCACGATGCGCGCCCGGAATGTCTCATCCGCGAGGTCTGAGACCACGATGCGGCGGACGGTCACCCCCAGCTCCGCGAGCGTGCGCGCGAACAGGTCGTGCGTCAGCGGCCGTTCCGGCGCGACGCCCTGGAGCTTGAGCGCGATGGCATTCGCCTCCCAGGGGCCGATCCAGATGGGCAGGTAGCGGTCGCGGACGGCCTCCTTGAGGATCACCACGTGCTGCGTGGACAGCGTGTGCACACGCACGCTCTCCACCACCATCTCGATCAGACCGGCCGCCATCGAGCGATTCTACCCGCGCCCGGGACCCGTCATCAGCGCGGCGTCCGTCGTGGACGCCGGGTCGCCTCGGGCTCGGCCGATGGGTCCACTGACGCCTCCGGCGCCGGGGTGGCGATCACGCCGCCGTTCGGGTCGTCCAGGAGCGGGCTCGTGTAGAGGCCGTCGGGCGCCAGCCAGATGAGGCTGGGCGGCGCGTCCCGTCGGTTGCTGTTCGCGGCCACGAGATACATGCCGCGCAGGTCCTCCATGGGCGGCACGCGACCTCTCGTCAGCCACTGCTCCATGTAGTCACCGGTGGCCCGGTCGAACACGAGCACGCGGCTCCACTTGCCATCGTAGATGTAGAACCGGTCGTCCCACTCGGACACGTACTGGTAATCGTGGCCGGGCCGCATGTCGCGGTCGTCAGGCGGCGTCTCGAGATCGTAGTCCTGGATCCGGCCCTGGAAGTGGCGGACCAGCCCATCCGCGCTGAGAGTGAACAGGCTCTGGTCCACGAACAGGTCCCGGAACTCGCTCGCGTCCTCGTTGTCGCTCGCGAGGTAGTCTCCGGCGTCCGTGAAGCCGCTGCCGCCGAGCTCTGGCGAGTAGCGCACGATCTGGTTCTCGGACGGGTCCACGATGTACAGGTTGTAGAGGCTGGCGCTGGCGCTCGTGAGGTACGCCGCCATGGCAAGCGCGTCATCACCCAGGACCGGCTGGTCCGGCTTGCGCAGGATCGTGATGGCCACGTCCGGCCGCCGCCACCGCCAGACGTTGCCGGCATTGTCGAGCACGACCAGGTCCGCTCCGCCGGTCGCCAGCAGGCGCGGGGTGCCGATGCCGCCGCCGCGGCCGTCCTTCTCCTTGATGACTGGCTCGCCTTCGCCATTGCGAACGTTCACACGCCAGACGGATCGGGACTCATCGTCGATGAAGAATGCGTTCCGGTCCGGCCCCTGGACCAGGGTCGTCTTGCGCGGCTGCATGTCCGTGGTGGGATAGACGAGCTGCGCCGGAGGGTGCTTGACCGCATACAGCGTGTCCAGACACTCGGTGATCTGGCGCTCGATGGGTGCCAGCGTCGCTGCGAGCACGCCGCCCTCGCGTGCCCGGTTGAGCGCGTTCCATGCCGTGCTGCACGACTCCTGGGCCCCGACGGGATCGCCCACGAGGAGGCTGAGGCCGCGGGTCGCCCCCGTGCGCGCCTCCTGGAAGGCTCGCTCGCCCTGGGTCAGCAGGACCACGGGGTCTTCCTTGCCGCGCGGGAAGATCACGATGCCCACGCCCAGCACCAGCAGCACGGTCAGGAAGCCGATGAGCGCGATGGCCATGCGTCGCTGCGTCTCGCGCCGCGACACGGTGGACTGCACCCGACGCGGGCTGGGGCTGCGACGCGGCATCCGGTCCAGCACGCGGTCCCAGGTGCTCGCGAACGCGCCGCTCACGGCCCCCGCACCACCCTTGAAAGCGCCTGTCGCGGCACCCGCGGCACCCATCACCGAATCGCCACCGGGGATGGGGCCCCGCGGCAGATCGCCGTACGCATCCACCATGCCCGGCTCCGGGATCGGCCGACGATCGGAGCGGGACGCCGCGACCTCCGTCGCCTCCAGTGCCACCACCGCGTCCGAGCCATCCCCGCCGGCGGCCACGAACAGGTGGTGGAGGTGTTCCACGGCCGACTGCGGGTGGAGCGTCACGACCGCGTTCTTGAGCTCCTCCGTGCCCA
>Ga0105047_10012945_pt1 | contig 13375 bp, 12 predicted proteins | sample MAT04_FD_78384 | JGI IMG/M metagenome (GOLD analysis project Ga0105047, IMG submission 78384) | Freshwater microbial communities from Lake Fryxell liftoff mats and glacier meltwater in Antarctica - MAT-04 (megahit assembly) | ecosystem: Environmental > Aquatic > Freshwater > Ice > Liftoff...
ACATATCCTATACTCTGTGGTCACTCAGTGAACGAGTTACTCCTCAGGAGCACTGGCAGCTTGATGCTTTTACGCCATACCGCGAAGATCAACTAGCCGATACGCTACTTAACGCAGATAGCGCAAGTTTTCCTGTTAAGCCTCAACGCTTCGTACGTGATCTGCGGGCAGCTCTACCGCGTGATGCAATTTTGAGCCTTGATAACGGGATGTACAAGATCTGGGTGGCGCGTAACTACCCAGCGTACGAGCAAAACACTGTCTTACTTGATAATGCACTGGCGACCATGGGAGCTGGTCTGGCGGCCGGTATGGCAGCCAAACTACTCAACCCAGACAAGAAAGTCGTGGTTGTGGCGGGCGATGGTGGCATTATGATGAATATCGCAGAACTTGAGACTGCAGTACGACTCGGGCTCAATCTCGTGGTCGTTATAGTCAATGACAATGGCTACGGCATGATCAAATGGAAACAAGGAAGTATGGGTCTCCCCGATCATGGTCTTTCCTTTGGTAACCCTGATTTCGTAAAACTAGCGGATAGTTTTGGCGCTCACGGGTATCGCATAGAAAAAACCGAAGATTTCCAGCCAGTACTAGAACGTGTTTCTAATAAACCCGGTGTCCATATTATTGACCTGCCAATTGACTACAGCGAAAACGAGACACTTATTGGTAATAATTTGAAAGCACGCACAAGCTCGAAATAAGGAGGTATCATGGCTCTACGATCGATCAACCCAGCAACCGAAGAAGTAATCAAAGATTTTGATGAGCTGTCTGCCGAAGCTATCGAGCAAAAACTAGCACTTGCACAATCAACCTTTGAAGCATGGCGCGAAACATCATTTGACGAACGCGCATCACTGATGAAAAAAGCGGCACAAAATTTACGAAATACGAGCGACGACTTAGCGCTCATTATGACGAGGGAAGTGGGCAAAACACTCGCCGCTTCGAAAGCAGAGATAGAAAAATGTGCTCTAACGTGTGATTACTACGCAGAGAACGCTGCAAAGTTTCTAGCCAAAGAGATTGTCGAGACAGATGGTTCGCAGAGTTATGTGCGGTTTGATCCAATTGGCATCGTGCTCGCAGTTATGCCCTGGAACTTCCCGTTGTGGCAAGTATTTCGTTTTGCTGCACCTGCGCTTATGGCGGGAAATGTCGGTGTGCTCAAACATGCATCGAACGTACAAATGAGCGGCGAAGCAATAGAAAAAGTATTTATTGACGCTGGTTTTCCGGAAGGTGCATTTCTAAATCTTGCGATTGGCTCACCTAAAGTAGAAGCGATTATACGCGATGATCGAGTTAAAGCTGTCACGCTTACTGGCAGTGAGTACGCGGGTAGCCAAGTTGCAAAAACAGCCGGGGAAGAAATCAAAAAAACAGTGCTGGAGCTTGGAGGTAGTGATCCGTTTATTGTACTTGCAGACGCTAATATCGAAGAAGCCGCAGCAGCCGCGGTCACAGCGCGAATGCAGTTAAACGCAGGCCAGAGCTGTATCGCCGCAAAAAGGTTTATCGTAGAGGAGTCAGTGATTGAGCAATTCACAGAACGACTTAAAATTGTCGTCGAAAAACTTGTAGTTGGAAGTCCTGAGGCGTCCGAGACAACAGTCGGTCCTCTGGCCAGCGAACAAATGCTCAAAGATGTAGAACGGCAAGTAAACGACTCAATAAAAGCAGGAGCGCAACTTATTTGTGGGGGTAAACGTACTGGTGGCAAGGGTTATTTCTACGAACCGGCCGTGCTTACAAATGTCACCAAGGGCATGCCTGCATACGACGAAGAAGTGTTTGGCCCAGCTTTACCCGTCATTAGCATAAAGGATGCAGATGAAGCCGTCGTTGTAGCAAATGATAGTTGCTACGGGTTAGGCGCTACAATTTTTAGCGCAGATGTAGGGGTCGCCCAAAAACTTGCGTCGAAAATTGATTCTGGAGCTGTGTTCATTAATAGCCCAGTTAAATCTGACCCACGACTACCATTTGGCGGTATTAAAAAATCTGGTTACGGTCGAGAGCTTTCACATTATGGAATTAGAGAATTCGTCAACATAAAAACTGTTTGGATTAAGTAAATCGAAGCGCCTAGATCATGATTGATGCGCTCATCATTATCTTTATATTATTCTCGGTCTATCGCGGGCGCGAGATTGGCTTTGTGCGACAAGCATTTTCTACGCTAGCATTTTTTGGTGGGCTCTTCTTGGGTGCGTGGCTTCAGCCGTATATAGTCACCGAAACAATGAATCAAACCGAAAAATCATTGACTGCACTCATGACTACGCTCGGTTGCGCGCTCGTATTGCTAACTATCGGTGAATATTTAGGTGTACTCATTAAGCGTAAAGCCCATATGAGAAAAATAAATAAGTACGACAACGGACTCGGTATGGTACTGGGTGTCCTTTCATTATTGTTCAGTTTTTGGCTGCTCGCAGCCGTTGTGAGCGGGCTACCATTAACGAAGCTAAATGCAGCAATCGATCGATCGCATATTATCGCCGGTCTCAATAACACTCTTCCAGACGCGCCAACTTTCATTAGTAATGTAGCGAACTTAATAGACCCGAATGGCTTTCCCCAGGTATTTATTGGCGATGAACCGACGCCGCGCTCCGATGTGAACTTACCGGCACTTGGTGAAATGCGCCCAGCCGTAGAAAAAACACGGGCATCAGTGGTTAAGATTGAAGGTGAAGGCTGTGGCGGCATCGTTGACGGTTCAGGATTTATCACAAAACCAGGTTTTGTCGCTACGAATGCACATGTCGTTGCTGGAATAAAACGACCGATTGTAAAAGATGGTAATGGTGCGCATGCCGCCACAACCGTCTGGTTTGATCCAAATCTTGATTTCGCAGTCCTCCGCGTATCTGGACTAACTGCAGCGCCTTTGGACCTGATAAGTGGCTCAGCTCCTGTTGGCACGGCTGCAGCCGTACTTGGATATCCTAACGGCGGTGATTTTGATGCCAGTGTTGCGGCAGTACTTGATCAGTTCATCGCAAGTGGTCGCAATATTTACGATCGCGGCAATACCGAACGTGATATCTATGAGATTAGAGCTAATGTCGTACCGGGCAATTCTGGAGGACCTCTGATAAACAAAGATGGTCAAGTTATCGGAGTTATTTTTGCCCAATCTACGAGCCACGACGGAATCGGTTATGCGCTCACAAATACTCAAGTCAGGGGAGAGATACATAGTGCTGTTGCGCGTAATCAAGCCGTCAGTACTGGACAGTGCGCAAGCGATTAAATGCATGTATACTAAGATCAGATGAGGAAAATAAAACTTACATTGCCAAAGGCATTACCCTACCTCCTGACAATTGCCGGCCTAATTGGCACCTACTGCGCTTTTACGTTGAGTCAGGATAAGGTTCGGCTCCTGGAAAACCCCGGCGCGAGCCTCGGTTGCAGTCTCGACCCGATACTGGCTTGTGGGAGTGTTATATCCTCTCCTCAAGGTCATACTTTTGGGTTCCCGAATCCGTTCTTAGGCCTCGCAGGCTTCGCAGCACTAGCAACAATCGGGGTAGTCCTTATTGCAGGAGCAAAACTACAACGGTGGTTCTGGCTATCTCTTGAAGCGGGCTTGATATTTGCTCTTGGTTTTGTACACTATCTGTTTTTCCAAAGTGTGTATACTATTCAAAATCTCTGCATATATTGCATGGTCGTATGGGTAGTAACTATTACTTCTTTTTGGTATGTCACCCTCTACAACATCGATCAAAATCACATCAAGTTACCCAAGGGCAAACCTCATAAAATCTACGGCTGGATACGGAAGCATCACCTCGACATCTTAATTTTGTGGTTCTTGGTTATCACTGGGTTAATCCTCAACCATTTTTGGTATTATTACGGTCGCAACTTTTAGCCATTAGCGTGATACAATTCAAGCAGTAAATTAGTCCTTATATTTTATGGCAAAACAAAAAGATTATATAAAAAAAGGCGCCGAAGCTCCGGCAGAGTTTCTTGAACGTACGGTTATCAGTACCCAGAAGTTTAATGACGCGGTGCAAACAAACACCATTACCAAGAAGACAAAGGGCTACTGGAATATGCTCGGGCCCGGCTTAACAACCGGAGCATCTGGTGATGATCCTTCCGGCATCGCTACCTATTCTCAAACTGGCGCACAATTTGGCTATCAATTTTTGTGGCTTGCAGGCTGGACGTTCCCACTCGCGGTCGTTATCCAGGAGATGTGTGCTCGGATTGGTCTTGTAACAGGGCGTGGTCTAGCTGGCAACATCCGAGTATTATTCAACAAACGTGTATTATATGCGTGCACAACACTCCTTTTCGTATCTAACTCAATCAATATCGGTGCAAATCTTGGTGCTATGGCTAAAGCAGCGCAACTACTTAACCCGGCGCTCAGTTTCGGCTGGCTGGTGGTCGGTTTTACCTTTTTGAGCCTTTTTCTTCAAATATTCACGCCGTATTCTCGTTATTCTCGATATTTGAAATGGCTAGCGATGGTCCTGCTGGCTTACGTTTTCTCGGCATTACTCGCTAACCTTAACTGGGGCGAAGTAACCTCAAATGCCGTCATTCCACACTTTCAGTTCAGCAAAGAGGCATTTATTATTATCTGTGCGGTTCTTGGTACGACAATCTCTCCATACTTGTTCTTCTGGCAAACTTCTCAAGAAGTTGAGGAACAAATTCTACAGGGGAAGACGACGGTCGAACAACGTCAGGCATCTACGCCTAATAGCGATATAAAAAGTATGCGAATTGATGTTTGGTCCGGCATCTTCCTAGGTCAGGTAGTCATGTTCTTTATTATCGCGGCGTGCGGGGGCATATTGTATACGCACGGTATTACGAATATTGAATCTGCGGCGCAAGCAGCTGAGGCTCTACGACCCTTTGCTGGCAATGCGACATACTTCTTATTCGCAATTGGCATAATTGGCACTGGTTTGCTCGCAACGCCGGTATTAGCCGGCGCGAGTAGCTATGCGCTCAGTGAAAGCTTTAGATGGAAAGAAGGGCTGTACCGACCCCTTAAGCAGGCTCATGCATTTTACGGCATCATTATAATCTCAATGCTCGTAGGCTTAGCGATGAACTTCTTGGGGATCGATCCGATAAAAGCATTGATCTATTCTGCTTTCGCCAACGGATTAGTTGCCCCAGTAATTTTAACTCTGATTGTACTTATTAGTAGCAATAAGAAAGTTATGGGCCGCTGGACTAATAAGCGATCTACGACATTCATAGGCTGGTTTGCTGTTGCAGTCATGACCACGGCTGGTATTGCCGGAGTCTACTCGCTTTTTTAAATTACTGTGAACGTAATGCTTCGATGGGGTCTCGGCGTGCAGCTTTGAAAGCAGGTACCGTGCCGAATACGACCCCTAATACAAACGAGACACCAGCTGCAATAACCACAACCTGCCAAGTAATAACCGGATGTAAATTGGTGGCCAGTCTAAGAAATATCTCAACCAAGAAGGCAACACCAATACCAATTATGCCTCCGACAAAACTGAGTACGGTCGATTCAATCATAAACTGATCAAGTATTTGACGATTAGTTGCGCCGACCGCTTTGCGAATACCAATCTCATGCGTACGTTCCGAAACAGATACCAACATGACATTCATGATGCCGATACCACCTACAATCAATGATATTGCTGCCACGCCCGCGATAAGACGGGTGAGCAAGCCGACGATTGAATCACTCTCAGAAATATTTTGATTACCTGAAGAAATTTGCAAATTACTGCGGCCACCATGAGTGTCGTTGAGTTGCTTCTCAATTCGGTTTGCAACCGCGGTAGTTTGATTTGTGTCTGCTGGCTTGGCGAGCACTTCGTATATAGGTGCGGCATTCTTTGTGAGTGTATTTGCAACGTCATTTGGGATAAAGATTGCCTTATTAAAATTAGCCTGTTCATTAAGTGGCGTGCTAGTAAAAGAGTTAAATATTCCGCGTACTATAAAATCCTGGCCATGATAACTAAACGTTCTCCCAAGCGGAACATTCTCGTCCTCAAACAACATATCCGCAGCATGAGTACCGAGTATTGCAACATTTGTACCGGCATCATCGTCGGTAATGAATGAACCATAGGCAACTGATTGATTAAGTAGCCCAGGGAGATCGGGGGTGGTGCCTATTACAAAACCCTCGTCATACGTAGTACTTTCGGTTTTTGATGCGCCCGTTAGGATCGTGAGTGGTGCCGTCGCAGCCACACCTTTTGTATTCTTGATGGTTGCAACATCCTTGTTAGTAATTGGTGCACTTACCCCAAGACCGGTGATAAGTTCAGGGTCGTTATTACTCGCAGCTCCTGGTCGGAGTTGACCTGGTCTTACCGTAATTAAATCCTTACCAAGATGCTGAATCTGCCCGCTGACCTGTTGCTTAACACCCTCACCGATACTGACGATAACAATGACTGATGCCACCCCAATAATAATTCCAAGCATTGTCCAGAAGCTGCGCAATTTAGCGCCGCGAACTGAGTCAAAGCCAGCTTTGAGGTGACCGTTTGCGAAGATGCTCATGATTTCTTACTCCGTGTTTTGTTTTTTGGCTTTTTGACTTTGCTGCCTTTTTTGGTAGTCGCTGTTTTACGTTTCCGCGGGGCCGCGTCTTTGCTTGGAAGGGCTTTCATGAGTGCTGAAACCCCAGCTAGATCATTCTCTTCATTGGTGGTCGTTGGCTTCAAAAGAACTTTACGAGCGGTACTTGCTACACGACCAAGCGCAGTCTTTTCATCGTGCACGATTGTGCCATCGTGCATATACAACACGCGCGTGGCGTAACGGGTTAACTCTGGATTGTGTGTCACAAAAAGAATTGTATTACCCATTTTGTGAATGTCGGCCAACAGCTCCATGACAAGCAGTGAACTGGCGCTATCAAGGTTGCCGGTGGGCTCATCAGCAATTATAAGTTTTGGATTATTGACTAAAGCACGTGCGATTGCCGCACACTGTGCTTGGCCGCCACTGAGCTGTCCAGGCAAGAAATACTCACGACTCTGGATACCAACACGCTCCAGCATTTGGCTAGCCTGTTTAGTGCGCCTTTTTAAAGAAACGCCTTTATACGTAAGCGGCAGCGCTACGTTCTCTAAAGTTGTAAGACGGGGAAGTAAGTTAAAAGATTGGAAGATAAAGCCAATAGTGTCGCGACGAATCTTTGCGGCTTGATTGGCTCTCAAGCGTGCAACCGGTTTGCCGTCAAACCGATAATTGCCGTGGCTTGGGCGATCGAGCAAACCGATCAAATTGAGCAGTGTACTTTTACCACAGCCGCTCGGACCCATAATCGCCACGAACTCACCTTTCTCAATGGTAATACTAACCTCGTCGAGCGCCAGGGTAGTGGCGTCGCCGAAGCCGTACAGTTTACTGACGTCTTGTACTTCGATAAGTGGCATACTTACTTATAGTTTAAACCTTTCTTTGCTATTTCTGCAAGGTGTTTTTGTAGTAATAATGTGCACGGTTAATAGACAACATATGATAAGCCTTTGAAACCTTCGCTTAAAGATCAAAAGTTTTCATGTCACGAGGCCTCAATTCTGTATAATAGAAAAGTTCAGCGAGGAGAGGTGTCCGAGTGGTCGAAGGAGCACGCTTGGAAAGCGTGTATATGCCGCGAGGTGTATCGAGGGTTCGAATCCCTTCCTCTCCGCCAAATAACATAGCTCGCCATTAGGCGGGCTGTGTTATTTAGTGAAGGCAGTGGTGATAATCGTCCGTGTTCGGCGGAGCGAGGACGCGCGCAGGTGCTTGCATCGAGCACGCCACAGCGGAGAAGGACGAAGTCCGCTATCCCTTCCTCTCTATCAAAATAGCGAGGTGGCTACATAACTGCGGTAGAGAAGTGTTACAATGATGGTTATGCTTGCAGTAGCTTTCTTTTCTTGGTGGTATGGGCAGGGCTGGAAATCAGTACTCGACAGTTATGACACTCGACTGAAGACTTCGGGCGAGTACTTTTCTGTTAAACAATTACTACGTACTTTATTCGCACCGTGGCGAAGAATTATCAGCTATTCGGGAACCAGCCTAGCGGATCGCTTTAAAGCATGGGGTGACAATATCGTCAGTCGAGTCGTCGGCTTTACGGTGCGCTGTATTGTGCTTTTTGCCAGTCTGCTTTTTGCAGTGGCAATTATCATCTTCACAACAATTGAACTTCTAGCATGGCCGTTACTTCCAGTACTTGCACCAATACTAATATTTGTAGGGTTGCTGGGATGAACGAATCTATCGATCTCAAATCATCACGTGCGCAACAAGCTCGTCTAGGTAAGCGGATTGGCAAAACGGGTTATGTTATTTTACTCTCGTTCTCTGCTATCTGTGTAGTCTTGGGCATCATGAGTCTGGTGAGCGGCTCTAGTTTCGCAATCAGCCTAGTCGGACTGGCTTTGTTCGGTATATTACCGGCTATCTGGTGGAAACAACAGCTTTCAGTAGTGCCTGTAACAAGCCCTACGCTTAATGGACGCATGTCAGTTGACGTCTTGACTCGGTTAAAACCAGGTCAAGAACTAAACCCTAGGAGTGTGTGGGAGTCGCTCAACGGTCACTGGCAGGCCGCCTTCTTCTCTAATCACTTATTGCTTGATAAAGAATCTGTTGCAATGGCCCTCAGCAACAACCCAGCAGACTTTACACAAGCTATAGCGGTTGCGACCAAGCTAGCCGACGATAATGAAAGTCCGTCCGTAGAAGTTGGATTTATTGTAGCTGGGTTACTCCTTACATCTGAACCTTTCACTCAACTATTAAGCAGGATTAAATCACAGCCAGCAGATGTTGAATCGATGGCTGATTGGCTCGGGAGAGATTTGCGTGAACAGCGCACCATTCATCAAAGCTTTGGTGGCATTGGCAGAGATTGGGCTTTCGGGTACACGCCCTTATTGAATAGGTTCGGACGCAATATCAGTATGAGCATCATGAATAATGGCGCTCACTTCGGATGGCTCACAAAATCAGAAGGCGTTCTGGCCGTTGAATCGGCCTTCAATAATCACGCATCCGCCGTGGTTCTACTCGGTGATGACGGAATCGGCAAGTCAAGCAGCGTTTATGCCCTCGCACAACGTATGATTGAAGGTAACGTCGTTCCAAGCCTAGCCTATCACCAGATTATTTCCCTTAATGCCACCGACATAACCTCTCGCGCACGCGGCCAAGGAGACCTAGAGCAAATCATGATCAGTTTAGTGAATGAAGCGTCACGCGCCGGACATGTTGTTTTGTTTTTTGACAATGCTCAACTATTCTTCGCGGAAGGTCCGGGTACCTTTGATGCGAGTCAGATATTATTATCTATAGTGCAGGCGCAGGCCGTACCGATGATATTCGCGATGTCCCCAAGTGATTTCCAGCGTCTGCGAACCAGCAACCAAAGCCTAGCCAACCAGCTGACATCTGTTGTTATTCAAGAGCTACCAGAGCCGAGTGTTATGCATGTGTTAGAAGATACGGCGGTCGGCCTCGAAAACAACAATCATGTATTGATTTCATACGAAGCATTGCGCGAAGCATATCATCTCAGTGGACGCTATAATCAGGACCAGGCCTACCCCGGAAAAGCCATAAAGCTATTGGATCAATCTATAGCCCATGCCAACAACTCAGTTGTTACGGCCGCCAGCGTACAGCAATCGATCGAACAATCGTACGGAGTCAAAGTTGGTAGTGTTGCGCCACAGGAGGCCGACGCGTTGCTACATCTTGAAGATGACATCCATAAACGCATGATTAACCAAACCTACGCGGTACAAGCCGTCTCGAGCGCTCTGAGACGTGCTAGAGCTGGCGTTACCAATCCTAAAAGACCAATAGGTAGCTTCATGTTCCTTGGTCCAACTGGTGTAGGTAAAACAGAACTAGCGAAAGCGATCGCCGCTACATATTTCGGCGCAGAAGAAGCTTTGATTCGTTTAGATATGAGTGAATATCAGCAACCCGATGATGTGCAACGATTACTGGCAACTGGTCAAAATGAAACATCCAGCCTATTGATGAGTATTCGCAAGCAACCGTTTACTGTGGTACTTTTCGACGAAATCGAGAAAGCCCATCCTAATTTACTTAATTTATTCTTGCAACTATTAGACGAGGGCCAGCTCACCGATAATGCGGGCAAAGCAGCATCATTTAAGGACGCAGTCATCATCGCCACGAGTAATGCTGGTGCTCAATCAATTCGCGAACGTATCGCTCAGGGCCAGTCACTTGATAGTTTCGCCAGCGAGTTCACGGACGAATTAATAAATGGTGGTCAATTCAAACCAGAACTGATAAACCGATTCGACGACATAATCTTATTCCGACCTTTAACTGCCGGCGAACTAGCACAGGTTGTCTTGCTTATGATGAATGAGGTAAACCAAACGCTCTCTAACCAGAACATTACCGTTGAGCTCACTCCGGCTGCAATTGCAAAAATTGTTGAGCAGGGCAATGACCCTCGACTTGGCGCACGGCCGATGCGACGTGCGCTACAAAAAGCAGTAGAAGATACAATCGCCCAGAGAATCCTAAAAGGTCAAATCAATCCGGGCGACCACACGGTTCTAGACGCACCAGATCTGACTTTCTAACTAATGATAGTTCCGCTAGTGTGGCCTTGAGCAGCCTTAGCAATGCTATCTGGTAACATCGCATCGAATACGATAATAGGCATTTTTTGTTCTAGTGCTAAGCCCATAGCAGCTTTATCCATAACCATGATGTCGGTGTCTTCAACTGCCTGCTGGAAGCTAATATGATCAATCTTTTTTGCGTCTTTGAATTTTGTTGGATCTTTATCGTAGACCCCGTCGACTTTGGTTGCCTTCAATACCACCTGACAGTCAATTTCTAGCGCCAGAACCACCGCAGCAGTATCGGTTGTAAGGTATGGTCGCCCGGTACCACCCGCGACGATAACTACGCGACCTTTTTCAAGATGCTTTTCCGCCAAACGATGGACAAACGGCTCAGCAACTTGGTGTGCAAAAATATTTGATAGACAGCGAGTCTTAACACCCTCAGCTTCAAAAATGTCAGTCAACGCTAGGGCATTCATCATCGTCGCCAGCATTCCGATGTGGTCACCGGTTACGCGCTTAATGCCGTTGCCAGCCAGCTGAGCGCCGCGCGCAAAGTTGCCGCCACCAACCATGATCACTACTTGTGTGCCATCGCTCGCAACTTTTTTGATTTCATCGGCCAGCCGTTTGCAGAGTTGGGCATCAATACCGCTCTCGAATTGACCAGATAGCTGTTCACCTGACAGCTTGAGTAAAATTCGTTTATACGGTCGATCCATCTAAGCACCAACTCTAGCAAATTTTTACCCCTAAAGCTATACTTAGGACCAATGATTAAGATATATTCATGGAATGTTAATGGGATTCGAGCTGTTCAGCGCAAAGAGCTCTGGAAACCATTTCTTGAGGCAGAGCAGCCAGATATTCTCTGTCTTCAAGAACTAAAAGCTAAGCCAGAACAGATTGATGTTGAGCTTGGTGACTATGCGGCCTTTTGGTATTCGGCAGAAAAACCAGGCTATAGTGGCACGGCAATTCTCAGTAAAATTAAACCCCTACAAGTCGTCAACGGTTTTCCCGTAGATATTATTAAAAAGTTTAACGTTAGTGGCGATGTGTACGGCGACCCAAACCTTGAGGGCAGAGTGGTAGCCGCCGAGTTCGAAAAATTCTGGGTGCTAACGGTGTATACACCGAATGCCAAAAACGATCTTAGTCGAATTCCACTTCGTCACAAGCAATGGGACCCAGCGTTCCTGGCTTATGTCCAACAACTAGAGAAGTCTAAGCCTGTCGCATTCTGTGGTGACCTTAATGTGGCACACACTGAGGATGATCTTGCCAACCCTAAACCCAATAAGGGTAAAAAAGGTTTCACGAATGAAGAACGTTCTGGGTTTCAAGCATTTATTGACGCCGGCTTTGTTGACACGCTCCGTATGTTCAAGCAGGGAAATGGTCATTACAGCTGGTGGTCTCATTTTGCGAAGTCACGTGAGCGCAATATTGGCTGGCGCATTGATTACTTCCTCGTTTCGGGTAGCATCAAAGATAAAGTTAAAGCTGCCGATATCCACGCCAACGTTATGGGCTCAGATCATTGCCCGGTTTCCGTTACGTTAGATCTATGAATCTAAGTTTTGTCTCGTTTCCTGCTACCGATAATGTGATGTTGCCGGGCTTGCTCTATGAGCCAGAAAAGCCAACTAAAAAAGTTACGATTTGGCTACACGGCATGGGCGATAACGGCATTTTTTATAAATCAAAGATCATGAACGAACTTGGTAAGGCTCACACCGATAAGGGTATCGCGTTTTTAGCGTTCAATAACCGCGGCGCCCACAGTTCTAAACGTCTCAAACTAGCCGATGACACGCTTCCAGAGGAAGATCGAAGTTATCAAGGCGGTACCTATTATGAAGTAATCGCAGACGCACCAAAAGATATCAATGGCGCAGTGACTTCCTTAAAAGACCACGGCTATAACGAGTTTTACCTGGCAGGCATTAGTTCTGGCGCAAATAAAATTTGTAATTACGATGCGACTGCCGATGACACGCATTTCAAAAAATATATTCTAGCCAGCCCCGGCGATGACACTGGTCTTTTCTTTAAAGATCTTGGCGAGAAACGCTATTGGAAAGCATCGCAACACGCAGCAAAACTTGTCAGCACAGGCAAACCGCTAGACATTATGCCCAAATACACCGGCATGCATCCGTTTAGTGCGCAATCATCGTGGGATATCCTAAATCCAAACGGCGATTACAATACTTTTCCATTTTACGAAGAAACAAACCAACGGCTTGGTGATAAACCACTATTCAATGAATACGCAAATATCAAAACTCCCACTCTTGTCATCATCGGTCAAGAAGACGAATACACTGCACAAAACGGCACACAAGAAGCTATCGATATATTCCTCAAGCACACTCCAAGCCAAATGATAAAAAAGAACGGATTTCAACTCGTTCCAGGCGCTGGACACAGTTTCACTAATTACGAAGAGGGCTTTGCTGACCGGATTACAGACTGGCTGATCCATGGGTAAACCGCAACCGCAGCTACAAACTCTCCTGCTTATTGTTAAAGACGATCAGATCTTGTTAGCTATGAAAAAGCGGGGCTTTGGAATGGGTATGTGGAATGGAGCCGGAGGCAAAGTAGAATCCAGCGAGACCATCGAGCAGGCCATGCTCCGCGAAACAGATGAAGAAATCATGGTCACTCCGACTACATACGAGCGGGTAGCGGTCCACACATTCACCTTTGCAGACGGTTCACAGAGCGAGGCTCATACATATCTATGCAACAAA
>Ga0105047_10012948_pt1 | contig 13374 bp, 9 predicted proteins | sample MAT04_FD_78384 | JGI IMG/M metagenome (GOLD analysis project Ga0105047, IMG submission 78384) | Freshwater microbial communities from Lake Fryxell liftoff mats and glacier meltwater in Antarctica - MAT-04 (megahit assembly) | ecosystem: Environmental > Aquatic > Freshwater > Ice > Liftoff...
CGGCTGGACATGGCAGGCATTGATGTTGCGCTCAAGCCCAGCATGCGCGCTGAGGCCAACATTCTGCTCGACAAGGTGGAGGGAGCACTGACGGTGCCGATCCAGTCGGTCTTCTCCGAGGGTTTGGTGCGCTATGTGCTCATGCCAGAGCGCAAGGGGAGATTTGTCAAGCAGCCGGTGCGCGTAGGCCGGCGCAGTGAGCGTTTCGCCGAGATTCTCGTGGGCGTTGCTGAGGGCGAGCGCGTGCTGCTCCGCGAACCGGTTCCCGGCGAGGTCGTGGATCAACCGTGGGATAAGGCGAAGCTCGCCTTAGTCGGGTTGAACTTGCTGCCTGATGGCCGCGTGCTGCCGTTCGCTGGTGCTGGGCGACCAGCCATATCGGGTGGGCCGGGCGGACCAAGCTTGCCGGGCGGGCCGGGTGCGCCGAGCGGGCCGGGTATGGGCAGGGCTCCTGCTGGTGCTACGCCGGGGGATTCCAATGCGGGATCTGGCGGCGCGGCCGAATCGGGCGGAGCGGGCCGGCCAAGCCGGCAAGGTGCCGCACCAAACGCCGGGCCTGGCGCGATGCCGACTACTGGCGTCCCGATCGGCGGGTTAAATTCAGGGGCCCGGTAACCTGCCACTTGGCAACTCAGGCGGGCCAGCATGGTCGCGTTGGGCCCGAATATCTAATCATGTTGACGGCCCGGCAATAGTCTGCTAGCATGCCCTCCTGCCAGCCGAAAGACTATTCGGCGGGGCACCATGCGGGCGTAGCTCAGTGGTAGAGCATCACGTTGCCAACGTGAGGGTCGCGCGTTCAAGTCGCGTCGCCCGCTTTGGAAGTACAAATACAGCTCGGCCTTTGGCCGGGCTGTGTTTCTTTTTGGGGCACGTGTCGCTTTGGGACCCGTGTGACGGTGTCAGTTGCCAAAGCACTGCCGCGCTGCCGCGGGGTCCAACGCTTGCGACAGCCCCAAAGCACCGGACACTGGCTGATGAGCAGCCCGGCGATGGGCCGCCGCGAACAGCGAATCTTGCGGGTCTGCCCCCACAATTGGCGCATCGGAGCCAAAGGCGAGTCCGGCTGGCGCCGCGGCGATCTCCTGTGGAGTCGCCCCCGTCCACAGCCCGTCGGCCCCGAGCGAGCCAGGCACCAGGCCTGCGGCGAGCAGCTCGGCCAGTGGCAGCACACGCTCGGTGCGGTGTGGCAAGTGCTTGCGGATGACGGCAATGTCCCATGGCAAATGACAGGGCTGTACAGAGCAGTCGATGCATAGCTCCGCAAACCGCGCCACATCGGACTTGTCAATAATTTCTGCATGTTCTATGCGTATGCGGCAAGCGTCAAGGCCGTGTGTTGGGCCGCTGGCCGGGGTGGCAGTGCGGGCTCGCTCGGCACAGTCCAAGACCGTCCTGACTGCACCATCGCCAATCGCGTGAACGGCCAGGCCAATTCCCAGCGACTGGCAGCGGTGCATGGTGGCCAGAATGGTGGCAGGCGCAGTCATGCACCTGCCGCGAGAGGCATCGGGCAGCGGGTCGGCGTAACGGTGCACCATGTGCGCGGTGCGGGCGCTGAGCGTGCCATCGGCAAAGAGCTTCATGCCGCCGAGCTTTACGTGCGCGTGCCAGGTTGCGCGCTGTGATAGCAGTTGCTCGGCGATCGTCGGCTCGGCGTAGAGGACGACTTTGAGGGGCAGGTGGCCTTGCAGAGCCAGCAATGTGAGATCGTTTGCCAGCCAGCTCTGGGACAACATGTCGTGCGCTTCTCGATAGCCGAAGGCAGCGAGGTGATCGCACGCCGCGCGCAGTATGCCGAGTCGCTCGGTTGGCGTTGGCTCGCCGTCGGCCTGCCACACGTGCCACGCGGCATGCTCAACGAGTTCCCCCGTGAAGGTGCCAGCGGCATCAGCAAGGACGCGGCCGAGTGGCGAAACAGCTTGGCCGACAACCAAGCCCGCGGCGTGCAACGCAGCACTATTGCAGACAGCATGGTGATGGTCGAACGACTTGATGATGCAAGGATGCTGGCCCGCAGCGGCATCAAGTTCCGCGGCGGTCGGCCAGCGCGCCTCAGGCCAGTTGTTGTGGTGTGCCTGGCCTAGCTTGATCCAGCTGATGCTGTTGCCATCGCTGGCTTGTTTACTGGCGAGCCCGCGAGCAAGTTGGGCGACGCGCTGCAAGCACTCGGCCAAGCTCGCGCAATCCGCGAGCGAGACCGTGGTGAGGGCCTGGCCAAGAGCAAGCAAGTGGCAGTGTGCTTCGCGCATAGGTGCAACTCAGATCGCGGCGACAGCGGGGGTTGCGGTGAGGCAGAGGGCCATGGCGGCCATGCGAACGGCCACGCCGCAGTTGACCTGGCGCAGAATGACGGAGCGGTGACCATCAGCCACGCTGCTGGCAAGTTCCACGCCGCGGTTGATGGGTCCGGGGTGCATAATGATGGCCTCGGGCTTGAGGCGTGCGGCGCGGTCGGCGGTGATGGAGTAGAACTCGGTGTATTCGCGGATGGAGGCGATGGCCGCGGAGCTTTTGGCGGCGGGCTGGTTGTGTCCGGGCTCAGTTGCTCCGGCGGTGGCAGCATCATGGCGCTCGAACTGAATGCGGAGCACGTTGACAGCATCGAGCTCTGGCAGTACGGCATCCAGATCGTGGCTTACTTCGCAGCCGAGCGTGCGCATCGCGCCGGGCACCAGCGAAGGGGGACCGATGCAGATGACGCGGGCGCCCAAGGCCGAAAGCCCGGCGATGCCGGAGCGCGCTACTCGGCTGGAGCCGATGTCGCCAAGAATGCCGACGGTGAGGCCGGTGAGATCGAAGGTTGACCGGCGCGAACCACTGGCGGCAGCGCGACCGAATTGGTCGGCGATGGTGAAGATATCGAGTAAGCCCTGGGTGGGGTGTTCGTGGCGGCCGTCTCCGGCGTTGAGCACTGAGCAGGGGCGGAGTTGGGGGCCGTTGGAACTGGCGGCGAGCGCGTCGAGCGCACGCGAGACCATGTGCGCTGCGCCGCTGGAGCGGTGCCGGAGGACGAGGCAGTCGACGCCCATGCTGGCGATGTTGGCGGCGGTATCAATGACCGTCTCCCCTTTGCTGACAGAGGAGCCGACGCTGGTCAGGTCGATCACCTCGGCGCCGAGGCGTTTGGCCGCCACTGAAAAGCTCACGCGGGTACGGGTGGAATCCTCGAAGAATAAGTTGCCGACAACTCGGCCGCGGAGCTCGTCACCGATTGCGCCAGCGCTCAGGTTGGCGGGCGCGGCGCCGATTCGGTCGCGCATGGTGCCAGCCAAGGCGAGCAGCGTGCGAAGATGCTCTGGCGAGAGAGCACGCAGCTCGAGCAGATGTCGGTGCGGCCAGTGAGTTGCCGCGGTGGGTGATTGGGTCGCGGAATGGTGCGGCGAAGTCGTTGCCTGATTGCTCACGCCAAGACTTTAGCCGCCAAGGGTCAGAATGGGGTGGCTGAAGGGTCTAGCAGCCCGCCGCGAATGCATTCAGGAACGCGGTGAAGTCGTTGCCGTCAACGGTGGTATCTGCCGGAGGGTTGCCGTCGCCACCGACAAGATCGGCCAGCAGATCGTCGGCGGCGAAGGCGTTGAGGAACGCGGTGAAGTCGTTACCATCAACGGTACCGTCGGCTGGAGGATTGCCATCGCCACCGACGATATCGGCTAGTGAGCACGAGGTCGCCGCGGGCGGTGTGACGGTGAGGGTGGCAGCGGATGAAGACGTGCTGCCGCAGGGACCGCTGACGAGAACGGTGTAGTCGCCTGCGTCGCTGGGTTGAACATTGGCAATATTCAGCGGCACGGTGCTGCCGGGGGCAATACCAGTGAGCGAACTGATCGGGGTGCCATTAAGCTGCCATTGATAGCTCAGCGGCCCGCTGCCGTTGATGATGGTGGAGAACGACGCAAGCTGACCCTGCTCAACCGTGAGGTTCGCGGGTCCATCACTGAAGGTGGGGCAGGCGTTCACGGTGAGGCCGCCGGCGCGAACGGCCGCGCCATCGGTGGTGACGACACGCAGATCGCGGCTGCCGGCGGCTGCCGCCGGGGAAATGACCATCGAGACGCCGGTGATGGTGGTGCCGAAGTAGTCGACAACGGGGGTGCCGATGAAGGTGATTCCCGCTGCGCCGACCGCACTGATGCCGCCGAGCGTGATGCCACGGAAGTTGGTGCCGGTGATCGTGATTGGAAGCGTCTGTCCCTGATTACCGATGCCTGGGACCGCGGCGGTAACGGCTGAGACTGCGCCGGTTACGGCAACCGTGATCGAATCGGTCGCGGTCTGGCCACCTGAGTTGGTAACGCGCAGGTTGGCGAAGAAGGTGCCGTTGGTGACGTAGGTGCGGCTCAGGGCTGAGCCATTCGTTTCAAAGGTGCCGTCGTTGTTGAAATCCCAAGCAAATCCGGTCAGAGACCCCTCATTGGCCAGTGAGTTGATGTTGCCGTAGAAGTAGCAGCGGGTGTTGGCGGCGACGCGTTTGTTTACGCCCGCGATTGCCAGAGGCCTAGCGACAGAAGCAGCTACGCGCACGGTAAGGTCGTACGTCTGCACAATTCCGTTTGCCGCATCATTTGGGCCTGCATCCAGCACGCGCACGAAGTAGTTGCCCGGCTCGAGTGTGCCAGCGGTAATGATCTCGGAAGCGCCATTGGCATTGACATTTGCTGAGAGAAGGACCGTTATACCGTCGGCCGCGCGCAGTTCAAGGGAGATGTTCCCGGCATTCAATGCATTCTCTGTGGCCCCCGTGGTCGGATTGCATCCGCCAGTCTGATTGAGGGCAACGTAACTACCGCCGGTGGGTCCGGCGGTGATGGTCACAGTCTGGCTTTCAGAGAGAGTGAAGCGAAAGTAATCGTTGCCGGTGGCGTTCGTTGGCGTCCATTGACCGTTGAGCCCAAGGTCGCGCTCGATGACAGATCGAACTGATGGCGAGGTCAGATCGCCGAAGTTGAAAGCCGTTGCAGTCGACGTGTTGCCCGCGCGGCGATCTCCATAGGCGCGTTGTGCGCCGCGGCGATCATCCACAGCCACCATCTCAAAGGCAGAGTTCGCAAATGGTTCCATCAACTTGGTGCTGGTGCATGGGGTCTGGTGGCCCAGGCCGATGCCGTGGCCGTGCTCATGGGCGATGACGTTGCGGAAGAAGCGGTACGTATTGCTGGAGTTGCCGTACGACCCCGCGGTAAAGTAATCCGAGTTGATGGCCATATCGCCACCGCTGTTCGGGAAGAAGTTGTACGCGAGCACACCTGTCAAGCCTTGGGGGATCGCGCCGATGCGAATGTCGCCCACGGTGCTGCGTCGCGCGGTAACAAAGTCCATCGCGATGCCAGAGTCTGCCACTTCGCTGTACGTGAGTCCAGCATTCCGGCGCCAGTTTGCCAGCGACTGGCGGATGAGCTCGCGCCCCTGATCGAGATTAAGCGCCCCGAAAATGGATGTCAGGTTCGCGCTCAGCGCATTTGGCTCCGCTGGATTGCCCCAAGGTGTAGCATCCGCCGGGAACGAGAACGTGAGGATGGCCCGGGTCGCATCGTTGCCATCGCTGGTGATCTGCGATCCATTACCCGTCCAGACCGTACCTGTCATGTTGAACTGCGGTACAAGATTGCCGCCGGTGAACAACCCGGGCGGCAGCGCGTTGTAGTTGGCCATGATGAACTCAAGCTGCGCGACGGTGAGCTGGTCTGAATAGCAGCGATGAGTGGCAAACAGTCCTGGGTTACTTTGGGCAAGCGCATCGAACACGCGGCCAATCTGCCACCGTGTCAAAACTTCATCACCACGCTCACTGCCTGAAGCGCCCTTTTCTTTTTGGCTGGCCGCAAAGAGTCCTGAGATAACGCCGCGGCGTGAGGCGGTGCGAAGCGACTCGCCACTCGCTAAGAGATTGACTGACCCTTGGGCTGCCAACCCCTTGCTGACGCAAGACTTGCACGCCGGCGCAGCGGGTAATGGCATCACGGTGAGCGTGGCCACCGCCTGACCGCTGACAAGGAGAATCAAACCGGCAGGCAGCATGGCAAGGGTCTTCATCAATCGCTCCAGCAAGTCATTGAAAAAACAGAACAACACAGACGAAGTCCATGCCTGCCCTGGTCACGACGCATTGGGGACCGATTTCCCCGTTGACTTTGGGTTAAGCACAGTTTGGCAGACTCGTCCACTCCCGACCTCGTCGCTTTGGGTGAGAACCACCTCAGCACGTAACACCATCATGCAGTCTTTAACGCCAGATTCAACCATTCAGTTCCACGGGACTAGGAGATTGACTGCATCAAGCGGGTATGAACCGCAATTTTGCCGCGACTGGGTGCATATGCACCAGGGGATTGGTTAGTTCTCGTCGGCGCAGCACCGAGATTGACCTCCTCGTCTCTTGGCCCGGAACTGGCGACGGTGGGAAACCGAAGTAGACTTCAGAGGGCTGCGGCACAACAAGCCCCGCGCCCATCTCGCATTTCCCATCTCGCATTCCCCCGCTCGCATCGCCCCGCTCGCATTCCCCGCTCGCTCTCCCCCGCGCCCACACGCCGGGCTCAAGGTACTGTCGGACCTCAACCTTCGGATCTCAAACTCCTGCACTTGGACCATCCCACGTCAACTGAATGTCTGGCGCACGCGCTGGTGCCCGCGCTCACCGCCGCTTGTGGCGGTCGCCTGAGTGCCGTGCAGTGGTTCAAGTCGCCGTGGCAGCGGGGTGGTGCCTCCACCGGGATTGGCACCTTTGTTGATGACCAGGGTCGCCCAGCGAGCGTGGTTGTCAAAGTGCCTGTCGGCTTTAGCGAGTACAAGTGGACGAGCGATCTGGCCGCCGCGGCGGCGGGGTGGAACGTGCCCTCGCCGGTGCCGCGGGTGCTCGCGGGGGGGCTGGAACTGGGCGGGTATGACCTTGCGTGGATGGTGCTTGAGAAGCTCGGGCCACACTTGCCGATTACGAGCGCATCGCCGGCGGATGCGGCGGCAGTGGCTCGCGCGGGTGAGTGTGCGAGTGCTGCTCTGCGTGCGGTGGCCACGTTTCACCTGCTGGCCGAAAGAGTGAGGCCGGTCGAGGGCGTGACAGAGATCGATCATGCTGCGTGGGAACGCGCGGTGGCTGGCAGCCGGGAGGCCGTACGCCGCGGCACCTTGCCGGATGGCCCGCACTGGGCGACAGCGCTGAAGGCCGTATCGAGGGCACTGCCCAATCTGTTTGCGCGCTGGGCCGTGCGCGCTGGCAACGCGTGGTGCCATGGGGATGTACACCCCGGCAACGTGCTGCTGCGGCATGGAGAAGGTACGCCGCAGTGCGTGCTGATTGATCTGGCGCTGATGCGGCCCGGCCACTGGCTTGAGGATGCAATGTACTTTGAGCGCGTCTTCTGGGGTCGGGAGCACTGCCTCGGCAACATCAACCCGTTGAAAGTACTTTCAGCAATGCGGCGCGAGCTGGGCCTGCCCTGCACCGGAGACTATGGAGCGCTGGCCAATGTCAAGCGCGTGCTCAACGCCGCGGCTGCGCCTGGCTTGTTCTTGCGCGAAGGCAACCCGCTGTATCTCAAGCATGCGCTGCACTTGATTGACAAGTTGCTGCCGAGCGTGGCGCACTAGACGGAAAAGTGCGCCATGCGCCAGCCAGCCAGCCGAGCTGGCAGGGCATCATGCGCTGACGGACTGACGATACCACGTGATGGTCTGCTTGAGGCCCTGTTCAAAACCCACTTTGGCCTGCCAACCGAGTAGTTTTTTGGCCCTTTCTGTACTAAGGCAGCGGCGTGGCTGGCCGTCGGGCTTGGTGGCATCCCACTCGATGCGGCCTTTGAACTCGGTTAAACGCACGATGAGGTCGACGAGGTCCTTGATGGTGATCTCGAAGCTGGCGCCAAGATTGATCGGTGTCGGATCGTCCATCACCTCGGTGGCGCGGATGATGCCTTCGGCGGCATCCTCGCTGTAGAGAAACTCCCGGCTTGCAGCGCCGGTGCCCCAGCAGATGATTTTGTCATCGCCGCGGGTTTGCGCCTCGACACACTTGCGGATGAGCGCGGGGATGACGTGCGACGACTCCAGGTCGAAGTTGTCAAACGGGCCGTACAGATTCACGGGAAGCACATAGCTGCTCGCCATGCCATACTGCAGCTTGTACGCATCAAGCATCTGCCAGGCGGCCTTTTTGGCCACGCCGTACGGGGCGTTGGTCTCCTCCGGATAGCCGTTCCAGAGATTTTCCTCATCAAAGGGCACGGGCGTGAACTTGGGGTAGGCGCAGATGGTGCCGACCTGCACAAACTTCCCGCCGCGCTCGATGAGCCCATCCTGGCGGGCCAGTTCGATCAGGTGCAGGGCCATCGCCATGTTGGCGTAAAAGTAGCGACCGGGGTTCTTGCGATTGGCGCCGATGCCGCCAACCTCTGCGGCGAGGTGAATGACCACATCTGCCTTCGCGCCTGGGAACGCGGAGCGGTAAAGCTCAGCGACCGACGTTTTCTCAGTCAGGTCAAAGTCGCGTCGCCGCGGCACAAAAATGTCCTGTTGGCGGCATTTGCGCGCGAGCAGATGGCTGATGACGGCTTTGCCGAGAAAGCCAGCACCGCCAGTAAGAATGATCTTTTTACCTTGCAGGTTCAGTGCCATGGAGGGAGCCAAAATAGGTTCAATAAAGAATCTTCGGCGCGGTGATGTTCAGTTGCGTGCGCTGGGCTTGAGCTCGAACTTTGATTCGCCCGGGCAGTCAAAGCAGACGAGCTCACCGATGTGATACTCCGCAGCTCGGTTGCGGGCATCGGTCAGGCGGGCCGTCATCACCAGAGATTGCTCAAAGCCGGGCACCGTGCCGCCACCACAGTCGAGCACCAAGTGGTTGTTCTCGGCATCAACAGCGATGATCGTTCCTTGCACGCGGCGTGGCCTGCCCACGAGCGGCTCCACAAACCGGCCTCCTCCAGCGACGCGATCGACGCGGCGAGCATCGCACGTGATGGTGCCGACCAGCTTGGCGCCCTTACTTGCGGATTGGCCCGGCTCCGGAACCAGATGCAGCTTGTAGAGCGTTCCTGGAACGGTGAAAACGAGATAAGCCGGGTGCTTGGGCGTAGCGGCGAGCATGCCGTCGCTCAGGCCGCGGCAAAAAGCGGCCTTTGCGGAGGGTGTTTGCTCTGGCGGGCGAAGTTGCGAGGGCGGGGTCGAGGCCATAAGGGCACAGGTTACGCGGAGTAAACGCCGGGTAACAGCACGAGGTGACAAGCCGAGTTGTGAGGGCTGTAAAAAGTGCCGCGGCCCGCCACCGGCACAGTTGCCGAAGGCGGGCCGCGGGCAGGGCTCACTCTGCTCTCTTCAGTCGAGGGTCGGTGCGCGACCGCAGGGGTTCAGGCCGCCTCGCGCTGCTCGGTCAGGGTGCCGGCAACGCCGTCACGAGTGACGAGGAACAACTCGGGCGTGATCGGGTAGGGCAAGCGGCGGAAATCATCAAGCACGCGGCCTTGCAAGCGGCGTTGGAACGTATCGGGCCCGGCAGAGAGCGCCACGAACATGTCACGCGCCGGAATGGCAACATAGAAATCGCCGCCCAGCTTGCCGGCCAGTCGCTTGTGCAAATCCCCGAGCAGCAGCCGGGCTGCGTCGTATCCGTCCTGCTCGGCCAGAATCACAGCGCGGCCGCCATCCTTGCTGGTGACAAGCTGGGTATCGAGCTGCGGCAGGGAGGACTCGAGATTCTCGCGGGCGATGAGGTCAAGATCGTCGGCAGTGACGTTCCACCGAACCATCTGCTCGGTCGTAACACTCACGGTCATCTGTGGGAGGTCAATGACAAAGACGATGACGGTGCCGTTGACGAACGGAACATGCGCCACCTGCTCGCGGGCCAGGTGATTGAAGATCGTTTCGGGTTGAATCCGCGGCATGACGCGAGCGCGAACCAGATCAAACGAATAGCCGCAGATCGCCGAAGCTTCGCCGGAGAAGAGTTGCTCGAGATAATGCTCAACAATCTCCACGCCGCGACCCGGATCGTGGTTGACCAAGCGGAAGAGATTCTCGAGGTCCAGTCGGCGGCCGTTGACAATCAGCTCGCGCGGGCCGGTGAGTTCAATGGCGTATTCGGGCTGCAGGCGCTTGAGCAAAACGGCAACTTGCTCGGCAAACGCTTCAGGTTCATGAGGCATGTTTGACATGGCTTAGCCCAGAAAAACTCGCTGCCGGCGAGCAGCACACAAAGCGTGCTGCGGGCGAACAGTGCGCACCGCGTTTGAAATATGCCCGATGCGAACGGCGACTCGTGGCAAGAGTTGCCACGAGAGGCGGAATCGACCGGTGTGGGCCGTCGGTCCGCTCCGTCAAGCTCGCCAGCGCGCCTTCGCGTACCGGCAGGCATCACATGCGGCAGAGTCGATGAGAGCCGCGTCCGATTAGATTCGCAGCCGAAGTGTTCTCGGATCACAGAATTTGGCCACCCCGCACTCGGCACCACGCAAAGGAAGAAATGCAGGCCCTGGGCAATGCGTTGTGCGCACAGCGCGAAGGGCAACCGACGAGCGCAGAGCGAGTTCAACCCTGTCTTAGCGTGAGTCGCTGGTCGAATAAATCTGCAAGCTATACAATGCCCACCACGCCAAAAAGGAAAACGAGGCCCGCATGACCAGCCCACATGGTCATGCAAACCTCGTTTCTCGGACGCCAACACAGCGCCCGTATTCTTGTATATGCGACCGGATCTGCTCTCGCTTCACCGACCGACCTACCTCCTTTTCACCTATGCCGAGCGATGAAGCTCAAGCTGGTGACTCTCTCGCCGGACGCCGCATGCTTGCGCTTGCGGTGGTCTGCCGGCCTGTCTCTCGGCCGCTCTCTGCTTCTCCAGCGGGGCGACGACAATCCCGGTTCTGCGGCTCCGCCTCCTCGCGCAGCCGCTGAACAACCTGCTGTCACGCTCTTTCGAGTGACACAGCGAGAGAACTAAGGCAATCGGTGTGCCAATCATAAAACTGCCCGGAGGCAGCAGCGGAGTCGATCAAACGCGCGCTTGGAACGAGAAAGTGCGAAATGTCATCGTGTTTATGGTTGCATTTCATCTCATTATGATGTAGTATGGCCAGTCGTAATATAAGCTATGCCCACGCTTCCCGATCCAACCCCGTTTCAGATTGATCCAGGGCCGTCCGCCGCGGCGAGCCAGTGCGAGCCAACGTTCGCGCCGCTGCGGGTGCTCGTCGGCGTCGGCCTGTTGGTCTGCGACCGCGATGGCAGAATTCTCTGCATGCACCCGGCGACGAATGCCGGGATTCTGGCGTTCAGCCGCGGCGGTATTTTGGTTGGCGATTCGATCGTCTCGGTGTTTGATCTTGGCCCTAGCGGTTGGGAGCGATTGGCGGGCAGTCTGCTGATCGAGCCGGGAAGGGGCGATCGGGCAGCAGGGGGCAATCGGGCGGCGGACGACGTGAGGCAGCCGAGCGCAAACTCCGTGCTGCGACTGATTCGCCTTCGGTTAGATGCGGGCAGGGGGGATGCTGACCCGACAAGTGTGTACGACCTTTTTGCCTCGGTGTTTAATGCTGGCAATGGCGTGGCCGACGGCCTCATTCTGATTACGGTGATTGATTCAACTCGTTTGGCCAGAGTGGAGGGGGAGATTGTTGATCTGCGATCGCGACTGGTGGAGAGCGAGCGGGCCCGGAGCCGCTTGAATGACTTGCGCGCCGAACTGGCCAGCGACCGAGGCCCCGACCGTTCGGGTCAGGAGATGATCGGCGACTCGCTCGCATTGCGCAGGGTCCGCGAGCAGGTATCGAGAGTTTCTCCCACGAGCACGACCGTGCTGATTCAAGGTGAGACTGGCTCAGGCAAGGAGCTGGTGGCGCGGCTGGTTCATGCGCAGAGTCCACGTCGCGCGCAGGCGTTTGTGGCCGTCAACTGTGCGGCGATGCCGGAATCACTGCTCGAGTCGGAGTTGTTCGGACACGAGCGGGGTGCCTTTACGGGTGCTGACCGTCGCAAGCTTGGCAAGTTTGAACTGGCGGATGGCGGCACGCTCTTTCTTGACGAAGTTGCGGAGATGCCGCTTGCCGCGCAGGCCAAACTGCTGCGGGTGCTGCAGGAACGCACGTTTGAGCGTGTAGGTGGGGTTGAGTCGGTCAAGGTTGATGTGCGGCTGGTCGCAGCGACACACCGCGACTTGGCCCGCCAAGTCGAGCGCAGCCGGTTTCGAGAGGATTTGTTTTATCGGCTGATGGTCTTTCGTATTGATGTGCCGCCGCTGCGCGATCGAAAGGAAGATTTGCGCGCTTTGGTCGAACATCTGCACGAGCGATTCGCGCGGCGCATGGCCAGGCCGGTCGTGCCACTGAGCGAGCGATCAATGCGGCGACTGGTCGGCTACCACTGGCCAGGCAACGTACGAGAGCTGGCCAACACTGTGGAGCGGGCCACGCTGCTCTCTGACGGAGTGGCTCTCGAGATTGACTTGCCGCAAAGCCCGCTCGGGCTACCCGCGGGCGGTGGCAGCATTCCGCTTGAAGCCGGCCGCGGCGGCAACACTGCGGGGCGTGCGCAGGCAGGTGGGCCTGCGCAGTTGGGAGGTGGTGGCAGCACCAGCTCAGCATCAAGTGACATTCTGCTCGATCTGTCGCTGGAACAGTTGCAGCGCTTGCAGATTGTGCACGCGTTGGAGATGTGCAGCCAGCGCGTTTTCGGAGATGATGGTGCGGCAGCGCGGCTGGAGATCAACCCACGCACGCTACTCTCGCGGATGGACAAGTTCGGCATTCCGCGACCGCGGATGGCGCGAGCGAGTGAGCGGCGGGGTTGAGGGCGGCTCGCCGGAGCGTTTCGCAGCCCGGCAAACCTGTTCGGGGCAACCGCTCAGACCGGAGCAAACCGCCGCCGTTATGACGCCTGCAAAAACGTTCGCCCTTTCGTGCATACACGCGCTTGAGAGCCCGCCGGGTTGCCGGGCACGCCCTGCCCGCTATATTTCCCCTCACCCTCGCGGAAACGCCGGGGCGGGCATCCGACTGCCGGATGCGCCAAGCCACCGGTCAGGCCGCCATGGAGATTTGCACGTGAATGATCAGGAAGTTGAAGTTAAAGTTGTTGAAATCATCGCCAAGCACTTCAAGCAGGACAAGGCGAACATCAAGCGTGAGACGTCTTTCGAGGCCGATCTGAACGCCGATTCGCTCGAAATTGTTGAACTGCTGATGTCCTTCGAGGACGAGTTCAAGACCAAGATTCCCGACGACCAGGCCGAAAAGATCAAAACTGTTGGCACGGCGATGGACTACATCAAAGCCAACATGCCCAAGGCCTGATGGCAACGGTCCGGCAGTTTGCGCCCGTGGATTTGCAGTGCCCACAGCGGCCCGCAAGTTGCACGTGCGCGGACTGCAAACTTGCGCTTTGCAC
>Ga0105047_10012949_pt1 | contig 13373 bp, 12 predicted proteins | sample MAT04_FD_78384 | JGI IMG/M metagenome (GOLD analysis project Ga0105047, IMG submission 78384) | Freshwater microbial communities from Lake Fryxell liftoff mats and glacier meltwater in Antarctica - MAT-04 (megahit assembly) | ecosystem: Environmental > Aquatic > Freshwater > Ice > Liftoff...
ATCATAATCACTACATTTGTTGTTGGACAGGACTATTATCGCCTGTCCTTTTTTCTCTGTTCGCTTTGTTCTAAATCAACCGTTCCCCAGACAATAATACTCCCCTAACCTCTGGATACGCCCGTTTCTGTAATGCTTGTTTTACCCCATAGAAACAATGCGGATTAGCGTCGCCATAGAGTTTCCTAATCACGCTAAGTTCATCTCCATAACTCGTCTAACCCATAGGCTTGTTTGCTGCTTTCAGCAATAAAATCGCTGTAATGACTGGGATTAGAACAGTTGTCCTTGCTACAGAACAGAGGGCTCGTTGGCAACAATGGCAGTAAAAAGTATAGAAAGTTTCGCTGCTTCGCTGCTGTCACGCTCCGGATTTTAATCCAGGGCAGGCTGTGCGATCAATGACTACTTTTCAAACATCCTCCAAGAATTTCTATTGAGGTTTGAAAATCACCCTATTTTGGCAAATAAGGCTTGTAGAATAGAATATCCATAGTGCGATCGCTCTGGAGTGGTCTCTTGATATTTACACCTTATCAAGCAAGGTTAGCTTTTTGTCTATCCAGTCTGCTCTCCATCTTACGAAACTATCCGAATTGCTGATTTTACAGCTCTAGATAGGTGTTTAAGAGAGGAGATCAATCCATAGATTTCAACGCTAGGGTGATGTTATTAATTTTTAAGGCGAAGAGACGGTAACAATATGGCAATCATAGCGTTAAAAGCTTGGTATCTCGCGGAGTATGAACCCTTTCGAGACTTAGAGAAACGTCCTCATGATTTACGCCTTAGCAAGAATAGCCTCTTGAAATCAGCCTTGCGAGCTGATTTTTTAGAAGACAGCGGCGAGGTGAAAAACGCAGCTTGGTTTCAGCGCTATATTGAAGGCGAAACGGTTGAGTTTTATATTGAAGGTAGCGGAGGATATGCTATTTCAAATATTGACTTGATTAGCCATGAAATCTACTTTACAAAGCAGGATGTCATGGCTCATTTAGAACCAACGATATTCCTCTGTTATCAAACTGAATATCCTGAATCTAGCGACCTTTTAAGGGACGAGATTCAGACCTTTTTAGAGAAGTTTAATAAGCGATCGCGACTCCCCATTATCTTAGAAGAATCCCATCGTTTAAATGATGCTCCGATTCGCCTCAAAAGCACGTTAATGCGAAAGATCCGTAAAAGTTTGGTCTTCATTGCCGACGGCACTCCCGTTATACAGTTTGACAGTTCACCGCCTCAACCTATTCCAAGTCCAAAAGTGTGCGTGGAATTAGGCTATGCCCTGCAATGTAAACGTTCAGAACAAATTTTACTGACCCAAATGGATCGCTCTGATATTGTGGGGCAATTTCCCTTCGATGTGCAAAGCCGCGATCGCCTATTGTTCCGCAACAAAGCCGAACTACATAAATTGCTACCTCAGTCATTAGAGGAGCAACTCCAACGGTTTAACTTAATTTGAATCCTCATAGTCTTATCAAGCTAGAGGATCAAGCAAAATTTGATTCAAAACTTGTGAGAGTATAAATTACTACAAATGCTATAAACCTTACGGACAAGCCTCAAGACCCGATGTATACTGGTATTGTAATCTCTAGGTAGAGGCTCTCATGAATAAATTTATTGTTACCCTCCTGATTCCCGCTGCACTATTAGGAGGGATTCTGCCGACTCATGCACAGCCACGGATAACGACTCAGCCCATGCAAATTGCTGCCGAGGATGATGGCGTCCTGGCGATCGCTCAAGAATTTATTTCCCTTTTGAGTCAAGAGAACTACAGTAGCGCTATTAATAACTACAGCAGTGGCAGCGGCGTCTCCTCTGCTAGCTTGCAACAAACCTGGCAAGATACTGTTGCCATCAATGGCTCTCTTGAGAAACAAGTTTCTACTCAAGTTGTAGCAGGCACAAACGGCTCTCAAGTCGTCGTCATCACCTGCCAATTTGAGCAAGGAACCCGCGACGTCGTCATTAACTTTGGTAACGGAAAGATCGTTGACTTCTCAGTAGCAGAAAGCTAGCTAAATTCTCAGTCCACATCAATAAACCTCCTAGTTCTTCAATGGGCTGGAAGGTTTATTATGGCTCTCTTCCAACGGCAAACTGATTCCGAAGCCACTGCTCAATTCCCTCAGCTAAAGCATCTGCCAGTTTCTTCTGCGCATCTCCATCCGTTATCCACTCAAATTCTTGAGGATTAATCATAAACCCTAACTCTAACAACACTGCTGGAGCCACCGTTGGACGAGTCAATGCCAAATTATTCCAAAATACTCCGTAGGAAGGGCGATCGAGCCTCTCAACTAAGTAATTGTGTAAAAACACAGCTAATCCATGAGCCTGAGCATTGTACCAAAATGCACCGACTCCAGCCGTATGAGCCGCATCTCCTTCATCAGGAAGTGCATTGTAGTGCAGACTAATCGCTAAAGTCGGCTGCACTTGATTAATCAATGTTGCCCGATCATTGGGATAAAGATCAATATCCTCTTCACGGGTCATATAGACTGTGGCGCCTTTTGCCATAAGGCGATCGCGCACTAACTTCGACACAATCAACGCGACCTCCTTCTCCGGGTAACCTGTCGGGCCTCGCGAACCCAAATCCTCTGGTCCGCCGTGCCCTGGATCAAGTAAGATGCTTACCCCCTTCAGTGATCGTTCCATGTGTGGTGGGTGCTTGAGCGACAGCACCAATGTCGTTCCTTCATACCGCAGCTTATATCCCCACTGTTGAGAAGTCTTGAGATTAAAAACGTACTGTACTTGTTGAGGTGACGTTTGCTGCCAATCTAATCGATCAATTAATGGATCATCATCTAAGCGAATCGTGTCAGTTTGGGCAGTTGTGTTGTGCAGAGTTAGGGTGAAAGAGCGATCGCCCTGCTGCACGGTCATTGGCACCGCCACCTGCAAGGGAAATAATATCTCTGTCCAATCTCCTGCCTGACGTGCCCGAACACTCCGTATCAGCGATCGCGGTGGCACTGCATTGGGCAGAACCTGAGTCTCAGATGCCTTAATCCACCCGCCATAGTCTAACCACAGCCACTCACCCTCTTGCCCGGTTACAGCGGCTCTCGTTCCCTTGGGCAGCGGCGTTAAACGAGAATAATCAGTACTTGCCCCAGTGCGGGCAGTTCCAGGATCAGCAGTCACTTCAATTACCTGAGCATTCACTGGAGAAAGAACCTCAACTTTACCCGTCCCTGACTGCGTTACTGTTTGCCCATTAAGCGTCAATTGAAACTGGGGATAGCCCAAATCTTGGCGGGGTGAATTTGCGGGAATAACTGTGCCTGTAATGATTTGGCTACCGTAAATAACTGTGCCTGAGCCTGGTAGAGCAGTACATCCTTGGTAGCTTTGAGCAGCAGTGGGGGTTGGCTGATCTCTCTGTATTAATACTGCTGAGTTGGGAGGGAGTTCAACTGAATTTGCTTGGGGCAATAGGGGAATAGTTTGGGTGCCTAAAGTCGCTGCAACTGTTGCTTTGGGGGGAGCGATCGCTCCAAAACAGATTAACTCTCCTGGCAAACGGGCAACGTCCATTGCTGGAGTCAGGGAACCCGCAGCAAACGCCGTACCCACTGGAGTCGGAGACTGAGCAGAAGTGCGAGTCACCCGCAGTTTTAGGCGCTGATTGCCGTAGCGTAAATTAAAAATATTCTCACCGAGTTGTAATGGGAAACTAGGTGCAAAATGTCCGGCATCACTCCGAGCAATTTTCTGTCCATTAATAGTCACTTCTCCTGCTGCTGGAGCCGTGCCAATTAGAAAAACTTGGGTTGCAGTCGTTTCATACCCATCTGCCGGATATGCAACGAACAGCGGTTGTTCTGCTCGGGCGATCGAAGTGATCCCGACTGCTCCAACCAAAATTCCAGTTAGCCCTAGAAAGCTCAGGTTCTTGTTCATAAAAATTTTGCACGCCAACTAGAACACACGCCAATTAGAACAGTATACGGTTGCCGTTGCGACCCCGTGCAAAGTTGCGACCCCGTGCAAACAAAAGGGAGAGGCGATCGCCTCTCCCTTTTCCGTAAATTCATTGATTCAAGCTATCGATCGTCAGCAGCCCACTAAGCCGGAATTGCTTCTGGAGCCGCCAAAGCTAAGATGTGATAACAAGAGGGAGTTTCTTCTCCCAACACTTCATTAATTCTAGATCGAATCTGAACATGCAGATCTTGGACTGAAACATCAAAGTTATGCATCACATGCAGAGCAGCAGTCTGCTGATTAAACTCTTTACCGTAGTAAGCGACAAAGTAGGTATAGCGGTTAGAGCCAGGGGCATCTAGAACGAAGTCTCTCATTTGAGTTCCTCTAATTTCCTTATCCCATCTTTAGGGATGACGCAATTATCTTGGGGGTGTTCTGAGGCGATCGGGGCGAACCAGGTTCTATTGGTTGATACAGCGACCCATCCTAGGATTCCGGGTGTTTCTTTAACGCTCTTCAATCACTGGGCTAAATAAAGCCTAGGATGATTGACCATACGACTCCACTGTGTTTTCACCCAATTGAGTCAATGATGCAATGCGCTAATAGTTTATTGTCCTCACGTCAGTTTAGATGAAATACAACGTCTTATATCTATAGAATGATCGCTGATTGGCTAGAGGGTCATCATCCTGCCATCGGGTGATCTAAAAAGGTGAGGATTTGGGCAGCAGATGGTAAACTATGGTGCATTCCAGATAGGGGCATGGCATGGCTTCTCCAAATTTTGAGCAGTTTTCAGCGTTGGTAGAACAAGGAAACTTTGTTCCGGTTTACCAAGAGTGGGTTGCCGATTTGGATACGCCTGTGTCTGCTTGGTATAAGGTTTGTGCCGGACAGCCCTATAGCTTTTTGTTGGAGTCTATTGAGGGAGGCGAAAAGCTAGGACGCTACAGCTTTTTGGGTTGCGATCCAGTGTGGATTTTAGAGGCACGAGGCAATAAAACGACGCAAACTCAACGAGATGGCTCTGTACAAGTTTTTGAAGGCGATCCGTTTGTAGTATTAACAAACTGCCTTAAGCCCTACAAACCTGTGACGCTGCCCCAATTGCCTCCAGGAATTGGAGGATTATTTGGCTTTTGGGGCTATGAGCTGATTCACTGGATTGAGTCGCGGGTGCCTGTGTATTCGGCAGATGAGCAAGATTTGCCCGATGGCTTGTGGATGCAGATTGACCATTTGCTGATTTTTGACCAGGTACAGCGAAAAATCTGGGCGATCGCCTATGCCGATCTCCGCGATCCAGAAACCAATTTAGAGCAGGCTTATCAGCAGGCTTGTCAACAAGTCACTCAGATGCTAGACAAATTGCAGTTGCCCCTATCAGGGCGAGATACGGTATTAAAATGGACTCCACCCGGAGGAAAATCAGATCCGGCAAAGATTTTGTATACCAGTAACTTTACGAAGGAGCAATTCTGCGCCAATGTAGAACGAGCAAAAGCTCATATTCGGGCGGGAGATATTTTTCAGGTGGTTGCTTCTCAACGGCTTTCAGCAAAATATACTGGCGATCCGTTTGCGTTGTATCGATCTTTGCGATTGATCAATCCTTCGCCCTACATGGCATATTTCAACTTTCAGGACTGGCAGATCATTGGTTCTAGCCCTGAAGTGATGGTTAAAGCCGATCGCCCTCTAGAGCCTAACCAACCAATGATTGCGACTGTCCGCCCGATCGCCGGAACCCGTCCGCGTGGTAAAACTCCCAGCGAAGATATTGCCTATGCTGAAGAGTTGCTGCAAGACCCTAAAGAAATTGCTGAGCACGTCATGCTAGTTGATTTAGGGCGCAATGATTTAGGGCGAGTTTGCATCAATGGCACCGTCACAGTAGATGAGTTGATGTCAATTGAGCGCTATTCTCACGTCATGCACATTGTTAGCAATGTAGTAGGTCAACTTGCTCCCGACAAAACAGCTTGGGAACTCCTGAAAGCTTGCTTTCCCGCAGGAACAGTCAGCGGTGCACCTAAGATTCGGGCAATGGAGATTATTCATGACTTGGAACCCTGTCGGCGAGGCGTCTATTCTGGAGCTTATGGCTATTACGATTTTGAGGGGCGACTTGATACGGCGATCGCCATCCGCACCATGATAGTTCGCAGCCAGCCCGACGGCAAACACACCGTTACTGTTCAAGCAGGAGCCGGACTAGTTGCTGATTCTGAACCAGAGCGCGAATACGAAGAAACTCTGAACAAAGCGAGAGGAATGCTAGAAGCCATCCGTTGTCTAGATCGTTCTCCAGAATAGGATGAGTCTAACCCACTCTGCCTGGCGCCTTAATCTTCTCTAAACCGATTGATTACTCCTTCGTAACCGTTTAATTACCTTCTCTTGAGGTCAGGCGTTTAAACTACTCGTCAACAGCCACGAGCATCTGAAAATATCATGACCTACGCCTACGCCCTCGAATCTGCCCCCACTCCGGATCTTCGTCAACTTCTAGAGCGACTGTATCAAGGTCGAACCCTTCAACATTTTCGTAGCGGTCAAACAATTCGCCTTTTGCCTGATGAAATTTGGGTGGTTTGCCGAGGTGTTGTGCAGATTGGAACGCTTTATGACAATGGCGATGAGGCACTGTTAGGTTTGATGTGTCCTTCGATGCCGTTTGGCTTGCCTCTCACGCTGGTATACCCATACCAAGCTAGCGCTTTGACCGATGTTGATTTGATGCGGCTACGATTATCAGAAGTGGTGCAGTCTCCGATGTTGGCACAAGGAATTTTTCGTCATTTAGTGCGCAGATTACAGCAAGCTGAGGCAATTTTGACCGTGACGGGCTATCGTCGAGTAGAAGATCGGTTGCGTCACTTGCTCTTGCTCTTGGGTCAAGAAGTAGGTCAGCCTGTTGCCGACGGCTGCACCCGGCTCAACGTCCGCTTAACCCATCAACAGATCGCCAGCACTATTGGTACCACTCGTGTCACGGTGACTCGTCTGCTTAGCCAGCTTCAAGAAGCAGGCTGGATGAAGATAGACGGTAATCGGCATATTATCCTTATTGCTCAGACTGCGTAGGAATAGGTTGGCTCAATTCAGCTAATAATTTTTGAGCAACCAGTTTTTGACCATTGCGCTGCTTCGGGGGTTCAGAAGTGGCGCTAGTGAGGGTTGAGGTTGGCTGCATGACGATCGCCTCATAAGGCACCACGCCTTTTAATTCACTGTTTAAGCAAACCGCCGCCTGTCTGGAAAGGTCAAGGGAGCGATCGCCCCAGTAAGGACCTCGGTCGTTAATCCGGACAATGACCCGATTGCCTGTCAGCAAATTTGTGACCTTCAGATAAGTGCCCAAGGGCAACGAAGGATGTGCCGCCGTCAAATCGTTCTGGTTAAAGATTTCGCCTGTAGCCGTTGGACGACCGTTGAAGTAAGGCCCATACCAAGAGGCTGTGCCCTTCAAGTGCTGGTTAGTGGGGACTAGGGCGTGCATTTTACTTTGAGCTTCTACCAACGATAACTTGGGCACATTCAGAGCAGTACGAAGATTGTTGACCCAGGCGATCGCTGTTAGCTCTACGTTTTGTTGGGCTAACGGCATGAGACGGCGATCGCCCCAAAACAAAACCTCATCTTTAACCTTGACGACTGGTGTAGCGTTGAGCAGACTAGGATGCAAATTCTTGGGATCAAAGTCTGGATCTAGAGTCATTTGCTGCAATTGCCAAACCATGAGGTCGGCTTGATCTTGGAAAGGCACTTCTGCCACAACCCTGCCTTTGAGCTGCACCTGAAACTTTTGCCCTATTGGCTGGACTGCAAGCTGAGGGCGGGTAAATCCATCTAACAGGGTTTGCCACCAGTCTCGCGGGGTCAGCACCATTTTAGGAGTAGCGCTAAGGGTGTAGCGTTTACCTGCAAAGCCTGCGAGCTTTGAAAGGGTGACGAACTTGACTGAATGGACAGAGCGTGAAGCGATCGCCAGAGAACTATTTCGGACTACAGAGGTCTCTCTACTGGGCTGCTGAGGCAGATTTCCGACCAAGAGCGGTGAACTTGTAAAGAAAAACAAATTACCAATAGATGCAAGTATCCCTAAAAAGCCTGGAAAGTTCATAAGTTAAAGGTTGTCTGAAAAAACACCATCTTTGTAATGATTCTTAACATAGGGTTAATCTTGAGCGCAAAAAATAATTCCAATGAAAGAGTGTAAATTTGTACAGGCTACTTAGGTAGAGAAATCGTTAAATTGCCACGAAAATTGACGCTTTAAGGGTATGTGCTCAGCAATTTTCTAGTAGATTGATGCTTGGCGATCGCCTACACCAATTTTTGACGAAGTGATTAAAAGCACAATGACATCTCCATTGAATACGTACTAATACGTGTTTATAAATTTGCGACTGTAAGAAGTTATGAGAGAGCACCGAGACTGAATTTATTTGACTGATACTAGAGAAGTCTCAATGAAGTCTATTTTTGCAGATGACACAATCCGGCTCAACCTCCCAATGGAATAACCTGCTTTGCAATCTAGGCGTTTGGGAGGGCTCGTTTACAAATTGTTCTGGTCAAGGCAAAATCCAGTCAGACACGCCGACTTTGGTGACCTTAGAAGGCTTGGATGACAACAAAATGGTGCGCCAAACCATTAATCAGTTGTCGGCAAATAGAGCCGAGGTGACCCAACAGCGGGTTTTAGAGTACCGATCGCTAGGTCGCAGCATTTTGCTATTTGAGGGAGGCGCGTTTTCTCAAGGCTCAATTCAGCTGGCGCCCTTAACCGAGTTTGGAGCCGAGTTAGGCTTTATTTGGGGCAAACATCGACTGCGCCTCGTTCAACTTTTTAATGCCGATCACCAGCTTTCAAACCTAACGCTGATTCGGGAGCATCTTCAGCACAATCAACCCACCGATCGCCCACCTCTGACGGTAGAACAGTTAAGCGGTCAGTGGCAGGGAGAAGCCGTGACGATTGACCTTAACTGGCGATCGACCTCCTATTCCACGACCCTTTCTGTAAACCAAGAGGGCGATCGCCTAGTTCAGCATCTCGTCTTACCTAATTTAGAATTCTCTTCTAGCGCTCAAATTAACGGCTCAATGCTGTTATTCGACCAAGGAAAATTCCCCATTCAAGTTCTGCTTCTGCCCAATGGGGCATCTTCCAACACGCCAATAACTCTTCCTAAAAGTCAGCCTTTCTTCTTAGAAGCAGGCTGGCTGATTGAACCAAATCTCCGCCAGCGCATGATTCGTAGCTACGATGCCCAAGGCAGTTGGAACAGCTTAACGCTGGTGAGCGAAAGACGGGTCAAATAAAGGATTTAGCCACCTAAAAAATCCACAGCCTAATCAAATTCTTCCTGAGCAGACCAAAGTTGGTACGGATAATAAAGTGGTAGATGCACCCTATTTCATCCCTGGCTTCTCGCTAGGGATTTTTTATTGCTCAGCCCTAGCGCGAAACTGCTCCACAACTTGATCTAAGCCGACAGCGCGTGATGCCTTGAATAAGAGGCGATCGCCCGGTTGCACCAACTGCACCAATCTTTCGACTATGGCTGCATGGCTAGCAAATCGCTCAGATACAACTGACGGTGCTGCCCCTGCCGCCAAAGCCATCCCTTCAGCCTCATCGGCAAAAAGCAACAAACGATCAAGATTTAACTGGCGAGCAACCGTACCGACTTGTTCATGGAACTCAGGAGAGCGATCGCCCAATTCTTTCATGGTGCCCAGTACCGCAATGCGCCGAGTTCCTGGCGTTTCTGCCAACAGGTGCAGAGCCGCAATCATAGACTCTAAGCCCGCATTGTAAGTTTCATCCAGCAGCAGCACATCGTTGGGCAGTTCATATCGACGCGCCCGTCCTTGAGGCAGCTCTACGCTCACTCCGGCAGTCAGTCCAGTCCAGTCAATGCCCAAGACCTGAGCAACGGCGATCGCTGCCAAATAATTCAAAGCATTATGCCGACCCGGTAAGGGCAGAGGCAAAACTATCCCCGCAACCTTTAGCGTTGTGGCATCCAAAAGCTCACCTTGTAAATCGCCGCCTTCCAGTCCATAGGTGAGTACTTTGCCCTGCCAAACCTGGGCTGCTGTCGCAATCAGCCGCAAGTTGTCATGGTTGAGGATGGCGATGCCTGAGTCTGAAAGCTCTTTGAGCAACTCGCACTTGGCATCGGCGATCGCCTGTTCAGAGCCGAGCCGCCCAATGTGAGCCGTTCCCACATTTGTAATGACCGCGACATCCGGGCGCGCAATTCGGGTTAGCAGAGCAATTTCGCCTGCTGCCCGCATTCCCATTTCCACTACGGCATAATCTTGGTCGGCAAGCTCTAACAGCGTTTTGGGCACCCCAATTTCATTGTTGTAGTTTGCCTGAGTCTTCAACACCTTGCCCTGAGTCGCTAAAACTGAGGCAATTAGCTCCTTGGTCGTAGTTTTGCCCACCGAGCCAGTCACCGCAATCACCGGATGCTTAAACTGATTGCGCCACCAATGGGCGATCGCCTGATATGCCGCTAACGTGTCTTTAACGACCAGCATCGGGAGTTTAATCGCTCCAGCCACAGGGTAATCGGTGATTGCCGCGATCGCGCCTTGGTTTATGGCTGGTTCGACAAATCCGTGCCCATCAAAATTTTCTCCTCGTAGGGCAACAAATAAATCGCCAGCTTGCAAGCTACGGCTGTCGGTATTGATTTTTGTAATTGGCGATCGCAGCTCATTCTCGGACAGATGGAGAGGAGTAGCCGTCAAAAGCTCAACCAACTCACCCAGGGAACCCTGAAAAGACATGAAAATTCAAAGTAGAAGAAAGGATAAATGTAATCATACTCCGTGTTAAAACCTGATTCGTACTAAACGGGTTAAGATATGCTTGGTAATTGTTGGATTTTTGGAAGTAAAACGAAGGAGTGGTACGCATGACCCAGGTGGTCCTAGGTGAAAACGAAGGAATTGAATCTGCATTACGCCGATTCAAGCGCCAAGTTTCAAAAGCAGGTATCTTAGCCGACGTGAAAAGTCACCGTCATTTTGAAACCCCGCTAGAAAAGCGTAAGCGCAAAGCAATTATGGCCAGACGTAAGCGTCGTTTCCGTTAGAACATAAGTTATAAATTTTCGCTGCTAGCTTCTGCTCTACCTTTCAGTGGGCAGATTTTGCACTGGGAGCATAGCTTCAATAATCTAAAAGTAAGGGGGCACAGTTACACTATGCCCCCTTATTTAATTAGTTTCTTCTGAGTAGTTTTTTCGAGGCAAATTTTGGAGCTAGATTACTCGCGTCGATATGCCCACAAGATTAACCGCAGTCCCATTTACGGTCACAATTCCCAGATTTTTAGCAGCACCCGTGGCGAGATTGATGCCGTATAAGGTTGAACCTGAAGTGGCGACCGCTGTATCTGCCAGATTGCTATCAGTCGAAATATCAAAGGCAGTGGTATTGCCAAAATCAAACCCTAGCGCCCCGATGGTCGTTAGCAGTCCACCATTGGGCGAGCCGCCAGGAGAGGTTGCAGCGCCCCCTGAACTGCCTTGCCGCGCCAAGATATCTAAGTCAGCATCAATCACAAACTGCGTGACTCTGCCCCCAGGGCGGTTGTTGGCATAGGCGGTTGCCACAACGTTGGGGTTGTGTCCAGCGTTGGTGTCGCCTGTGATGTAAGTCAGGAGCGGCGGCGAATCGGTTTGAATACCAGTAACAGTGGTGTTACTATCGGCTACGGTTCCGGCTGGGGCAGGAGTTCCGGTTGGGGTAATGGCGCCATCGGGGACTAAGCGTAGGTTCTGGTCGTTGTTGCTAACCAGCCGGATGCGATCGGGCGAAGGGTTGAAGTCTACCCCAAAGAACGTTCCATCTAGCCCCGGAGCGAAAGGCGTAGTGCCCACTTGAGTCGCTTGTCCGGTGGCAGTGTTAATGGTGTAGAGTCGATTGGTACTACCCACACCATACAATGTCCCATTGAGGCTTTGCCCGTTTACAGTGGCGGTTGTAGCCCGGAAATCGATACCTACCAAGGTTTCACCGGCGGCGAGTCCTGTGACGCTGCCCACGTTGACGGCATTCAGGTTGTCGGCGTTAAAAGCAACTAAGGTATTTTGCTCAGTCAAGCCAAATAACTTCAGCGGCTCACCAGATAGGGTGAGGCTAAAATTTGTATTGCCGCTGCGTTGTGTGACTCGTAAAAAATAGATTCCCGCGTTGAGGTTTTGGGTAATGGAGTCATCCCCAGGCATATTGGATTTGGCGATGCGCTGACGATCGCCATTCAAAAGCTCTAAATCGGCATTGCCGCTCGTCAAGACCCCTAAAGTTCCCGTTAAACTGCTGCGATCGTTTAAGCGAAACCGATAAACCTTAAAGCGATCGTTCCGGCTCACCAAACCTGTCACAGACTCTGTATCGTTCAAGCTCCCTAAGTTGCTAGTTACACGATTTTTCTGATTTGCCATGATGGAATCCTCTTGTCTCCGTGTTCAGGAGAACTACGGATAGAGAAGACTATTGGATTGCTACACCAGCCGAAGGAACTAGAGGAAGGCGTTCAAAATCCTTTAAACTTCAAGAGTAGATTTTAAGCAAAATTCAATGGAAAGCACCGATTGGCTCGATTGGACTGGAGGAGGGCTAGCTTTTGGACTGTTGATTAGTAGTTTTTTAATGATGTTTATTACTATTTGGCGCAGTCAGCGCACAAAGCACCTGTAAACCCTGGTTCAACTATGAAGCATCTTGCCGATGCAGTTGAAACTCTTCTTCTAATGAGGGTGGCTCAATATCTCCTACCCCTAAGTGTTCTAGCTCGGCAATTTTCTTTTGAAAAGACTGAATCCGGTCTTGCAATCTTTCTCGAATGCCTACTGAGCCAGATGCTACGCAATCTCGACAAGCCTCGCCACAGGCAATTCCTCGACAGTCGTAGATAACGGCAAGCAAGAGCTGATTTCTTCTGCCCCGAGTCGGGTAGGATCTGCGTCCGCAGATGGCACAGAATACGGGGGCATCACCAACATACACGCTCTGTTCCCAGACGATATTCACACGAGCTACCTCTTAACCTCTGCTGAAATCTATACCCGATTTTTTTGCAATTTTAGGTTCTGCACCAACAGTTTTCAGTTTAGCAAAAGCGTCGTAAGCCCCGCGATCTATCCGCATCGGATGAGCGTCGGGATATAAGACGGGCTGACTCCGTTCCTACGTCAGCCAAGTTAATCTGGCATCCCACGAGTTACTCTTTCGAGCAATTCTTTCGGCTGAGTCTGAACATCTTGAATCAGGATATCTAGCTTTGTAACTCCCACAGAATCAATCGAGTACGACTCGTTCCAAAAAACTCTAGCGGTCTTCTTGCCAGTTCTACGGCTAATTTTGGGATAGTAAGTTTTGGCTAA
>Ga0105047_10012950_pt1 | contig 13373 bp, 7 predicted proteins | sample MAT04_FD_78384 | JGI IMG/M metagenome (GOLD analysis project Ga0105047, IMG submission 78384) | Freshwater microbial communities from Lake Fryxell liftoff mats and glacier meltwater in Antarctica - MAT-04 (megahit assembly) | ecosystem: Environmental > Aquatic > Freshwater > Ice > Liftoff...
AATGGCGAAGCCACCTTCGCGGCGGGCCTCGCTCGTGGTGACGGCGGCCGCGCCCCGCAGCTCGTCGTCGCCGAAACCGATACCGGCGACTACGCCTTCATCGACTACACCAAGCCTGCCTTTGACCTCACCGATCGCGGCGTCGACGGTCGCCCGACCCCGGGCCCGCTCGACCTGTGGGCCACCACCGAGCGCGGCGTCTATCGTCCGGGCGAGACGGTATTCATCACCGCGCTGATGCGCGACACCAAGGCCAAGGCGGTCGAAAAGCTGCCGATCACCCTCGAACTCGAGCGTCCGGACGGCGTCGTTGCCGACCGGCAGTTGCTGAACGACGGCGGGGCCGGTGGCTATACGGCCGCCTTGCCGCTGCCGTCCGGGGCGATGCGCGGCTCGTGGACCATCAGGCTCTACGCCGATCCCAAGCAGCCGGCGCTGTCGAGCACCACCTTCAAAGTCGAGGATTTCGAGCCCGAACGGCTGGCCTTCGAGGTCTCGGCCCCGCTGGGCTTCGTCACCGCCGGTGAAGTCACCGACGTCACCGTTGCGGCGAAGTATCTCTACGGCGCTACCGCCCCCGGCCTCGACATCGAGGCGGACTCGATCGTCCGCGCCGTGCCGACCCTTGCCGACTTCCCCGGCTACACCTTCGGCCGTGTCGACGACACCTTCACCACCGACTATCAGCCTCTCGGCAGCGTCGGCAGCACCGACGATGACGGCAACGCCACGGCCGGGATCACCATCCCGACGCCGCCGGCCACCACCCGTCCGCTCACCGCGACGCTGGCCGTCCGCCTCGTCGATACCTCGGGCCGCGCCATCCAGCGCAACCTGACCCGCCCGGTGGCGCCGCTGACCGACCTGATCGGTTTGAAGCCGTCGTTCAGCGAGGATGACGGCCTCGACGAGAACTCCAACGCCGCCTTCGACGTCGTCGTCGTCGGCACCGACGGCAAGCAGAAGGCCGAGGCCGGCCTCGACTGGACGCTCAGCCGCATCGAGACCAACTACCAGTGGTACCGCGACAACGGCACCTGGAAGTGGGAAGCGATAACCACCGAGCGTGAGGTCGGCAACGGCACCGTCGACGCCACTGCGACCGGCGCGGTCAGTGTCAGCTCACCCGTCACCTATGGCCGCTACCGGCTCGAGGTGAACTCGACCGGCGATACCGCCTCGTCGTCCACCTACGAGTTCTATGCCGGCTACTATTACGCCGAGGCTGGTTCCGACACCCCGGACGAGCTCGACGTCGCGCTCGACAAGCCGGCCTATCGCCCCGGCGACACTGCGATCCTGAAGCTCGACCCGCAGTTTGCCGGCACCGCGCTGGTGCTGGTGGTCGACGACGGCATCATCGACATGCGCTCGGTGCAGGTGCCGGCCGAGGGTACCTCGGTCGAACTGCCGGTCACCGACAAGTGGGGTCCGGGCGCCTATGTGACGGCCACCCTCTACCGGCCGGCCGACGCCACGGAAAAGCGCATGCCGGCGCGTGCGCTCGGCGTCGCCTATGCCGACGTGGAACCCGGCGACCTGCTGCTCGACGTCTCGATCGACAAGCCGGAGGTCGCCAGCCCGCGCGCGCCGCTCACCGCCAAGGTGAAGCTCGCGAACGTGAAGCCCGGCGACAAGGCCTATGTGACGGTTGCGGCCGTCGACCTCGGCATCCTCAACCTGACCAACTTCGCCGTGCCCGATCCGGATGGCTGGTTCTTCGGCCAGCGCCAGCTCGGGGTGGAGTTCCGCGACCTCTATGGCTCGCTGATCGACCCCACGCAGGGCATGCTCGGCGCGGTGCGCTCGGGCGGTGACGGCGAAGGCCTGGCGACCGGTACGCCGCCGCCCACCACCGTGCTTGTGGCCCAGCATTCGGGCATCGTCACGGTTGGCGAGGACGGCACCGCCGAAGTCACCTTCGACATGCCCGACTTCAACGGCACGGTGCGCCTGATGGCCATCGCCTGGACCGCCAATGCAATCGGCCATGCCTCGGCCGACGTGATCGTGCGCGATCCGGTGGTGGTCAACATGACGCCGCCGCGCTTCCTGCGTGTCGACGACACCTCGCGTCTGCTCGTCGAGATCAACAACATCTCGGGCACGGCCGGCACCTACAAGGTGGAGCTGATCACCGGCGAGGGCCTCTCGACCGACGCACCGACGCAGACCGTCGACCTGCCGACGGGCGAACGCACCTCGCTCAACCTCAGTCTCACGGGCACGCTGATCGGCGACCAAAGCCTCAAACTCATCGTCACCGATCCGAGCGGTAACGCGCTGGTTAAGGACCTCGTGCTCGGCGTCCGCGCCGCCTCGGGTCCCCTCACCACCTCGGTGCTGATCCCGATCGGCGTCGATGAAGAAGTGACGCTGGATGGCAGCCGCTTCGATGGCCTCATCCCGCGCTCGGGCACCCTGACTTTCGCGGTCGGCCCGATCGCCCGCCTCGACGTGCCGGAACTCCTGCTGTCGCTCGACCGCTACCCCTATGGGTGCGCCGAGCAGGTTTCGAGCCGTGCCCTGCCACTGCTCTACCTCAACGAGGTGGCCGAAGTGATGGGCCTCGGAACCGACGACGCGTTGGCAGAGCGGATCCGCGACGCCATCGCGGACGAACTGAGCAAGCAGAACAGCGTCGGCGGCTTTGGCCTCTGGGGTCCGTTCTCGACCTCGGATTTCTGGCTCGACGCCTATGTCACCGACTTCCTGCTCCGCGCCCGCGCCGAAGGTTTTGCGGTGCCGGATCAGGCCATGACCATGGCGCTCGATAACCTCTCCAACCAGGTCTCCTACGCTGCCGACTTCTCGACCGGCGGCGAGGACCTCGCTTACGCGCTGCTCGACCTGGCTCGCGCCGGCCGGGCCGCAATCAGCGACCTGCGCTACTACTTCGAAGCCAAGCTCGACAGCTTCTCCTCGCCGCTCGCCAAGGCCCAGCTCGGTGCCGCGCTCGCCCTCTACGGCGATCGCACCCGCGCCGCCGAAGCCTTCGCCGTCGCCGTCGAGGACCTGAAGACGCCCGATGACCGCTACCGCTGGCGGACGGACTACGGCAGCCAGCTGCGCGACACCGCTGCGGTGCTCGCTCTGGCCGCCGAGTTCAGCCCGGCCGGGATCGACCTCGTCGCGCTCGCCCAGCAGCTCGCGACCCTTCGCGATGCCACGCGGTGGAGCTCGACGCAGGAAGATGCCTGGACGCTGGTGGCAGCCGCCAACCTCGCCCGCTCGGCGACGGCCGGTAAGGTCACCGTCGACGGCGAAGCCCTCGAGGGCACCGTCTACCGCCGCTACGACGACGTCGTGATCAAGGGCTCGCCCGTCACGGTGAAGAACGACGGCAATACGCCGACCGAGATGACCGTGTCCGTCACCGGCATTCCGGCGACCCCACCCAAGGCCAGCAGTGACGGCTTTGCCATCACGCGGGAGTATTTCCTCGTCGATGGCACCCCGGTCGCCGATATCTCGCAGGCCCGCCAGAACGACCGCTTCGTGGTCAAGCTGACGGCCACCCCCGAGCAGTTGGGTTCTGGCCAGTACGTCATCGCCGATCCGCTGCCGGCCGGGTTCGAGATCGAGAACTCGAACCTGCTCGGCGATGTCGGCGGCGTCGGCGACCTGAGCGCCTGGCTGGCGCTCGATACGCCGGCCAACGTCGAAGCGCGCACCGACCAGTATGTTGCTGCCTTCCGCGTCTACGAAAAGGTCGGCTCGGTCACGACCGCCTACCTCGTCCGCGCCGTCTCCCCGGGCAGCTTCGTGCTCCCCGGCGCCACGGTCGAGGACATGTACCGGCCGGAACTGCGCGGCAACACCGACGCGGGCCACATCGAGATCACCCCCTCGGGCCCGTGATGACCAACACGCACAAGCCGCGCCCCAACTGGGCGCGGCTTCTCGGCATCGCATCGCTGGTCGTGTTGGTGGGCGGCTCGTCTGCGGCGATCTACGCCAACCAGCTGGCGAGTGAGCTGCGCCAAACTTTGCCGCCCACGCCAGACGTCGCGACCGTGCCGGTTTCGACCATGGTGGTGGATGCGAAGGGCATGCTGTTGCGCCCCTTCACCGCCGCTGGCGGACGCTGGCGGCTGCCGGTGACCATCTCCGACGTCGATCCGCGTTTCCTCGACATGCTGGTCGCCTATGAGGACAAGAGTTTCCGCGACCACAAGGGCATCGACTGGTCGTCGATGGCGCGCGCCGCCGTGCAGTTCGTCGGAGCAGGGGGCCACATCGTTTCAGGCGGCTCGACCCTCACCATGCAGGTGGCGCGCCTGATCGAAAGCGAAAGCACCCGGTCGGCCTTCGGCAAGCTGCGCCAGATGGTGCATGCGGACCTGCTCGAGCAGCAGCTCAGCAAGAACGAGATCCTCACCCTCTACCTGACGCTCGCCCCCTATGGCGGCAATATCGAGGGCGTGCGGGCCGCGAGCCTCGCCTATTTCGGCAAGGAGCCGAAGCGCCTCAGCCTTGCCGAGAGCGCGCTGCTGGTGGCGCTGCCGCAGTCACCCGAGGCCCGCCGCCCCGATCGCGATCCCGCCGCCGCGCTCCTCAGCCGCAACAACGTCATCGACCGTATGCTGCTGGCGGGCGTCATTTCGGCCGAGGAGGCTGAAGTGGCAAAGGGCGAGCCGGTGCCCAAGGCGCGCAAGGACTTCCCCATGCTCGCTGCCCACCTCGCCGAGGCCGCGTTCAAGGCGCATCCGAACGAGCGCGTCATCGAACTACCCATCGACGGCAAGCTGCAGGCAACGCTCGAGCACCTCGCCTCCACCCGCGCCACCAAGCTGGGGCCCAACGTCTCCGTCGCCGTGCTGGTCGCCGACCAGCAAACCGGCAACATCCTCGCGTCCGTGGGGTCCGCCGGGTTCCTCAAGAGCGACTCCAACGGCTATGTGGACATGACCGAGGCCGTCCGCTCGCCCGGCTCGACGCTGAAGCCGCTGATCTACGGCCTTGCCTTCGAGCTCGGCCTGGCCCACCCAGAGAGCCTGATCGAGGACCGGCCCACCGGCTTCGGCAACTGGGTGCCGGTCAATTTCGATGGCTTCACCCGCGGCACGGTGACGGTGAAGCAGGCGCTGATGCAGTCGCTGAACATCCCGGCAGTGATCACGCTCGATGCCGTCGGCACGCCGCGGCTGGTGCAGCGGATGAAGCGCGCCCACGCCATCGCCGAGCTGCCGCCCAACACCCAGGCCGGCCTCGCCATCGGTCTGGGCGGTGTCGGCCTCACCCTGCGCGACCTTGTCTCGATCTATGCCTCGATCGCCCGTGGCGGCACCCCGGTGCATCTCGAGGACGGGGTGCATGCGCCCGCCCCGGATGCCCCCGATGCCGCGCCGGTGCTCGATCCGGTCTCGGCCTACTACGTCACCTCGATCCTCGCCGACGTGCCGCCACCGGTGAACGGCACGGCCGGCCGCATCGCCTTCAAGACCGGCACCTCCTACGGCTACCGTGACGCCTGGGCCATCGGTTATGACGGCAAGACCGTGATCGGCGTCTGGGTCGGCCGTCCGGATGGCGCGCCGGTGCCGGGCATTGCCGGCATCACCGCGGCGGCGCCCATCCTGTTCGAGAGCTTCGATCGCCTGGGCAAAAACGTTGCGAAGCTGCCGGCTGCGCCCCCCGGCGTGATCTTCGGCTCCAATGCCGATCTGCCAGAGCCGCTGAAGCGCTTCCGCCATCCCGACCTGCAGATGGTCGCCCGCGATGCCGCGCCGATCATCGCCTTCCCTGCCGATGGCGTCGATGTGGATCTCGGGCTCGCCTCGGGCGCTACGCTGCCGCTCAGCATCAAGATCCGCAACGGCGTGCCGCCCTTCACCTTCTTCGCCAATGGGGCGCCCTTCGGCCGTTCCGCCTTCGCCCGCCAGACCAGTTGGACGCCGGACGGACCCGGCTATGTCACGCTCTCCGTAGTCGATGCCGAAGGTCGTTCGGACCTCGTGAAAGTGTTCGTCGAGTAACTCGGGTGGCATGATTCAAGCCATTGGTCGGGCCGGTAAATCCGGCCGGCAGGCGTTGCCTTGCCAAGTTGCTTTTCGTTCTTGTTAAGGTCGCCACCCCTAGTATGGGTCCGATACTGATCCGCGCTGGGGAATTGGGTGCGCATTCTCATTGTCGACGATAGCCGCTCCAGCCTGGCGTTCCTGAAGCATGTCGTCGGCCAGCTTGGCGTCGACGAAATCGAATGCGTGTTGCATCCAGTCGAGGCGCTGCGCCGCGCCGCGGAGGTGCAGTTCGACCTGGTGCTTGTCGACAACATCATGCCGGAGATGGACGGTGTCGAGCTGACCCGTCGTTTGCGCGCCCGCGACGACTACCGCCTGGTTCCCATCATCATGGTGACCTCGATCGACAGCCAGCAATTGCGGGTCACTGCCATCGCGGCCGGCGCCACCGACTTCGTCCACAAGCCTTTCGATGCCACCGAATTGCAGGCCCGGGTCCGCAACCTCCTCGCGCTGCGCCAGGCGCAGCGCGAACTGGCCGACCGCGCCCAGTGGCTGACCCGCGAGGTGGATATCGCCACCGCCCACCTCGTGGCGCGGGAGGAAGAGATCATCTGGCGTCTCGCGCGTGCCATCGAATACCGCGACGGCAACACCGGCGGACATGTGTCCCGCGTTGCCAAGATCTCGCGCATCGTCGCCGAAGGCATCGGCCTCAGTCCGGAGCGCTGCCGCGTCATCTACCTCGCGGCCCCGCTGCACGATATCGGCAAGATCGGCATCGCCGACGCCATCCTGGGCAAGCCCGGCAAGCTGACCTTCGACGAGATGGCCACGATGCGCGAGCACGTCTCGATCGGCGCGCGCATCCTCGAGGACGGTTCGTCCGAGGTCGTCCGAACGGCCGAACTCATCGCCCAGGCGCATCATGAAAGATGGGACGGCACCGGTTACCCGGACCGCCTGTCCGGCCGCGATATCCCCATCGAGGCCCGCGTCGTCGCCATCGCCGACGTCTTCGATGCGCTCTGCTCGGATCGGCCGTACAAGCTGGCGTGGCCGGTCGAGGACGCACGCCGCGAGATCGTCAAGCTCGCCGGCAGCCACTTCGACCCGGACTGCGTTGCCGCGTTCGAGGCCCGCTGGGCGGAGATCTCTGCGCTGGTTCCAGCAACTTCCGCGCGTCTTGCGGGTTAAAACCCGCAGCGGATTTTATTCAAAATCGCACCGTCATCGATGCCGCGCAGCACTGCGGCAACCTTGTCATGCGTTCCCAGATGTCGCCTCGGTATGGCGAGCCAACTGCAGTATAATCACAGTTAAAATCACCGAAAATGCCCCGATTTGACTCAGGAAACTCGCGGCGTGACTCTACGGAGGCCTCGAACGCCGGTCGCGTGATTCAATTCTGCGGAAAGACTACAAATCACGACATAAAAATATCTGATGATTTGAACAAAGTCCAAAAATCCGCAGCCGATAATAGATCGTAAGCGAACTTTAACGGATGTGGCCGATTATTTCCTTGTCAGGGGCAAATGACAATCCGTGGAAGCGGGAATCTTTGCGAGACGCACAGCGATGGGAATCGCTGCGGCGTTAGCACGCGTACGGCACCACGGAGGCAGAATGCACCAGGGCAATATTTTCAGGTCGTTTGAAGGGACCGGGGCGCCGTGACCAAACCATACTTATTGAATTTATCGGGTGAACTGGGCCTTCGCGGCATCGAGGCGCTGAAGGCACAGATTGCCGAAGCTCTCGCCAGCCACGACGCCTTGGCGATCGACACCAGCGCTGTCGAAGGCGCCGACGCCTCCGCTTTGCAGTTGCTGCTCTCGGCCCAAAAGACCGCCAATGCCGACGGCAAGGTGATGAGCCTCAGCGCCAGTGCCGCAACGCCGCTTGGCCGCACGCTGGTCGCGCTCGGCCTTGTCGCGGCCGACGGTGCGCCTCTCGTTCCCGAAACCTCGACCTGGACCATCAAGGCCGCCGCATGACCAAGACCATCCTCACCATCGACGACAGCGCCTCGATCCGACAGATGGTGGCCATGACGCTCAAGGGCGCCGGCCTGAACGTACTCGAAGCCGGCAACGGTGCCGAGGGGCTGACCAAGGCGACCACCAATACGGTGCACGCCGTGATCACCGACCTCAACATGCCGGTGATGAACGGGCTCGAGTTCCTCAAGAAGTTCCGCCAGCATCCCGCCGGCAAGGGCATCCCGGTGATCCTGCTCACCACCGAGTCCGACGAGGAGCTGAAGCGGCAGGCGCGTGAAAACGGCGCCACCGGCTGGATCGTCAAGCCCTTCAAGCAGGACCAGCTACTGGCCGTAATCAAGAAGGTGACCGGCGCATGAGTTCCGATCCAACCGATACCTTCCGCCAGGAAGCGCGTGAACTGCTGGAGCAGCTGGAGCAGGGCCTGCTCGACCTCGAGCAGAACCCCCAGAACGCCGAACTGGTCGATTCCATCTTCCGCGCGCTCCATACCATCAAGGGCTCCGGGGCGATGTTCGGGTTCACCGATGTCGCGGCCTTCGTCCACGAGTTCGAGACCGCCTTCGACCGCGTCCGCAAGGGGCTGTCGCCGGTGACCGCCGAACTGGTCGCCATCGCCCTCGACGCCAAGGACCATGTCCACACGCTGATCGAGGACCCCGCAGGCGCAGTGGCCGACGGCGAGCCGATCCTCCAGGCGCTCCGCGCGCTGGTTGAGCCCGACCGCTTCCCGGCTTCGCCCATGAAGGTCGCCCAGGCCGACGCCGTCCCTTCCGCAGCCCCGGCGGAGTCCGTCGGCGTGTGGCGCATCCGCTTCCGCTTGCCCTCCGATGCGCTGCTTTACGGCACCAACCCGGTGCTGCTGCTCGGCGAGATCGCCGAACTCGGGCCATGCCAGGTCACCGCGCTGACCGATGCGGTACCGACCCTCGACAGTATCGAACTCGAAGGCAGCTACCTCGGCTGGCAGGTCGACCTCACCCATCCCGACCCCACCGTCGCCCTCGACGACGTCTTCCTGTTCCTCAAGGACGGCATGGACCTGTCGATCGAACAACTGGTCGATGCCGCCCCCACCATCTCCCAGCTCGCCGCGGAAGCCGATGAAGCTGCGGCGGTGGAAGCTGTGGCCCCTTTCGCTGGGGCCGCCCCGGTTCGCGAGGCCGAAACCGAGCGCACCGATCGTCCGGCCGCCGTCGTCGGCAGCTCGCTCCGCGTCCCGGCCGAGCGCCTCGACGAACTGATGGACCGCGTCGGCGAACTGGTCATCGCCCAGGCCCGCCTCTCGCAGCTGGCGGCGCAGAGCTCGGATGGCAACCTCAAGACCATCGCCGAGGAACTCGAGCGCCTGTCCTCCGGGCTGCGCGACACCACCATGGGCATCCGGATGGTGCCCATCGGTACGCTGTTCTCGCGCTTCCGCCGCCTCGTGCACGACCTGTCCCACGACCTCGACAAGCAGATCGAGTTCATCACCACGGGTGAAGATACCGAGCTCGACAAGACCATGATCGAGCGTCTCGCCGATCCTTTGGTCCACCTCATCCGCAACGCCGTTGATCATGGTCTCGAGGGCGCCGACTCCCGGGTCAAGGCCGGCAAGTCGGTCAAGGGCACCGTGCGCCTGTCGGCAGTCTATTCGGGCGCCGAGGTATCCATCTCGGTCTCCGACGACGGCGCCGGTCTCAACCCGGTGCGCATCCGCCAGAAGGCCGAAGAGCAGGGCATCATCACGCCAGAGCAGCGCCTGACCGATCAGGAACTGTTCCAGCTGATCTTCGCGCCCGGCTTCTCGACCGCCAAGGAAGTCACCTCGCTCTCCGGCCGAGGTGTCGGCATGGATGTGGTCAAGCGTACGATCGACGGGCTGCGGGGCAAGATCGAGCTGTCGACCGTGCCGGGATCCGGCGCCACCGCCACGCTGCGCCTGCCGCTCACCCTTGCCATTATCGAGGGCATGCTGGTCCGGGTCGGTAACGGCCGCTACTCGATCCCGCTCTCGGCGGTCGAGGAATGCGTCGAGCTTCCCGCTTCCGCCGATGTTGCCCGTGGCCGGTCGTTCCTCGATATCCGCGGACAGCTCGTGCCGTTCCTGCGGCTGCGGGAAGTGTTCGGCACTGCGGGCGAGCCCGACGGCCACCAGAAGGTGGTCATCGTCTCCTCCGGCGAAGGCCGGGTGGGCCTCGTGGTCGACCAGATCATCGGCAACACCCAGACCGTCATCAAGCAACTCAGCAAGCTGCATTCGGGCCTCGAGACCTTCTCAGGGGCGACGATCCTCGGAGATGGTGGCGTCGCCCTCATTCTCGATAGCGCGCACCTCGTCTCTTACGGCCAGGCGCAGGAACAGCAGCTTGGACAGCAACAGCAGATTGGGAGGGCGGCATGAAACTGACCGCACCGATGCGGGCACTCACCCTTCGCCTCGATGACGAATACTTCGCTATCGAAGCCGAAAGCGTGCGCGAAATCCTCGATCTCGTGCCGGTCACCGAGGTGCCCAACGCCTCGCCCTTCGCCCCCGGCCTCATCAACGTGCGTGGCCGCGTCGTGCCGCTCGCCGATCTCAAGGTCGCCTTCGGCATGCCGCGCGCGGCGACCGATCAGGACACCCGCATCGTGGTGATCGAGACCGAGATCGATAACGAGCCGACCGTCGTCGGCATCCTCGCCGACAAGGTCTACGACGTCACCGATATCGAACCCAGCGCCATCGAGGAGGCCCCGCGCGTCGGTATGCGCTGGCGGTCGGACTACGTGCGCGGCATCGGCAAGCGCAACGGCAATTTCATCATCATCCCCGATCTCAATCGGATTTTCGAAACTCAGGGGCGCAGAAGCGTCCCAATGTCTGCCGCAGACGAAAGGATCGCGTCGTGAGACTGACCATAAAGACCAAACTGGCCGCCGTGTTCGGGGTCATCACCGTGATCTCGGGCGTGAGCATGTTTGTTGCGCTCACCAATCTCGACAAGCTGAACCAGTCGCTGAACACCATCGTCAACGTCCGCGTTGCCAACACGCTGGTGATGAAGGACATGCAGACTCGTCTCGAGTCCGTCGGCTCCCGCTCGCGGGCGCTCATCCTCAGCGATGATGACGCCGTCATCGCCGACTACAAAGTCAAGATCACCGACGACCTGGCTTCCATCGATCAGGGCTACGCAACGCTCGACGCCAATGTGAAGGACCCGCAGATTCGCAGCCAGTTGACCGAGTTCGCCTCGGCGCTGGCCCCCTACGAGGCCGAAATCCTCAAGGTGGAGGACCTCGGGACGCTCAATACCGACACCCAGGCACTCACCATCACCACAACCGAAGGCAGTGCTGCTCTCGGCAAGGTGGAAGAGACTATGGGCGCGCTGGCCAGTGCGCTCGCAGCCCGTGTGTCCGCCGGCGACCTGTCGGCCTTCCCAGCTTACAAGAGCACGTCCGAAGCCTTCATCACCCTCACCGATGTCTTCCGCCAGCAGCGCAACGTGCTGCTGGCCTCCAGCCTGCCCGCCAAGCAGGAGGAGTGGAATGCCGACTACAAGGCCGGCGTCGAGAATCTGGCATCGCTGTTCCCCTCGCTCCAGCGGACCGTGCCGGCGACCGAGCGGGCTTTGCTGGAGGCCGCCCAAGCCGCCTATGAAGGCATGGTGGTCGCGATGGACAAGGCAGTGGACGTCTCGATGCAGCGCGGCGACTACAACGCGCTGCAGGCTGCCACCAGCGCCGCCGACCTGCGGCGAACCGTGAGCGGCGTGCTCGACGCCATGGTCGTCCGTAATGGAGAACTGCTGACCGCCGCCGATGTGGAGGCCAAGCAGCTCTATGACAACTCGATGATGCTGCTCATCTCGCTGCTGGTCGGCTCGGTGCTGATCGCCGCCCTTGCTGCGCTGTGGATCATCGTCTCGATCTCGAAGTCCCTGTCCGCCGCACTCGGGCTTGCCAATGCCGTCGCTGCAGGTGATCTCAGCACCGAAGCGAAGGTGAAGTCGAACGACGAGGTCAAGGACGTCGTCGATGCCCTCAACACCATGTCGCGCAAGCTGCGCGAAGTCGTGGGTGAAGTGACCTCCGCGGCCCGCAATGTCGCCTCCGGTTCGCAGGAACTGTCTGCCACCGCGGAACAGTTGAGCCAGGGCTCCACCGAGCAGGCATCCTCGACCGAAGAAGCCTCCGCTTCGATGGAAGAGATGGCCTCGATCATCAAGCAGTCCGCCGACAATGCCGGCCAGACCGAAAAGATCGCCCGTCAGTCGGCGGCCGATGCCAGCGCCTCGGGTGATGCCGTCGGCAAGGCCGTGACCGCCATGCAGACCATCGCCGAAAAGATCATGGTGGTGCAGGAAATCGCCCGCCAGACCGATCTGCTGGCCCTCAACGCGGCAGTGGAAGCCGCCCGTGCCGGCGAACATGGACGTGGCTTCGCCGTGGTCGCTTCCGAAGTGCGCAAGCTCGCCGAACGCAGCCAGGCTGCGGCCGCCGAAATCTCGAGCCTTTCGAGCAACACCGTCAAGGCCGCCCGCGATGCCGGCGACATGCTCAGCAAACTGGTGCCCGACATCCAGCGCACCGCTGAACTGGTCGAGGAAATCTCGGCCGGGTCGCGCGAGCAGAATGCCGGTGCCGCCCAGATCAACACCGCGATCCAGCAGCTCGACAAGGTCACCCAGCAGAACACCTCGGCTGCCGAACAAATGTCCGCGACCTCCGAGGAACTGGCGAGCCAGGCCGAGCAGTTGCAATCTGCCATCAGTTACTTCCGCATCGACCAGGGCCAGCAGGGGCATGTCGAGCACGCCGCTCCGGCGCGTAACAAGATGGCGAAGGTTCGCGACGAGATCGCGAAGAAGGCGCCGCACATGTCTCGCAAGCCCGCACCCAAGCGTGCGGCGAGCGCTGGTGGCGGTTTCGACCTCGATCTCGACAACCACCACGACGACCTCGACAGCGAGTTCAGCCGCCGCAACGCGGCCTGATCGAGGGACGCCCCCGTCACGGGCGCCACCTTCGATAACTGATGGCGTCGAGGCGCAACCCCGACGCCGCCCACTTTCAGACCCGCCCGACATATATCCGGCGGCTGCGATCAAGACTGAATTTTCTATTTTGGGGACTGATATGAGACTGACAATTATAACAAAGCTCGCCGCAGCATTTGGCCTTCTAGTCATACTGATGATTGGTACTTCGGTTTACGGAATCATCAACTTGGGCACATCCAACCAGGCGATTTCTGACATCATCTCCGGCCCGGTTGAACGCATGAAGCTTGCGCAGCAGCTCACCATTGCCGTAGCCAACAACGTGCGCGCTCAGAAGAACCTGCTATTGTCGACCAGCGCGGCAGAGACACAAAGCCAGACTGCCAAGATCATGGCCTGGCGCGAGGCCTTCTGGGTAGCACAGGCCG
>Ga0105047_10012951_pt1 | contig 13373 bp, 10 predicted proteins | sample MAT04_FD_78384 | JGI IMG/M metagenome (GOLD analysis project Ga0105047, IMG submission 78384) | Freshwater microbial communities from Lake Fryxell liftoff mats and glacier meltwater in Antarctica - MAT-04 (megahit assembly) | ecosystem: Environmental > Aquatic > Freshwater > Ice > Liftoff...
ACCGAATACTCTTCGGGGCCGTTCATGGTTCAGCCTCAAGCGACAGGAATCAAGCTGTAAGCCATAAACTGCGGGCAAGTTCTCAGTTAACGAAACACCGGGAAACAACAGTCTTCCCAGGAAGACTGTTGTTTCCCGGTTAAAAGCTCGTCTACCCCTTGACAGCACCAGCCGTCAATCCGCCGAGAATCTTGCGCTGGAAAACAAGCACCAGGATGACTAATGGCAATGTCACGACGACCGAGGCGGCCATGATATTCCCGAATGGGTAATCGTACTGTGTGTTGCCCGAGAAACTGGCGATTGCGACCGGCGCTGTTCGCGCACTGAAGTCCTGGGTGAAGGTCAATGCAAACAGGAACTCGTTCCACGCCGCGATGAACGCCAGCAGACCTGTCGTCACCAACCCGGGCAAAGCAAGTGGGAGTAGAATCTCCCAAAAGGTCCGCATCGGACTCGCCCCATCCACCAATGCCGCCTCTTCCAATTCACCTGGCATTGCTTTGAAAAAATTGGTCAATACCCAAACGGTAAACGGGAGGGTAAAGGTCAGATAGGTGAAAATCAGAGCGAGCCAGGTGTTATAGATGTTAGGAGTAGGAATAAACCAATCTCCACGAATCATCTTGAAAAGCGATCCGAGGATGGCAATGGCAGGAAACATGGTCATCGAGAGAATCAGGTATAACGTGAATGTTCGTCCTCGGAATCGCATTCGTCCAAGTGCATAGGCGCCAAGTGCTCCGATCCCCAAAGCGATCAAAACGACGGAGGCAGAAACGATCGCCGAGTTCCTTAGCGCCTTGAGAAAGTCCCCGTTATCGAATACGTAACTGAAATGCGCCCACGAGATCTGTTTCGGCCAGTAGATAACTGGCGTTGATGCTATCTCGGAATCCGGCTTGACCGCAGTTGCGATGGCCCAATAAAACGGGAATATCGTGTACACAAGGATCATGAGGATCATCAGCCAGAATGCCGCACGTTTGACGTAGTGAAACCAGCCCTTACTCTTGGGTTTGTAAACACCACCGATTCCGGCAAATTTCGATGTCGCATCATTTGCGGAAATGGACGCCATGCTAAGTCTCCTCGATGCGGACGAGCCGTGTGTACATGATTACCAGAACTGCTATGCACCCGAAAATGATGACTGCGGCAGCTGAGCCAAGGCCCAGCCTTTGTAAGTCGATCAATTGTTGTCTCGCATACACCGCTAAGGTCATCGTTTCTGGTGCGACACCCCGCATGACGAAGATGACGTCAAATACGCGGAAGGCGTCGAGCGTTCGAAAGATAAGGGCGACCAGCAACGCTGGCCGAAGCAACGGTAGAGTCATCTGCCAGAACTGCTGCCACTTGCTTGCGCCGTCTACTGTCGATGCTTCATAGACGTCGCTTGGAATCACCTGCAGTCCGGCAAGGAGCAGTAGCGCCATGAAGGGCGTTGTCTTCCAGATGTCCACAGCAATGATTGACGGGAGCGCCCATGTTGGATCTGCGATGAAAGCAATCTTCCGTTCAGGAAACAGACCGGCAATATCGTCTCCGATGAAGGGGATCCAATCGAACAGTTGGGGCATGCGAACCACCAGGATGTCATTGATCACGCCGTAGACGTCGTTATACATCCAGCGCCAGAGTTGGGCGGAAACAACCGTCGGAATTGCCCATGGAATCAACATCGACGTACGAACGACACCGCGGCCCCTGAAATTCGAATGAATTACGAGCGCGATGATGATACCCAGTACAGTTTCAAACGCGACAGTGGTCACCGTGAAAATTACTGTGTTCTTGAATGCATTGATGAAGGCATCATCGTTGAAAAGCCGCTGGTAATTGCCAAAGCCGACGTTTTCGGGGACCCGGGAACTTCCAAGCCGGGCATTTGTGAAGCTGAGCCTGACTGATTCGAAAAGAGGATAGATCGCGACGAGCGCGACGATGAACACACTGGGAAAGACCAGCATCCAGGCCAAGCGCTCCCGCGCTCGCCCCCAGGTGCTTTGCGGGTTGTCACTTGCCTTGATCCGAGTTTTAGGGGGTACGGATGGCACGGTTACAGACTCTTCGCTCACGGTCCCCCCAGCCTTTCCCTGTGCCTTCGCACCGGGTGGAACGAACCCACCCGGTGCGAAGCAAGACGCTCCAGAACTTTAGAATCCGAGATCCTGCATGATCGGAGTCATTTGCTCTTCCATAGCGGCTGCCGCATCGGCACCTGACTTCGCGCCGGTCAGCACCTGATTGAGCTCAGTGAAATAGATCGTGGAGATCGCGTTGTACTCTTCAGCTGAAACACTCGATGGCCGAGCGACTGCGCCTCCCTGGAAAACCTCTTTGAGCCGTGGGATGAACTCACTCGATGCGGCAACTTCGGGTGCATCGTACACCGATGCAATAGTCGGGAGGTGAGAGCGCTCGACAGCGTAGGAGAGCTGCACCTCAGGACTGCACATGTATTTGACCAATTCGATGCCGGCATCTTGATTCTTGGAGTATTTGGAAACCATCATCTGCCAACCACCAAGTGTGGCGGCATTTCGTGCCCCCTCGCCATCACCCATGGGAAGGACACCCACGCCGACCTTGTCGGCGATCGCGGGTGAATCCTGGCTGGCCGCCCACGCGTAAGGCCAGTTCCGCAGGAACATCGCATTTCCTGCTGTGAAGACGTTTAGGGATTCAGCCTCCTGATAGGTCGTGATGCCTTGAGGTGAGAGTCCACCTACCCACGTGCGGGCCCGATCGAACGCGGCGATCGCCTGTGCGTTGTTGACGGATATCTTCCCATCGGATTCGACAATCGAGCCACCACCGTTTGAGACCTGCCATTCGAGACCATTGCAGGTCAGGCCTTCATAGGCATTTGCCTGGTAGACAAATCCGTAGAAGTCAGGATTCCCGGCCGCTCTTTCGCCGTCCATAACAGTTTGGGCCGCCGCTTCGAGGTCCGCCCATGTCGCCGGTGGAACCGTGACGGCGTACTTGTCAGCGAGATCCTGACGCCAGTAGAGCAATCCAGCGTCCGTGAACCAGGGGATGCCAACCAGCACGCCGTTGACTGTGTTGTTGGCCACGATTGCTTCGAAGTGCTGTGCGGCGAGGTCGGCCAGCGGTCCGCTGAGATCGACTGCGTGCTCAGCGACGATTCCCGGCCAGATCACGTCAATCTGGTAGACATCGTTGTCATCGGACTGCGCTGCGAACTGCTGGTTGTAAATAGCCAGTCGGTCGGTTGCGGAGGTTTCGCCAGTTACCCATGTGGCTTCGATGCCGGTAGCTTCGGAAAATTTGGCTAGCGCGGCTTCGATCCATGGGCCGTCAGGGCTGGACGCCTCAGCCAAAACTGCGGACACCTTGGTGCCACCAAGATCGGTGCGAAGTCCTTCAGGCACCACGATCGTGCTGCCTGCTTCAACCTCGGCGGCTGGGGTCCCGTCCTGAGCGGCAGCGCCGCGAGTACCCATCATCAAGATCGACGCAATGACCGGAGCACTGAGCCCAAGCACGAATCCGCGGCGGAGAACATCGCGGCGACTAATTGAACCTTTTTCGAAGTCCACCATCAACTGAACAATTGAGGTACTCTTGTGTTCTGACATGATCTTCTCCTCTGATGATGTGCGGTTCCGAACCGCGCTGTTCGGCATGGCATCATTTGGTGCAGTCAGTTTTTAGATCACGCGAGCCCAGGTGGGTTGCCGGATTCGTCGACGATCACATTGCCCAAATGCCCACTTCATCGTCAGGTTGTATACCGCTCTGTGCGTTCAGCGTCAAGTTGTACAGATACAGCGGACACAACGCACTCACTTTTTCAGCCTGACTCCATGATCAATATGCACAAATCGTGCCGCGAATTCTGTTTCGAATGGGTTTTGTGCGTGATGACCCGTTGCTTACTATGACAACGAACAGGAACGGGGAGGCAGAAGTCCCCGTGTTGTCTGCGAACAGTGGCGGAATTGGGTCGACGAGTTTCGGGTGGTGGCATTCGTTTTGAAAAATGGGACACCCAAGTCAACCCGTTCGGGGATGACTTCGTCACACAAAACACAGATTCCCACTACGTGCGGAAGTTGGCGCGTTGATCAAATCCGTCGCAGGGGAGGGCGAAAATGTCCCGGCCACTTCGCAATCGCAAGCAGGCGAGGGTGACGCCGACTCTTGCTTTACCCGATAACTTCCTTTTCCAAACCAGGGGGATCGCTCGACTGGGCAGCGATCAAATACTGTTTGATTCAGCTCGTCTCGACCACCAGGAATCGTTCGCTTCAAGCAACCCGCGGAAAGAGATCGGCCAACCGGACATAAAGTTCCCGGTAAACGGCGTATCGTTCATCGTAGATGGCCGCCGCCGCCGGGTCCGGATCGTTGACCACGCGCTCCTCGATGAACCGATCGATCTCTGCCCATTCGGTGAAGATTCCACCCGCTTTGCCGGCCAGAAATGCGACGCCAAGACACGATCCGGGATGACCGCGAAATGAGGTCACAGGTACGCCGATCACATCTGCCGCAATCGATCGCCACAATCCGCTGCTAACCCCGCCATTGGTTGCCACTACCCGGGTTGGCTGGTGACCTGCCTCACGCAGCACATCGAGGTGATGTCGGAATCCGAAAATGACCGCTTCCAGAATGGCCCGGAAAATATGGGCAGGCGTGTGGTTCAACCCGAGACCAAAGATGACTCCGCGCGCCTGGGGATCCATCAATGGGGTCTTCTCGCCGAGGAAGTAGGGGAGAACGATCACGCCATCGCTGCCAGCTGGAATCAGCGCCGCCTCATCGTCGAAAGCCCGCAACGTCGCCTTATCTACACGTCTGCCGAGGATATCCCCGACATACCACTTCACCAGCGATCCGCTCGCCGCCATGCAACCATTCAGCAGGAATTTTCCAGGGATGTCATGTGCATCGATAAAAAGTTTCGGATGCGTCAAAGGTTTCGACGAACAAAAGAGAATATCGCCGGCCCCTCCGAACTTGATGATCGTGTCGCCATCTTCGCGAAGTCCGGCCGCGAACGCCGACGCTACGTGATCAGCGCTCCCAGCGATCAACGGGATTCCCGCGGGTAAACCGACCAATCCGGAGATCTCAGGCCCCAATGTCGCGACGATGTCAGTCGGTTCGTGTACCGGCGGAAAATAGGCCGGTGTGAGGTCGACCGCGCACAGCAGATCCTCCAACCAAACTCGGGAACGCAGGTCGAAGAGTCCACTCTCGATCGCCCAGTTGAGTTCGAGTGAGCATTCCGCGGGTGGCATCTCCGCCAGTCGCGCAGTTACGAAGTCATACGACCCCAGAATGGTTCGAGTCTGCGCCCAGATTTCCGGTTCGTTTCGTTGAATCCAGCGCAATCGTGGTGCGATGTGCTGTTGATTCATGTAACCGCCTGTCCGAGCATAGAGCGATTCCTGATCGATCGCGGCCGTCAATGCTTCGACATCTTCGACCGATCGCGCGTCATTCTGCTGAATGGAGGGCCGTAACGGATTCCCGTCTCCATCCAGCAGAACCATCGCGGGAACCATCCCGCTGACGCCGATAGCCGAAACCTCGCCTGGTTTGCACAACGGTGAGTGCACAACCGCTGAGAGCGCGGCGATCGCCCCGCTGACCCAGTCAGTCGGGTTCTCTTCGGCCCATCCAGCGTGCGGTGAGGAAAGATCATGCGGAACGGTGTGTTCCGCGAGCATTCGTCCTGCCACGTCGATGAGAACGGCCTTAACACCGGTTGTGCCGATATCGATTCCGATTGCCTGTGAGTTCGTCATCACCCGATGCTCGCGACGACCTTGATCAATTCCTCGACTCGTGATTGTTCCACTGGATTCCAGGTGATCCCATCGATTTTGAGACTCGACCCGACGATCGCTCCGTCCGCGTACTGCAGAAGTTCGACCGCATTCGAAGCCTTGAATCCTGTATTGACGAGCACGGGAATTCCGGTCGATTCAACCGCTGCTGCCACTTCCGCAAGGGAAGACGCGCTGGCTGGCTGGCTGGTGATGGGTCCGGAAATCAGAATGGCGTCCGGGCTGGAGGAAAAGGCGACCGACTTTGCGACTTCCGCAATTGGGCGGGGCGCCAATTGCTGGGCAAATTCTGCATTGATATTGAACAACATCCGGACGTTTTCCGCGTTGAGTTGCTTGCGGTAGCGGAAGGAATCACCCGCCGTGCGAACCCAGAGTCCGAAATCACCTGCAAACGCTCCGGTGAAGATTTCGCGGCAAAACGACGCTCCGGTTGCGGCGGCCAGAGCTAGCGTGGCAGTGGGATCCCACAGAATATTGACGCCAAATGGCACCGTCACCTCATGCCGAATGCCTCCGATGACATCGGCCATTGCGGCGACGCTCGCCATATCGGCATCGAGGCGGTATGGTCGGTCATTTTCGTTGCAGAACATGACGGCGTGAATGCCGCCCGCCTGAAGCGCCATCAGGTCCCGGTGAACCCACTCCCGAATGGCCTGCATTCCACCGATCGCATCGTACAGGGGGGAGCCCGGAAGCGGCGGAAAGTGCACCATTCCGATGATCGGTTTTGGCTTGCCGGTAAGCTCGGTCAACCAACTCGTCTTCGCCATTGCCCTGGTTCTCTCCTCGCGCGTATCCGCCCACAGCGGTTCTTAGCCGACGACCCAATGCCCTACAGAATACCTGACTCCCACCCAATGCGATCTTCAAGGATTGTTGAAAGAATTGTTGTTGCATGCGACGCCCGGATTGAACCATCCCAGGGGTTATTTTGAAGTGTGCACGTATGCGGAGCGATAGCTGTTCGCTCCGCTTCTCCCACCAACAGTCGCGTGATTTACCACGACAAGTGGAGACCACGAGGATTGGTGTTCCGATTTCGAGCGGTTGCACCAGACCAACTCGTCGGGAATTGGCGGCACTCGAGAATGGACAGTCAGCTCGTTTCATCAGGAACCGTTCGAGCCCGCTGATCATTCGGTGACCGTCCAGAGAGCCTCCAGCCTAATGACGCCCACCGGCCGACCTCGCACTATCCGCCCTGCCGCGACACCGATCGCCCTCGCGTGATCCACAGAGGCATCGGCCTTGGCCAGCAATGGCCTCAACCCGCCAAGCCGCTGATCGTGGAGCGCAATCGAACCGAGTGAATCGATTCCAATCCCCAGGAATGAGATTGACAGTACAGATGCTCGGCGGGCAAGCGAACTGGCATCGCCGTCACCCACGCCGAACACCGCCGGCACCCCCTCCTCCTCGCAACCAAGTCCGAGCGCCAGAACCAGTCCATTGGACGCTCCGGCCGAATAGAGAATGGTTATCCCGGGTCGATCGTTCACAGCATTACCGGCTCGAAGATGAGACCGGTGGCAACGGCATTCCGAGGACCATGTTCTCCACGCACATTCGCGGTGCCGGTAACCACACCGTATTCAGATAGTTGTTCCGCCAGCATCGCCGGCAACTCGAAATCGAGTGCGGAACCGCCGATCAAAACAACAAAGCTGAGAAAACGCGGATTTCCGCCAGGCGCCAGCATGTGGAGAGCACGTTCCGCATTGACGCCAAACACCGACTTCTTGGCTCGGCGCCGCGTTTCGACAATGCGATCGACTGCTGGATTTCCCGGCACAGCCCGCATTCCCTCCGGATGTAACAGAACCGTTCGTCCGAAGAGATCGAGGCTGACTGCCTCGGGCAAAAACGCAACAAATCCATCTTCATGCCGAATTGAAAAGAGCGAATCCACTCGCGCCACCCGGAGACGTTTCAAATGCTCCCGCCAATCCGGATCGTCGATTCCCAGTTCCTCGCCGAGCAGGAGGTTGACCATCGATCCACCGCCAGCAAGATGCACCCGCGCAATCTCGCCATGTGAATCGATTCGCGCCGCGTTGGTCGAACCTGAGCCAAGATCCAGGACGCAAAGAGGGAAACCGGTGCCAGGTGTCGTTAGCGCGCCCCGAATACCAGCGTCGGCTTCGCGTCCTCCCGCCAAAACAGGGATGTGGAGTTCAACTGAAATCGTATTTGCCAGCGCATCAATCAGACTGCTCTCGGTTTCAACCATTGCCGCAAGCGCGACCGCCCGCTCGGCTATCACCTCGTTGCTCAAGCCCCCCACAACCGGTTGAAACACAGAGAGATCTGAGGGGAAGAGATCAGCGACGTGAAACTCGCTTCCTTGCAAACCGGTCGCCGCACTAAGGTCGGCCCGCAATGTGCCAAACATTGCTCCAACTGCCGTTCCTGCCTCGGGCAGCACGTCCTGCAATGGCGCTACGCGCGTGAGTTCCCGTGCGATCGCCGCCGCTCCCGCCCGGATATCGACCGCCCGTCTTCCCCGTTTTCCGATCAATGTCAGCGAACCCGGTTCGATCGTCCGCTCTTCGACCTGATCCTCCGGAGTACGAATGATCACCGCCGAGCGCAACCCCGTGAGCGCTCGCGCGGCCGGCGCGATGCGTGACGTCTGTTCAGCATCCAGATGGAATAAGGTCGCCAGTCCATAGGGATTGCACAGCGTTTGAATCATCGTTCCGACCGGCGCCACTTCCACTGCGGCCAGCTGCCCAAAGGGAACGCGATCGATCGCAGTGACCTCGTCGACCACCGGAATTGCCGGTTCACCGATGCGATTGGAAATCAAAACCCCGTCGTTCGAATGCACGATTGCCCCGACCACCGGCACCCCGGCGTCGCGGGCAATTCGAATGAACATCGCCGCCGATTCGAACGGTACGGAACCATCGACTATCGCGATCAGGGATTCATCTCCGTGAAGTTCAGTCACCGCGGCTGTCCGGCCAACGCCAAGTCCGGCTCCACCCGGACTTTCCGGGTTGTGGCCGATCAGCGTTGAATCAGTCAGCGTCGTTTGCGTGATCGCCTGCATCGCGACACCCGCCACCACCGGCGCGCCCTCGTTGATTCGAATCAAATCGATCCTGGAAATTGAAATGCCCGCCCGCTCCGCGGCCTGAATCAGAGCGATCCGGGCTCCGGGAATCGTCGAAACCGTTCCCTTGATTCCCGTGGTTCGGGTTATGGCATGGGCGAGGAAGCAGGGTGCTTGACCCGGTTCGACCAAGGCAATTGCCACCTCGGTCGTCTGATTGCCGATATCAAGTCCGGCGACGATCATGCTGGTTCAGCAGGAAGCAAACCGCGTCGCTCGTATGCATCGATCGCCTCGCGGACAAGCGCGGCGTTGAGCGGTGCGGAATAGACCGTGTCGAGCTCGCGGGCAATCGCTTCGAGCTGGCTTCGGCTCGATCGCCGGGGACGAAGCGCCTCGTAGATTTCGAGCAGGCGTTGCTCCGGCACCCGCGTTAGTTCAGCCGCCCGGTTGAAATTGGCGACCAGTGCCGGTCTTCCGGAAACCTCGGCGACCAGAGCCTGTCGCTGCAATGCCTCCGGCGAAATCCGAATCTCGTCGGCGCCAATCTCGCCGGCCACGACGGCATCAACGGTCACCTGGCTCAGCAGTCGACCGGTCGCCGTCCGTATGAGATCGGGTCTCCGCTCGGCTATCGGGTAGTCATGATTCGGATCGAAGTTATCTCCCGGCGGCATGTTCTGCTCCAGCGAGATCGTCAGGAAAGCGCACAAAGACACTTCGCGGCGAAGCACCTGGTTCGGTCAAACTCGTCTCGACGTAGTGCAACGCCGCCGCTTTGGTGTGATAGCGCGATTCGATTCCTTGCCCAAGGTGATCGATAAGAATCGGCGCCGGTTGCTCTCCCCGCGCATACCGGGCCGCGTTTCTGCCGATTGCGCGGTAATCCTCCGGTTTCATCAATGGGGCGACCGAAAAGAGTTCGAGATTGTTCAATGGCGCCAGCGATCGGTGATGAATCACCGTCGTCCCCTTCGACTGAATGCCAATTCCGACTCCGGAACCCGAAAGTTTTGCCGCGGTGTGGGCAATGAACGCGACATCGGACGTGTGAAGAACACGAACGACCCTAACTGGAACTCCCTCTTCCTCCAACCCTGCCAGAACTTCGCGCAAGAGCAACCCGTGATCGATTCCGGCCAGTGTCCGGTCAATTTTCCCGCGAAATGCGGCCCCGATCGCCAGCACGACCTCCGCGGCGTCGATCCCGCCTGCCGCCGCAGCTCCGTCAGACACGACAACTGGCACCGACTTCCATCGGAGCGCGATTGGCGGCGCAACGTGTGGATCAACTGCCTGGCGAATCGCGGCAATCTCCGCCCTGCGTCTCCCCTCAACCCGGTAACCGGTTCCCGGTCCGGCGTAGTCGTTTCGATCGTTCACCGCGCTCAGAATGTGAAAGTCGTAATCCAGAATCGCCGAGGTCTGCAGGTAGTCACCACTGAGTCGCTGGCAAAGCATCCTGAGAACCCGTTCGGCGATATCGTTATATCCCCGATTCGCAAGCGCCCGCACGACATCGATCCCGGAGATTTCACCCGCCAGAATCGCCTCCGATGTTTGCACGATCACGGCGCCTTCATGTGCCGGCGTGTCGTAGCTGCCATGCGCAAAGGTCGCCGCCTCAACAGTCTCGTCAGAGATCGGCGGTAGCCCAAGTTCATCGAACACATCGCGAACGGCTCTCGCTCCGTAGTTTCGCGCCGCCAGCAACGCCTCCTCGGAGTAGGGAGTCAATCCGCCGTCGACCAGATGGTCCCGCTGCATGATGAGCCAGTCATCCAGATCGTCGGCATTCCAGTTTGATGGTCCAAAGGTGTTGTCATAACGCGGAATTGACCCAAATCCGGATACGATGAAATCGGTCCCGGCCAAAAATTGCGGCATGCTCCGCGATGTTCGTCGAATCTCCGATTCGGAAAACATCGTGTCATTGCCGCTGGCGACTTCGAGACCCCAGAGCATCGCCAGCAAATTCTCGGCCAGCAGTTCGCGAGCACCGCCCGGAACTGATCCGGTAATCGCGACGCCGTCAATTCCGCCATTTTGAACACCCTGTACACCGGTGCCGCGCGTCATTGCCAGACAGCGAGCTTCCAGATAGAGCATCGAGCACCCTTCGGCATTCGCCATAAGCACTTCGACACCAGAACCCGAGGTGAAACGCAACTTCAACCCGCGCGAGGTGTACGCCGACGCCAGAAACGCCTTGGACCAGGGTGTATCGTCGCCGTCGAGAAACACGGCCTCCGTGCCATAATTCGAAACGGTCTCCGCGTACGTCGTCAGCCCGCGCAACCCGAGTAATAACTCGACTGATTCCTCAACCGAACACTGTGCGAGCGCTCCGCCAACCACTGCCTGCGATCCGATCAGAAGTGCCAGTGCGTTCGACGGAGCATCACGAGCCACCGCGACGGTTGTTTCCACTTCGCGAAATCCGGCCAGGGTCGCGGCGGCAGCATCGGCCGCGATCAAGGCCGGTTCGTCCCTTGCATTCGTGACATGCGCCTGATTTGCCGGCGTTCGACGGGCCCGCAGTTTCTGTGCTGCCATCATCATTTCGACAGTGTTCAGGTGGCTGAGAATTTCGCACGCCCTCGCCGGAGTGATTCCCGAGGCGTGACTCCGAAGTTTTTCGGCCGGAACCGCCGGATCGACCATCGACCGCGCGAAATGGAGCGGTTCGATCGCCATTGCCTCATCGGCGACCTCCACATTGATGGTGTGATCGGCGATGAATTGATCGATCAGATCGAACTCACTGCGATCTTTGCCATCCATGTGAACGACAACACCATCCAGTATCTGTAGCGCCCCCACAGGATCGTTCGGGGAATCGGACGCGATGAACCCCAGATCCGCCGCCTCATGCACAAAACCGTCCAGATTCACCGGCCGCGCATCGAGTGCAAGAAATCGCCTGGAACGGCGGGGTTGGGGAGCAGAGATTGAGTTCGCTGGCCGCTCCGGTTCGTGCATCTCGTCTGGTCCCTCGTAAGCGACTAGTCGGGCAGTTCAAACCGACCGCTCTTGGATGTCAGATCGATCCGGAAGACGACGATGACAGGCGACAAAGCCGGAATCGGGGATGGTTCGGGATAAATCATGCGTAGGGCCTGCTCGCGGGCAACGGCGTCGCTGAACTCGACGAACGTTCCTTCTGCCACGACCGAACTCCATCGGTCGGATGCGGTGGCTTCATCCACCTCGATCGTCACCAGCGGGTTTGACCGCATCAGATCGAGCTTTCGCCCCGGACCTGTGTGAGCGAACAGTGAATGACCATCATATCCAAACGCCAATGGAACGAGGTACGGTCGTCCGTCGCCGGAGTGATCGCAACACGCGATCCGCCCGACGATCGCACCGTGCAACAACGCCTCGATCTTCTCGTCCGGGAGGACGTAAATGTGTCCCACAGTTGCTCCTGCGAATCGACTATTTGACCGTGACCGGAATTCCCTGGATACCGTTCATCTGGTATCCCTTCAGGTTCCAGAGCGGCACCCGTGGTTGTTTCAAGCCGCGTTCATCATAGGCGCGTGAAAGCAGCCGTGTTTCCCCTGCTTTCGCCTTCCAGGTAAACTCGAACCGAACCCAGGAGAGTCGACCCGCGCTACCTGTCACTTCGGCCTCGTGCCAGGTCGCTCCATCATCGGTGCTGACGTCGACCCTCGTGATCCCGCCATATCCTGACCATGCGAACCCATGCAGCTTCTGATTACCGACCTTCAACTTTGATCCCGCAACCGGTGACGCGATAAGTGATTTGACCGGCATCTCACGAACCGGGTGCAACCCCTCGCCATCTTCGGTGAAGAGCACGTAATTCGCCGTGTTGTACGTTCCATCGAATGGCCGAGGTAGTGCTTCGAGTCGGCTAAGCCACTTGGTCGATGCGATCCCCGCCCATCGCGGTACAAAGAGTCGAACGGGAGCCCCGTGCGCGGGGAGCAGGGGAGCGCCATTCATCTCCCACACCAGCATCGTGTCTGGATCACGCGCGATCGAAATCGGCAAACCCCGCTGCATCCCCTCGAAATCACCACCGTGGGAAACAATGTCGACGGTCCCGCGCTTGACCGAAGCCAGATCGAGCACATTTGACAGCGATGTTCCGGTCCATGTCGCATTCGCAGCCGCGTCATTCACCCAGGGCGTGCCTTCCGGCACCGGGTCGAACTTTGTTCGGCTGTTTCCCGCGCACTCCATAAAGGCCGTAACGGTCCGTTTCGGCAAACGCTTCAACGCGATGAGCCCGATCGAAACCGGCTTGTCAACAAATCCATCAATGGAAAGTCGCCACGCGCGCGTATCAATTTCGGGAACTGCTCCATTGCATCGAACGAAAAAAAGCGAGGAGGGAACGATCAGATCATCGACAAGATCGAGCGGCAAACCATAGTTGCCACCTTCATATGCGGTAAGCCGTTGATCCTTGCCGGCATTCGTCACTCGACACATCCCTTCATTCG
>Ga0105047_10012952_pt1 | contig 13372 bp, 11 predicted proteins | sample MAT04_FD_78384 | JGI IMG/M metagenome (GOLD analysis project Ga0105047, IMG submission 78384) | Freshwater microbial communities from Lake Fryxell liftoff mats and glacier meltwater in Antarctica - MAT-04 (megahit assembly) | ecosystem: Environmental > Aquatic > Freshwater > Ice > Liftoff...
CAACATCCGCTTCGCCGTGATGACCCCCGAATTCCTCGCCGCCATCTCCGATGCCTACGGCAACTCCTCGATCAATCCGCCGAGCACCCCGCACTTCATCATCGACACGCACGGCGCGGCGGGTGAGCTCGACACCGGCAGCAAGAGCGCCGACGACATCGTCAAGGCGCTGCAGACCGCAGCGATGTGAGCCGGTGATGAGCGAGTACTGGGAAGCCTTCGTGCTCGGCAACGGCGCGATCCTGGGCAACGTGTGCATGCTGCCGCTGTACCCCGGCATGTTCGTGATGTTCGCCCAGCAGAGCGGCAACGATCGCGCCCGTCGCGTGCTGCCGTTCCTCGGCTTCCTGGTGCTCGCCGGCATCCTCACCGTGATGATCGCCCTGGCCGCGTTCTTCCACGTGATCAGCACGTCGTTCGCAGAAGTGCTCGACTACGTACTGCCGGCGCTGTACACCGGCGTGCTGGCGTTGGGTGTGGCGATGCTGTTCGGCAAGAACCCGTTCGCCCGGCTCAGCACCACCACCGCGCCGGTGATGCGCAACCCCGCTGCCACCGCCTACCTCTACGGCATGTTCCTGGGGCCGATGACCCTGCCCTGCACCGGTCCGCTGGTGCTGTCGGCGTTCACCATCGGTGGCGTCGCCGGCACCGGCCGACTGGTCGACGGGCTGGTCTACTTCGTCTTCTTCGGCCTCGGTTTCGGGTGGCCGCTGGTCGCCCTCCCCTTCCTCGCCACCCCGGTGCAGCGGCGCATCACCCGCTTCCTCGCTCGTCATCATCGGGCGATCGGCGTGCTGTCGGGCGTGCTGCTGATCGTGATCGCCGTCATCGGCTTCCGCAGCGACGTGTTGCCGGCGCTGCGCTGACGCCGGCGGCAGTTGGGCGTACGCTGCGAGCATGAAGTCGTCGCTCGCCACCATCATCGGTTGGGTCATCGTGGCACTCATCGTGTTCTGGGCCTTCGGGTTCATCATCGGCACGCTGCGCTGGCTGCTGCGCAGCTTCCTGTTGTTCGCGCTGCTCATCGGGCTTTTGCTGGCCTACCTCGCCCTGAAGGACCCACCGAAGGTCGAGTGACGAACAGCACACAATGCTGAGTCGGTTGCAATCAAGTTTCATGACGCTACGTTGTGGCCATGTCTGAGACCACTGCTCGTCCCACCACCCTCCTCCCCGTGCTCTCGGTGCCCGCCGTGGTGCTCCCCGGCACGGTGGTCACGCTCTCGCTCACCAGCCCCGCTGCCCGTGCAGCCGTAGAGGCCGCCGGCCGCGGCGATGGCCGGGTGTTGTTGCTGGCCCAGCCAGCAGGCGGCGAGGCCGCCCAGTTGGGTGTGGTGGCGCGGGTGCCCAACACCGCCACCCTCCCCGGTGGCGAGCAGGCGGCCATCCTGCAGGCCGAGCAGCGGGCGCAGGTCGCCACGCTGCACACCAGCGATCGCGGGGCCGACCACGCCGAGGTCGAGCTGCTGGTCGAGCCGCGGCCCACACCTCGACTGGAAGCCGAGGTGCGCGAGCTGCGAGTGGTGCTGGAGGAGATCGCCAAGCTGCGCCAGAGCCGGCGCCTGCCCGAGATCCTGCGCTCGGTGGCTGAGCCGGGTGCGCTGGCCGACGCGGTCACCATGTGGGCCGAGGCGTCCGATGCCCGTCGCCTTGAAGTGCTGCACGCGGTGGCACTCGACGCTCGCGTCGCATTGGTGAGCGAGTGGGCCAAGCACCACCTGACCGAGCTGCAGGTCACCGCTCAGATCCGGGCCGATGTCACCGAAGGCGTCGACAAGCAGCAGCGCGAGTACCTGCTGCGCCAGCAGTTGGCGGCCATCCGCAAGGAGCTTGGCGAAGGCGATGACGACGTGGTGGGCGTGTATCGCACGCAGCTCGACGAACTGCGCGAGCACCTGCCCGAGAAGACCGCCAACTTCGTCGCGAAGGAGATCGACCGGCTCGAACGGATGAGCGCGCAGTCGCCCGAGCACAGCTGGGTGCGCACGTGGCTCGACCGTGTGTTCGAACTGCCGTGGGCCACCCGCACTCCCGACCAACTGCAGCTCGACGGCGCACGGGAGCAGCTCGACGCCGACCACTACGGCCTCGACGACGTGAAGGATCGCATCGTCGAGTTCCTGGCGGTCCGCAAGCTGCGTGCGGCTCGCGGGGTCGACGACGGCGACGCTCGTGCGGCCGGCACGGTGATGACGCTGGTCGGGCCGCCCGGCGTCGGCAAGACCAGCCTCGGCGAGTCCATTGCGAAGGCGATGGGCCGCAACTTCGTGCGCGTCGCGCTCGGCGGTGTGCGCGACGAGGCCGAGATCCGCGGGCACCGACGCACCTATGTGGGCAGCCAGCCCGGCCGCATCGTGCGCGCCATCATCGAGGCCGGCAGCATGAACCCGGTGGTGCTGCTCGACGAGGTCGACAAGCTCAGCCCCGGCGGCTGGGGTGGCGACCCCACGGCCGCGCTGCTGGAGGTGCTCGATCCGGCACAGAACCACACCTTCCGCGACCACTACTTGGAGATCGAACTCGACCTCAGTCGGGTGGTGTTCATTGCCACCGCCAACGTGGCCGACACCATCCCGGCACCGCTGCTCGACCGCATGGACCTCATCCGTCTCGATGGCTACACCGAGGACGAGAAGGTGTTCATCGCGCAGCGCTACCTGCTGCCGCGTCAGCTGTCACGCGCTGGCCTCGCCGCCGACGAAGTGCTGGTGGCCGAGCCCGCCGTGCGCGCCACGATCAGCGGCTACACCCGCGAGGCCGGCGTGCGCTCGCTGGAACGCGAGCTCGGCAAGCTGGCGCGCAAGGTGGCGGCGAAGGTGGCCACGGGCGCCACCACCCCGCCTGTCACGGTTGAGGCCGGCGACGTGCGCGAGTGGTTGGGCCGCCAGAAGGTCGACGACTCGGTGCCCGAGCGCACCAACGTGCCGGGCATCGCCACCGGCCTGGCCGTCACCGGCATGGGCGGCGACGTGCTGTTCATCGAGACCACCGCATTCGAGCTGGCCCAACCTGGTGAGCCCACGCTCACTCTCACCGGGCAGCTGGGCGACGTGATGAAGGAGAGCGCCCACATTGCGCTGTCGTACGTGCGCTCGCACGCGGCCGAGCTCGGGGTGGACCCAGCCTCAATGGCCCGGCGAGTGCACGTGCACGTGCCCGCCGGCGCAGTACCCAAGGACGGGCCGTCGGCCGGGGTCACCATCACCACCGCGCTCGTCAGCCTGCTCACCGGCAAGCTGGTGAAGCCCAACGTGGGCATGACCGGCGAGATCACGCTGCAGGGCAAGGTGCTGCCCATCGGTGGGGTGAAGCAGAAGGTGCTCGCCGCGCACCGGGCCGGGCTCACCGAAGTGGTGCTGCCCAAGCGCAACGGCCCCGACCTCGAGGACGTGCCCCAGCGAGTCCGCGACCAGATGACCTTCCACCTTGCCGACACCTACGCCGACGTGCTCGCCGCCGCCTTCGCCTGACAGCCGACGCGTTCGCCTGACCGACGCCCCGGACCCACCCGATCGCTAGCCCTCACACCCGTCGAGCTTCTCGCCCCTCCAGCTTCTGTCACGCCACGACCACCGAACTTGGAGGTCGGGCCGCGACAACCCGTTGGCGGTGGTGCTCGACTGCAGCGGGGTCTACGTGTACGACTTCACGGCCGACTGGGTCAGCCTGCCGTGGGGGGTGGGAACCCAGCTGGCGGGAACGCGGCCGGGGGGTTCTGGGGCGCGTCCAGGTCGGTGATCAGCGGCAACGGCTGCACGCGGGCGAGTCGAGCGAGCAGCGAGTCGGGGAACTGGCTGACTCGATTGGCGAGGCGCTCGCAACTGTCGTTGTAGAACCGGCGCCCGAACGCCACGCGATCGTTGAGCACGATGAGCTGTGTCATCAGGTGCGCGACATTGGGCTGCGTGTTCAACGACGGCATCGCCTCCACGCGGGCGATCACCTGCACCGCAGCTGCGTCGGCCGTGTGCACCGCCTGCACACCGGAGGTCGATGGCGTTCTCCCGACGTTGCGGGCACCGGCGACAGCTTCCAGCAGCGAGCGTTCGTGGGCCAACGCGGCGCCCACCACCGATTCGAGTTGCGGCACCGTGAGCGAGCGTTGCTCGCAGGCCACGTCGATGAGCGACCAGGCGAAGTGGCCGCGCTCACGTGAGCGCAGCACGCGGTTCCAGGCGCCGATGACCCACACCAGACCAGCCGCCCCGACGAGCAGCAGCGGCAGCAGCCACACGAGCTTGCCGCCCTCGTCGGTGTTGTTGCCGGCGATCCCCATCAGCAACAGCGAAACGCCAGCCATCAGCACGATGAGGAAGCCCGACGAGTGCGCGCTCTTGGCCGCGTCCTCGTCACCGACGGACAGCTCGAAGGTGCAGCTCTTGCCTGCGGCGTCGTTGTTGGCCAGTTCCACCGAGTCGCCCGCCGGCGTGAGCCGCGCGTGCGCGGTGGCGAACACCTGCTGGCCGACGCAGAGGCGGCTCTCGATGGCGCGCCACTGGCCCCCGAACTCGCTGATCGGTTCATCGACCTCGTTGCGACCGAACAGGTTGCCGAACAGGTTCCCCAGGCTGCCCGGCTCGTAGGTCTCCGACATCACCCGCGCGTGCGGCCGCAGTTGGGCGAGCGACAGGTGCTCGACGTCACGATCGTCGGCGTTGGGCACCGACACCTTCTCGTCGATGATGACGCGGATCGCGCCGCTGTGGTCGCGGATGAGGAACGGCGCGGCGGTACCGCCAGCTTCCTCGGTGACCCACCGAGAGTTGCCCTTGTGGTCCTTCTCTTGCCGCTGCACCTTGTACTGCCACCACACGCACTCGGCACCATCGCTGGCTGCTGTCACCGGCGTGGAGATGGCTTCGACCACGCCGTGTACCTCCGAGAGGCCCGGGAACACGTGCGCTGCATCGGACGTGGGGGTGTCGGTGAAACGCCAACGCTTGCGGACGAGTACCACTGCGACCACAGCGGTGACCGCCGAGAACCCGAACAGGAAGAACAACACGCCTGCGACTGTAGCGACGACGCAGCGCATTGGATAACACTGGTGGTATGGCCTCCCGCCGCGCCCTCTCACTGCTGGGCGCGATCGCGCTCGCGACCACTGCGTGCGGAGCGACACCGGCGACCAAGCTCCATCCTGAGGCGCTCACCGACGTCCCGGCAGCGGCCGACGGTGACGTCGCAGCCCAGCGACTGGCCACCACTCCGGCACGATATCGAACGGCAATCTTCCCGTCGGCAACGTCGAGCGAACACATCTACGCGACGAAGCCCGACCTGATGAGCGGGCAGCCGATCACCCTGCGGCTCGACGTGTACCAACCCACCGGCGATGCCAATACCGCGCGTCCGTTGCTGGTCTGGATCCACGGTGGTGGCTTCGCGTTCGGCAACCGCGGCAGCATGGCCTGGATGTCGCGCGACTACGCGCGTCTCGGGTACGTCACCGCCACCATCAGCTATCGGCTCGACCCCGGCAACAAATGCCTGCAGGTGCAGGCCGGGCAGTACACGGGCGCACAGCTCATCGCCGAGCGGGCCCGCTGCGAGCGAGCCGTCTTGGGCGCTCGCGACGACGCGGCCAGCGCCATCGCGTGGCTGCGGGCCAACGCCGCCACCTTCGGCATCGACACCACGCGCGTCGCCGTCGGCGGCAGCTCGGCCGGTGCCATCACCGCGTTGCACGTGGGCCAGACACTCAACACTCCGGGCAACCCGCCACCGGCCGATCTACGGGTGGGCGCAGTGTTGGCGATGTCGGGCTGCAACTACGTCGAGGGCTCCATCGACGCGTTCGACACACCGGTGGCCGTGCTGGCCAGCGGTGGCGACGCCCTCGTGCCGTTCACCTGCTCGATGGCCACCGTCGACCAGGCCATTGCCGTGGGTACGCCGGTGATGCGGCACTACTTCGAGCTCGAAAGCGGCCACGCGCAGGGCCTGTACAGCGCACATCAGGGCGAGGTCGACCGCGCCTGGCGCCAGTTCCTCGTCGACCATCTGGAGCTGACATGACACACGATCTGCACACGCTGGCCAGCGAGTTCGCGCGCGACGGCGCCGTGTGCGTGCGCGGGTTGGTTGCCCCCGAACTGCTCGCGAAGGTCACCGCTGCGGTCGACGCCAACCTGGCAGCGCCCAGTGTGTTGGCGCAGGTGGCCAGCCAGGCCAACGACCCGGGCCGGTTCGTCGAGGACTTCTGCAACTGGCCGCGCTTTCCCGCGTACGTGGATCTGGCACAGGCCACCGCGCCGGTAGCCCAAGCACTGATGGGGTCGGCCTCCGTACGGCTGTACCACGACCACCTGTTGGTGAAGGAGGCCGGCACCCGCCAGCCCACTCCGTGGCACCAAGACCAGCCGTACTACGACGTCGACGGTCGCGACGTGGTCAGCATGTGGCTGCCCATCGACCCGGTGCCACGCGAGAGCACGCTCGAATTCGTCGCCGGCACCCACCTCGGCCCGTGGCTGATGCCGCGCACGTTCATGCAGCGCGAGGCGAAGTGGTTCCCCGAAGGTTCGCTCGCCGACGTGCCCGACGTGCAGGCCGACCGCTGCGCGTTCCCCATCCTGGGCTGGGCGCTGCAGCCTGGCGATGCAGTGTTCTTCCACGCCCTCACGCTGCACGCGTCGCAGGGCGCCACCGGGCTGCGTCGGGTCATCAGCATCCGCTTCCTGGGCGACGACGCCCGTCGGGTGGAGCGGAGGTGGCGCTGCAGCCCGCCCATTCCCGCCGACGCGAAGTTCCCGAAGCTGGTGTAGCGCTGTCGTCGGTTCCGGCAGGCGCGCAATATAGGTAACGCGATACTCATGACAGCGTCCGCCAGAAGGCGCACACTGTGCAACATGTCGTTCCAGCCTCCTCACTCCGGCCCCGGTGGGCCCCCGCGCAGCACACCAATCCCCGGCGACAGCTACTCGCCGTCGGCCGACCAGTTCAACCAGGCGCCGCTCACCCCGAGCGCGTTCCTGGGCGGGCAGGCAGACGGGTCTGGCCAACCCACGGCGCCACCGCAGGGGCAGGGTTCGTATGCGCAGCAGTTGCCGTACGGGCAGCCCGGCCCCACCGGCTTCCCCACCGTCGCATACCAGAAGCGCAAGCGCAGCTGGGCCGGCCGCATCGCAGTGATGCTCTTCCTGCTCATCTTCTTCGGCGGTATAGGCGTCGGTGTGTGGGCCGTGAAGAAAGGCATCGACGCAGCCAACACGGGCTCCGACCTCGCCAACCCCAACCTGTCGGGCGGCGACCTCGACTCACTCGACCTCGGCGGCGAGGAACAGTTCCTCTACGAAGGCGCAGCCGCCAGTGCAGTGGTGGCCGCGCTCGATGCCGGCATTCCAGGCGAGCCCACGCAGTTCACCGATATCTCGCTCTACACCGACTACGCCATCGGCACCGCGCAGGATCCGACCATGCCGGGTCGCTTCGACCAGTACATCTGGCGCACGGGAACGGTGAACCCACCCACGCCTCAGCCCGATGACCCAGATTCAGCCAATGTCACCTTCACGATCGACGAGGTGAACTGGAATGCCATCACCGCGCTCGCCGCCGACGCGCCCCGACTCGCCGGCGTCGACGGGGGAGCGGTGAGTTACATCATCGTCAGCCGCGATGCCATCATCGAGGTGGGTCCCATCGTCGTGCGCATCTACGTCAATGGTCCCCGCGGCAGCGGCGTGGTGGAAGCAACGGCCGCCGGAGAGTTCGTCAAGGCCTTCTGAACCGCGTTCTGCCCCCCTACTGCCCGGGCATGGTTTGGCCCCTCAGGTGGGCAGCTTGGCGAGTGGAATCCGCAAGGTGACCACGGCTCCCGACAGCGAGCCCGCAGGGGTCGCTGGTGGCCCGTCTGCGTCGGACGTTGCCGTCGGCGCACTCGGCGCATTGGCTGCCGTCACCGACCCACCATGCGCCACCGCGATGGCGCGCACGATGGCTAGCCCGATACCCGCCTCGCCGCGTCGGTCACCACGCTGATACCGGTCGAACACTCGCGGCAGGATGGCGAGGTCGAACCCGTCGCCGTTGTCGCGTACTTCGATCACGCCCTCGCCGCGCTCGGCTCGCGTGCTCAGGGTCACCGTCGTGGCCCGGCGGCTGGCATTGCGCACCACGTTCTCCACCGCCTGGCGCAGCAGCGCCATGTCGGCCTGCACCACAACCGGCTCGCCCAGCTCGGCCTCGATCGACACCTCTTCCACCCGCACTGCGGCTGCTACCTCCTCGGCCAGCAGGTCGAGGCGCAGCGGTGCGACGCGCGGCATCATCTGACCGCTCTCGAAGCGAACCAGGTCGAGCATCTCGTTCACGCCGGTGGACGCCCGCTCGGCAGCGGAGCGGATCTCCGACAGCGAGCGCACGTATTCCTCGCTCGTGCGGTCGCGTGCCAGAGCCTGACTGCTGCTGGCGAGAATCACCGCGAGCGGCGTGCGCATCTCATGGGCCGCATCGGCAAGGAACGCCTGCTGGTCGCCGAGCACCCTGCGCATGGGCACAGCAGTCAGCGCGCTCACGCCAACCCCCAGCAACACACAGGCCGCAGCAAGGGCCAAAGCCAGCACCCACGCCGAGCTCGCCAGGTCGTCGAGCTCGCGATCGCGCTCGTCGGTGTAGACCAGCGTGACGTAGCCCTTGCCCGGTGACATCGGCCGCACGTAGGCGATGAACCCGGTCTCGTCGACCGTGTACTCGCGCACGGCCGGCCCCTCGCCCGCCTCCCGCATCCACTGGTTGAGCGGCGGCTCGAGCTCGTACTCGCCGAATGGCTCCCGGTACTCGTCGTTGCTGTCCACATAGAAGCCGATGGGCCACTCCTCGCGTGCGCCGAGCAGCTCGTTGCGCAGGATCTCCTCCATCTGCTCCACCAGCACGGTGTCGACCCGGTCGTGGATGGCCTGCTCGCGAGCGTCGCGCCACGCCCGGAACGGCACGAACGCGATGACCGCGGCCACCACGGTGAACAGGCCGGCGGCCACCCATCGGCGGCGTCGCAGCGTCATGGGGACACCTCGCCGTCGATGCGATAGCCCACGCCGCGAACCGTCTCGATGGGCGCCGGCCGGCCTGGGAGATCGAGCTTGCGGCGCACATTGGCCACGTGCACGTCGACCGTGTTCGACACGCCGTCGTAGTGGGAGTCCCAGATCGCGTCGAGCAGGTCGGTGCGCGTCACCACTTCACCGGCCCTGTCCATCAGGTAGTGCAGCAGGCTGAACTCTCGGGCGGTGAGTGGCACTGTCACGCCACAGCGACGCACCGTGTGGGCGGCCGGGTCGAGCTCGATGTCGCCGAGCCGCACTCGCGACGAGCGAGCGTTCTCGGGGCGGCGCAGCAGTGCCCGCACTCGCGCCGCCAACTCGGCGAAGTCGAACGGCTTGGTGAGGTAGTCGTCGGCGCCGGCATCGAGCCCGAGCACCTTGTCGCCCGTCGCGTCGCGTGCCGTGAGGATGAGCACCCGCGGGCGCGCCTCGGCGTGCTGCAGCTCTCGGCACAGCGCCAGGCCGTCACCGTCGGGCAGGCCAAGGTCGAGCACGACCACATGGTAGGTGCCGATGGCAACCGCTCGCCGTGCGCCGGCCAGCGTGCGCTCGAGGTCGACTGCATGGCCTGCCTCGGCGAGCCCGCGCTGCACCACCTGCCCCAACGACGCGTCGTCCTCCACCACCAGCACTCGCACGAAGGCCCATCGTTCCACAGTGGAGATGATGAGAACATGAAGGTGCGATTCATGGTCGATTCATCGCGCCGAGCGCACGCTGTGTGCATGGACCCGCACCGGCACATCCTCAACCGCCTCACGTTCGGCGCCACCGGCGAGCTCCTCGACGCCGTGGCGCACCTGTCGCCGGACGAACTGGTGGAGCAGTTACTCGCGGCGTCTCCACTGGAGCCCGGCGAGCCGGTACTGAACGGCGATGACGACTGGGGCACCGTGCCCCAGTGGTGGTTCGACACCATGCGCCGGCCCGATGCAGGCCTGCACGAGCGAATGGTGTGGTTCTGGCATGGCCACCTCACCAGCAGCATGGACGTCGCGTCGCCAGCGCTGATGTACCGCCAGCACCTTCTCCTGCGACAGCACGCGCTCGGCAGTTTCCGTGAGTTGCTGCAGGCAATCACCGTCGACGCGGCGATGCTGTTCTGGCTGAACGGCGCGTGGAGCACCGCCGAGAGCCCGAACGAGAACTACGCCCGCGAGCTGATGGAGCTGTTCGCTCTCGGCCGCAACCAGGGCTACGACGAGGACGACGTGCACCACGCCGCCATCGCGCTCTCGGGCTGGTCGGTCGACGGCGAGCAGGACGACACGGTGGTGTTCGATTCGTCAGTCGGCCCGCAGCGCTCCGTGCCGCTGTTCGGCCGTCGCGTGCGCAGCGCCGCTGAGGTGATCGACGCGGTCTGCGACCATCCGGCCTGCGTACCGCACATCGCAGGTGCGGTGTATCGCGCCATCCACGGCACCGATCCCACCCCCGAGGTGCTGGCCGAACTGGCCGAGGTGTTCGCGGGCAGTGGCCTCGAGATCCGCCCGCTGCTCGAGGCCGTTGTCCGTCACCCGTCGTTCCTCGGTAATCCGCAGCTACGCCCGCGCACCCACGTCGAGTGGTACATCGCACTCACCCGTTTGTTCCGACGCGACGACCTCGATGTGTGGCCCCTCGACCAATTGGGCCAGATGCCATTCAACCCACCCAACGTGGCTGGGTGGCCCGGGCACGAGCGCTACCTCAGCGTTGGCGCTGAGTTGACGAAAGCACAGCTTGCCTTCGACCTGATGTGGGAGGCGCCACCACCCGACACGGCGACCTCCGCTGACACGGCAGGCGATCTGGTGGCTGAGCTGTGCTGGCGGGCCGGCATCGAGCCGAGCGCACACACGCGAGCCACACTCGACGACGCCTACGTCGACAACCCCGACGAGTGGGAGCCGTACCGGGCGCCCTTGGCGCTGCTGCCGCTGACGCCCGAGTTCAACATCGTCTGATGAGGAGAACAGCCTGATGAGCACTCAATTCCCACACTCCGACCCTGCCAACCCTGCGCCCCGCAATGAACCGGAATCGGTGGCGGGCCCGGCGGCGCACCACTCAGCCGGAGGCCACAGGCGTGGCCTCTCCAGACGCGAGTTGATCGGCTGGCTGTCCGCAGGCGCAGGCACCGCGGCCCTCGGAGGCGGCGCGTGGCTGCTCGACGGGTCGGCCGCCGGAAGCCCAGGGGCACACCACGGTGCGCCGAGTGCACCACCACGAAACAGCGGTCCTCTGGCCATGCCAAACACGGCCGGGCGAGCAGCCGCCACCGAGGACCGGCTCCTGGTGATGATCGAGTTCTCCGGCGGCAACGACGGGTTGTCGATGGTGGCGCCGTACGGAGACGGCCGTTTCCACGACCTGCGGCCGTCGTTGGCCAGCCCCGACGGCGACCCCATCGACATCGACGGCCACCACGCATTTCACCCGCGGCTCACACAGGTCGCTGCCCGTCGGCCCGCTGTGCTGCAGGGTGTCGGCTCACGGCAACCCGACTTCTCGCACTTCGAGATGCAGGCGCGCTGGTGGGAGGGCGCCCCGAACGCGTCGCGCCAGCGCGACACCGGCGTGCTGGGCCGGCTCGCCGACGCAGTGGGAAACCCCGACGCGCCGGTCGTCGCGCTGTCCGTCAGCGACGGCGCCCACCCGATCATGATCAGCCGCGTGGCCCCCACCCTCACCGTGGCGGACGCTCACGCGACCTGGTACCTCACCGCCGCCACCGAGGATGACGTACTGCGCCAACGGTTCCAGCGCGCCTATCGCTCGTTCGGTACCGACGCCACGGAGAACTTCTCCAGGGGCCGACACGAGATGATGCAACGAACCGCCGCCTTCGCCGACGCCGTCGGTGTCGAAGAGGACGAGGCCGACAGCTCCGAGGTCGGCTATCGCGACGATCAGTTGGGAAACGGCCTGAGGTTGGCGCTACGAATGTACGAACGTGGAATTGGCGTGCGCATCGTGCACCTGACAGTGGACGGCGGCTTCGACACGCACGAAGGTCACGGCTGGAAGTACCCGGAGTTGATGGCCGCGCTGGACGACAACCTCGGCGCGTTCTTCACCGACCTCGACAACCTCGGTATTGCCGACAGAGTGCTGGTTGCAACGATGAGCGAGTTCGGCCGCACGGTCGGCGAGAACGGGTCGGGCGGCCTCGACCACGGCGAGGCGTCGAGCATGCTGCTGTTCGGCCCCGTGCAGCCCGGCCTGCACGGCGAGGCCCCTGCGTTCAACGGCCTGCAGGCGGAGGATGGGCTGCCCGCCTCAATCCCGTTCGATCACTACTTCGCCACCCTTGCCGAGCAGTGGTTCGACGTTCCCGCCAACGACATCGTGCCCGACGCTCGAGTGATCGACGGCCTGTTCGCATGACGCACTCGCGGGCACTGACCGCATCGACCAGCCCCTCAACTGCGTGGAGCCGGGTCGATGCGCAGGCGGTCACGACCTAAGCTCGCCGCCATGACAACGTCGTCTGCCTCTCACCTGTCGAACGTCTGGTTCTCCGTCACGCCGCTGCAGGTGTCGCACGGCAAGGGGTGCTGGGTCACCACCACCAGCGGAGAGGAGTACCTCGACTTCGCGGCTGGTATCGCGGTCAACTCCACGGGGCACGCGCACCCAGCCGTAGCGGCGGCCATCGGCGCACAGGCGCAACGGTTCATCCACGCGCAGGTCAACGTGTTCAAGCACGACCTGCTCGAGCCGCTGGCTGCCAAGCTGGCCGAACTCACGCCAGGCCCCATCGACACGTTCTTCTACGCCAACTCCGGTGCCGAGATCACCGAGGCAGCTGTGAAGCTGGCCAAGCAGGCCACGAAGCGCCCGCACACCGTGGTGTTCAGCGGCAGCTTCCACGGTCGCACCCACATGGCCATGGCCATGACCTCTTCCAAGACCGGCTACCGCGCCGGCCATGCGCCGCTGCCGTCGGGCGTGTTCGTCGCCCCCTACCCCGACCCGATGGCCGAGGATCAAGATGCTGAGGTCACCAAGGCGTTGTTCGGTTTCGACCACCTCCTGAAGAGCATGACTGCGCCGGAGGAGACCGCGTGCGCCATTCTCGAGCCGGTGCTCGGCGAGGGCGGCTACATCCCCGCGCCGCCGGCATTCATCCACGGCATCGTCGAGCGCTGCCGCCAGCACGGCATCCTGTTCATCGCCGACGAGGTGCAGAGCGGCTTCGGTCGTACGGGCAAGATGTTCGCCGTCGATCACTACGACATCGAGCCCGACATCATCTGCATGGCCAAGGGCATCGCCAGCGGCTTCCCGTTCGCCGCGCTCGGCACCCGTCGCGAGCTCGACGACAAGTGGCCCACCGGCAG
>Ga0105047_10012953_pt1 | contig 13372 bp, 10 predicted proteins | sample MAT04_FD_78384 | JGI IMG/M metagenome (GOLD analysis project Ga0105047, IMG submission 78384) | Freshwater microbial communities from Lake Fryxell liftoff mats and glacier meltwater in Antarctica - MAT-04 (megahit assembly) | ecosystem: Environmental > Aquatic > Freshwater > Ice > Liftoff...
ATCGACCCGTTTGGCCACCGCTGGATGATCGGGCATGAGATCGAGAAACTTACGCCCGACGAGATGCAGCGGCGCTATACCGCCATGATGCAGCCGGCTTGAAGACGCGCGATCAGGTTGCCTTGCGCCGCTTGGCTATGGCGGACGAAGACGAGGCCGAGAAGCGCCGCAGGATCCGCGGCAGCAACAGCACCGCCAGCACGACCGCCAGCAAGGTGGCCGACATCGGGCGCTCGACGAAGATCAGCCAACTACCCTCGCCCATCGACAAGGCGTTGCGCATCTGCGCCTCGGCCAGCGGGCCCAGGATCATGCCGACCACCACCGGCGCAGTCGGGAAGTCGTAGCGGCGCATCACCACACCCACCAGGCCGATGGCATACAGCAGCACCAGGTCGAAGGCGCTCTGGCGCATGCCATAGACACCGACGGTGGCAAAGATCAGGATGCCCGCATACAGGTAGGGTTTGGGAATCTTCAGCAGCTTGACCCACAGACCGACCAGCGGAAGGTTCAGGATCAGCAGCATCACGTTGCCGATATACAGCGACGCGATCAGCGCCCAGACCAGGTCGGCCGACGTGGTGAACAATTGCGGCCCCGGTTGAATGCCGTAGTTCTGGAACGCTCCGAGCAAGATGGCTGCCGTGTTCGATGTCGGTATGCCCAGTGTCAGCAAGGGAATCAGCGTGGCAGTGATGGCGGCATTGTTGGCTGCCTCGGGGCCGGCCACACCTTCAATCGCACCGCGGGTGCCGAACTCATCCAGGTTTTCGCCTTTGGCGAACTTCTTCTCGGCTGCGTAGCTCAGAAACGTCGGTATCTCGCTGCCGCCAGCAGGAATGGTGCCGAACGGAAATCCGATCACCGTGCCGCGCAACCACGCCGGCCAGGACCGCCGCCAGTCCGACCGGCTCATGTGCACCCGGCTGAGCTTGTTCTGGGTTTCGGGAGGACCCCCTTCGTACAGCACCGCGTACAAGGCCTCGGCCACTGCAAACAGGCCTACTGCCACCAGCACGATCTCGATGCCATCGAGCAATTCGGGCACGCCGGCGGTGTAACGCGCCTGCCCGGAGATCTGGTCCATGCCGATCAGACCGGCCGCCAGGCCCACGAACAAGGCCACCATGCCGCGCAAGGTGCTACGCCCCAGCACCGCGCTGACCGTCGTGAAGGCCAGCACCATCAGCATGAAATATTCGGGCGGCCCAAGCTTGACCGCGAAGTCCGCCAGCAGGGGCGCGAACATCGTCACCAGCACGGTGGCAATCGTCCCCGCGATGAACGAGCCCACGGCCGACGTCGCCAGCGCCGCGCCGGCGCGGCCGCTCTTGGCCATCTTGTTGCCTTCCATGGCGGTGATCATGCTGCCGGTCTCTCCCGGCGTATTGAGCAGGATCGACGTGGTCGAGCCGCCATACATGGCGCCGTAATAGATGCCGGCAAAGAAGATCATTGATGCGGTCGCATCGACCTTGGTGGTGATCGGCAGCAACATCGCCACCGCCACCGCTGGCCCGATACCGGGCAACACGCCGACCGCGGTGCCGACCGCACATCCCACGAAACACCAGAGCAGGTTGATCGGCGTGGCCGCCGTCGCGAAACCGAGCAGCAGTTGGTTCCACAAGTCCATGTCAAATCCAGCCCGTCGACGTCAGACCCGGCAGGTTGATCGCCAGCAGCTTGGTGAACATCCAGTAGACCGGTGCGGCGATCGCCATGCCGATCAGCAGGTCGCGCATCGTCTGCGCAAGCTCGCCGCGCACGGGTGCGACGCCACCATGGCGATCCGCATGGCGCAGGCCGCGCACCGCCAAAGCGAAGCACAAGGAACAACTCAGGATGAATCCGATCGTGGTGATCAGCGCGGCATTGGCCAGCAGGCCGGCCGACATCCAGCCAAAGCCCGGCCAGTAACCATGATCGGCGCCGGTGGGCTCCTGCATGTGTCGGTAGCCGCCGGTACGCGCCTGCCACAGGACCAGCACACCACACAACAGCAACGCAATCCCCACCACCCAGGGCAGAAAGTTCGGACCCACGCCCGAATAACCGGAGCTCGACGGAAAGTCGATCGCCCCGATGATGACGACAGCGGCGACGGCAAGCAGCCCGATCCCGATCAGCGTCTGCGGACCGGGCGCGCCGCCGCGGCGGATCACAACATGCCTGCCAGGTGCATGGTGCCACGCAGGCTGGCAAACGACTCATCGACGAAATCGTCGAAGGCCTTGCCGGTCAGCAGCGCGGGTGTCCATTTGTTGGTCTCCAGTGCATCCTGCCAGGACGGCGTCTTGGTCGCCCTGACGATCAATTCAGTCAGCGCCGCGCGCTGGGCCGCCGTGATGCCGGGCGCACCATAGACGCCGCGCCAGTTGCCCAGCACCAAGTCATAACCCATTTCCTTCATCGTCGGAACATTCACACCAGGCAGGCGTTTGTCGGACGTGACGCCGATCGCGCGCATCTTGCCGGCCTTGATGTATTCGGCAAACTCGCTGTAGCCGCTGCCACCGACGGTGACGTTGTTGCCCAGGATGGCCGCAACCGCCTCACCACCGCCACGAAACGCGATGTAGTTGACCTTCTTCGGATCGACGCCGACCTTGCCGGCCAGCATCGAAGCGGAAATATGCTCCGTCGACCCCTTGGAACCGCCGCCCCACTTGACGCTGCCCGGGTCCTTCTGGAATTGGGTCACGACATCCTTCATGGTCTTGAGCGGCGACTCGGCCGGCACCACGAACACGTTGTATTCGCTGGTCAGGCGCGCGATCGGCGTGAGTTTGTCCAGGCCGACCGGCGGCTTGGTCGTGATGATGCCGCCCAGCATCACTGCGCCCATGACCATCAGCGCATTCGCATCGCCGCGGCTGGCGTTGGCGAACTGGGCCAGGCCGATCACGCCGGCGGCGCCGCCCTTGTTGTCGTACTGCACCGTGTCAGCCGCCTTGGCTTCGATCAGCGCCTTGCCCAGCGCACGGCCGGTGCCGTCCCAGCCACCGCCGGGATTGGCGGGGATCATCATCTTGAGGCTGGCCGCGGCAAAGGCGGACAACGGTAAGGTGCCGGCCGCGGCGGCGGCGAGCATGGACTTGAGGAAGGTATCTCGACGCATGGCGTGTCTCCTGATGTTGACGAACACCGCCATGATGCCCGCCCTGCCTGTCAGTCGGCTGTCGCAAAACCCTAGGGAAAACACTGATTCCCACGAGCCATCACCAACCGCGAGCCTGCAGCTTGCCCACGGACAATAGTGAGACCTGCCCCCACACCACCATGCGCCTGTTGCTGATCGAAGACGACCCCGACCTGCAGACCAGCCTTCGCCGCACGCTGGAGCGCAAGGGCATGGAGCTCGGGGTGTGCGCGGATGGCCGCCAGGCGCTGGCGCATTGGCAGCAGATGACGCCCGATCTGGTGCTGCTCGACCTGAGCCTGCCGGGCCTGGACGGGCTGGAAGTGCTGGCCCGGGCACGCCAGGCCGGCATGACCACACCGGTGCTGATCCTGACCGCGCGCGGTACCGTCGGCGACCGTATCGTTGGTCTCAACACCGGCGCCGACGACTACCTGTCCAAGCCGTTCGACCTTGACGAGCTCGAAGCCCGTATCCGCGCCTTGTACCGGCGCGCCGGCGGCGCGGCCGACGAGACGGCGCACGAGGCGTTCTCCTGCGGCCAGCTGCGGCTGGATAACCGCAGCGGTGCAATACACCACGGATTCAAGGTACTGGACCTGAGCCCGCGCGAGAACCGGTTGCTGCGCGCCTTGATGCAAAGACCGGGTCGCGCACTGGCCAAGGAGCAGTTGTTCGAGGTGGTTTTTCCCGGTGCGTCGGAGGTGCAATACGAGGCGGTCGAAGTGGTCGTGTATCGGCTGCGCAAGAAACTGGCCGGCACCGGAACCGCGCTGCTGACGCTGCGCGGCCTGGGTTACCTGCTCAAGGCCGAGGCTTGACATGAAGCCCATGCGGTCCGCGCTTTCGCTGCGCCGCTACTTGTTGCTCGGCATCCTGGCGCCCACCGCGGTGTTCATGCTGGTCAACACCGTCACCTTGTACCGGCAGGCGCTGGCCGCGGTCAACACCGCGTACGACCGCACCCTGCTGGCCTCGGCCAAATCGATCGGCGAGCTGATCGAGGTCGAGGGAGAGGGTGCGCAGGCGCGCTTTCGCACCAACGTGCCCTATGCGGCCCTCGAAGCCTTCGAGGCCGATAACCGCAGCCGCATGGTGTACCGGATCTCTACCGTGCAGGGCACGCTGATCGACGGCTCGCCGGAACTGCCGCAGTGGAGCGGTCGACTGCCCGACCGAGGCCCGTATGCGGCGCTGGTCGATTTCTACGATGCCAGCGTACGCGGCGAAGACGTCCGGGTCGCGGTGTTGCTGCAGCCGGTGGCGAGCAGCCGCGGCATGGGCATGGTCACGATCCAGGTGGCAGAAACGCTGGAACTGCGTCAGACACTGGCACGCCAGATCCTAATCGACACCTTGCTGCGCCAGGGCTTGCTGGCAGCAGTCATGGCGCTGGTCGTCGTGCTGGTCGTGCAGCGGGCGACCCGTCCGGTGCGGGCGCTGAGCGCGCAGTTGCGCGCGCGCGCCCAGGGCGACCTGCACCCGATCGACGCGCCGGACCTGCCGCGCGAGTTGCATCCGCTGGTCGATGCCACAAACCAGGTGATGGAGCGCTTGCACGATCTGCTGGCAAACCAGAAGCGCTTCGTGCGAGACGCCTCGCACCAGCTTCGCACGCCGTTGGCGGTGCTCAAGGTGCAGGTGCAGTCGGCACTGCGCGGCGACATCGACCAGACCCAGGCGCTGCAGGAGATCAACGGCACGGTCGAGCGTGCAACGGTACTGGCCAACCAGATGCTGGCGCTGGCCAAGGTCGAGCAGTTGCGCCAGCAGGCGGATGCGCCGGTGATCGACCTGGCGACCGTCGTAAGGGCTGTCGCGCTCGATCTCTCGCCGCTGGTCGCCGACAAGAACCTGGACTTCGGGATCGAAACCACGCCAGCGCCAGTCAACGCCCACGAATGGATGCTGCGCGAACTGGTGCGCAACCTGCTGCACAACGCGATCAAGCACGCGCCCGAGCACTCGGTGCTGAGCGTGCGACTGCACACCGACCGCCAGCAGCTTGCGTTGACTATCGCCGATGCCGGGCCGGGCATTGGGGACGAACTGCGGGCGCGGCTGTTCCAGCCATTTTCGGCCGGTCACAACCGCAGCGGTTCGGGCCTGGGCCTGATGTTGTGTCGCGAGATCGCCATCGCCCTGGGTGGCCAGATCGCGCTGGACAACCGGATGCAACAAGGCCGGGTGGTCGGACTCGACGCCACGGTGCAACTTGCGTTGTCACATTCTTGAGTCACAATCACCAGCGATGGCAGCGATCCGGATCGACAAATGGTTATGGGCTGCGCGTTTTTACAAGACGCGCAGCCTGGCGACCGACGACATCCACAAGGGACGGGTGCAGGTCAATGGCAACGAGGTCAAGCCGGCACGGGAACTCAAGCCTGGCGATACGGTCGCCATCCGCCACGGCAGCCTGACCCGTACCGTGGTGGTGCGCGCGATCAGCGACCAGCGCGGCCCGGCGCCCGAGGCGCAAAGGCTGTATGACGAAACCGAGGAAAGCCTGCGCCTGCGGGCCGAGGCGCAGGAATTGCGGCGCATGGGAACCGAGCCGGCACTGAGCCTGGCCCACGGGCGCCCGACCAAGCAGGATCGCCGGGCACTGGATAACGCCTGGGGTTCGCGCTGGAGCGCGTCGGTCGACTCCTGATTTGTTCTGCAGCCGTGCCGCCGCGCGCATCAGATCGGCGGCGCCGGGCGGATCTCACCGGCCGCCATCGGTTGCGTATCCTCGAACGGCGCACCCGCATCCCGTCTGGCCTTGGCCATGAGCCAGGCCTGCCAGGCCTGCCACGCCTGTTCGCACATGCGCAGGCGGCGCCCGCGCGGCGGACCGGCGCATCAGGCCGCACGGTGACTGGCCGATACCAGCGCGTGTTCAATGTCGGTACGGTAATAGTGCAGTTGCCGATCGCTGGCAACATCACTGAGCCGGCGCAGTTCAGCCAGCAACTCGGCACTGCGATCGCCTTTTCCGTGGCGTATCAGCGCGCGCCCGCGCGCGCAAATGAAGGTCGCCCAGGGGAATGGCCCGGCCGCGGTGTAGGTATCCAGCGCGCCGCAATAACGCAGCGCCTCGTCCCAGCGTGCGACACCGATACAGGCCTGGATTGCAAAGTCGTAGTACACGAAGTAGTTGTGGCTCAACGCACCTTGCGCGAGGAGGTCCTCGCCTGCCGCGAGCGCATCATGCAGCTCGGACGCGTCCTCGGCCAGCAAGCCCTTCAAGCCATAGAGCTGGGCTCCCAGGAAACTCATCCCCTCTCCGATCATGTTGAAGGCGGTGGCAAGGTGCGCGCGCGCGCCAGCGATGTCGCCGCCACGCATCACCAGCAAGGAACGGAAGAACCAGGTGATGGCCTCGAAACGGCGGCTGCCCATCATCTGCGCCAGTTCCAGCGCGCGATCCACGTGTGCCATCGCCTGTTGATGGTTGCCCCGGATGCAGCCGTCGACCATCACCATCTGGGCACGCGCCAGCATTTCCGCGCGCGGGTTGTGGACCCGGCCTGCCAGCGTGATCGCACGCTCGCTGACTGCGAGTGCCTGTGGCAATTCCAGCATGTAGTACATCGACCACGACACCATGGGCAGGTACGCCATCTCGACCTTCAGAAAACCCTGCTCGCGCGCCATGTCCACACACTGCTGGATCAGCCCCGCACCCCGCAGGACATTGCCGCTTGAATAGCTCGCATCGCCCAGCCCGCCAAGCGCGGCGCACTCGGCCTCGGCCGATCCAGCCTCGCGCGCCAGCGCCAGTGCCTGTTCGTGCGCCTGCCGGCAGTCGTCCGAACGTCCCTGCGTGAACAGCAGGTTGCCGCGCAACTCGTGCAGATGCGACAAGTCGAGCACCAGGCCCGCCCGCTCGGCCAGCGGCTGCGCTTCCTGCAGCAGCTCCAGCCCCTCGGCCATGCGGTCGACGATACGCATGCCCGAGGCCATCGCGATCAGTCCCAGCGCACGATCACCGTCGCTGCGTGCGGCGTCGATCGCCGCGCCGGCAGCGGCAATCGACGCGTTGGCATGCCCGATCTCGAGCAACAACCGTGCACGCGCCAGCCGCAGGCCGAATCCCGCGTCGCCGGCATCGGGCAACGCCAGTGCGCGGTCGACCAATGCCAGCGCCTCGCTGTAGTGGTACTGGCGCGATTGCTGATCGCTGGCCTGCAGATAGGCACCCGCGGCGCGCACGTCTTCGGCCCGCTCGAAATGCTCGGCGGCCAGGGCCACGTCGCGTTCGCGCACCCACTCGGCCGCACCGCAATGCAACTGGCGCCGCCGGGCGTGCAGCATCGATCCATAGGCACCGTCGCGGATCAACGCATGGCTGAACTGCAATTCGTCACCCTGAAGCCGCACCAGGAACTGCTCGGCCAGCGCGCGCGCGTCGTATTGCGGGTCGTCCAGCAGATGGCGGACCATCGACATTGGCACGCGCTGGCCCCAGACCGCAGCCGCGTGCAGCGCATGCTTGTCGGTGCTCGACAGCCGATCCATGCGCGCCTGCACCAGCGCCTGGATCGACCCGGGCAGGTTGGCCGAACTCTCGTCCCCGGCGTTGAGCAGCAACTGCTCGAGGAACAAAGGGTTGCCTTCGGCGCGTTCGACACAGCTGCGCAGCAGCGCGTCGGAAATGGACGCTGCTCCGGCCGCCAGGCGCAAGGCGTCGTCCCGCTCCAGCGGCTGCAGGTCCATGCTGGTCAGCGGCATGCCATGCAGCACGGTGCGCCACTCGCCCGCGGTGGGATCGCCCGCGAACCGGGTTGTCAGGATCGCCAGCAAGGGCCCCTCGGCAGCCAGTGCCAGCAGCGACGCGATCTGCTGCAGCGTCCAGGCGTCGGCCCAGTGGATGTCCTCGACCAGGACCAGGGTCGGCCCCTGCTCGAGTTCCGAGCGCAGCAGGAAGGTCAACGCATCGAGTGTCGATCGCTGGCGCACTGCCGCATCGACGGCCGACAGCACGGCGCGCGCCTCGGTCGGCGGCGTGACATCGAGTAATTCGTACAGAAAGGGCTGGTGCACGGCGCCGTCGGTGCCGGCGCCGAACTGCAACGCGATCGCGGCCGCGCGACTGGCCTCGTCGGCATCGGGCGCCAGTCCCATCCAGTCCTGCACCAGGCCGCGGATCGCGTCATGCCCGGTACGTGCGCCGAAGTCCTGGATCGTCGTGAGGTTGCAGGTCAGGCCCTGCTCGCGCGCGGTGTCGGCGAACTCCGCAACCAGGCGCGACTTGCCCATGCCGGGGTCGCCACGCACGAGCACGACACGGCCACGCCGACGCTGCACACAGCCCTGCAGTACCATGCCGAACTGCTGGAGCTCTTCCGCGCGACCGATCAGTGGCCGGCTGCCGCCCTGCGGAACCGGTCGCTCGGACAGGATGCGATACGGTAGCAGCGGTCGCTCCTTGCCCTTGACCTCGACGGCTGTGCCCGCTTGCGCTTCAAAATAGTCGGCCACCTGCTGCCAGGTCTGCGGGCTCACCACCACCTCACCCGGCTCGGCCAGGCCACGCAGGCGTGCAGCAGTGTTCACCGTATCGCCAGTCAGCGTGTAGTCGCCGGAGCGGGTGTCGCTTCGCCGGGCGATCACCAGTCCGGTATGCACACCGGTGTGCATTGACAGGTGCCGACCCAGCCGTGCGGCCAGGCTGGCCGCGATACCGTCGACAGCAGCGTGCAGTTCCAGCGCTGCCCGCACCGCATGGCGCGCGTCGTCCCGGCGCGTCAATGGAACGCCGAACAGGGCCATCACCTCATCGCCGACGAACTGGTTGACCCGCCCGCCATGGCGCTCGATGATCCGGCTGGCCTCGCGCTTGATCCGCGCCATGACCTGCTCGACTTCCTCCGGATCGAACGCCTCGTTGAGCGCCGTGTAACCGGTCAGGTCCGAAAACATCACGGTGGCATGGCGTCGCTCGCCCTCCTCGCCGACGCCGGCCGGTACGACCGACGCAGGCGCGGCGCCCGCCTTCCGTGCCTCTGCGGTGGCCTGCTGCGCTGGCGCGACAGCGCCCGCGACGGCCTTGAGCAGCCGCTTGCGGTCGCCCAGCGATACCACGCCGAGTTCGCGCAGGTCGGCATCGAGCAGGTCGGGCAGCAGGTCGACCGTGATGTCCTGCGCAACGAACTGCGCCGCATACTTGCCCATGCCGTGGGCGTCGAGCCAGATCGTGATGTCGTCGGTCATGGGCAGCTGCACAAGTCGTTTCCGGCGACGGGTCGCCAGCCGCCATTGTGCCCCGGCCCGGGCAAGCCCGCGCTGGCGGCTATTCGTACTGCTGCCCCAGGGCCAGCAGTTCGGGTGTGCCGATCAGCGCGTTGAGCTGGTCGAAGTCGAGCATCGCGCCCTGCATCGGCGCAGTGGTCTGGTGCCGGTGCAGGCTAGCGTAGTATTTCTGCAACGCATATGCCGCGGCCCGGGCCGTACCACCGGGAAAGATCACGATCCGGAATCCCTTGGCGCCGAGTTCGGCCGCGCTGTGCACGGGTGTCTTGCCGCCCTCGACCATGTTGGCCAGCAGCGGAATGCGTCCGGCGAAACGCGTGCAGGCCTGTTCCATCTGTTCGGGCGAGCGCAGGGCCTCGATGAACAAGGCATCAACCCCACAGGCCAGGTAGGCCTCGGCCCGCTCCATCGTGGCCTCCCATCCCTCGACCGCCAGCGCGTCGGTGCGCGCCAGGATCAGCGTGCGGTCCGACTGGCGCGCGTCGAGTGCCGCCTTGAGCTTGCCGCACATCTCGGCCTGCGGCACCACGGTCTTGCCGTCCAGGTGGCCGCAACGTTTCGGAAAGGTCTGGTCCTCGAGTTGCAGCATGGCCGCGCCGGCGCGCTCGAACGCGCGTACGGTGCGCATGGTGTTGAGTGCATTGCCGAAGCCGGTGTCGGCATCGACGATGACCGGCGCCGATACCCGCTCGGTGATGCGTGCCAGCGTATCGGCGACCTCGGTGGCCGTCGTCAGGCCGATGTCGGAGCGGCCCAGCCGGGTGTAGGCGATCGATGCGCCGGACAGGTACAGTGCCTCGAAGCCGCTTTGCTCTGCGATCAGGGCTGTGAAGGCGTCGTAAACGCCAGGCGCCAACAGCACCCGGTCTTGTCGCAATCGGTGCTGGAGGTTCTTGGTCATGGTGGGGCTTTCGTCCATGGGTTTCATCCGTCGGCACGCTCCAGCATATCGGCAGCACTGCGAGCCGCGATCCAGCCGCCGCCCAACGCGCTGAGCAGTCCGTTGCCCGACAGGTAACCCCACACCGCGTTGCCCGATACGCCACGGGCGGCACCTCCCGCGGCCAGCAGGTTGGCAAAGGGCGCGCCGTCGGTGTGCAGCACACGGCAATCGGCATCAATGTCCAGGCCACCCTGGGTATGGAACAACGCACCGGTGACCTTGACGGCATGGTAGGGCGGCTGCAGCGCCCGTGGGAAACTGCGCCCCATCGCGTCCGGCTCGCCCGGCGCCACCGCCGCCAGCGCCTGCCTCAACGCCTGCAGTTCGCAACCGATCAGCCGTGCCAACGCATCGACATCGTCGGCGGTCCTGACGGCGCCGGTCTTCTCGAGCTCGACAAAATCGGGGAAACTGCGCGCCAGCGCCAGCAAGGGAGGATCGAACACATTCCAGGCCACGCCACCGCTTTGGGCCAGCACATGCACCGCGGCCTCGGAATAGCCCTGGGTCTCGTCGTGGAAACGCTCCCCCTGCGCATTGATCTGCACCCCGCCCTGCATCATCATGGCCCAGCTCATCAGCGCATTTTGCGGCGTCGCCCAGGAACCGTGGCCCTGGTAACCACCGAGGTCCGCCAGCCTCGCGCCGATCTGGCGCGCCCACCGGATCGCGCTGCCGTCGTTCCCGACATGGCCGGCAAATGCCGCTTCGCGCATCTCGGGCAACCATTCGCGGACCATGGTCGCATCTCCGGCAAAGCCGTTGCAAGCCAGCAGCAATACGTCACACCGCAATTGTTCCAGCGTGCCGTCGGGACGGATATATCCGACACCCTGGATCCGGTCGTTCGCATCCAGGTACAGCACGCGCACCAGCGCGTGGGTCAGGATATCGGCGCCCACGGCCAGCGCGGTGCGCTCCAGGCCAACCATCAGCGCGGCACCGGTGCGTTCGGGCACCGCATGCATGCGCCGCGCCCGATGGCCCGGATACAGGAAACCGTCGAGCACCTCGAACACGATGCCGTGCTGCTCCAGCGCGTCGATGGCCTGCGCCACCGCTGCGGTGTAGGCATCCACCAGGTGCTGCGCGGCATCGCCGTGCGCCTTGGTCTGCACGTCCTGGGCGAACGTCTCGCGCGAATCCACGATGCCCAGCGACCGCTGCAGCCGGGTTTCAGCCGCGGGTATGAAGCCCGAGGACAGCGCCGTCGAACCGGTCGGCCGGGCATCGCGCTCGAGCAGCACGCAGTCAACGCCGCGCGCGCGCAGCCCGATCGCAGCCGTCAGGCCGCAGGCACCGGCGCCAACGATCACCACCGGCACATGGGGCGTATCGGCAGGAAGGTCGCCGCGTTGCACAGTCGTGGGACTCATCGATAGGCTCCTGGAAGATGGAATGGGGCCGGGCCGCTCGTTCGTCGTGTCGCTGGCAATGGCATCGCGTCGGCGCGGGCGGTTGTCATGCGTTGCGGCCCAGGCGCTGGCGCAGCTGGTTCAGCAGTCCGCCAGCGGCCACCATGTCGAGCAGGAAGTCCGGAATCGGATCGCAGGACAACACCACGCCCGCGGCGCTGGTGACCGTCAGCGCCTGCAGGTCGAGCGTGACCGATTCGCCATCGACCAGTTCACCGGCACGTGCGCAGGTCAGCAGCAAGAGACCGAGGTTGAACGCATTGCGGAAATACAGACCGCTGTAGGAAAGCGCGATCACCGCCCGTACACCCAGGTGCACCAGCGCCGCAGCGGCCTGCTCGCGGGAGGAGCCGATACCGAAATTGACGCCGGCCACCAGCAGGTCGCCAGGGCGTACCTGGGTGGCGAACTCCGGACGTACCGCCTCCAGGCAATGCGGTGCGATGCCGTCGATGCCCAGCTTCATGTAGGCGCCAGGCGCCAGCACGTCGGTGTCGACGTCGTCGCCGAAGGTCCAGACCCGGTGCCGGGTCGCCCCCGGTGTCGGCTGTGTGTTCAAGGCAGGTGCTCCCGCGGATCGCTGATGCGCCCGCGCAAGGCCGATGCCGCCACCGTATACGGCGAGGCCAGGTACACCTGCGCCGTGGCCGAGCCCATGCGCCCCTTGAAGTTGCGCGCGGTGGTGGCGATGACGTTGGCCCCATCCGGAATGCTGCCGCCATAACCGGCACAGGCGCCGCAGGCCGTGGGCAGCACTTCGGCGCCGGCATCGCGCAGCACACCCATCACACCCTCCTGCTCGGCCTGCTCCTGATCGTGCAGGCTGGCCGGCGCCACCATGAGGCGCACGCCCGTTGCCGCCCTGTGCCCGCGCAGCACCTGGGCTGCGGCGCGCAGGTCATCGAGCTTGGCGCCGGTGCAGGCACCGATATAGGCTACCTGCACCGCCACGTCGGCAAAGTCCTGCACGCCACGGCTGTTGGCCGGGCTGTGCGGCGCAGCCACCTGGGGCGACAAGCGTGCGGCATCGAACACCTGGTCCACCGTGACCGCACCCGCATCAGTGCACCAGCCGGACCCATCGTCCACGGCGACACCGCGCTCGGCCAGCCAGGCCTGCGTCGTCGCGTCGGGCGCGATCAGTCCGACCTGGGCCCCCATCTCCGCGCTCATGTTGGACAGGGTCATGCGCTCCTGCATCGACAGGGCCTGCACGGCCGAGCCGCAGAACTCCACCGCCTGGTACTGACCCCCATTCATGCCGAGCCGCCCGACCATGTGCAGCACCATGTCCTTGGCGGTGAGCCCCGGCGCCAGCCGGTTGTTCCACACCATGCGCAGCGTCTGTGGCACCCGGACCCACAATTGGCCGGTGACGACGACACCGAGCATCTCGGTGGAGCCGATACCGAACATATAGGCACCAAATGCGCCGCCGGTGGGTGAATGCGAATCTCCGCCGACACAGAACATGCCGGGCCGGATATGCCCCTTCTGCGGCAGCACCACATGGCAGATGCCGATGCTGTCGTAGACATGCGGCAGATCCTGCTCGCGCGCCCAGTCGCGCGCGATCCGCACGATGCGGCGCGATTCATCGTCCTGCTCGGGCACATAGTGGTCCATCAC
>Ga0105047_10012954_pt1 | contig 13371 bp, 8 predicted proteins | sample MAT04_FD_78384 | JGI IMG/M metagenome (GOLD analysis project Ga0105047, IMG submission 78384) | Freshwater microbial communities from Lake Fryxell liftoff mats and glacier meltwater in Antarctica - MAT-04 (megahit assembly) | ecosystem: Environmental > Aquatic > Freshwater > Ice > Liftoff...
GCTAACCGACCAGGAACTGCGCAACGCGATCTACACCGGTCCGTGGCTGGCGGACGCAAAGAAGTGGTTCTCACGCACCGGTTGCCCCGCGTATGCCATCGGAGAGAAATACGTCAACGGCTCTCCTATCCGGCAAGACTTTCTGGAGGAAGCGCTGGATTGGATTTCAAACAAGAAATGGGAAGGCTACATGAGCGCCCATCAGCACGACGCCGACGCCCAGGAACTTTGGCAGTACTACCAAGCCGTGATCGACTGGATCAAGCGGGTCTTTCCCACCTATCGCGCCAAGCACATGAAGGGGCAAGATTGGGGCGGCCTTTACCGCGCCCATAAAGACGACAACCTAAACGCGAACACCCTCGAAGCGAAGATCGCCGCGTTGCTTGAAGACGACGAGGTGAACAACAAGCGCGGCATCTACGAATACGTCCTCAGCAGGAACGAGAACAAGCTGAGTCTGCGGATGTTTGACGACAAAACAAAGCAAATCACCTACGACAAGCAGAAGGGCAAGTGTCCGGTATGCAACAAGGACTACACCATCGGGCAGATGGAAGCCGACCACATCGTTCCCTGGAGCAGGGGCGGCAAGACCGAGGCGAAGAACTGCCGAATGCTCTGCATGCGGGACAATCGGACGAAGAGCGGTAAATACCTGGGATTCGCTTCGCTTGGCGACCGTTTCCGTTCGCTTCAAAAAGCGGTGGCACCCCGGGCGGGAATCGAACCCGCGACCTACCGCTTAGAAGGCGGTTGCTCTATTCCGCTGAGCTACCGGGGCGTGCCGGGGAGTAGTTTACCGGCTCGATCCCTGCCGGGAAATCCCTGCCCCCAACCTCACCGTATGCCTCGCGGGCAGGCCGGGCGGCTAGGCCATCACGGTGCGGAGGGCCGCGACCACGTCATCCAGGCTGGGCAGTGCGGCGTACTCGTAGATCGGGTTGTAGCCGATGGCCACGTCGCCCCGACTCACAATCTGCGGGGCGGCCAGGAACAGGTTGAACTGCGCCGGATCGCTCGTGATCTCGGCCACCACCGTTTGGGCAAACCCCCCGGTGCGGATGTCCTCTTGCACCACCACCAGGCGGCCGGTCTTGGCGATGGATTCCACCACGCCAGCTCGGTCCCAGGGCACGATGCTCCGTAGGTCCAAAATCTCCACTGAGACCTCGTCGGCCAGGGCGTCGGCGGCGGCCTCAGCCAGCTCGATGGTGTTGCCCCAGGTCACCAGCGTCACGTCGGCCCCTTCGCGCACCACGCGCAGGCGACCAAACGGCACCGGTTCCACGTTCGCCACATCCACCCGTTTGCGGAAGATGTGCTTGGGCACCAACACAAAGGTGGGGTCGTCGCCGTGGATTGCGGACCACAGCAGTCCAGCCGCGTCCTCGGGCGTGCTGGGGATGGCGATGCGCAGGCCGGGGTTGTGCGCCAACGCCGCTTCGTTCGACTGGCTGTGCCACAAACTGCCGCCCGGCAAGTACGCGCCGTAGGGGGCGTAGATGACCAGCGGGCACGTCCACTCGCCGGCGGTGCGCCAGCGCAGGGTGCTCATGTTGGTGGTGATTTGGTTCCAGCCGGGCGCGATAAAGTCCACAAACTGAAGCTCGAAAACCGGCCGCATGCCGTACGCGGACAGGCCCACCGCCACGCCCATGATCGTGGCCTCGGCCAGGGGCGAGTTGAATACCTGGTGCGGAAAGGCATCGCTGAGGCTCTTGGTGATGCCAAACACGCCGCCCTTCGGGTCCTCGATGTCTTCGCCGAAGAACACCACGTCGGGGTCGTTGGAGAGCGCTTGGCGGAAGGTGCGGTTGATCGCCTCCACCATGGTCTGCGGGCCAGCCTCAATCGGCGGGCGCGTTGGTTCGATGACCTCGCCCCACGAGTGCGTCATCAAATCGGCGGGGGTAGGGTCGGCGGTCAATTCGGCGCGGCGATAGTCTTCGTCCACCGCGTGGGCAATCTCGGCCTGCAGGGCCGCCCAATCGCTCGCGGTCAGTTCGCCGCTGGCCATTAGTTCGTCGCTCAGCAGCTTCAGGGGATCGCGGGCTTGCATCGCCTCGATGTCGGTCAGCGAGCGGTACACGCGGTGGTCGTCGCTGCTGGTGTGGCTACTCAGGCGGTCCAAGTCCATCCACAGGATGGTGGGGCCATCCCCGTGGCGGGCGCGATCAACCGCCGCCGCCGTGGCGGCGTGGACGGTCTCGAGCTGGCGTCCGTCCACCTCAATCAACCGTTCGCGGCCCAAAATGCCCTCGTAGTGGTAAGCAAAAAACCGGTCGGTGGGCGTGGAGATGCCGTACTTGTTGTCCTCGATCACAAAAACCATGGGCAGGTTTTCTTGCACGGCAAAGGCGATGGCTTCGTAATACTCGCCCTGGCGGCTGGCGGCATCGCCCACGCTGGCCAAACAAACCGAGTCCTTGCCCTGCAGCTTCATGCCCCAAGCCGTGCCGCACGCGGGCAGCAGGCTGCCGCCGGTGGGCGTGCACACCGAGAACACATTGTGGGTGCGCGAGCTGAAGTGGCTCGGCATCTGCCGTCCCGCCGAACCGCTCTCTCGCTTGGCGAAATAGGCCAAGGCGAGGTCGTAAGTCGTAAGGCCGCGCGCCAACATCAGCGCTCGAGATCGGTAATAAGGGAACAGCCAGTCGTCCTCACGCAGGCTCAGCTGCATCGCGCACAGCGCTTCGTGACCGTAGCCCCCCACTTGAAACCAGCCTTTGCTCTGCCGGAGCAAAATGCCTTCTCGACGGTCTCCTTCTCGGCTCTGGGCCATCAGCCGCAAAAGCGCAAGCTTGGGAATCGCCGACTGCTGGGGTATCGCGGACATGAAAGTTTGGGCCTCCTGCTTCTCCGTTGAAACAAAACGGTTGCCAAATTATAGACCCTCGCCGCCCGGATGCGGTGCTTTCGGCACCCGCTCGTGGATAACAGCACCGATCCAGTCCTAGGACCCACCCCACTCGGCGGTATGATTTTTTCCGGTTCGCCCCCAGGCGGAACTGATCCTTAACACGGAGGCCCACCTATGACCCTGATCAATCGAAAACTTTCTGCCTCCGGCACCCTCCGCTAAGCGCCGCGCGCTCAGTTTGGATAGGTTCCGGGATTCGGCTTCGGCCGGTCCCGTTTGTGCGTTACCCGCCCCTTCGGATCGGTTCGGCAACTCCACTCCTAAATCGGGAGGACCCTTTGTCCCAAAAGCTACCCAAAGAATTACGCGATCGCCTTTCTGCGTTACGAGCCCCTCAGGCCAGCCACGCCAAGACTACGCCCAATGCTTCCGACACGCGCCCCACGCCTGCCGGTTCCCCCACTCGCGCTTGTCCTCCCGGTCAGCGAAGAGGAGACAAACGAAAATGACATCTACCACTTGGAAGCTTCGACCGTTCGACGGATCGGACGCCGACTATACCGAGCGCGTTCGCGTCACGAACGCCTACTTGCCCGACAGCCCCAACACTGTTGAGATGCGCCGCGTTGAGGACGGACTGCGGACGCCGGGATCGAACGCCGCCGAATGGCTGGCCGAGGCCGACGGACGGGTGGTGGGCTACGGCCTCATCATGAATTCAGTTTGGTCCCAAACCCCGGGTCGCCGCTTCGTTTGGCCAGTCTCCGAACCCGAGTGGATCGGCACCCTGGCGCACCGCGACTTCATTGAATTCCTGGTGAACGAAGCCCAGGGTGACGGGATCACGAAGCTGGAATCGATCGCCGATGATCGAATTCTCGGCACGGGTGCGTTGCTGGAATCACTCGGATTTGTGTCCGAGCAGCGGAATCCGGTCACCAAGTTAGACCTGGATACGTTCGACGCCGACCGGTGGCGGGCCCGCGAAGCAGAGTTGAACTCGGCCGGTTTTCGGTTCCTCACCGTGGCCGAAGTGGCGCGCGAGGATCCGGATGGGTACATCCCGCGAATCCACGAACTCGTGGTGGATTTAGTACGGGATGTGCCCTCGCCCGATCCGATCGAGATGGAACCGGTCGAAGAGTTCTACCGGTACGCGGCGTCGCCGGCGTGGGATCCCGAAAGCGAACTCATCGCGCTGGAAGGGGACCACATGGTTGGCCGGACCGGACTTAAACCCAGCCCGGCTGATGGCCGGTACGGGAACACTTCGCTCACTGGCGTGCGTCGGTCGCACCGTCGGCGGGGACTAGCCACGGCCCTCAAAGCGATCCACCTGGCCCGCGCCCGACAGCGCGGCATCCAATGGGTGTTCACCGACAACGAAAAGGACAACCCCATGCTGCAAATCAACCTGCAACTCGGGTTCAAAGAGGTGTACGCCTTGCACATCTACGGGCGGCACCTAAGCGCTTAGATCATCTCGGCCCCCCACCCAGGCGCGGGCGGGGGGCCGAGATCAAGCTTCGAGCCGAGTTATTCCGTAATGCCCTGGCCACGGAAGTACTTCACGCTGGCGTCGATGCAGTCCATCGGATCGCGCGGACACACATCAAGTTCAATCACGCCGTACTCCGACCCGGCCGCGCGGGCGGCGGCCAATATTGCGGTCCAGTCCAAAATACCCTCGCCCCCCGGCACGTACGTGGGCTTGTCGCCCGCGCTCATGTCCTTAAGGTGCACCGACGGAACGCGGCCTGCCAGCTTGGTAATGTATGCGGCCGGGTCGTAGCCCGCCGCCTGCACCCAGTACGTATCGAGCTCCGCGCCGACCAATCCGACCGGAGTGGAGTTAAAGAAGACGTCGTACCCTGGGGTACCGTCGGCTTCCTTGGCAAACTCAAAGTCGTGGTTGTGATACAGGAACTTGAGCCCCGCCGCGTTTAACTTCTCGGCGCGGGGGATGACCATCTCGGCCACCTTGCCCCAGCCATCCTGGTAGTGCTCTTTGCCGATCCACGGCAAGACCACGTAGCTGTACCCAATGGTCTTCGCCTCGTCGATCAGGCTTTCCACGCTGTCCGAGCTCCAGTCGAAACCGGCGTGCGCGCCCATGACCTTCAAGCCAATGCGGTCAAGCTCCGCCTTCACTGTCTCGGGCGAATTGCCGCCCAGCCCGGCCAATTCGCAATAGTTCAGGCCCAGGGCCTTCACCTTTTCCAGCGTCCCAAAGTAATCCTCCGCCATCAAGTCGCGGAGCGTGTAGTTCTGAACGGCCAACTTCATACCCATGATTCGAAGATTACCGACTTGGGGCTGGAGTTGGTTGAACCTGCGGCGTCCATTCTTCCCGAAGGACCGCCTGTTCGCGGGGGGTACCGGCATCACCGCTTTGCCCGGCTTGGTTGTTTTGTTCTCGCGCGGCACGCACATCTTCGCGCAGAACGTCCGCGACAAGGGCCAAGCGCCCGGCCTCGCTCACCCGCACCGTGACCTGCATGGCGGTGGGAAATGCATCCAGCACCGCCATGCCCAGGTCCGTGGCCACCCGGCGCGGGTCAACCCCTTGCGCGTTCACCGTGATCGTGATGTTGCCGTTGCGCGGATCGGCCAGGGCGGCCAGAACTTGGTCGCCCCCCTCAACGCGCGCCCGAATTCCTCCCAGAACCTCAACATCAGTATCCGGAAGGGCGGCCGCGGCGCCGGGACTGGGGGCGGAAGGCGTCGTTTCGGCTGTCCCGGTGGCCGGATTCTTTGCAATAGCCTCTTCGCCCGAGACCGAACCCGTCGGCGCGGGAGACTGAACCGTAATGGGGGTGCGAATCACGCTAACCGGGGCCGTACGGCTGCGCACAAAGTCGTTCAGGAAGAAACCCCCGACGCCAACCAGCGCCACGAACGCCACCGTACTGATGGCAAACAGGCGCGCGCGCGGAGCCTGCGTGGGAATCCCCAGCTGCTCGGCGGTGGCGGCGGCCTCTTGCTCGCCCAGGCGGCGTCGCACTGACTCCAGCTTGCGGCGTTCCGGAACGCGGTCCGGCTCCAGATCAAGCGCCAACTCGTACCACTCCGTGGCCTCATTCAGTTGACCGTCTTCGGCGGCGATGTCGCCCATCAAGGTGTGAGCGGTCAGGTTGCCGGGATACGTCCGCAGTATCTTGCGGCACACGTCTGCCGCTTCGCGATATTCGCCGTGGATGCGGTGGAGGTTGGCGCGCGCCAGCTCCGGGTAAATCGCGGAGTCCTCGCTATCCGGCCCATCGCGCAATGGGCACGCAATGTCCAGGCAGGGGTTCTGCTCGGGATCCACCATGTCGAAGCATTTCGAGCACCGACGTGCTCCCTTATCCGATTCCGGTACTGCCAAATCCGCCTCCTCCCCGACTTGTCTCGTCGAGGCTTGTCTCAATCTCCCAGGCTACGCGCGCGACCGGCGTCACGACCATCTGCGCAATCCGGTCTCCCAGGGTTAGTGTAAAGTTTTCCTGACTAAAGTTGATCAGAAGCACCCCGATTTCGCCTCGGTAGTCGCTATCGATGGTCCCCGGCGAGTTAACCATTCCGATGCCGTGCTGGAGGGCAAGCCCCGATCGTGGCCGCATCTGAGCTTCGTAGCCCGGCGGCACCGCGATTCGTAGCCCAGTGCGAACTAGCCGACGCTCCCCGGGGGCCAGCGTCGCCGATTCGGCGGCACAGACATCCATTCCGGCGCTGCCGTGGGTTTGGTAACCCGGCAGGCGCGCCTCTGAATCCAGCATGATGGGAATCGTCACCGGCAAGCCCATCTGCCGAGTATAGACCCCCGCCACCCTTCGCGGGTTCCGATTAGGCGTCTTCCGGGTTAAGCAAAGGGGCGTCATCGACGTTCGGGCTGTCTGTTTCCTCAAAGTCGCCGTCCTCGCCGTTAAGGCGTAGTTGGGTATCGGCGTCGGGGAGCGACCGGAGTTCAGGCTTGCTAAACTCGCGCGTCGTGGTGTTTAGGTCGGGCAGCGCCTTCAGTGTGGTCTCCCGGCCTACCCCAAGCCGCTGGAACTTTTGGGCTTGCGTTAAGAGGTTTCGCTCTAGGCTGGACTGCGCGTCGTTATACGCCGTGACCGCGCCGTTGAGCGATTTGCCGAGGCCCGCCAGCTTGTCCGCGACGACTCGAATTCGGTTCACCATGTCCTTGCCCAGCTTCGCGATCTCCTCGGCGTTCCGCTCCACGTCTGCCTGGCGCCAGTCCCGGGCGGCAATGCGGAGTAGGAAGAACAGGAGGGTGGGCGAGCACACCGCGACGCCCTTATCCCACCCGAAGGTGTGGATCTCGGGGTCCACCTGCAAAGCCGCCGAGAGGCTGGCCTCCAACGGCAAGTACATCACCACGATCTCGACGGGAGCCGAGAGGTCATGGTAGGGCCGTTTGATCAGGTCGTCGACGTGCTTTCGCACCGCCGCGGCGTGTTCCCGGAGCTTTACGGCTCGGGCCGATTCGTCGTCCAAGCTGATCGCCTGCTCGTAGTAGCTGAGCGGCGTCTTGGCGTCGATGACGATGGTTTTACCGCTAGGCAGTTTGACTATGGCGTCGGGGCGGGCGCGAACCCCGTCTACTTCTTCGCTGGTCTGTAGCGAGTAGTGGATGCCCTCCAGCAGCCCCGCTTCGTCCAGCATCCGCTTCAAGTACAGCTCACCGAGGCGGCCCCGCGCCGACGGGCCTCGCAGCATCTCGCGCAGGTCCTGGGTGGATTCGCGCTGCTTTCCCACTTCGTCCAAGAGAGCCTTGATCTCGGTCGTTGCTTTGGTGGTCTGTTCGGCGGTCTTCGTCTGAAACTCCTTCAAGAAGCTGTCGTAGTCCCTCAACTTGTCGCTCAGGGGCTTCACGAGGCCGTCGATCGCTTCTTGACGTTCTTTCAGATTGCCCTCGGCTTCCTTCTGGTGCTTCGCCAGCACTTCGTTGGCGGTGGTCAGGAACGCCTCGTTGTTCTTTTGCAGCACCTCAGCGCTGACGGCGGTAAACGTTTCCGTCATCTGCTTGCGCATGGCGTCCAGTTCCTGGCTCAACTTATCCACCACCCCTTGCAACTCTAGCCGACGCTCGTCGAACTGAGTCTGTGCGGTGGCGATCGCGGCTTCCTGTGCCTCCCTGGATTGCTGAATCAGGCGGTTGGTGGCTTCGACCTTTTCTTGAAGCTCCGCTTCGTGATGCCGGGTCTGCTGATCGCGATCGCGCTGGGCGGACGCCTCGCGATCCCGCAAGCCCTCTTCCAGGCGGGTCTCGGCGGCTTTGGTCGACATCTCAAGCCGACTGCAATCCTCGCTGAGTTTGCGAACCTCTAGCTGGAGCCCCTCGCGCTGGTGCTCGTGCGTTCGAATCGTGTCCTCCAACCCGGGAATCCGCTCTGCGCGGGTCACGGCTTCCACCCGGGCCGCTTGCGCCGTCGCCAATTCGGCCTCCTGGTCGCGAAGCTTTGCCTCAACTTGGTTTAAGCGGGGCCGCATTAACGCGATTGCCACCATCACTCCCGCCACGGCGCCGACGACCGCGACGATGCCAAACACTACGCCATCCACAACGCTCAGTATGCTTAGGTTCGCTTCTGTCGCGCAAGTGCCCTTTTTAGGTCAAACCCCCCAGGGGTATCCTAGAAGCCGTGCGCGCCGACGAGGCCGGAACGCGAGCAACGCCGGTCCGGCGCCGGGGAACCTTTCCCTGGCTGCCCTGCCTGCTGTTGCTTGCGTCGATCTACTTGTTCTGGGGGTTGCCTCGTCAGCTTGGCGACCGTCCCGTTCAGGTGGAATTCGAGCCTCCCGTGGCGGCCCCGCAATCGGCGCCAACCCGCACTAACGGCACCCCTTCACCATGAAAGTTGGAATTATCGGATTTGGAACGACCGGGCGGTCGAGTCTCTACCGCGCCGCGGCGCGCGGGCAGGCCAAGGGCGACGTGACGGCGGTTCCCGTGCCCGATGCGCGATTTGACGCCATCGTGGATCAGGTGAAACCCAAGAAAATTACGCCCGCCACCGTGGTGCTGCACGACGACCTGGACCCGGTGACCCACGGGGCCAAGCGATTTACCCAGCGGTTCCTGGATAACGCCCGTAAGATGGACGTCTTGTTGAACGTCGTCCGGGCGTTCGAGAGTCCGATGGCCCCCTACGAGGTAGACATTGACCCGCTACGGGACCAAACGACGGTGGACGAGGAGCTGCTCCTGGCTGACCTCGCGATCATCGAAAACCGCCTGGAGCGTCTCGCCAAGAGTCTCAACGCCCGCCAACCCGGCCACGCCGACTACCTGGAAAAACGCCTCTTCGAGCGCATCCGCGAACCCCTGGAGAACGGTCAGCCGATCCGCGAGATGGAGCTGGACGAGGACGAGCAGATGATCGTCCGCAACTACCAGTTCCTCAGCGCTAAGCCGATGGTGGTGTGCTTCAACGTGAATGAGGCCGAAGCGGTGGCGCAAAGCCCTCGGGTGGCCGAGCGGATGCGTGCGCTGGCCGCGTCGGGCACGCCCGCCTTTGCCGTGTGCGCGACCATCGAGGACGAGGTGGCCCAGCTTGATCCAGCGGATCAGCCCGAGTTTCTCGCGTCGCTGGGGCTCAGTGCGCCCGCCAGCCACCGCGTCATTCAAGCCGTCTACGAGGGCATGGGACTGATCACCTTCTTTACGGCGGGTGAAAACGAAACGCGCGCTTGGGCGCTCCGTCGCGGCGCGAATGCCGTGAAGGCCGCGGGGACCATCCACACCGACATCGCTAAGGGCTTCATTCGCGCTGAAGTGGTGAGTTACGCCGACTACACCGTCGCCGGCTCACTCGACGCCGCCTACTCGGCGGGCAAAATGCGGCTGGAAGGCAAGGAGTACGTCGTCCAAGACGGGGACCTCCTCCACATTCGCAACAAGAGCTAACGCGCGAGGGGCAAGGTTCTTCGTGCCGAGAGTTGGCGGCCCGGGGCCCTTGCGCAGGATGCCCCGACCACGGGGAACCTTGGTTCATGCATGGAAACCGGGGATCGCGTTGCGCATGACGGGACCCATGCGCTCCATTCCACTGGGCCGGAGGTTTTCCCGCCCCAATCGCCCTTCCTCCCGCCGGTGCGTAGGGAGGGAGATTGATGGGTGGGGTTTCGGCTCTTCAGCGGCGGATGAGGAGGGTGAGGCCGGCGGCGAGGGCGGTTACGGTGCCGGGTTCCGACACCACCTGCGTCCAGACCATGGTTTCATAGTCGCCGTTGAGGTTTCGGACCACACCCGCGACCCGCGCCGTCAGTCCGTCGGATCAAACCCGGTCGGCCTTGCTATCGAGATATCCTGCCGGAAGATACGCATCCAAGTACTCCACGAACCCCGCGTTCCCGCGCCACAGAACCCCGCGATCGTGTCGGTCGACCGTTGAGACATGTCCGGCTTGGACACCATCACCAATAGAGTGGACTTCTGATGCGTACGCATCGCGCGGATGAAGCAGCGCTCGGGCTCCGGTCAAGGAATTCCACAGGATCGCTTCGCGACCAACACCGGGTCGAAGTTAGCCGCCAAATCAACCGAATCCGCCAGTCATGACTCGATAAAACCGATCATCCGGTTGATGCAGCGGAGTTAGCGAAGCCGCACTGGCATCCGACCAGATCGCCGCATTGGGGCGACTCGGGTGGAGGAATGTTTCAGGAGTCCAAACGGTGCCCCCGAATCTTCCGCCTGCGATTCGTTGAATCGCAGACATTTCCCAAGTGTCGGGGTGAACATCTGTGTGACGCCCAGTTGCGGCATCCCAGACAGCCGCATGGGACTCAATCGCGTCTCCAAGGTACTTGACCGTACCTCCGGCTAAAAGCCCGGCACCGACGGAACCAATCGAAGAAGAACTGTATCGCGATGGATGCAAACTTTGGAAACCGTCGGCCCTCCCATTTCGCCAAACTCCCGCTCCACCATGTTTACATCTAGAGAGGTCTACGCCATTCGAACTCGTAATCGCGCTCACATCCCCCGGACTAACTCAATCGAACCCTTCTCCATTGGTAAGAGCTAAACAGTAGGCGGTCAGGAAGCCGTTGGATCGAACCGTAAACATGGTCACGGGTAATCAGGTTAATTTTGACCATGCTGCCTACCTCAGGATTCACTCGCTGGACAGACCACTCGGCCTGGGACTCGCCGTCGACGTCCATGCGATGATGATGTTTTTAATAGGTTCATAACGGATCACCTACTCGATCGAACTCAGAGGGGGGGGGGGGACGAGATGGATTGGTTGCGCGAAATGCCGGCTCCCCGCAGTTTCTCGGGCGCTAGGCTAAATATTGCGCTAAAAATCGGCTCAGCGGGTTGCGATAATGTTAAGTAACGTGCCTCGATGGCTCTAGGAAACACGCACTAGGTAAAGCGGTCTTTGGCACCACGCCAACTCGGCCGGAGGGGCCACGCCCTTGACACTGGGGGCCGCGGCTCCGGTATCGTACGTAGTGTTGGTGACGCGCCCTACCGTTCGCGGCGTCGCTAGCCCGCTGGGAGTACGTCCATGATTCGCTTCACTGCCTAACTGCTGTCCAACCCCCACGCCGTGCCCGCCGGGCCGGTTGGATGTTGTCGCGTGATTGAAACGGACTTCACCGGAAAGTCCGTACTCCTCTATTGCCGATTCGGCAATCCCTACACTTATCCAAGGCGCTTAAGGGTGTCCTTAAGGAGTAGCTCCCAAGATGTCCCAACTTGTCGATCCCGAAATGCCCGCGCCGACCGAATCTAACCTCCCCGAGAACCCCGAGCTCATCAGTTTGGTGGCCGATTACGCGGCGGATGGGACATTTGGTCGGCGCACTTTGGTCGTCACCGCCGCGGCCGTTGAGATTCATGAATCCAGCGGCGCCGTGTCGTTTCAAATTCCCATCGACGAAATCAAAACGGCCCGCAACGAACCCCTGGTGGGCGGTGGACGCATTGAAATCACCACCAAAGAGGGCAACCGCATCCCGGCCGTGTCCTACTCCCTCAGCGTGGCCGCGCAGTTCAGCGAGGCCGCGCGGGGCATCGAGCAACTGGCCAAGGGCGAACCGCTTTCGATCAACCTAAAGGTAGAACGGATTCGGTGCGCCAAGTGCAACCGTTTGCTGCCCGAGAAGGACGGCATCTGCCCGGCCTGCGTGCATCGTGGCAAGACCCTCCTGCGCATCGCCGGGTACATGGCTCCGTACCGTAAGCAAGCCATCACGCTGGCGGTCTTCTCGCTGTTTTCCACGATCCTCAACCTGGCGCCCCCGTGGATTCAGGGCCACCTAATTGACGGCGTGCTCAAGTCCGGCACGAACTTACCCCTGCTGTGGCGACTCATGGCAATCTGGTTCGGCGTGTTGGTGGGCGCGGTCCTTATCCAAATCTTTCAGGGGCGGATCATTGCTTATCTTGCCGGTCACATTGCGGCGGACCTGCGGGCCAGCGTCTACCGAGCGGTGGAGTTCCTGCAGGTGGCCTACTTCGACAAGAAGCAGGTGGGGGCAATTGCCAGCCGGGTGACCAGCGACACCGACCGCGTGTGGGGCTTCTTGGTGGACGGCTTGCCCTACTTTGCCACCAATGGCTTGCTCGTCATCGGCATCGCGGCGATGCTGTTCATGACCAACTGGGTGTTGGCGCTGGCCGTGTTGTCGCCACTGCCGATTGTATTGGTCCTCAGCGTGGCGTTCTGGAAGCCGCTGTCGCAGATGTTCCACCGGGTGGGGCAAAAGTGGGCGCGATTCCACAACCACCTCAACGAGAGCCTCAGCGGGATCCGGGTCGTGAAGGTCTTCGCCAAGGAAGACACCGAGTACTCGAAGTTCAAACAACGAAACGTAGAACTGCGTGACGCGGGCGTGCACGTTGATCAGCGCTGGTACACGATGTTTGGCGCGATGAGCCTGTTCACGTCGTCCGGGCTTCTCATCAACTGGACGGTTGGCGGGTACCTGGTCTACAGCAAGCAGATGACTCTCGGGCAGTTCTGGCAAGTGAACGCGTACCTTGGCTTGGTCTACGGTCCGTTGCAGTGGTTCGCGCAGTTAAACCATTGGTTTAGCCGCGCAATGGCTGGCGCGGAGCGCATCTTCGAAGTGATTGACTCGGAGAAGGAGAACTACAACGAGCAAGGTCGGCGGATGGAGATCCGGGGCGAGGTGGAGTTTGACAACATCCGGTTTGGCTATGACAAATCGAACCCGGTGCTTAAAGGACTCTCGTTCACGGCTCAGCCGGGCGAGATGATCGGCCTAGTGGGCAAGTCGGGCGCGGGCAAGTCGACCACCATCAACCTGATCTGCCGGTTCTATGAGCCAGACGCCGGGGTGTTGCGTATCGACGGTTTGGACTACCGCGAGATCAACCTGCAGGACATGCGCCGGCAGGTGGGCGTGGTGTTGCAGGAGCCCTTCCTGTTTAACGGCAGCATCGCCGAGAACATCGCCTACGGCAAACCGGGAGCGTCGTTTGAAGAAGTGGTGGCAGCGGCCCGCGCGGCCAACGCCCACGAGTTTGTGCTGGCCAAGCCCGA
>Ga0105047_10012955_pt1 | contig 13371 bp, 9 predicted proteins | sample MAT04_FD_78384 | JGI IMG/M metagenome (GOLD analysis project Ga0105047, IMG submission 78384) | Freshwater microbial communities from Lake Fryxell liftoff mats and glacier meltwater in Antarctica - MAT-04 (megahit assembly) | ecosystem: Environmental > Aquatic > Freshwater > Ice > Liftoff...
AAAGCGTTTGCTTTGAAAGGGTTGCGCTATCTTGAACTCGGTGCACCCGGCAGCGAATACGATCGCGAAGAAGTAGCCGTTGCGACGCTCGAGCCGCCTGCCATCGATTCACCGACCGATGATAAACTCGAACCGTGGCAGCAAGACTCGCTTACTGCGGAGGAAGGTCGTGTCGCTGCGACACAGATTAAGTCAGCTTACTCGTTCGTTCGCTCGATCGATCCTGCGGTCACCGTTCGAGTGGACCGACTTGTCGCACAGGCGGCCGACACCGTCGAAGAACTTGGTAGGTCGCTCGCCGACGGAACGCTGCGTGACGCAACACCGATTCGCACCATCGCTGATGACTTTTTGAAAGAGCTCAAGGGAGACTCAGATCAAACCGTTGCTACATCGTTGCGTCAGAGCGCCGATCAAGAACTTTCGATGCGCTCTGTACAAATGAGCGTTTTGTCGATGGCGATCGCGCGAGCCATGAAGCTTGACGATACCGAACAAGCCACCGTCGGGTCGGCGGCGCTGCTGCACGACATGGCCCTGTTCCAATTACCAGAAGAAGAACGTTCCTCACAAGCAGCGCTGCGCCCAGTCGCCCGCCGTGTCTACGAGTCGCACCCAGCGATCGCGTACGACATGCTGGAGCGAGTGCGTGACATTGATGGCACGGTCAGACTGATCGTTTTGCAGGTCCATGAGCAGGCGGATGGCTCAGGCTTTCCGCGCCGGATCACGATGGCTCGGACACATCGTTTGGCGAGGGTCTTAAATCTCGCTGATGCCTATTTGACATTGATCGGCTGTGGTACCGGTGGACAACAGATCATGCCTGCCGATGCGTTAGCGTACCTGATGCATCACTCTTGCGCTGGTCGGTTTGACTCGGCAGCAACTTGTGGATTGGTAAGAGCCGTTTCGCTTTATCCCCTCGGCTCCATGGTGGTGCTGAGCAACGATCGAACCGCGCGTATCGTACGAGTTGTCGATCAAAATCCAACTTGTCCAGTCGTCAACTTTGTCGACGAAAACGGCAACGATACTTTGGCCAAATTGGATGAGACGGGCTTGAAGATCATTCGTCCATTGGATGAAATGACGCTTTCACGTCGACGCTTGCCCGCGAGCGACTTCGAACAAATCCTTTGGTGAGTCGCCCCGCTTGAGCATGTGGGCCTGACTGTGGTTACAATGGCACTCGAACTGCGTCGCCTCACTTCAGACGACCAAAACGTTTTCGCCATGTCACCCCATTTTTTATGTCAATCTCTCTGCAATCACCCTTAATCACTCTGCAATCACCGTCAATCGCTTCGCATTCGTCATCTTTGCGAAAAGAAACCAAGCTCTTGATCGCGTTTTGTCTGGCCTTCGTTTCGCTCGATGCTTTCGGGGACGGCCCTGCCACCACCGATCGATCCGCAGCGGCGACGGCGACCACCGAAACTGAGATGAAACCGTACAGCGAACCGCTTCGCTTCACCAGTACTTCAGTCGAGATGGTTCCCATTCCCGGCGGCACGTTCCTGATGGGCAGCCCGGAGAACGAAGCAGGGCGACTAGACGACGAAGGCCCGCTGCACGAGGTTCGCGTTGATCCGTTTTGGATGGGAAAGTATGAAGTGACTTGGGATCAGTACGATACGTGGGGCGAGAAGATTGACATCATTCGTCGCGACCTCGCCGGAGCCAAGCCGACGGAACAAGACCTTGTTGTCGACGGCATGACGCGGCCGACGGAGCCGTACACCGACATGAGCTTCGGCTTTGGCAAGGGGAAACATCCAGCGATCTGCATGACTCAACATGCCGCCCGAAGTTACTGCAAATGGCTGTCGGCAAAAACAGGTCATTACTATCGACTTCCAACCGAAGCCGAGTGGGAGTATGCCGCTCGCGGTGGCACAACAACGATGTATTCGTTCGGCGATGATGCCACGGAACTCGACGACTATGCCGTTTCGATTGAAAACTCTAACGATCAGTATGATGAGGTCGGCACCAAGAAGCCGAATCCATTTGGCCTACACGACATGCATGGCAATGTCGCTGAATGGGTTTTGGATCAATACGCGGTTGATACTTATCAAAAACGATCAGGTTCGCTGGCCATCAATCCTCTCATCATCCCCACAACGCTCTACCCGCATTCCGTTCGTGGCGGCGGCTGGGACGATGATCCAGGCATGCTTCGTTCGGCAGCTCGAGAGGGATCAAGCGAAGAATGGAAGCAGCAAGATCCGCAGCTACCGCAAAGCATTTGGTACTTCACGGACGCATTGGGAGTAGGCTTCCGAGTCGTCCGTCCGCTGGTTGAACCATCCGACGAAGAGAAAGCTGCAAGGTGGGATAAGAGCGACCCGCCGCAACTCGATCCTATCGAAGGCGAGTAAGGTCCGGCGTAACATTCATGTTGCATTCGCGAGACCGAATCTGTGCAAGACGGGTACGCGACGGTAGGAGTCGATTGAACTTGCAGTGTTTCTGCTTGAGCGACACACAGCAAAAGTGCGGAAATCCAGACTCGCATTGCTAGTTGAGCCGCTAAGCTCAGCAGTTTGCGAGGTTGCAAGTAGATTTCCGCGTTGAGTCTCACAGCAAACGATCCTTGGCAATCGCCACTTGGATGATGGTATTTCAGTTGCTGAAGGATACCCGTGAACTGATGTCGAGCGTAAAGGATTAGCAAAATCGAATCCAGCAAACGGGTTTTTTAGCGACGTCGCGCGTCACGAAGTGTGCCAGCAGCATTGGCTGACATTCTTCGAGATTTTCTAAAGTGTCGCACGTCGCTCCAAGACGTTAGCGTGAAACGCCTAACGACAATGCCTTAACAACATTCTTCACCGACGGTGAGTCTGTCTCATTGCGCGCTTTCGTCGCGGAGCGACGAGCGACTATCGTCAATGTGATTCATCTGACAACACTCCCTACCAGTCGTTCAACTTCAGGAATTCATCTTTCCAGTGGTATTGGTCGAGCAACTTAGAGGTTGAGCGGCCCAGGATACGCAGCGCCGCATACAACGCCTCGATGGTTGCAAGTCCTTCGTTTGGATCGGGATAGACAACCGACTTGCGTGGATATGCAGTTTGCGTTGGGGGCAGCGAGCGGACTTCGACATGCGAATAAAACGGCTCCATTCTCGCGGCAAGTCGCCAAGTCCCGTCCAACAAGAGCAACCCAAGTTCTGAGTCTGCGGCGGACAACAGCCGACCCCCGAGTCCAAGACGAACATACTTGCCAAGCTCAACGGGTGCGATACTAGGAAAAGTACAAAAGACGAATTCGTCACGACCCCGCAAAGGTTCAACGGTGCATTTGCTGCGACGCTCGCGAGGATGGACAACAATGACGGTTGGCGGGGGCACGGAAAACGTTGCTGACATGCAGGAAGTATCGAGGGAGGCGTTGACGCACAGTGTAGCAGTCACAGCGAGAACTTTGATCCTGGCATTCACGACTGGAATTGGTACACTTCGCGATAGTGAGATTAGAACAGTTGTCCCAACTGTTCGCTCCGGGAGGAAAAACTCTTGCTAAACAATGGGGACAATTGTTCTACACTCACCATGCCCGATCAAACTTTTCCCAAAGCCGCTCGTGTCACCCACGGCGACGATTTCACGGCGATCATTCGTCGCGGTCCGTATGCTGCGGACGATGTTGTCGTTGTCAATGTCCGCTGGAGCGACGGAGATTGCAGTTCTCTGGCCCGTTTGGGAATCACGATTCCGAAGAAAACAGGGCCGGCGGTGACGCGGAACCTGTGGAAACGCTGGATTCGCGAAGCGTTCCGTAATCAGCGAGAGCTGTGCCCTCGTGGGATCGACATCATCATTCGGCCCAAGCGAGACGCAGTCGGCTCCTTTGAGGCGATCCGGCGGTCGCTGCCAAAAACCATTGCCCGAGCGGTCAACAAGCTCGCACCGCGAGAGTAGTGAGTTTAGACATGCTGAAGCGATTCGCTATTTTGCTGGTTCGCTGCTATCAAACCGGAATCAGCCCCTTGCTGGGAAGTTCCTGTCGGTTCACGCCGACCTGCAGCCAGTATGCGGTCGAGTCCCTGGAGAAAGACGGCTTTTGGCGAGGTTGCTGGAAAACAGTCAGGCGGATTTTTCGTTGCCATCCGTTTAATCCGGGCGGCTACGACCCTCCTTGACCTGTAATTTCACTGTTTTGAGCGTTGACAGGTGGAGCGAACCAGCCGGAAATTATCCTAATGTTGGCGAAATGGGTGAGGAACCCAGGATCATTTTGACGCGTCTTAAGGAGTTACTGAAACATGTGCTCCGAAAACTGGCCTGACAATGTAGAACCATTGTCCCCATTGTTCTCCGAGCAATGTGGACAATGGCTTTACAATGCTACGCTCGATTCCTTGTCCTTGTCATTTTCAATCCGAACGGTGCACGATGGTAAACCGTAGGGGTTGTGACGAATTTTTTAGTTTCACCGATTGATCGGTGACGAAACAGAACCAGAGAGATGTGCTCCGCGATCTCAGGCATTCCACCAAGTGCCAGGAAATGCGAAGCGTTTTCCAACCGAAACCGTTGCAATAGCGTTTAGAAACGCAGGTGAATGGCGTGAAAGTTTCCGCAAAAATGGCTTCTTCCGAGTCTTTAGGTTTCGTTTCAAAGGCGCGTCGAGCGCTCGCCTCGCTGCTTTGGGATATGTCCGAAAAATCACCAAGGCGCGGTCGACTGCTGCTGGAACAGCTTGAAGGCCGCCAGCTCATGGCCGGAGATATGGACATGTTGTTCACCAGTGGCGTACCGAACATTCCGTCAACAACTTCAACTTCAGTCTTTTCGAACAGCACGCAAGCCGAAGGCGAAGCTGCGCCTGACTTGGTCGCGTTCGCCAGGCTGTTACGGGATTCCGGTCAGGTGACGTTTTTTGGTGCAGAATGGTGTCCATTTTGTACACAGCAAAAACAATTGTTTGAAGATGGTGGGCAGTTCCTGCCATCTGTCGAAGTGACGAGAGCTGATCGGACGTTTAATGCTAGAGGTATTGCCGAAGGGATAACGGTAATGCCAACATGGGAATTCACTGGTACTGGCGTGGAGGTTCGCAGAACAGGTGTGTTGACACTTGCCGAGATATCAACTCTTAGTGGTATCGCGATTCCAACTTCGGACACACCGACGTTCGCTGCGATTGGTGCGACGACTGTCGGAATTGGCTCGCCACTTCACATTCCAATCGACGCTTATGACCCTGGCGGCGGGCCGGTTACGATTACGGTATCCGTTGCCGACCCAACACTGCTTCAAGCCACTGTTCTGCCGAATAACCGAAGCATTCGGTTTGATTTGGTCGGCTACGGTGATATGGTTTTCGAGCTGTTCGAAGATTTGGCACCTCGCCCAACCAGTCGTATCATCGCGCTCGCGAATACGAATTTTTTTGACAACTTGCTTTTCCATCGTGTGATCGATGGCTTTGTAATTCAAGGTGGTGATGGCGAAGGCCCGGCCGATGGTGTCGGCGGGTCGTCGCTTCCTGACTTTGACGATCAATTCAACGCAGACCTGCAGCACAATCGCAGCGGAATACTTTCATACGCCAAAACTAGTGATGACACAAATGATTCGCAGTTTTTCATAACGGCAGCACCAACCCGATCGCTAGACTTCAACCACTCGATCTTTGGTCAGCTTGTCGAAGGTGACGACGTCAGAGATGCGATTACTAAGCTTGGCAGCAGTCTGGACAAGGGTACTAATAGTAGCGACAAGCCGCTAATCGATGTCCGGATCACATCGGCAGACGTCTTTACCGACAACGAGAACTCAGTCGTCAGACTAAAGGCAATTGGCAATCGAGCAGGAACGACGAATGTAACAATTACGGCAACGGACGCATCGGGTCGAACGTTCACGCAGATCGTGCCTGTAACCGTCGTTGCAGATTCTGGTACAGGCAGCAATTCGCAGCCATTCCTAAACGACATTCCTGCACCACCGTCGGCTCCCAATAACAACCCGGTAACGCTGCAACTGTCGAGTGTCGACGTCGAAGGTGACGCAGTTACGTACACAGCGACGTCGGCGACCACGGGTGTGACCGCTGCGGTTAACGCTTCGACAGGTCTCGTCACTGTAACTCCTTCCGCTGGATTTACTGGCGTTGCTACTGTCAATGTTGGTGTTCAACCCGCAGTAGGAGTCGCGGGCACGGTATCGGGGCAAAACGATAACCAACGCGTTACGTATAACTTCACCTCCACTGCAACTATAGTGGCTCCAACCGGTGTCGATCTGGCAACTACAAGCGACACCGGAACATCCAGCACTGACAATCGCACGAATGCCGGGTCGCTGACGTTCACCGTCACTGGCGTTACCGCTGGGAACGAAGTTCGATTGTTCTCGGGCAGTACAGAAGTTGGCCGCGGAACTGCGACGGGCACGACCATCAATATTACGAGCAACAACATTGCGGCTCTTGGCGATGGTACTTACAATATCACTGCACGGCAATTCTCGGGTGCGAATTCAAGCACCGACTCGCCAAGCCTCTCTCTTATTTACGACGCGACGCAGCCGGCTCGCCTGACCGGTTTTCCAGCGACAGCCAATGTCAGTACTCCTGTAGAAATTAACTTGAGTCATCCTGAGGAAGGCAGCGGGCTGACTTACGCATTCACCGGAACGCCTCCTTCGGGTGCCCAAATCAATGCCACGACTGGCGCGTTCACTTGGACGCCGACTATCGGACAAGCCGGGACACAATCATTCACCCTTGCGCTGACGGATGCCGCCGGAAATGTTCGGTCAGAAACGTTTCCAGTTAGCGTCGCAGGTGTGCCGATTGCAGGGACGCGTCTGGAAGTCGCCAATATAGCGGGGACGGTTGTTACAGCAGTTGCGGCCGGCGACGAGTTTCTGCTGCGATTCTATGCGCTTGACTTGCGAGGCAGTTTTGACGTTCAAGGGGTCTTCACCGCGTACGCTGACATTCTATTCGACAGTACATTGGTGACGCCTGTTATCACGACCCCAATCCAATACGGACCAACCTTTTCCACCAACCCTGACGGAACCATTCAAACTGGACTGATCAACGAACTTGGCGCGATCTCAAACGTAATTTCTGCGACTAGGCAGCGCGAAGTTCTCGTGGCAACCATCCGGATGAGGGCCACCAGTGCCGGAGCGGTTACTTTTACGTCAGAGTCCGCAGACACTCCTGACAATGACTTCTCGCTGTTCGGGACTGATGACGCCATTCAACCTGCGTTGATCAATTACGGACGGACTAGTCTGACGATCGGCGGGCGGTTCACCGCCGCAAACGACACCTTCGCAGTTGCCCAAGGTGCCGCCGCTAGCTCCATCAACGTTCTCGCCAATGACACATTTACTTCGGGTGTTACAGGCACGTTGTCGGTGACGTCAGTAGGAACGCCATCTCGCGGCGGTACAGCGACGATCGTCAATAATGCGGTCCGATATCAACCTGCCGCTTCGTTCGCTGGTACCGAATCATTCACCTACGTTGCCACCGATAACACCGGCGTGACACAAACCGCGACGGTCAGCGTCACCGTTACCGGAACCAACAATCCGCCGCCAACTGCGGTCAACGATTCTTTTAGCCTTGCCGAAGATGCTGCCGAAGCCAGCTTCAATGTCCGGACGAATGACTCAACCGCTGATGCTGGAGAAACAATCTCTGTTTCTGCGGTCGGCACCAGCACCCGGGGGTCGACGGTTCGACTCGGGACTGATGGAGCGACGATTCTTTATCGTCCAGCGGCCAATTTTAACGGTACCGAAACCGTGACGTACACGCTGCTGGATAGCCGCGGTGCTTCGGCCACGGGAACGGTGACCATCACCGTTACCGCCGTCAATGACGCACCACCAGCATCCGCGATCACCAAAAGTATTTTCCGAACTGGGACCGTGAGCACCGTGGCGGTACTGGCCGATTACGGGACCAACGTTGATGCCGCAGAAACGCTGACAGTAGCGCTCGTTGGCACCGCCGCTGGTGGTGGAACATTCGCCGTCTCAGGAACATCGATCACCTATACGCCTCCGTCCGCAACCTTCACGGGCACCGCGACGATTTCCTATACGACCACAGACGCTGGTAGCTTGGCATCGACTGGACTGATCACGGTCAATGTGTTGACTTCATCACCCACAACTTTTGATCTTTCGTTAGCCGATTCGTTTACCGCAGCGAGTTTTGGATCGGGCGTGACCGCAAATCTAACGGGCACGACAACGTCTGGCCAAGCAGTTACAAGATCCGCTTCGCTTAGCACGACGTCATCGTCCCTTCGATTCGCGGATCTCGCGCCCGGAAACTATCAAGTTGAAGTACCCGCCGTGCCATTTTTGATTGGCATGGAACTACCGCAGATGTTCTCATTCGCGGCAGTCGAAGCTGGCGGAAGCATGAGCCGCAACGTCAAAATTGGCACACTCGACCCACGCTTTATTAGCATTCGTGACTTCTTTAATAGCGCGCCGCGACAGGCAATTTTCGCGGCTGTCGCACCTGGAAGTGATTCCCTGATCGTTCTTGGAGCTCAAAGCGCGGCGAACATCATCTCGCCGATCGTCAACTTGAATTCGGCGGCCAGTTCGCTGACGATTCGCGGCAACACGTCGACCGGCACCGCCTCGCAAGCGACGGTCCCCGTGATTAACGATCGTCGGGTCGAGACTCGCGCCACGTCTGGCGACCTACGTCTGCTAAAGATCAGTCTCGCGCCTGCGGATGTTACGTTCGCAGCACCAACGACACCGACGGTGGCCAGTCCCACTGGAGCCGAAGGCGAAGCACGCAGCGCAAGTCGGTCGGTAGCCGTGCCAGCCGGCGGTACATCCAACGTCCTGTTCTCCAATCCAGCCAATGCCGAAGGGGAGTCGTCGAATTTGGCATCGTCAACGCTTGCACAGGGTGAGCCAGCGAGCGTCAACTCTTTGTCAACGCAATCTAACGCGCTGGATGCTGCGTTCGCCGACGTCAACGAATCGCTGACAAGGATCTCCACCACCGGTGATGCGTTGGCCGAAGACAATTCCACGCCTCCATCACCGGAAGCCGTCGATCAATTGCTGAGCTCCTCGTAAGCATCGTGCGGCAGATAAGTGTCACCAGTTGCTTCGCGAAAGTAGCGTTCTTCCGCAGAGCGAAAGACGACGATAAAAGATCGCCTGACGCTTAGGGAAACTAGGATGCCCACAACGGATATTTTGCGTTGGGCTAAATGGAGCAAATGCTCATTCTGCAACGGGCGCGCTTTCCCAAAGCACCCTTATTTTGTCGACCCTCGGTTGCATTGCCCGTTGTAAGCGCTATTCTTTCGTGTTGTTCGAGTCTACCGAAGAATCGTCCCACGACTCAAAACTCCACTTGATGGCCGAACCGCCTGAAATAGACGACACCGAAGAGCCCTCGCCGTTGCCAATCAGTGGGTGGCGTGAGTGGGTTTCGTTGCCTAGCCTTTCGATCCGTTCAATCAAGGCGAAGATTGATTCGGGGGCACGTTCAAGCTGCTTGCACGCGTTTGACATCGAACTGGTGAATCGCGACAGTATTGAATGGGTTAGATTTGCACTGCACCCGATTCAGAGAAACGATGTCAACGTTGTGTGGTGCGAAGCCCCGGTTCATGACCGTCGATTCGTGCGAAGCAGCAATGGAGAGGTATCCGAACGCGTCGTTATTCGAACGTTGTTACGAATCTTTGGCCGCACATGGCCGATTGATTTGACACTGCATAATCGCGACGCAATGGGGTTCCGAATGTTGATTGGACGAGAGGCGGTGCGAGCACGATTCCTCATCGACTCTGGCGGTTCCTATTACGGTGGGCGACCGAAGCGCGCTCGCGATGCCAAAAGAAAATGATCCTCAAACCTATCTGAGCCATCGCCTTGAAACTTGCCATTCTCTCCTGCAGTCCACGCTGTTACAGCACACGTCGTCTCCTGGAGGCCGCGACGCAGCGTGGCTATGTCTCCAAGGTGCTTAACACACTCAAATTCGCAATCGACTTAGAAGAAGGTACACCCGACCTCTTTTATCGCGGCAAAGAACTTGCAGCCTATGACGCTGTATTACCGCGCATCGGTGCGTCCATCACTTATTTCGGCACCGCTGTCGTGAGGCAATTTGAGCAGATGGACGTCTTCACCGCGAACGGCTCCACAGGCATCAGCAACTCGCGTGACAAACTGCGCTGCATGCAGATACTCAGCCGCCATCAAATCGGTATTCCACAGACAACTTTCGTGCGCGATCGTGCCGATATCTTGCCCGCGATCGAGCGTGTAGGCGGTGCACCGGTGATCATTAAGCTGCTCGAAGGAACTCAAGGTGTTGGTGTCATCCTAGCCGACTCCGTGAAAGTGGCGGAGGCGATCATTGAGACCTTGCACAGTACGAAGCAAAACGTTTTGGTGCAAAAATTCGTTTCCGAAAGCAAGGGGCGTGATGTCCGCGCTTTCGTGATTGGCGACCGAGTCGTGGCCGCGATGCGGCGTGTGGCCCAGGGACAAGAATTTCGCAGTAACGTCCATCGCGGCGGGAAAACTGAAGTCATTGAACTGGATCAAGCCTATCAGGACACCGCCGTACGCAGCGCACAAATCATGGGACTACGCGTCGCGGGCGTCGATATGCTCGAGGGCAAAGATGGTCCGCAAGTGATGGAAGTCAATTCGTCTCCTGGACTGGAAGGCATCGAACAGACGACGCAGCTTGATATCGCGGGTGCCGTAATCGACTATTTGGCTGCTCAAGTTGATTTTCCTGAAGTCGATTTGCGTCAGCGTCTGACAGTCAGTCGTGGGTACGGAGTGACCGAGATTCATATCCCGGCAGGCAGCGAGTTTGTTGGCAAAGCGATCGACGAGTCTGGCTTGTCCGAACTTGATATCAACGTCTTAACGCTTTATCGCGGAACGACGGTGATCCCAAACCCAAGATTGAAGCGAACGCTCGAGCCCGGTGATCGGTTGTTATGCTTCGGCAAGCTAGAAGCGATGCGCAGCATGGTGCCGGAAAAGACTCGAAAGAAGCGCCGGCCAACCGTGAAGGGCCTCCCGAAAAAAGTCGGCACTGGCTCGGGTGCATAGCTTTGTTCGGTTGGACCAGCGGCAGATTGAGCCAAGCAAGTGCATTGTAAAGTTTCGTTTTTCTGGTAACCCGACGCGTAAGCGAGGAAAAGACGATATTGACTAGGTCCTCGCTAACGCGTCGGGTTTCCAAAAACCGAGGCAGAACTTCAAAAGTCCAACTTCAAAACTAGCGTCTCAAGCTCAAATTGCTAAATCACTCTGGCAAAAGCTTGCCCTTTGTCTCAGGCGCGAAATAAATCAGCACGATCCCCAACAAATAGACGGCTGATAGAAAGCTGCATCCTACCGGGTAGCTTCCAACCTCACCGGCATACGTTTTGAAGTCACCGAGTTGAGCGAGCACTGCCGCCATTTGCAGCGTACCGATTGCTGCCAGAATGCGTCCGAAGTTGAAACTAAAGCCTTGGCAAGTTGCACGCACGCGAGTAGGAAAAAGTTCTGGCAGATACAACGGCAGCCAGCCGTAAAACGAGGCGGTACAAATGCCGACGATCAGTGTAGCGAACAACAACGGAATTCCGAACGCGTTGTGCATTTGATATAGCCACAAAACGGACAGCATCGACATAACGCACATCAGGGCGTACGCCTTTCGCCGTCCGATTTTTTCACCCAGCCAAGCGGCAAGCAAAGTGCCAATGATAGCGCCAATGGCGGCAACGATTTGTGTCCACTGAGTCGGAAACTGTTGCAGAAAATTCGGGTCGGCAACTTTTGTTTTTTCCGCTAACTTGCTGGCCCACGTCACGGCCCATTGAGTGGTACCCCAAGTGCCGATCAAGGCGACGCCGCTCAAGCAAGAGCCCAGCATCATGCGGCGAACGACTGTCCCTAGGCTATACGTCATGCTGCCGACTCCTTCACTTGCTAATTGACGTTGCAAGTAACGGACAACCGGAAACGAGAATCCAATGGTTGCGGTCGTTAAACCAAAAAGAGTTCCAAACGCACGCGCCCAGCCTCCATGTCCCGGCATCCAGAGATAGATAATCAATGCAGGGCCAAGGCAACCAAGCACGACACCGAGTAAGTCACCGGTGCGCCATCCCGAGGTGTGGCCTTGTCGCTTTGAGTCTTCCCACTTTTGAGACTCAGGCACAAAGATCCGAAAGAAGAACGTCAACAGCGCCGGCAACGTCCCTAACATCATCATCAATCGCCAGCCATTGTTAGCGACCAGCATGTCGACGGTTTCGCTGCTTAGCCCACTTCCGAGCAACACGTCTTTGCAGGTCGCAAGAAACGAATTCAGTCCCATGCTGATGATTCCAACAAGTAAATAACCAGCGTTTGCTGCGGCGCCGATCAGTCCCGCCATCAGAGCCCGGGAGCGATTTGGCCAGACTTCCATGACCAGCGCCACGCCCAGCGCCCACTCGCCGCCCATCCCCATGGATGCGATGAATCGCAAGACGCCAAGTTGCACTGGATCTTGGGCAAAGCCACAAAATCCTGTAAACAGTGCGTATACCAAGACGCTCAAGCTCATCGCCCGCACGCGACCGATGCGGTCCCCGAGCCAACCGAAGAGCACGCCGCCTGCTGCCGCACCCACAAGAAACACGGCGACGATCACGCCAAACGTAAACCCGATTTCAGATTCCTGGGCGGGCGTTGGATTCGTGTGGCCAAGCAGATCACGAATCGCGCTTCGCCCGACCAAGGAGAAGACGCCCATCTCCGCACCGTCGAACATCCAGCCAAGCAGCGCGGCCGTTAACGCCATCCATTGACCTCGACTCGGTTTACCCGCATCGCTCCGCGCCATTGATTCCAATTGCGATCGATCAGCCAAAGTATTTTCCTTGAACGAAGCCTAGTATTTCTTAAGGAGGCTCAAATAGTACTGCTTTCGATCCAGCCACCGCCGAGCACGCGGTCTTGATCGTCATACACAACAGCAGCTTGCCCTGGAGCCACGCCGGACTCTGGGACCACAAATTCGACATTAAACTCATTGTCATTTTTGACATGAACGACCGCGTCGGTTGCGCCGGAGTTGTAACGTATCTGGACTCGGCAACGTAGTGGTTTCACCGGCGGGTCGATCAACCAGTTGGCATCGGTTGCAACCAAGCCACGCCGCAGAGTCGCTTGCATCGGCCCGATCACAACGTCATTCGACTTGGGCTCAATGCTAATCACAAAGAACGGCTCTCCCATCGCGATACCAAGTCCTTTGCGTTGGCCGACTGTGAACGCTTCGTAGCCATCGTGGTCGCCAACATGTTTGCCATCGACCGTCATCACACGTCCTGCCGTT
>Ga0105047_10012956_pt1 | contig 13371 bp, 10 predicted proteins | sample MAT04_FD_78384 | JGI IMG/M metagenome (GOLD analysis project Ga0105047, IMG submission 78384) | Freshwater microbial communities from Lake Fryxell liftoff mats and glacier meltwater in Antarctica - MAT-04 (megahit assembly) | ecosystem: Environmental > Aquatic > Freshwater > Ice > Liftoff...
CGATAGACGCGATCGCCATAGGTAGCAATGGCGGCTTTTAGGTCGGCTGTGTGAAACAGAACGACCGCAGCATCTCGCCCCAAATCTTGCCCCAAGCAGAGAAAATGCAGCTCTTGGCGAAAATTTTTGAAGCGAATTTGGCGGAGTTCTTGAGAGTTGGGCGCGTAATAATAGCAGCCTTCTTCTAGCCCATCTACAGAAGAGACCACGATGAAGGTTTCTACTAAGCTGAGATCAAAACAATCGGGAGTCCCATCTAGCCCTTGCTCACCATAGTGCTGAGGTTGGTAAGTGAAATCTAGTAGTTGCTTCAGTTCATTCAAGCTGAGCGGCTCTCCGGTGTATTCACGGGTTGAGCGCCGCTTGAGCAGGGTATTTTCTAACCCTTCTAGATTGCTTCCCCACGCGATCGCATCGGTTGCAGTCGGCACTTTGGTACAAAATGGAAAATTATATTTATCCGTGCGCTGCCCTTCTGTGGGAGACAGTTTCCAGTTAACCTTCGTGGTTTCATTCAGGTCAATTTGGGTTGCCTGATGAAAATATGACAACAGTTCGCCATCGGCAAGGGTGGGATAGTCTACCTGCGTTCGAGTGGGAATAATTGTTTTGGCAAGCGGAAGATTTTGGCGCACTTCTAGCAAATCAGCTAGAGGAAGCACCGCGATCGCGCCTTCCTGAGCAGAATCCAAATACAACATCTGATTCACGCCTTCATCCGCAAAGCTACCAATCAAATGAGGGCGATAATCATTCATGGCGCAGGTCAAATCGATGTTGCCTAGCAAATGCCCGGTATCTAAACACATGCGGCGATAGGCACGATCTTGATACCGCCATTGCGATCGCAAAAATACCGTGGTGACGATTAATGCCAATTGAGTATTTTCTAAAACAGGATGCCAAAAACAAGCCGATTGGAGCTTTGACCACAAGTCGTTCTCCCAAAAATGCATCAGGGAATGAGTGCGAGCTTGATAGTTGAATAACCCGGCTGGTAGTAAAGGAGTGCCGCGCGAAATTAGATATAGCTCAGCGGGGTAAAGCCCACCCGCAGAGGGAGCCGCCCGCAGGTAGTGAGGTTCGCCAACCGTGGGAACCATGCCCGTTAAGCCATAGCTGCAAAATAAAAGCTGAGAAATCCGCTGCCACCACTTGCCTGTGGGATCATCGGCAAATTTTTCGGGGTTCTCAGTTAGAAATGGCTTCAGATCAAACGAACTGCCAATTTTGTATTCTTTGAACGGGACTGGCTGCTGATTCCAATCGAGCGGTTTACTGTTGGCGTTAATCGTTTTGGGATCGTATTTGGTTCGTTCGTGATAGTGCTGGGCGATCGAGTCTGTGGGTTGGGGCATATAGGAATTGGGCGTTTGCTTATCTCCTCTCCCAATCTTGACACTCTCTTCTAGAAAAGTGCCACTTCCTTAGGGCGAAGTGGCGGAGCGCGAGATTGGGGGCTTTGCCGCAGACTCGCCCACTTGCTGCAACTTCGATCGCCAAAGGGCATACCCAGCAGCGCTCAAATGTAAACCATCGGTGGTCAATTCTTCTTTGATGTAACCGTCTGTATCCGCAAAAGCGCTATGTAAATCTAGATACTCTACGCCTTCGTCATGGGCAATGCGCTCTAGTTTTTCGTTAATGGTGCGAATCCAGCGGCTTGAAATGGTCGGCAACCGATCAACCCACAAGGGACGCTGCCGTTCTTTTGGTGCAGGATCTCCTTTGACAGAGGCAAGATACCGCCGACTGGCGCGATCGCCGCCAGTCGGCAAAATGGATTGAATCACAATCGTTGCTTGCGGGTGCGCGGCTTTAAGATGGCGCGCAATCTCTCGCTGATTGGCAACCAGCGTTTCACCCCTAACCCCTTTAATTAGATCATTAATGCCAACCATGACAAAAATAGTCTGGGGCTTGGTTTGATCTAAAAGTTTCACTCGCTTTAACAGTCCATAGGACGTATCACCCGAAATGCCTTGATTCAGCCAAGTCGCGTCTACGGGCAGCAGATTGCTAGGAAACCACAAACTTAGGGAATCACCCGCTAAAACTTTTAACTGGCTAGGCGACTGAGCCGCGATCGCGATCGCCTCTCGCTTCAACATTTCCACCCATTCAGCATAATTCAACTGCCGTCGCACTCCAACATCGACATTGGCAGCGGTAGAACTAGCTGGTGTTGAATAAGGCGAGGGATCAGGGGTTGGTTGATCAACTGTAGATGCACGAACCTGAGAAGAACTCCGCAAGTTGTCTCTATGAAAGCTAAGCAGCGCAATTGGGAGTAACAGTCCACTCACCAAACTCAAAGAGACAGCCCAAGTTGGTACGTTAAAACGTCTAAACACTTGCTCAAATCAGACACGTTGGATCAGATTGTAAAGGCTATCTTGGAAACGGTTACAAATCAGTTCCAAAACTGTTTGCAGCCACCAAGATAGCCCTCATCACAAAACTCTATTATTGAAGCAAGAAATTAGCAAAGCAAAAACTAAACTTCAGAAGGCGTGGAAGCTCCAGAAGCAGACGTTCGGGTAGCAAAGTTGAGTTCAGACGCAATGCTCTCGCCATAGGCTTCTTCACCATGCTCGTGAGTATCTAAACCCTCGTCTTCCACCTCACTCTTAACTCGCAGCGGCATAAATAGCGCGATCACCTTGAGAATGACAAAAGTACCAATAGCCGCGACTACGTAAGCAATCAACACCGCCCAGATCTGAATCAGTAGCTGGTTAAAGTTGCCATATAGCAACCCGTCTGCTCCTAAACCATTTACCGACTTGGTGGCAAAAACCCCCGTCAAGATTGCGCCAACGGTTCCACCAACCCCGTGAATTGGAAAGGTGTCAAGCGCATCATCAAACTGGATTTTTGCTTTAAAGTTGACAGCAAAATAGCAGCAAAGTCCAACGATCGCACCCATTATGATTGCCGAAACTGGGGTAATAAAGCCTGCGGCTGGCGTAACGCCGACCAATCCAGCGACGAAGCCACTACCAATTCCACAGCGATAGGCTTACCTTTACTAAACCATTCTGCCAGTGCCCAAGCCAACCCACCGACTGACGCTGCAACAGTAGTTGCGACAAATGCGACCGTGGCAGAAGAACCTGCTCCAACGTCTCTACCAATGCCGATCGCGCTACCTGCATTAAAGCCAAACCAGAGCATTCCCACACTCAGCAGCACATAGGGCACATTGTATCGTTTGAGATTCATTACTATTGTTTGCCTGCCAGCGATAGAGTTAATCCAAAGCAATCACTCTAGAAGTAAAGCTGTGCATCACTTGCACGTCATCATAAAACAAGCAATGCTTTTTCTGGATCAAATCTGATGGGGTTGATTGTGATTCTATCGGTTAAGGCAAGTTGTATTACAAGTAACAAAATACGTGAGGTGGTATTCTGCAAAGCCCATCGAACCATTTAATATTCGGTAATCAGAAAATATTTCCTGTCTTTTTGCTATTCAACAAAATAGTGGAACCTTAAATTTTTAATAAATTAAGATTCCACTATCTTAGGTAGTCTTCGTTAAGAGTTCGGTCTGTGTCTCTAATTTTTCAAGCACATAACCGTTCTTTGTCGCTGGCTTAATAATTTTTGCTTGCCACTCCAGAGATATCAATACCACCAGATAAATCGGCTGGGGAACCGGTGTTGTCCTTAACAAAACCCGCATAGGCTTCCATGCCATGTTCGCCAATATCCAGCCCAATAAACTCTTCTTCTTCAGTCACGCGGATGCCTAAAGTCGCCTTCAGGATGAACCAAAAAATTGTAGAAACAAGCACTGTAAGCCCACCCACTGTCATCACACCCACAAATTGATGCCAAAGCTGCTCAATTCCTCCACCTAAAAGCAGTCCAGCCTTCGGACCGGCTGCATACAACGCTCCAGCCACGTCACTTGGACCCACGGCAAACAAGCCTACCGCTAGAGTTCCCCAGACTCCACAAACGAGGTGAACCGACGTTGCCCCAACCGGGTCATCAACCTTGATTTTGTCGAAATAACCTACTGCAAACACTACCAAAATTCCACCAACCGCACCAATCACAGCAGCGGCTGGAACTGTAACAAAAGCGCACCCTGCGGTGACTGCTACTAATCCTGCCAGAATGCCGTTGATGATCATGGAAAGATCAGGCTTGCCTAAATAGAGCCATGCTGTAACAGTTGCGGCAATTCCACCAAACGCACCTGCTGTGTTGGTCGTAATCGCAACGTGAGAAATTAGCGAACCGTCACCCACTGCCATCGTCGAACCAGGGTTGAAGCCGAACCAGCCCAACCACAGGATCAAAGCGCCCAAGGTGGCAATGCTCATGTTATGAGCAGGCAGGGCATTGGAGCGACCCTCAGCGCTATATTTTCCTAAGCGTGGACCGAGAATTGCTGCACCCATTAGGGCAGCCCATCCGCCAACTGAGTGAACCACGGTTGAACCCGCAAAATCCCAGAAGCCCAACGTGGCTAGCCAGCCTCCACCCCAAATCCAGTGCCCGGTGATGGGATAAGCAATTCCTACTAATAACACGCTAAAAATTAGAAAGCTGGCAAACTTGATCCGTTCTGCCACGGCTCCAGAGACAATCGTGGCGGCTGTTCCAGCAAAGACAAGCTGGAAGAAAAATTTTGCCAGCAGAGGCACTCCTGTCCAACTGAGTGCACTAAAGATACCTTTATAAGCGTCTCCTGTGGCTGGGCTATTGTCTGCACCGGTTAAAAAGAAGCCACCGCCGCTGCCGATGAAGCCACCGCCTGTGCTGCTGAACATTAACCCAAACCCGATCGCCCAAAATGCAACCGTAGAGAGGGCGAACACAATCAGGTTTTTAGAAAGTACGTTGACTGCATTCTTTTGCCGACAAAAACCCGTTTCTAACATACAAAAGCCAGCGTTCATGAAGAACACCAACATCCCAGCAACCAGCACCCACATGGTATCGAGACCCACTTTGAGGGTTTCGGTGGTTTTTACCACATCTGCGAGGGTAGGCGCACCTTGAGCAAACGCTTCATAACCCCAAATCAACACAATGATCAGGGCAAGGGGAATACAGGCTTGAGCGCTGGGGGATAGCTTTCTGGAGTACCAATCGAGCGATCGCCACTGGTTTGTTTGGACTGGTGCTAGACGCTGCTTTCTTCGGGCTGAAGGTGGCTTAAACGGAAGTCTCATGGTCATTAGTAGGAATTCCTCACTGAGTTTGAGTTGATGAGTGGCACTTGGATGAACAGCATTTAATTGCTAGGAAGATGAACAAACTGAGAAATCAGCGGAACCCTGAGCGATCGCAACACTTCAAAAAGCTTGCAAGAACATAAGAAGCTAGAAGCGAACATTTAGATGCTTAACGCACGTATTTCCTGACGTATTTCCTGAGTGTTATCTCACTTTTTTGAGAATGGCTAAGCAAGTAACAAAAATAACTTCATAAAGAATTCCACCTTTTTTGATTAGGTTATTCTGTAATCTTCTATACAAAATTTATTCTCTTTCACCAATGCTTAAAAAACAGCGATTAACAGGATCTTCTATGGGTTTAGAGGACTATTGTTTTTCTTTTTCCAACGTGTGAAAAGCTCCATAATAATCCTCTATAAATTCTGTTTCAGTCATTTTCTATGGCTAGTTAAATTAAATACAAGGCTTGCCGATAAAGATTAAACATTAAAAGGTCTGCCTTTTCGCGAAAAAAGCATCTAAAAAACTGACAAATCAGCCGTTATAGGGTAGATATGTCTAGGGGATCTTGTGGGATTGAATAAGTTATGGGAATCGCGTGTGAGTTTTTGAGCAAATTCAAGGTAATTAGTCCTTTCCAAAAGCGATCGCGGCTTGCAATTGCAGTGAGTCTTGCACCGCTACTACTCTGCGGAATTGGGCGATCGCAGTCCAATGCTTCAGCAACCGCTATTACTGCCCAGTCTTTTGATTCCAATCCAACCTTTGATTCCAACCCAACACTTGAACAGCCAACGATTGGGCAACCAGATATTTTAGAGCCATCTACTCCTCCTACAAATCCCAAATGCCAACCAGCACAAGCGGCTCAATCCACCAATGGCATCACTCAACTCGTTAGCAACATTTCCCAAACTGCTAACTGGGTTGAACAGCCTGCATTTGGTATGGACGCGATCGTCGGTCAAATTGCCCCTCAAGTAATGGCATATCTCAATCCCAGTCCTTTTCCCGAAATTAACTCTTTGGCGCGGCAAGCCAAAGTGCCCGTCATGATGTACCACGACATCCTGCCGGAAAAGCTCGTGTTCTTTGATGTCACCCCGCAGGAATTTGAGCAGCACCTCCAGCTAATCAAACAAAAAGGGCTAACTCCCATCAGCATGGATCAGCTTGTGGCACACCTCCGCACAGGCATTGCACTGCCAGCCAAGCCGATTTTGCTCAGCTTCGATGATGGCTATAAAGGGCATTACGACTATGTATATCCCCTGCTAAAGAAATATAATTACCCCGCACTCTTCTCGATTTACACCATCAAAGTCGGTAAACAAATGGGACGCTCTAGCCTCAACTGGGAGCAACTGCGGGAAATGGCAAAAAATCCCCTCGTGACGATCGCCTCTCACAGCGTCAACCACACGGTGATGGAGGGATTGACTCCGGCTCAACTGCTGGTCGAAACTCAGGAGTCCAAGCGGATTTTAGAAGCACAGCTAGACATCCCCATTCGCTACTTCACCTACCCGGAAGGTAAGTTTGACAAAGCCGCCTTGGAGTCGGTGCAGGCAGCGGGATACTTGGCAGCACTGACAATGAACGATGCCGACGAACAACTGGCAGGTCAGTCACAGAGCCTAATGGCGATCGGGAGAATCGGGCAATCCCGCATTCAAGAAATGGTCGATGTTGCCTGGGGCGGCTCCCCTATGCCATCCGTCACCATGGGGTTCAACTTCACAGCCCCTATCCGTCGGATGGATATGACAATCAATCAGAATCCGTTTATTTTTATTGCCGGCGGCAAGCCAGTCACCATTCATTACAATACGCGTGGGCAAATCCCTCAAATTATTGCGAATACTCCTGTGATCGCCGCCGTCGATGGCACCTTCTTCTCGCTAGAAATGCTGGACTCTAACGAAATGTTGGGTCCAATTTATAGCCAAAGCCACGGTCAATTTATTCCCGGTAAGCGCGGCGAAATTCCCTTTTTAGAAAATCGCCCCCTCGTTTTGATCGGAACTAAAGCCGTCCAATTTGTTCCTTTCAACTTCAAAAAGCACAACACATTAGAAGCCCTTCAGGCAGAGATGCCCACCGTGACCGACGCTTTTGTTGCCGCTGGTTGGCTCGTTGAAAATGGCAAACCTCAGCCCATAGAGCGATTTGGTCGGCTGTATAGCGTCAACGAATTGAGACATCGGGCATTTTGGGGAATTAATCAGCAAGGGCAACCTCAAATTGGAGTGTCTACCGAACCCATCGGCTCAGTAGATTTAGGCGTAGCGCTTGCCCAAGCAGGGTTTCGAGATGCGGTCATGCTAGATTCGGGTGCCAGCACTTCTTTAGCCTTTAAAGGCAAATCGTTAGTCGCTTATGAACCACGGGCTGTTCCCCACGTCGTTGGCTTAATTCCGCCTCCAGGTGATTTAGGTACATGCCCAGTGGTGACATCTTCTATTTCACCTTAAGTGTTTTTACCCTGCTTTTAGAGAATAACTATTAGCAATTTTGCAAGTGTTACTTTCCTGCTTAACTCTTTAGCCATGCTTAAATCCCATGCTATTATTGAGGACTGCTGACTTTGTGTAAATAGGAATTCGGACAACTCATGGCTCTGGTGCAACAGCAAAAACAAGAAATTATCTCCTCCTATCAGGTTCACGAAACTGACACGGGTTCTGCGGACGTTCAGGTGGCAATGCTAACTGAACGGATTAATCGATTGAGTGGACACCTGAAGACAAACAAGAAAGACCATTCCTCCCGTAGAGGTTTGCTAAAAATGATTGGTCAAAGAAAGAGCTTGCTGGCTTATATTCAAGCCGGAGACAACGCTCGTTATCGCGCATTAATCACTAAACTGGGCATTCGCGGCTAAGCCAGGAAAAGCGATCATGTCATCAAAGTCTTGGAAATCAAAAAATAAAGATAAACGTGAAGAGTTTGCAGGATTGTCCCAAGACATTAGTCCCAGCAGTTCTTCACGTTTGCCGTTTGAGCCAGTTCAGAACCCTAAAAAAGCTCTTAGAAGCAGTGGCGTTCAATCTCCCAAGGCTGAATCTGACCCCAGATCTAAGAGCGGCTCTTTAGCAAAGTCTAGTCAAGTGGAAAAACAGGCTAAACAAGATAGAGATTCAGTCCCTAGCCATTCTGCTGCTATACCGGAAGTCGTTAGCAAACGAATGGTTAGGCGAATTGCACTTTTTTGCGGCATTCCATCTAGTCTTGGAATGCTGACTTTTATAATTAGTTATATTGTTGTTAGTCAGTACTACTTTAAGCTGCCATCAGTGGTAGTTTTTCTGGTCAGTTTGGGCTTCTTTGGATTGGGCGTTTTAGGTCTTAGCTATGGTGCCCTTTCTGCGTCTTGGGATGAAGATCGGGTAGGAAGTTGGTTTGGTTGGAACGAATTTAGAACCAACTTTGCCCGGACGATCGCATCTTGGCGGGAAGCACGGCAAAAAGAGTCATAACCCTCTCAAAAATTGTGCTTTGCTTCGTCATTTCGCACATCATTCACACACGTACCAAGGATAGAAACCCAATGATCGTGGTCATGAAAACTGGCTCCCCAGAAATTGAAGTTAACCGCCTCACTGAAGAATTTTCAAGCTGGGGACTCAGCCCAGAAAAAATTGTTGGCAGTCACAAAGTTGTGATTGGGCTAGTGGGCGAAACGGTGGATATGGACCCCCGGCAAATTCAAGAGGCAAGCCCTTGGATTGAAGAGGTATTGCGAGTCGAAAAGCCCTATAAGCGCGCTAGTCGGGAGTATCGGCAAGGCTCTCCTAGCGAGGTCGCTGTGTCTACGCCCAATGGAGTCGTTACCTTTGGAGAACAGCATCCTCTTGTGGTGGTAGCGGGTCCTTGTTCGGTTGAGAATGAAGAAATGATTGTGGAAACGGCACGGCGCGTGAAAGCGGCTGGCGCACAGTTTCTTCGAGGTGGAGCCTACAAGCCACGAACGTCTCCTTATGCATTTCAAGGGCACGGAGAAAGCGCTTTGGCACTGTTGGCACAGGCGAGAGAAGCGACCGGACTAGGCATTATTACTGAGCTAATGGATGCAGCAGACTTAGAGCCTTTGGCAGAAGTTGCGGACGTTATTCAAATTGGTGCCCGCAACATGCAAAATTTTTCGTTGTTGAAAAAGGTCGGCGCACAGAGAAAACCCATTCTACTAAAGCGTGGCATGGCGGCAACGATTGAAGATTGGTTGATGGCGGCAGAATATATTCTGGCAGCAGGCAATCCTAACGTAATTCTCTGTGAGCGCGGTATTCGCACCTTTGACAGTAAGTACACCCGTAACACATTAGATTTATCTTGCATTCCAGTTTTGCGATCGCTGACTCATCTACCGATCATGGTTGATCCAAGCCATGGTACGGGCAAGTGGGAATATGTTCCTTCCATGGCAGCCGCTTCTATTGCTGCTGGCACTGATTCCTTAATGATTGAGGTTCATCCCAACCCCAAGAAAGCATTGTCCGACGGACCGCAATGTTTAACGCCAGATCAGTTTGACCAACTGATGCAACAGCTTTCGGTAGTGGGTAAAGCGATGGATCGTTGGATTGCACAGCCGCTATTGGCGACAGTCTAGCCAGCAAACCTAGCCAGCAAACTAAAAATTGATGATACTTAGGATCATGGATTAAATAATATCGACAACTCCCCGTACGGGCGTAGCATTCGGCAGATGACTCTGCTTGAGTTGCAAGGTTTTTTGCCCGAATGCTACGCCCCTACCAAACCTCGGATTTATTTAATTTCCATTCCTTAGGGTAGGGACATTTTACGGAATGTCCCTATATTTTTGTGAATTAATCAAGAATGGTAGAGAGTTTTCCAACATACAGTTAACGCGAGATTAATCATGCTTAATCTGCCAGATTTCACAATTCGTACCGCTGAAGAAAGCGATCGCGCCCAATTTATCAACTTGGGGCGGCTGGCGTTTGATCTGGCGCGATCGCAAGCTGACGTGGAAAAAGAGGTGCAAGACGAGCCGCTTAATCCACCGGGCGGACAGGCATGGGTATTAGCGGATCAGGCTGGCAATTTGGCAGGACGCTATCGCCATCTCGAACTAGCCTTGTTTTTTCAAGGGATAGAGTTTCCAATGGCGGGAGTTGCCGGAGTCGCCGTTGCACCGGAGCGACGGGGGCAAAAAATTGCTCAAGGACTGATCGAACATGCCCTGAAACTGTTTCACAAGCAGCAAATCCCCTTATCGATGCTGTATCCGTTTCAGCACGGCTTTTATCGCAAGTTGGGCTGGGCTTGGGTGGGCGAAACGCACCAATATCGAGTGTCATCTCGTCACCTGCCGCTTTACACTGAGCGAGTGAATGTAGTGCCCTATCGGGGTGACTTGGAAGCCTCTATTAAAGCGGTGTATCACAAAGCTGCACAGCAACACAATGGCTGGTTGCAACGAGAACCCAATCGCTGGAAAGGATACTTTAAACCTGAAGGTGGAGAAGAAATCTACTGCTATGCTGAAGCGGGAGATTTGCTGGGCTATATGGTGATTGAGTTCACCCATTTGGAACCCACTAAAACTCAGTGGGCGATCGCGGTGCAGGAATGGGTCGCTCTAACCGCTGGTGCCTATCGCGGACTGATTGGTTTTTTGGCATCCTTGCGCGATCAATTTACCACAATTGTTTGGAACACGAACCCGCAAGATCCTTTTCCCCATCTGCTGAGTGAGCAGCGATGTGATCCGGCATTACCCCCACAACCGTTTGAATTTGGTTTGACCCATCGGTTTGGAGCCATTGGGGGCGGGTTTATGTGGCGCTTGGTAGATGTGGTGAAAGCATTGGAACTGCGCCCGACTCATCCTGGAGATCCATTTGCGATCGCCTTTCACATCATCGATCCAGTGCTGGGCAATCAGCAGATTTCTATAGAATTTGTTGAGCAAAAAATGTACTGTATGCAACAGTCCGCCGCTACCCGCATCACGCTTTCGGTTGAACACTTAACTCAGCTATTTTGTGGAATGAGATCCGCCTCAGAGTTGCAATGGTTAGGAGAAATAGAAGTCGAAGGTGACTCTGCTTTGATATCAAAGCTAGATGCAGCATGGCAGGCAACTCCTCCCTTCTGCTGGGACTTTTTCTAACCTTTTCCCTACTCCTCCGCTGCCTCATCAAACTTGAGAGATTGCAACTCATGCAGTTGATATTCCATGCGCTTGAGCGATCGCATCAATTCCGGCAACGTATTTAAGTTTTCAGGCAATAAAACTGACTGCGTATGACTATGAGCATACAGCTCATTAATTTTGCTCTGCAACTGGTGAGCCAATCCCATTGCCTCTTGCCCCATACTCACCAACTGTTGCTGTTTGTAAAACTTGAGTGCCGCTCCTCGTAACACTTGCAGCGTCGCTTCTTCACCATATTTGCCAGGGGTAAGCCGCAAGCGTAACAGCAGCCTCTGATTTTGATAGAGCCGCTCGACTTCTACCTGTTTAGTTTTTTTGACAAAATCCGTCGATGATTCAGTTAAAGCTTTTAACTCACGAATTACACCATCAAATTTGCTCACTTCCAACTCATTAAGCACTGCTTGAACAGCCCCGTTCTGGCTCCACACAATTCTCCCCTGCTGAGATTGCCGCTCTAAATAAAGTCGCCCAATTCCCCAATCTAATATTCGAGCGAGCAATTCCTGTAGCAATGCCTTTGGAGAAAGCGCCGCTAATACTTCTGGTGGGTCAGATAAATGAGCCGGATAAATTTCTAATCGAGGTAAGGACTGGGTCGGTCTTGGAGTGGAAACCTTCTGAACTGAAGTTTGAGTAGCTTGAGCAACCACTTGTGTGGCATCAATAGTTGTTTGCATCGTCAAATCGGGGACGATCGCCAATGACGGTAGTATAGTCGGGCTATCTACCACCAACGTAGGGTATTCATAAGCAGATTTAGCAGAGACTTCATCAGATGCAGGAGCCGCTGCATCCCCCAGAGATTTCCCTTCGGCAAACAGTTTGACAGATTGCTCAGCTAGTTTTTTGGCTATGCGTCTGGCAACAGGCTGAGGAGCAGTACTCACCGCCTTTTTTTGAGTATCTGCATACTGGAGGTATGCAGATAGCGCGGCATAGTGAACGTCAGACGCGATTGGTTGGGGCACTAAAGAGCAATTCATATACGCCAAAATCCGACGAACATAATCGAGAGCGGTCGTGTCGTCGGTATCGACCATGCCAAGCTTTAGCCGACTTCCTTCCAGAGAAAGCGGCAAAATTTGATGATATAGGCAGGCTTCAAAGGGCAGAATGCTATCAACCAGGCGAAAGGCTTGCTCGGTATCAACTTGAGACATCCAATCCGTTTTGAGCCTAGCGGCATCGCTTTGCTTATCAGTCAAGGAACTTTGCGGTTTTGATGGATCACCACTTGGAGGCACCATAGGAAATCAATGCAGTGGGTGAATCTTAATGACACTATGCTAATCGGTCGATGAATTTTAGCGCAGTACAAAATCAAAATTTGGCATCATTTAATGTAAATTTTTTATCGAGAGTTATAAGTTCATCATACATGCCCAGCCAAAAAAATCAGCAAGGATGTGTGTGAGCATCTTCCCAGTAAAGTTGATACACTGCGGCTGATGCCTCACACATCCTTGGATTAATTTCAGCGATCGCTTACTAGGGATCAACCCAGACTTTTCAGCCTCTAAGCAGCAAGTTCTTTTTCAATTACGCTGATCAGTTCTGCTGCATCGGGCGCTACGGCGCTTTTATAGCGACCTACCACTTCGCCTTGCTTGTTCACCAAAAACTTTTCAAAGTTCCAGGCTACATCGCCAGCCGGGGCGGTTTGGGTCAGACGGGCATAGAGCGGATGCTGCTCGGCACCTTTGGCATGAACCTTGTCAAACAAGGGAAAGGTTACGCCGTAGCGGGTTTCGCAAAATTGGGCGATTTTGTCGTTGCTGTCAGGTTCTTGTGCGCCGTAGTCGTTACAAGGAAACCCCAAAACCTCCAATCCTTGAGCGCGATACTTTTGATACAGCGATTCTAACCCTTTGTATTGAGGCGTGTATCCGCAATAAGATGCCAGATTGACGATTAGCAACACCTTGCCGGTATAGTCCTTCAAAGATTGCTCGGTGCCTGTAATGGTTTTGACCGAAATATC
>Ga0105047_10012958_pt1 | contig 13369 bp, 14 predicted proteins | sample MAT04_FD_78384 | JGI IMG/M metagenome (GOLD analysis project Ga0105047, IMG submission 78384) | Freshwater microbial communities from Lake Fryxell liftoff mats and glacier meltwater in Antarctica - MAT-04 (megahit assembly) | ecosystem: Environmental > Aquatic > Freshwater > Ice > Liftoff...
ACCAAGAACGATTCCGGCATGCTGGAATTTGATCTTGAGTCGCTGTCGCTCGATCTGGATACCCCGGACGATGAACCCACGCAAGCGCCAGAGAGTGTCAGTGCCGATCCCCTGGAAACCAAATTGGCTCTCGCGGAAGAATTCATCTCTATCGGGGATGAAGACGGTGCGCGGGCGCTGATCGAAGAAGTGGTTTCCGAGTCCAGTGGCGACATGCGGGTGAAAGCCCAACGCGCGCTGGCCAACCTCAGCTAGCCTCTTGCAGGTGAGCCGGATTTTTGATACGAGTCTGACGTTGTTGTGAGGGTAGCCTTAGGGGTCAGCTACAACGGTCAGTCGTATCAAGGCTGGCAAAGTCAACTCTCGGGCCAAACCGTTCAGGACAAACTTGAAGCCGCCCTCGGCAAGTTCACGGCGCAGCGAATGTCCACTGTGTGTGCGGGACGCACCGATGCCGGCGTTCATGCGCTGATGCAGGTGGTGCACTTTGATACCGATCGCCAGCGTGACGTGCATGCATGGACCCGCGGCACCAACTCCCATTTGCCCCGCGACATTGCTGTGGAGTGGGCAGTGGCCACCACCGATGCCTTTCATTGCCGTGCTTGTGCCACGTCCCGGCGCTACGCGTACGTGCTGTATGAGTCGCCTATTCGCCCCAGCATTGAAGCAGGGCGCGTCGGCTGGTCATTTCGGTCGCTGGATGAGGACGCTATGCGCGAGGCCGCCAATTACCTGCTGGGTGAGCACGACTTCACGTCCTTTCGCGCCTCCGCGTGCCAGGCCTTGAGCCCCGTGAAAAACATGCTTGCCATCCATATTTCACGGCGCGGCGCCTACTGGCGTGTGGAGTTTGAAGCCAGCGCATTTTTGCACCACATGATCCGTAACATCATGGGCTGTCTGGTGACCATCGCGCAAGGCAAAAAGCCTCCGACCTGGATGCTGGACGTGCTGGCCGCACGCGACCGCAAAGTCGCCGCACCGACCTTTTCGCCCGATGGACTTTACTTTCTGGGCCCCCGGTACGACGCCCGCTGGGGCATGCCCGAGCGCACGCCTGCGTATGATGCCTTGCCATGAACACACGCACCAGAATCAAAATTTGCGGACTGACCCGGGAACAAGACGTCGATGCCGCCGTTTCAGCGGGCGCTGATGCCATCGGCTTCGTGCTGTATGCCAAGAGCGCCCGTGCTGTCACCCTCCAGAGAGCGGCTGAACTGGCCACAAGACTGCCTCCATTTGTGACTCCCGTTCTGCTTTTTGTCAATGCACCTGCTATTGAAATCATAGCTGCATGCGCAATGATTGCGGGGGCTTTGGTCCAATTTCACGGTGATGAAGAGCCGCAAGACTGCCAGCAGGCAACGGGTCATGGCGCCCGCCCTTACCTCCGCGCAGCGCGAATTCCCCTTGGCGACGAAGGCTTGCGCTTTGACCTCGTAAAATATGCTAACGATTTTTCCAACGCCCAGGCCATCCTGCTCGACGCCCACGTGGACGGGTATGGTGGTTCTGGCAAAGCATTCAATTGGTCACTTCTTCCTCCAAACGTCAACGCTCACCTCGTCTTGAGTGGTGGACTCACTGCTGCAAACGTGGCCGACGGCATTGCACAGGTACGGCCGCGCTGTAAAACGCTGGCCGTGGACGTGAGTTCGGGCGTGGAAGCCACGGGCTCCGACGGAAAGCCCATTCGGGGCATCAAGGACCCCGAGAAAATCAACCAGTTTGTTGCCGCCGTGCGTGCGGCAGACCAACCATTGAACTGACCCATACCATGTACGAATACCAACAACCCGACGCGAGCGGCCACTTCGGCCAATACGGCGGCAGCTTTGTCTCTGAAACGCTGACCCATGCCCTCAACGAACTCAAGGATGCGTATGCCAAGTACCAGGACGATCCCGCTTTCGTAGCTGAGTTTCATTATGAGCTGGCGCACTTTGTGGGCCGCCCCTCCCCCATATACCGTGCGGCCCGCATGAGCCGCGAAATGGGCGGTGCGCAAATTTATCTGAAGCGCGAAGACCTGAACCACACCGGCGCCCACAAGATCAACAACACCATCGGCCAGGCCATGCTGGCCAAGCGCATGGGCAAGCCCCGCGTGATTGCCGAAACAGGAGCCGGCCAGCACGGTGTGGCTACGGCCACCATCTGCGCGCGCTACGGCCTGGAATGCGTGGTCTACATGGGCAGTGAAGACGTCAAGCGCCAAAGCCCCAACGTCTACCGCATGAAGTTGCTGGGTGCCACGGTGGTGCCCGTTGAGAGTGGCAGCAAAACACTGAAAGATGCGCTGAACGAAGCCATGCGCGACTGGGTAGCCAATGTGGACAACACCTACTACATCATCGGTACCGTGGCGGGGCCCCATCCCTACCCCATGATGGTGCGGGACTTCCAGCGTGTCATCGGTGACGAATGCATCGTGCAAATGCCGGAGATGCTGGCGGAGAACGGCGTGCTGAACGCCCAACCCGATGCAGTCATCGCATGCGTCGGCGGTGGCAGCAACGCCATGGGTATTTTTTACCCCTACATCGGGTTCGAGAACACCCGCCTGATTGGCGTGGAAGCAGCTGGTGAAGGAATGGACTCCGGCAAGCACTCGGCCTCCATCCAGCGCGGCAGCCCCGGCGTGCTGCACGGCAACCGCACCTACGTGCTGCAGGACGACAACGGCCAAGTCACCGAGACCCACAGTGTGAGTGCCGGGCTGGATTACCCAGGCGTCGGCCCTGAGCATGCTTTTTTGCACGACATCGGCCGCGCCGAATATGTCGGCATTACCGACAAGGAAGCCCTGGAAGCCTTTCATTACCTGTGCCGCACCGAGGGAATCATCCCTGCGCTGGAATCCAGCCATGCGATCGCCTACGCCATGAAGCTGGCCAAAACCATGCGTGCCGACCAGTCCATCCTGGTCAACCTCTCCGGGCGTGGGGACAAGGACATCGGAACCGTTGCGGATTTGAGCAATGCCGACTTCTTTTGCCGGCCCAGCTGCACCGGTCAGTCGGTAAAGGGTGGGCTGGCTACCGAGCAGGTGATGAAGATGCCGGTCACGGGAGCCTCCAAATGAGCCGCATCGCGACTACCTTTGCAGCCCTCAAAGCCCAGAATCGCAAGGCGCTGATTCCCTTTGTCACGGCGGGCTACCCGTTCGCCGATGTCACCCCCGAGCTGATGCATGCGTTTGTCGCAGGCGGGGCAGACGTTATCGAGCTGGGCGTACCGTTTTCAGATCCCAGTGCCGACGGCCCGGTCATCCAGAAGGCAGGCGACAAGGCGCTGGCCTTTGGAATCGGCTTGGTCCAGATTCTGGACATGGTGCGAACCTTTCGTGCACGCGACACCACCACCCCGGTCGTACTGATGGGTTATGCCAACCCGGTGGAGCGATACGACCAGAAGCACGCCGCAGCGGGTGGGCCCGGTGAGGCTGGCGCTGCAGGCAGCCCGTTCGTACGCGATGCAGCAGCAGCCGGTGTGGACGGCGTGCTGATCGTCGACTATCCGCCAGAAGAATGCGAAGTGTTCGCCGCCGACTTGCGTGCCCACAACATGGACCTGATCTTCCTGCTGGCTCCCACCAGCACCGATGCGCGCATGCAACAGGTTGCGCGGGTTGCCAGTGGCTATGTGTATTACGTGTCGCTCAAGGGGGTGACGGGGTCTGGCGCGCTGGACACCGATGCGGTGGAGGCCATGTTGCCGCGTATTCGCCAGCACATCCAGGTACCCGTGGGCGTGGGTTTTGGCATTCGGGATGCCGCCACCGCGCGCACCATCTCCCGTGTGGCCGACGCCGTGGTCATTGGCAGCAAGATCATTCAGCTGATCGAGCACCAGCCCCGCAACCAGGTGGCTGCCACGGCGCAGGGTTTCCTGCAGGAAATTCGCACTGCTTTGGATTCATAATCGCGTCCTGACCGTTGGAGACACCCTATGAGCTGGCTTGAAAAACTGCTACCCCCCAAAATTCAGCAAACTGACCCTGCGGACCGCCGCAGCGTGCCCGAAGGCCTGTGGATCAAATGCCCCAGCTGCGAAACGGTGCTCTACAAGACCGATCTGGAGCAAAACCAGAACGTGTGCCCCAGTTGCAGCCACCACCATCGCATCGGCGCGCGCGCGCGGCTCAACGTATTTCTGGACAACGAAGGGCGCTTCGAAATCGGCCAGGAAGTGCTGCCGGTCGACGCTCTCAAGTTCAAGGACAGCCGCAAATACTCCGAGCGCCTTAAGGAAGCTTTGGAGAACACGGGTGAAACCGATGCCCTGGTGGTGATGGGTGGCGCGGTACAGGGCATCAGCCTGGTCGCCGCCTGCTTTGAATTTGGATTCATGGGTGGCAGCATGGGCTCGGTGGTGGGCGAGCGTTTTGTGCGCGGCGTGGAGACCGCTATTGAACAGAAAGTACCCTTTTTGTGCTTCACGGCAACTGGCGGTGCCCGCATGCAGGAAGGTCTGCTGTCGCTTATGCAAATGGCCAAAACCAATGCAGCACTGACGCGACTGGCTAAAAAGGGCCTGCCTTACATCAGCGTGCTGACCGACCCGACCATGGGTGGCGTCAGCGCTGGTTTTGCGTTTCTGGGTGACGTGGTGATTGCGGAGCCCAAGGCCTTGATTGGCTTTGCGGGCCCCCGCGTCATTGAGTCCACGGTGCGGGTCACCCTGCCTGAGGGTTTTCAGCGTTCCGAGTTTCTGCTGACCAAGGGGGCCATTGACCTGATCTGCGATCGGCGCGAACTACGCAAGACGGTCTCCAGCGCGCTGGCCATGCTGCAGCGCCAGCCAGCAGACGCGGTGATCTGATCAGACTGCCACCAGCACGGTGGCTTGTATGGATCCCAGGACGATAGCGGCTACCTGCAGCAGCAGCAGCAGCACCAGTGGCGACAGGTCGACACCGCCCACCAGTGGAACGAGGCGGCGGATGGGGATCAACACCGGCATCACCAGACGCTCCAGCAGATCCGACACCATCGACCGGGTCTGCACCCATGACAGCACGGCATACACAATAACCAGACCGGTCAGGCCCGAAATGGCCATGCGTACCAAGCCAAACGCAGCCAGCACTACCACGGACAGCAGCCCGGCCACCATGCCGGTGAGCGCCCACAAAATCAGGAACTGCGCGAGCTGAATCAAAAAGGCCCCCGCCAGGCTGGCCATATCCCACCGCCCGAGCGCGGGAATCACGCGGCGCAAGGGCAGCACCAGCCAATCCGTCAACGCAAAAATAAAGCGCCCCATGGGGTTACCGGATCGCGAGGACAAGGGAATGCGCTGGTACTGCATGTACAGGCGCAAAAGACAGATGCCGCTGATCAAGCCAGCGGCGACTTCCAGCAAAAGAGACGTAATTTGGTAGAGCATGGTGTGCAGTGAAGTGAGCCAATCCATCATATCCGCAGCGACCCTCTTAGAATCGAGGGTTGTGCCCTGTGCAATACCCCATGGCCCGACGACTAACCACTGATTTCACACTGCCCATCTCCATGTCTGACTCCCAAGCCCCCGCACCCGCTCCCCAGGACGAAAACCAGCTGATTCTCGAACGCCGGGAGAAGCTCAAGGCCATTCGCCAGCGCCAGACAGAAGGCCACGGGGTTGCATTCCCCAATGACTTCAAGCCCACCCACAAGGCACAAGACTTGTTTGCGGAGTTTGACCCGCACTCCACCGAGATTCTGGCATCCATGGCCATCACGGCCAAGGTAGCCGGGCGCATGATGCTCAAGCGCGTCATGGGCAAGGCCAGCTTCTGCACCTTGCAGGATGCATCCTTTGGCCCCAGCGGGGGTCGTATCCAGATTTACGTCAAGGGCGAGGACGTCGGCGAGGAGTTGTATGCGTCCTTCAAGCACTGGGATCTGGGTGACATCGTGGCAGCTGAAGGCACCGTGTTCAAAACCAAGACCGGAGAACTGTCCATCCACGCCACCAGTGTGCGCCTGCTGACCAAGAGCCTGCGGCCCATGCCCGACAAGTTTCACGGTATCAACGACCAGGAAGTGAAGTACCGCCAGCGCTACATCGACCTGATGACCGACGAGACCTCACGCAAGCGCTTTGTGGCCCGCAGCAAGGCGGTCAGCGGCCTGCGCGAGTTCATGGTGCAGCACGGGTTTCTGGAAGTGGAGACACCCATGCTCCATCCCATTCCCGGTGGCGCCAACGCCAAGCCGTTCACGACGCACCACAACGCGCTGGACCAGCAAATGTTCCTGCGCATTGCACCCGAACTGTATTTGAAACGCCTGCTCGTGGGCGGTTTTGATCGCGTGTTCGAGATCAACCGCAACTTCCGCAATGAAGGCATCTCGGTGCGCCACAACCCCGAGTTCACCATGATGGAGTTCTACGCGGCCTACTGGAACTACCAAGACCTGATGACCTTCACCGAACAGCTCGTCCGCGATGCTGCCATCAAGGCTGGCGACAGCCTTCAATTGACCTACGGTGGCAAGCCGGTGGATCTGGCCAAACCCTTCGAGCGACTGACCATTGTGCAGGCCATCACCAAGTACACGGGCGCCGGCCCACACGTGAACGACGCTGAATGGCTTCAGCACGCCTTGCAGAAGCTGGGTCTGTCGGAGGCCAAGAACCAGCTGTCAACCCGCAGCCTGGCCAGCCTGCAGGTCATGTACTTCGAAGAAACCGTGGAAGAGCAACTGTGGCAGCCCACGTTCATCTGCGAGCATCCGGTCGAAATTTCGCCGCTGGCCCGTGCCAGCGACGCCAACCCTGGTGTCACCGAACGCTTTGAGCTCTACATCACCGGGCGCGAGTTCGGCAATGGCTTCAGCGAGTTGAACGACGCTGAAGACCAGGCGGCCCGCTTCCACTCCCAGGTGGCCGCCAAGGACAGCGGCGACGACGAAGCCATGTACTTTGACCACGACTTTGTGCGCGCACTGGAATACGGCATGCCCCCGGCCGGTGGCTGCGGTATTGGCATTGACCGCCTGATGATGCTGTTGACCGACAGCGCCAGTATTCGGGACATCATCCTGTTCCCGGCCCTGCGCCGGGAAAACTAGTCAAATAGGCCTCTAGCCCCCGCCGATATTGCGCAAGCAGCTATGAATTCAATAGCGCCATCCCGGCTGAAGTTTCTGCACGGCTACCCTGACGAAACGCTCGCGCAAGTTCAGGAGATGGTGGACGGCGGCCGCATTGGGGCCTGGTTGCTGAAGAAGTACCCGCAAGGCCATGCGGTGCGCACCGACCGGTCTCTATACGACTATGTGCAGTCACGCAAGCAGGAGCACCTGCGGGGTGCCGAGCCCTTGGCAAAGATCGCCTTTGACAGCAAGCTGCAAATCGTGCAGCACGCGCTGGGCACGCACACCACGGTGTCACGGGTGCAGGGCTCCAAGCTCAAGTCCAAGCGCGAGATCCGCATTGCCAGCCTGTTCAAGGATGCGCCGCTGGAGTTTCTGAACATGATCGTGGTGCACGAACTTGCCCACCTGCGCGAGCGCGCCCACGACAAAGCGTTCTACCAGCTCTGCACCTACATGGAGCCCCACTACCACCAGCTGGAGTTTGAACTGCGGGTGTACCTGACCCATCTGGACGCCAGCGGTGGACGCTTGTGGGGGCAGGACCCCGCCGCCTGAACCCGACCAACGACTTTGGGCTGCAACCCGCACAGGGGTTGACGCTTATCAAACCGTCGCTTTAAAGCGCCCCCAAAATGGGCCCACTTCAAGGAGCAAGAAGTGGGTCGTCCAGCCAAAATCCGAAAAAATCCTGCCGATTGGTCGGTGTTGCCGAATCTGCTCGACTACCCCACCACGGTGGCGCATTTTTCCTGGAACGCGGCCCGACATGAGTTGACGGGTCTGCCCGGGGGTGGATTGAACATCGCTTACGAGGCTGTGGACCGCCACGCGCAGGGCCCGCTTGTTGACCATGTGGCCTTCCGCTTTCTGGACAACCAGGGACAGCGTGACATCCGCTTCGGCGAACTCTCCCGCCTGACCAACCGCTTTGCCAATGTGCTGAAGACGCTGGGGGTCGGGCGCGGCGAACGGGTGTTTGTGCTGACCGGCCGCATTCCGGAGTTGTACACGGCCGTGCTGGGCAGCTTCAAGAATGGCTGCGTGGTGTCACCCCTGTTTTCGGCGTTCGGGCCCGAGCCGCTGGCCACACGACTGAAGCTCGGACAGGGCGCGGTGCTGGTCACCACGGATATTTTGTATGAGCGCAAGGTGGCAAAAATCCGCGATCAGTTACCAGCCCTGCGCCACGTGCTGCTGGTGGCAGACGAAGGCGAGACTACCCGCCTACCCGGTACCCACGACCTGACCAGTTTGATGGCGCAGGCGTCGGATGAATTTGAAATAGTCGCCACGCAAGCCGAAGACCCCGCCCTGCTGCACTTCACCAGTGGCACCACCGGCACGCCCAAGGGCGCCATGCACGTGCACGGTGCGGTGGTGACGCACTGGGCCACGGGCCGCTATGCGCTGGACCTGCACCCAGACGACGTGTTCTGGTGCACTGCCGACCCGGGCTGGGTCACTGGCACGTCCTACGGCATCATCGCGCCGCTGCTGCACGGCGTGACTTCCATCATTGACGAGGCCGAGTTTGATGCCGAGCGCTGGTGGCGCATTCTGCACGAGCAAAGGGTCAGCGTCTGGTACACCGCGCCTACCGCCATCCGCATGCTGATGAAGGCGGGCGCAGAGTTGGCACATCGTTATACCTATCCCACACTGCGCTTCATCGCCAGCGTGGGCGAGCCGCTGAACCCGGAGGCCGTGTGGTGGGGCCAGGACGTGCTGGGGCTGCCGATTCACGACAACTGGTGGCAGACAGAGACTGGCGGCATCATGATCGCCAACCTGCCAGCCCTGGACATCAAACCGGGCTCCATGGGCGCGCCGCTGCCGGGAGTAGAAGCAGCCATCGTGCGCCAACTGCCCGATGGCACGGTGGAGGTGATGAACGAGCCTGGCGTGGAAGGCGAACTGGCACTCAAGCGCGGCTGGCCCTCCATGCTGCGCGGCTACCTGAACAACGAGGAGCGCTACCGAAAATGCTTTTCTGGCGACTGGTATCTCACGGGCGATCTGGCCCGACGTGACGCCGATGGTTACTACTGGTTTGTCGGCCGCATGGACGATGTCATCAAGTCAGCCGGACACCTGATTGGCCCTTTCGAAGTGGAAAGCGCGCTGATGGAGCACCCGGCTGTTGCCGAGGCAGGCGTGATCGGCAAGCCCGACGCCATGGTGGGAGAAGTGGTCAAAGCCTTTGTTTCCCTGAAAGCGGGTTATGAGCCCAACGAAGCCCTGCGAATGGAACTGTTGGGGCATGCGCGCAAGAAGCTGGGCGCGGCCGTGGCCCCCAAGGAGATCGCCTTTTTGCCCACCCTGCCGCGCACGCGCAGCGGCAAGATCATGCGCCGCCTGCTCAAGGCGCGCGAGTTGGGCTTACCCGAGGGTGACACCTCCACACTGGAGGCCGGCGCATGAATCCCAAAACAAAGACCCAGATCAGAGAGACCCAGGCGGCGTCGCTGAAGATGCTGGCAGACATGCTGCGCATCCGCCACATGGAAGAGAAGTGCGCTGAAGTCTATGGCGCCGGCAAGATTCGCGGTTTTTTGCACCTCTACATCGGCGAGGAAGCCTGCGCCGTGGGCGCATTGAGCGCGCTGGCGGCAGAAGACAACGTGCTCGCCACCTACCGCGAACACGCGCACGCCCTCATGCGCGGCGTTCCCATGCGCGCCATCATGGCCGAGATGTACGGCAAGGCGGCGGGCTGCTGCCGCGGTCACGGCGGCTCCATGCATTTGTTTGATGCAGGCCGACGCTTTTATGGAGGTAATGCCATCGTGGGCGGGGGCTTGCCGCTGGCCGTGGGCCTGGCACTGGCCGACAAGATGCAGGGCATCCAGCGTGTGACAGCGTGTTTTTTTGGCGAGGGAGCGATGGCCGAAGGCGCCTTCCATGAGTCCATGAATCTGGCTGCGTTGTGGCAGCTTCCCGTGCTGTTTTGCTGCGAGAACAACCTGTACGCCATGGGCACGGCGCTGGCGCGCTCCGAATCACAAACCGACCTGTGCGCCAAGGCAGCGAGCTACAAGATTCCAGCCGTCAAGGTGGACGGAATGGACGTGCGCGCAGTGCACGAAACCACCCTGCAGGCCGCGCAGAAGGTGCGCGCAAACGGCGGCCCGGCGTTCATGGAATACGCCACCTACCGATACCGTGCCCACTCCATGTTTGACCCCGATCTGTACCGCGACAAGGCGGAAATAGAGCAATGGAAACAGCGGGGGCCCATCCACAGCTTCACCACCCAACTCAAGGCTGCAGGCCAATTGACCGAAGCCGATTTTCTGGTACTTGACGCACGCGCCGAGGCGGAAGTAGCCGATGCGGTGGCCTTTGCGGAAGCCGCCGATCCGGAGCCGGCGTCCGAGTTGTTGCGCGATGTCTGCACCCCGGCTGAGGCGATATGAAAATCACCTACCGCGAGGCCCTGCGACTGGCGATGCATGAGGCCATGACGGCCGATCCGCGCGTCTTCCTGATGGGCGAAGACGTAGGCAGCTATGGTGGCAGCTACGCCGTATCCAAAGGTTTGCTGGATGCGTTCGGTCCTGAGCGCATACGTGACACCCCCCTGTCGGAATTGGGCTTTGTCGGCGCAGGCGTGGGGGCCGCATTGGGCGGCATGCGGCCGATTGTGGAGGTGATGACCGTGAACTTCAGCCTGCTGGCGCTGGATGCAATTGTCAACACCGCAGCAACCCTGCGCCACATGTCGGGCGGACAATTCTCGGTTCCACTGGTGGTGCGCATGGCGACTGGCGCCGGTCGCCAGCTGGCAGCCCAGCATTCGCACAGCCTGGAAAACTGGTACGCGCATGTACCCGGCATTCGCGTGCTGGCGCCCGCAACGGTGGCCGACGCGCGGGGCATGCTGGGCCCCGCTCTGGCCGACCCGGACCCGGTGATTATTTTTGAGCACGCCCAGTTGTACAACATGGAGGAGGAATTGCCCTCCGACTGGCATTGCGACATCACCCATGCCGCCGTCCGTCGCCCGGGTACGCGACTAACTTTGATCACCTATGGCGGGAGTTTGCCCAAGGCACTGCAGGCGGCGCACGAGCTCTCTGGCGAAGGCATTGAGGTGGAGGTGATTGACCTGCGCGTGCTGCGGCCACTGGACACCGACACCATCAACGCATCGGTGCGCAAGACACAACACGCGGTCATCGTCGATGAAGGCTGGAAGACCGGCAGCCTCGCGGCAGAAATCATGGCGCGGATCATGGAAGACTGCTTCTACGAGCTGGACGCCCCCGTGGCCCGCGTCTGCAGCGCAGAGGTGCCCATTCCCTACGCCAAACACCTGGAGGAAGCCGCATTGCCCCAGGTTCCAAAAATTGTGGCCGCCATCAAGGAGGTGCTCCATGTTTGAGTTCAAACTGCCCTCTCTGGGCGCCGACATGGACGAGGGCACGCTGGTGGAGTGGAAGGTGAAGCCGGGCGAGGCCGTGCACAAGGGGCAGGTGGTGGCCGTTGTCGACACCTCCAAGGCCGCAATCGACATTGAAATATGGCAGGACGGAACGCTGCAGCAGGTGTTGGTGGAGCCCGGTACCAAGGTGCCGGTGGGTACGGTGCTGGCAATGCTGCTGGCACTCGACGAAAGCCCCACAGCCGCCGCCGCGCCAGCACCCGCACGCCAGCGGGTGTCCCCCGCTGCACGCAAAAAGGCAAAGGCCTTGGGCGTGGACCTGGCCGCGCTCAAGGGCAGCGGACCGGAAGGCTCCGTCACGCTGGCCGACATTGAACCTGCGGCGGCGGCATCCGCCGCAGCTCCCGCACCGGCAGACAACCGTCCATCGGACATGCGCCAGGCCATCGCTGCGGCCATGAGCCGGTCCAACCGCGAAATTCCACATTACTACCTGCTGGAAACCATCTCTCTGGAGCGCGCCTGGCATTGGCTGGAGCAGGAGAATACCGGTCGTCCCATCACCGAGCGTCTGTTGATGGCCGTACTGCAACTCAAGGCTGTTGCGCTAACCCTGAAGAAGTACCCGGAGTTCAATGGTGTGTACCAGGATGGTCAGTTCAAGCCCGCAGCCCATGCGCATATCGGCGTCGCCATTGCCCTGCGACAAGGCGGCCTGATTGCCCCGGCACTGCACGACGTGGACAGCAAGCCGCTGGGCCAGTTGATGCCCGAGCTGGCTGATCTCGTCAAACGGTGCCGCGCAGGTTCGTTGCGCAGTTCGGAAATGTCTGATGCCTGCATCACGGTTACCAACCTGGGGGATCAAGGGGTGGAGGCGGTGATGGGCGTCATCTACCCGCCACAGGTGGCCTTGGTCGGCTTTGGCAACGTGGCCAAACGGCCCTGGGTGGACGCAAGCGGTGGGCTCTGCGTGGTGCCCACGGTTACCGCAAGTTTGGCCGCCGACCACCGGGTTTCAGATGGTCACCGCGGCGCCCTCTTTCTGGCGGAACTGCGTGAATGCCTTCAGCAACCCCAGGACCTGTAGAACCGCGTCGCTGCGCCAAAAACACCGGAGAACCCATCCATGAATGCGTCAGAACTGCGAAGCACCGTACTTGAGATATTGCAATCCATCGCGCCTGAACTGGATGAGGCCTTGTTGCGCGACAACCGGCCGCTGCGCCTGCAGGTTGACCTGGATTCGATGGACTGGCTCAACTTCCTGATTGGGCTGAGCCAGCGGCTGAAAGTGGTCATTGCCGAGTCGGACTACGGGCAACTCGTCACGCTCAACGACTTGCTGGCCTACCTGCAGGCGAGACTGCCGAAGGGCCACGCAGGGGCTTGAGCAAGTCCGACAAGCCGTTGTGATCGATCTCATGCATCAGGGCCAGCAAACGACCCAGCTCAGTCTTGGGAAAACCTTCGCGCGCAAACCAGTTGAGGTAGTCGCCCGGCAAATCGGCAATCAGGCGCCCTTGGTATTTTCCGAACGGCATGGTGCGGGTGACAAGCAGTTGCAGGTTCTCGGAGTTCATGTCCGATTATCTCCAAACCTTTCAGGCCTGAAGGGTCATGGGTTTGCGAATGATTGCCTTCGGTCGCTGTGCCACAATGACCTTCAGATTAACCGCGCACCAGGAATTTAGACATGTCCCGTCAAAGTGTTTGGGCGACCAAGGTTGCAGCCCTCGTTCAGGGTGGCAACAGCCAGGCTGCTTTGGCACAAATCAAGGTGGCACCCACCGTCAAAGACCTGCAACAACTGCGCGAAATGCTGAGTGCCGGCAAGTTGCTGGCACGCCACCCCAATGTGGACTCGGCAACGCGCGACCAGATCGTGGCG
>Ga0105047_10012959_pt1 | contig 13368 bp, 10 predicted proteins | sample MAT04_FD_78384 | JGI IMG/M metagenome (GOLD analysis project Ga0105047, IMG submission 78384) | Freshwater microbial communities from Lake Fryxell liftoff mats and glacier meltwater in Antarctica - MAT-04 (megahit assembly) | ecosystem: Environmental > Aquatic > Freshwater > Ice > Liftoff...
GCCTGCTAAATAAAGTGTATTGCCATCACGAAATACAGCTATCTGTTCATCATCACCAGTAGCAGTAAGTCCAAGTTTTACCTGGGCACCGGATACATTTTTGTTTGTACCCGGTGTTCCAATGATTATTTGTGAACCAATAGCGTTTGCATTTTCAGATACTATAGCCAATTCAACTCCGGACATCAACCTGATGGAACGTTGCAGTTCTTCAGCAGCGTACCTTTCTATTGAAGTCGCTTTACTGCTAATTACAATAGATGCTTTCTGTTGCTTTGAAACAATGATTAAATCATTAGCTGTGCAAACAACTGTAAAAAATGAAATGCACAAAACAACAAGTATTCTTCCGTATATTATTTTCATCATTGCCATCACTGCCATAACGGGTTTTGCTGCATTGCCGAATTCAAACTCAACTCTAACAATGGAATTGGAAATAATTTGTGTTTCTCTTCTACATTTGTATAGGGTCTGATGGCATATCGTAAAGATGTAGGCATATTTGCTGTAAAGTCTACTTCCATTTCTTTTAACCGTGGAAGAAATATTCCCCAGCGGATGAGGTCATTTTTTCTAACACCTTCAAAGCAGAGTTCTCTCATACGTTCTTGACGTATTATATTACGAAAAGCCATTGCTGATACCCCAGCGTCAATATCTACCAGTGAAGTGGCAATGGTAGCAATACCGGTTGCTTTAATCCCCGCATATTGAAATGGGATGCCGGTTATGGCTGCATTAGACGTACCGGTAGTATGTGTTGGCGGAGTAGCGGTTGTAGTACCGGCTGTCATTACGGTATAGACATTATTTCCGTTGAAAACCTGGGAGCCCACCGGGTAGTTGGTATTTGCCTGCCAAGTAGAACCAATGGTTACCGTAGGAACACTAGTATACCCGTTACCTGGATTTGTTATACTGATAGCAGTTACTTTTCCTGTTGTATTAGAAACAGAAGCAATACCAGTTGCGCCAGTTCCACCACCTCCTGAGATTGTGACAGGAATATTGGGGATTGTTTTTGAATAACCTGTATTACCTGCTGTTGCCAAAGTAATCAGGCTAACTGCTGATACCGAGGTGGCGGGAACGTTTATGGGTAAGCCAAATGCTCTTCTCCTAACCGCGTTTACTGCTCCAATTGCACTTGCAGAAGGTCCAACTAATTCATTATCGGCTTCTGCATACATTAGCAATACATCGGCATAACGCAACATTGGGTAGTTGGTTGGATTGAACTCTGTATTCCTGGGAAGTACAGTTTCATCTTCGCGGCGCCATTTACCTACTACCCTTGAATATGCATCTGTGGGCAGAATGTAAACTTTTATATCACCTGCATTACCCCTGTAATTGAATGGAGAAATAGCCCAATCGCGGCGCAGGTCACCGGCATCATATGATTTATATAAATTGCCTGTTGCTCCTCCGTAACCATAGGCATAACCCACCTGCTTGTCCGTATTACGAACACCCATGTATACTGACCATCTTCCTCCTAATTTTAGAGCATCATTGTTATTGCCATAGAAATCTATTTCCCACATCATTTCTTTAAAAGTGTTGTCAAAAACATCAGCAGATTGGTTGCTGAATATCTGCCTGTAACTTGGGTTTAATGAATGTTCATTTGACTGAATTACACTGTCAGCCCAGGCTCTTGCATCTGTAAATTTTGAAACATCCATTAAAGGTTCACCTGCCATTTTTAAACTTACACGGGCAAGCATTCCAAGAATTGCTGTTTTAGAAATATGTACAGGACTACCGTTTACAGTATAAGTATTTACAAGGTCTTTGGCAATCTTCATATCGTTATAAACCTGGTCATAAATGGTTTTTGATGGCGCTGCAGGATTATTGACGTCGCGACTCTCTGTGGTTGGCCTTAACAATAAGGGAACGTCTCCAAAATTAGTAACCAGGTAGTAATACATATATGCCCTTAAAAACAAAGCTTCCCCTTCAATAACTTTTCTTTTTCTATCATCCATTGTTGGCTTATTAATATTTGCCAACAAGTTATTGGCCCTGTTGATTCCAGCATACAAGTCATTCCATGTAGTATTTATCCTGGGTTCAGAAGAAGAGATGTTATAATAGGCTGGATGGGGACTTAAGGTACTTAGTCTATAGTACATTTCATCTGTTCCGGCTTCATAAAAGAAAGGAATATAAAGCCCATAATTACCAGTTGTAGTTAATGAAGTATAAACTCCTGCTAAGGCTTCATTCAATTGTTGTTCTGTATTATAATATTGTTCAGGTACTGCAAAATCAGTGGGCTTTGTATCAAGAAACTTTTCGCAGGAAATGGCACTTATGCAAATAAGTACAAGGATAGAGTTTACTATTTTTTTCATGTCAGTGCTTTTTAAAATTGAACATTTAGACCAAAGGTTATTGTACGGGCATTAGGGTAAACTGAGTAATCAAAAGCAGGTCTTAACGCTGAACTGCCAAATTTCGATACTTCAGGATCAAAGCCCTGGTAGTTGGTCCAAGTAAGCAGATTTTGGACGGATACGTACAATCTTGCGTTAGTCATTTTCACTCTCTTTATGTGTTTCAGAGGAATGTTATATCCTAATGAGGCCGTTTTAAGTTTCAAATAAGATCCATCTTCAATTACTCGGCTTGAATAAGAAAAATCATTCGGCCCTTGTCCACCAGCACGGAAATACTTATTATTTTGGTTTTCAGGCGTCCACCGATCTATGTATGTAGCAAACATATTTTGATTGATATTTCCACCACCTTCAAATATTACCCGGTTGATATTGATCACCTCATTTCCAACAGAAAACTGGAAGAAGATGTTAAGATCAAAATCTTTGTATGTAAAGTTATTTACCAAGCCACCTGTGTAGTTAGGATTTGGATTTCCAATGATGGTTCTGTCATCTGCATTTACAACCCCATCTCCATTTATGTCTTTAAACTTAATATCACCGGGTCTGATATTGTTTCTTACGCCGTAGTGTGGCACTTCTGCTTTAATTGTATATACTCCCGGAGTGTTTTCGTCAAAATCAGCATACTGGTAATTACCTTCCCAAAGATAACCCTGAAACCGAGCGAGGGGATATCCTATTTCTGCAACATACAAGGGTACGTTTGATGTATAAGTATTCCAAGGTGCGGTGGTTAACCTGGTAGTTTCATTATCAGAAAGTGCAAGCACTTTATTTCGGTTAAAAGAAATATTAAAACCAGAATTCCAGGTAAATGATTTGGACTTAATGTTAACGGTGTTAAGCGTGAGTTCAATCCCCTGGTTTTGTACTTTACCAATGTTTTTGAAGGCGGTGTTAAAACCTATTGACCCTGGTACAGCGGCATTTAATAGAAGGTTAGAAGTAACTTTTCTATAAACATCTGCTTCTAAAGTTATTCTTTGCTTAAAAAAGCCCAATTCTAAACCAATGTCTGCCTGTTCTGTGGTTTCCCATTTAAGGTTTACATTACCCAATTCAGATAAGATGGCAGCATTTACAGGTTGATTGTTGTAGCTGTAACCTGCGCTGGAAGGGAGTGAGATTCTTGATAAATAAGCAAAATCAGATACACGGTTATTTCCTGTAGAACCATAGCTTAAACGAATTTTGGCATTTGAAATAGTCCTCAATCCTTTCATGAAATCTTCATCACTTAGCCTCCATGCGATAGCCCCTGAAGGAAAATAACTCCAACGATTCTGTGGTGCAAACTTAGATGAACCATCTGCCCGGAAGGAAGCAGTAAAAATATACTTAGAACGGAAAGAGTAATTTACTCTCCCTAAGAATGATGCAAGAGTAAAATTTGAAGAGGTAGAATTGATTGTGATTGGAATGCCTTCATCTATTCCTGAAATACCGAGTTCTTCATTTGGAATATGATTAGCAGAAGCTCCATAGGAAGCTCCGCTTGATCCGGACATCGTAAAACCGGTAACAGCATTTACCTGGTGAAACTTTCCAAATTTTTTATTGAATGATAAAGTATTTTCGTTTACCCAGTTATTAATAGAAGAATGAATTACTGACCCACTAACACCATTATCTTGTCCTGTTTTTGTTAAAGGACTGCCTCTGGGTGTTTGACTGTTATTAAATTCTTCTCTTCTGGTTTTGTTTGAAGTAAAACCACCGGTAACTCTTGCTGTAAAATATTTAGCAAATGTGTAATCAATGTAAGCGTTAGTACTCAAAACATCTGAGATATTTCTCCGCATTTCATTTCTTGCTGTCTTAATTGGATTGAAGCCATTTAAAACAAGAAACTCCTCATCTTCCGAATCAACATCCGTTGGTGCTGCTATTCCACTTTTAATTGGTCTGAACGCCCACACACTATACAATAAATTACCATAGTAAAATCCGTTACCTCCCAGGGCCGGACTGGTTCCGTATTGTTGCATGTGGCTATAATTGGTATTAATACCTACATTTAGATGATCGTTAACACGCTGATCTAATCTTACCCGGCCCTGGTACCTGTCGTACCCCGAGTTGGTAAGAATACCATCCTGGTTTAATATAGAGCCTGAGATACTGTACTTTGTATCTTTATTACCTCCACTTAATGATAAAAACTGACTGCGAAAAGGGCTGGTACTAAATAGTGAATCCTGGAGATCAATTCCTTTTACGTTTCGATAATCTTCCAGCGTTCTGCCATTGTTCAGATAAGTAGAATCAGTATTAACAGGATCTCTTTCTGACTGGAACTTGACATACTCATAGGCATTCATCAATGGCATTTTCCGGTTGTTCTGCTGAAATCCATAGTAGGAATTGTAATTAATAACTGACTTGCCTTCCTTCCCTTTTTTTGTTGTAATTAAAACAACTCCATTTGCTCCCCTTGCACCATAAATAGCAGTAGACGATGCGTCCTTTAGAATTTCAATAGATGCTATTTCAGCAGGATTGATGGCGTTGTTATTAGGATTTTCAAGCGGAAAACCATCTATAACATATAGAGGAGAATTATCCTGGGTTAATGAATTATTTCCTCTTATTACAATATTTACAGATGCACCAGGCTGACCATCGTCGGACGTAGCCGTTACGCCGGCAACCCGTCCACCTAATGCTTCTTCGAAGGATTTAACGGGGGCTCTTTCAATGTCCGCCATTTTAACTGAAGCTACCGCTCCAGTTAAATCTTTTTTCTTTACCGTTCCATAACCAATGACAATTACCTCGTTCAGCTTATTAGAAATAGGCTGAAGTGTAACCAACATGAGCACCTGGTTACCTACTTTTATTTCCTGTGATAGATACCCAACAAAGCTAAATGCTAAGACAGCATTTACATCCGATACGGTGAGTGAAAATGAACCATCTTCTTTTGAAGTGGTCCCATTACTTTTACCTTTTTCCTGGATACTAACACCGGCAAGTGGCAAACCTTCCTCATCTACTACTTTTCCTCTTACCGGTACTGCGAATGGGGCATCAATTGCTTTAAAAGGTTCTTTAAGTGAAACATCTATCAATGAAAGACTAATTTCTGTTGGACCAAATCCAAGTCCAAATGTTTGTATACTTAAAGTGATCACCAGTAGAAAAATTAACTTACACATAATTAAATATTTGAAGTTTAAGTGCGCAAGGGTGCAGTTTAAAACATGTTTGAATTTTTTCATACTTTCGGGGTATTATTTGAAGTAATAAAGTACCGGCTCTGTTGTTATTTTATAGAGCTTTTCATTTTTATTTCCGGAGAATGTTCCAGCATTCTCCGTTTTTTTTAAATTAATGTTTACTTTAATTTTAATAAGAATTAATTGTGCTTGGAAAAATATTACTATCCACCATTCTAAATTTGCTATGGAGTAATTGTTACTACTTTTCTTTTGATAGTATAATGAAAGGCCCCTTTTATTTGTAATACTTCCATCACATCAGATAAACTCTCATCTTCAAAAATGCCTGTATATTTTACCTTTTTCAATTCGTATGCTTCAATCAAGATCTTAACTCCAAACCACCGTTCTATCTGTAATGTTGGTAAACTTACCCGAATATAAACCGGTTTAAATACATTTCTAAAGCTCAGAAGCTATTTTTTTACGCAATCGTTGCCGGAAAAAATCGCACACATGAAGCCCAAAACAGACCCCGGTGGGCAATGGCATTAAGTTAAGGAGAACAATAAAAAGGATTGCACTATATAGTTTTGAGGTGTCGAATCTTAAAACCCATTGCAATCCCATGTTTGATGTTAATATAAAAATCCTCATTGAATTAAAGAATTTTATTAGGATTGTATCTACTAACAAGTCTTTGTTGAGTAAATTCTGCAACTCCGATAAAGATTTTTCCCGTTCAAGAAAACTCCCTTTTGACAGGTTAAGGCTTTTTATTATTAAGCTTTGCAAAAAGACTTTGAGCGTTAAACTGAGCATTTCTTTGAAGAAACTGATAACTCAATTCCTAGTTCCGTAAGTGCTTTTACGCAGCAAAGACGTAAACTTCACTTTTCATTTTTCCATTGGTGGAACCTGATTTTATGTAAAAGCTATTATTTGTATAGCGGCACCCAGGTAAGAGTAAGACGCTGGAATCAATACCGGCTTGTAGCAGCCTTTGGTTCTAATATTAATTTGATTAATACGACCGCATTAAGTAAACATTTTGGCGGACAAAGCAATCAGAACTCTCCTTATACTTTGGCCAAAACTTTTTATCACTATGATATTCTTAATGAATTAATTTTAGTCCTCCAAATAAAGCCCTACAGGTATGGAGAAATGAATATGGCCTATGATGTAATTGAAAGTATAGAAGAAGATATGCTGATGATTTATGACAGAAATTTCTGCAACTATAAAAATGGTTGCCATCATCTAAGGCAGAAAAAGAAAAGGAAGTTTATCACACGAGCCAAAGAAACCCAGCGGATTATCCTGTCTTTTATTCAAAGTGAAAAGCATCAGTTATCGTTAATTTACCACCAAGCCTTTGGCCAAAGAAGGGTTAAAGAAAGTTGGTTATATCATCCATGAAAATTCAGATTTAAAAGTAAGATTGATAAGTGTAAATATAGAAAAACAAGTAGAGGTACTGATAACAAATTTGTGGGAGGAAGAAGGTCATGATCCTGATATATTTAAAGACTTATACTTTATGAGATGGGGTATTGAAACGAATCTGTCTATACAAAATAAAATTATGCAAATTGAGTCATACAGCGACCTCACCGTTAATGCAGTGATACAATATTTTTATGCTATTGTAATGATTACTAATCTGCATTCCTCCATTATTAAAGATGCACAAAAGACATTAGATAAACAGAAAAACTACTATAAGAAAATACCCGGTGAAAGTAAATAAGAATATGCCATTCGGAAAATTAAAAAACAGGATAGTTTCTTTATTTCTGGATACTATCGACCCAATAAATATCTTACAAAAACTACGTGATAAATTTAGTCGAAATGTTTTACCAGAAAGGAAAGTCAGAACTTTTGAACGGGTCAAAAAAACGGCCATTCAAAAGGCAAGTTTAGAAAATACACTAACTTCAAACCAGCTCTCTAAATCCTTAACTTAATGACATCTCCCGGCGGAACATAGTTTGCAGATGATGCGGGCGGAAACCGGGGGGCAATCTCAAAGCGGATGTATCGCAATCGCAGATACGGAACTCTGGAAAAAACTGTTTTGGTATTAATTGTGTCAACAGGCACCTTATGCAGAGGATCTGATTTCCTGTTCCGGGATCGATTGCATAAATAAATAGTTCCTAATCCATTTTTCGGGTATAATTTTAAAACACAATTGTAATGGCCCTGCAGCAGAGTAATGGTAATGTGTCATATACCGTTAATGCCACTAATTTTGCCTAAGACCTACGAGCAATTAGATAATTTCACGATTGGAATAGAACCGTATAATCGTCTTTAACATGTTGCCGGCATAACCGGCCTATTAATATATAAATCATTTAATTTGTTATTGCACTTTTCTTCGTGGGTAGCATATCAACAAATAGTTCAAAATTAGATAACCTGTTTAAAAAGTTAACATTTCACCAATCTAAAACATGAAATAATGGAACTAATAAAATTTATTTGCGGACAGTTCTGCGTCATTCCGGCTATGGCTGCAGTTGTTATTTTATTGACCGATTGCAAAAAAAAGTTTTCTGAGGAACATCAGGGAGTTACAGTTAATGTAAAAACGTTGGGGGCCGTCGGCGACGGAACAACGGATGATACCTGGGCATTTAATAAAGCCATAGACCAGGTTGCTGCTGATGGCGGAACCGTGTACGTTCCGGTAGGCACGTACTTAATCAACCCCGATGTTTCAATAATTATGAAGTCTAATGTGATTCTGGATATGGTAGATTCAATGCGGATAATTCAGGTTAAGCCGAGCTCGCTACTTCGTTACAATGTTATCCGAATGCACAAAATATCGAATGCACAGGTAAACGGCGGCAAAATTATAGGCGAAAGATACCAGCATATAGGTACTGAGGGAGAATGGGGAGCGGGGATAACCTTATATGAGGCTACCAATTGCAAAGTTATTAGAACAGTAATCACTGATTGCTGGGGAGACGGTATAGTGGTAGGATCCCAAAGTTCTTTGTATAACGCTCCAAACGCCAGTGTAAATTGCGTAATCTCAGGGGTTCAAAGCCGCAACAACAGGCGTCAAGGCTTAACGATTGGCGGGGTTGACAGCCTGATAATAGATAGTTGCAAGTTTACATATACTAATGGAACGGCGCCACAGGCAGGTATAGATATTGAGCCGGATAAAAATACAGCCGAACGGGTTTACATTAAGAATTGTGAAATTGCTTACAACGCAAAAGTTGGCATTGAGATGAACGCCAAGTCTGGCACGCCTGCCATTATAAGAAAGGTCACTGTGGAGGGTAATTATATTCATCACAACACCTATAGCGCATATATTCAAAACGTAAGCTATGTGAAAATGTATTATAATATACTGACATTTAACGATTGGAATGGCCCTGCAGCAGGGGGAAATGGGAATGTGCCATATACCGTTAATGCTACTTACTCTGTGTTTACCCCGAATACCTATTAATAAACAGCAGCAGGTTAAATGATTTATGTTTTACGAAAGGATTGGCCGGTCATGCCGAACCTCGCCACTGCGGCAACACCAGCAACGACAAAAAATGATGCGCTGGTATTACGATTAACGGGTAAATAGATTTAAGTAAATCCAAATAATATGTAAGAAAACAATTGTTATAAAATCCCTGGTATTCCTCTTCGTTTGTATTATTGCATGTGTGTTCAATACACTATCATTCATTGTTTCAGCAATCGATAAGAAGCTTAGTTATTCCGGAAGAATCGGCTTTGATAAACAGGATGCTGCTTCCATTTATTGGGGCGGTAGCGCCGTTAATCTGCGATTTAAGGGCATCGGTGCATCGGCTGTATTTAAAGACAAACCTTTCAAAAATCATTTCCTGGTAATTGTAGATAAGGACGAAAAAAATGCTTTTAAAATTCAATTGGATATGATCAAACATGCCTATCAACTCGCAAAAAATCTTCCTTATGGCGAGCATAGCATTGAGTTGTTCAAGGTTTCCAATGTTAGTGGTGCAAGTTTCTTTTATGGGTTTGAATTAGATAGTACTGCTACGCTTTTAAAGCCTGTTAAAAAACCAAAGCGTAAAATAGAATTCTTTGGTAATTCAATTACTGCAGGTCATGGTGTTAATGTTCCAGTTGACAGTTCTGATAATGGGAAAGCCGGTTTTTTTAATAACTATCGTTCTTATGGCGCCATTACTGCTCGTCATTTTAATGCACAATATCATTGCACCGCCGTTAGTGGTATCGTTGTTATGGTAAGTTGGTTTCCCGATGTCATGCCCGAGCTGTATGACTGCATAGACCACTATGGTAGCAGTAGCATATGGGACTTCAAAAGGTATCAACCCAACATCGTAGTCGTTAATTTATTTCAGAATGATAGTTGGCTTGTCAATCAACCAAACCACGAACAATTTAAAACAAGGTACAGTACAACAAAACCTTCGGAAGCATTCATCATTAATGCTTATGCAAAATTCATACGTTCCTTAAGCATCGTATATCCGAAAGCAAAAATTATTTGTTGCCTGGGAAATATGAATGCAACTAGAGAAGGTTCTAAATGGCCGGGGTATATTGATGCTGCAGTTGCTTCATTAAAAGATAAACGTATTACTACTCATTTCTTTACTTACAAAAACACGCCTTGTCATCCAAAAACAAAAGAGCAACAAGCAATGGCCAATGATCTAATTGCTTTTATAAAAAGTTAGTATTGGAAATAGTATGTATTGGAATAATTCCAAAATTTTAAAAAAAATATCATGTCAAATCCACAATTAGCTGCCGATCAAATTTGCCTTTGCAGGTGTTCTCATGTGTGGATTCCGTTGCAGGTGTTGTCACCTGCCACTTTTGTGACGGTGCTTTCAGCCTGAGTAATGATTTAGAAACTTGTCATGATCATTGCCACTTTCATAAAAAGAAGCCAAAGAGTATTTATACTCTGCTGGAAACTGACAAAGCTGCCAGGGGTATTTCACCGGGTTATTATGAATGCGATTAATTTCTCCATGAACACGGGCCTGCTCCAGAGTTCAATACTTAAAGGATTTCGTTCCCGTAATTCCGGTCACTCGCTTATACTTGTACTTTACACACTTATTATATTCCGTCTCCATCCTTTTTCAATTCAAAAATAGCTTCTTTAGACTCCCCTGACTTATCCTTCCAAGTAACTCTGTATTTTCCTTTAAAGCCCCTAAAAGTCAGCGGCTTGCTACCATCAGCCTGGATACTCAGTCTGGTTTTCCATTGATTGTTGACCAGGTCGTTTAGAGCATAATAAGCGGTTTTTGGATTCATATTCCGGGTAAAAATGCCGGAGTTAGTTGGTTCACCAGGCGCTCCGCAGTCGTCTACCAGGTTCCACCAGGTAACTCCCATCATCTTGTCGATGCTGAACCAAAGGCGGTAAAGGTTATAAGCCACCATAGCCTGAACTGCCCTTCCCCTGGCATCGTCAGAAGGAGCTGTTAGAGTCACTTCGCTGATGTGGATAGGTCGGTTTGCTTTGCTTAGCATTTCCATTTTATCCCAAACCATTTTAGGGGTTTCCCATTCCTTGCCTGCGGCAATCTCATCTCCACGCTTCGGGTCGAACATGTGCATTTGTGATCCCTCGATATCGATTTTGGCGCCTTTAGCAATCAGGTCATTAATCTGATTTAGATAATTCTGATTGTTCTTCCAGTCGTTGATATTCAGCTTTACTTCTTTGGGAAAAACCTGCTCTGCTTTCTTGAACGAGTGCAGGGTATAATCGCCGGGCATGATCACACCATAGGTACTGTTTGTGAGCGGATCGCCGGTTTGGGCATTCCCGAAGTAATCCTGTGAACTTTCGTTCACCACATCCCAACTGGACAAGCGGCCCCCATAATGAGCAGCAATTTCTTCAATACGCTTCTCATACAGACCATTTAGTAATTTGGCGTATTCAGGAGCTATTTCTGCGACTTCCTTATTGCTTAGCTTCTTGAGATCTTCCCGTGTGAACTTGCTTAAATGTTCTTTTTCCGCTTGAGGAGCAAATTTTTCTACCAGCCATTCAGGATGTTGCCACCTCGAATGCCCCCAGGTAAGGGTGTGGCCGTGCAGCCTTATTCCGCGGCTTTCACCATACTTCACGATAGCGTCTGTGGATGGCCTTCGCCAGTGTTCCTGGGATTTAGGGTCTTTTAAATTATTCCAATATTCCTCAGTATCCCAGTACTCTTCACGAAAACGAGGGCGATTCGGCTCCATTTCAAACTTCTTCCAATAAAAGGGTACGCTCGCCGAATTGAAGAGTGTACCGAATGCATCCCGGTAACGCTTATTGCGTTCAAAGGTGCCAAGCTGATTGAAATTGAAAATATTTGCACCGAAAATAAACTCATGATTGATTTGCTCAACTGTAACCTGTTCATCGGGCGGGAGGTCGGAAATATTCAGTGTGGCATTCGCCATTCTGTTCTTATCAATATCCTTATCAATTTTGTTCTGGACATCTTTGTTCCAGATTTTCCAATATGCCGGACTCATAACATCCTTCATCTGATCAAAATTCCAATCCTGAACCGGCGACTTGGTCTGGGCGTTTAAAAGCGTTGAACCTGCCATAATTAATAATGCTGTTAACGTTTTAATCTTCATTTATCGTGTTTATTAATGTTCATTCACTGTAAGATAACACAATTTATCTTTTTGGCTTTTTAAGCTCTTTCCTTTTAGTTGTATTCTTTTTCACCTCCCCAAACATCCCACCCATTTACTTATCATACGACTCAAACAAAAACTTAATACGCTTGGTCTCATTTACAAAAGCTTGGGGACGGTAGCAAAGATATACAGCTTTATCCAAAGCCTGGTGGGATTTTATTAATACCGGCAGCATGGTGTTCGGGTCGTATAAGTCTGCAAGACTTGCATTGGGAAACTGCAAACGTGCATCTATTACATTTTGGGCAGCGGCTTCTACGGCTTGTACCTGTATTTCATTTGGGTTTTCTGGACAAGGAAAGTTGTTATAAATTAAAGTGTTTGAATACCTAAAATCGTTATTTAATCTTCCGCATTTGGTTTTGGTGAATTTTGCCCAGTAACCCAAAACTAAAAACTCAATAAAACACAAATCAATGGTATGTTTAATCTCTTCATCTTCGGTGAAATTTATACAAGGTTTGCATAAAAATTGTTAAAAATTCAATTCAAAAAATCGTTTTTAAGTTCGTGCTAATTTTATCGTTAACGAGTTTTACATATCCATCTTCCACTCCTCGTAATTTTAAAGTAACTACTATGCCAAAGTTGATATCCGGAAATAACATTTTCTTTTAGCTTTCGTTTGAAGTCAATAAAATTTTTGTTGTTTTTCTCCGTCCACAACACTGCACTCAATGCAGTCATTATAGGAAAAAACATGTACTCTACATTTTATTCGTTATACATGTATTCAGTCCAAACATTACCCTGAGCACATGCGCTAAACCAAGGCTATCTATTTCACCCACACTCAAAATCATACACAGCATCAATCGGAGTATATACACCTATGGCTAAACTATCCCTGTCTTTTGATTAATAAAAATTGAAGTATAACGGTTTGCCATGAGTCTGCAGCTAAGTTAAGTTGGATAAAGACTTTTTTACTTCTTACAATCATATTATTACCACCAAGCCCTACCGGTTGACCGGCAATGCGGATGCCATCGCCGGGAGAAGTTTGCCCTGCAATGATAACATTTCCTTTAATGGATAATTTTGTTTCTAAATGAATGGTACCTGATACTGCA
>Ga0105047_10012960_pt1 | contig 13368 bp, 13 predicted proteins | sample MAT04_FD_78384 | JGI IMG/M metagenome (GOLD analysis project Ga0105047, IMG submission 78384) | Freshwater microbial communities from Lake Fryxell liftoff mats and glacier meltwater in Antarctica - MAT-04 (megahit assembly) | ecosystem: Environmental > Aquatic > Freshwater > Ice > Liftoff...
CTTCCGGACATGTTGGATTCTTCTGGACATGTTGGATTCTTCTAGGGAGGGGTGTGTCCCTTTCCGGCAGAAGAATCGTGGTTGCTTTCCGCCCAGGGGGCATCACACAATCACGGGGGCCAAACGCACCCGCCGGGCTTCATGTCCAGCACCTGCCTGACTTTTTGAATCAGGCCGAACGGATTGAATGGCTTCTGGATGAAGGCGACTTCGGCTTGTAGAAGCCCCGTTCGCACAACTTCGTCATCCGTGTAACCACTCATAAACAGAACTTTGGTCTTGGGAAACCGGGCGCGAATGGACTTGGCTAATTCGGGGCCGCTTAGATTGGGCATCACCACATCCGTCAGAAGCATGTCGATGGGGGCCAGGTAATCCTGTGCGACTTTCAGAGCGGCCTTCCCTTCCGCGGCCGTCAGTACCTTGTAGCCGTGCATCTGCAATGTCACCAGTGCCAACTCGCGCACGCGAACTTCGTCCTCCACGACTAGGATTGTTTCCGTTCCGGCCGGCCCGATTCGCTGGGCCCATTAGTCCGGCCTTGGTCGCGGCATACTCCAGGCCGCCGCGACCCAGGATCTCCGGCGGTACGTTGATGCTGATATGAGCATTGGGGTTGGCACGCAGCCAGTCCCCCATCTCGGCCGCGAGGGTATCGATCACCCAGTAGGTAATCAGCCCGGAAAGGGGCGTATTCTCCGCGACGGGAATGAATTCGTCCGGCGAATAAACTCCACTCTCATGATTCCAGCGAACGAGAGCCTCGGCCCCCGTGCATCGGCCATCCACCAGCGAAACGGTGGGCATGTACTCCAGGAAGAATTCCCCCCGGGCCAATCCGGCACGCATTGTGTCGAGAGAGATCATGTTGCTCTCATCATATCCAAATTCGGATGCTCATTCGTTTTCTTTGCCGCAGCCGCGAAGCACTTGGCCGACTCCTTGAATGTTATTTCAGAATGATGATGTCGTTGATGCCCAGCTTGATCTTGAACGAGACCCGATTGGCCGCTCCACCTCTTCAATGGGTTGATACGAGAAATTCGCCAGGACGACGGCTGTGCCCATTTCGGAGTCAAATGCCGCCATTTCGATGGCCGCTTCGTTCTTCGTTCGAACGATCACGGCGTTCGGCAGCAGGCCGTCGCGAGTCGCCTCACGGCTGAGGAGATGGCGCAGTTTCACGGGCCAGACTTCTTTCAACTCCCCCGAGACGAACTTGGCTTCCTTAATGGAAGCGATGCCGGGGCAACTCGCGAAGAGCCGGGCGTTCCCCTTCTCGAAGCGGTTCTCCACGATCGCGGGGGCGCCGTCGGAGAACTGGGACTTCGTCTTCTCCGTAGTGGGTTTTAACGATCGTCTTCTCGTCGGCGGCGGCGGCGAGTTCAATCTCGATTGAGACTTTCTCGAACGGCACACGGCAACCCCCGCGGTGTCTTGTGGATGTGACCGCCAATTTGAACGAAGTGCTTCTCGCCGGCCGGTTCGACCATTTTGAATCGAACGAAGACGCCGTCAGCCGGGACACCCGGAGAATGAGAAGTGATGACAAGGAGCATCGCGAAGAAAAGGCGAATCATGACTTGGCGCTCGAGCGTTTCAGGAAGGCCGCATGTTCTGGCGATGCGAGGCCGCGCTTCAATACTCGAAACACCTTGCGCAGATCGTCGCGAATCAGAGCCGTGGGATCAAGCCACAGACCTGGGAAGATCTTGCTCTTCAGGATCCCTTCGCGATCCCGCGCGAATCGCTTGTAATTACCGCCGCGCAGAACAAACCAGTCGATCGCTTGGTCAAAGACTCGCCAGACAAGATACTCGGGAGCGCCAAAGTCACGATAGGCTTCAAGTTTTTCATGGAGATCGTAACTCGTCGAGCTGGCTGAGACTTCCACTACGAGTTCCGGGGCTGCAATGATGTAATCGTGCGCGTCGATTTGGCATCTTCCACCGTGAGAAGGATCAATTAACAGGCAAGCATCGGGTTGCATTTCATTTTTCTTGTCGAGACGAACGGTGGAGTTGTCCCCTCCGCGAGTTCCTGGCGTATGCGCCTTGTAGTAGGTCATCCAGGCGATCAGATTCGCGGTCGGCTCGCCATGCGCCGCCAATCGAACGGGGGATGCCATGTACACGACTCCGTTGACGAGTTCCGCCTTCACCGACTCTGGCATCGCCTCGTAACGGCGCACGAATTCATCCCGCGTCAGGCGGTCGCCGTTTTCGAGTGGCGGAACCAACTGTTTGGCAAGTTTAACGACCATTGCTAAAACCTCTTGTATCTTCACATCGCGTTTCGAATCAAGCAGAAGCACCCAATCGTTTCAAAAACGCGGCATGTTCCGTTGAGGCGACTCCAAGCTGAATAACTCGAAACATCGCCGGCAAATCACTAGCGATGAGGGCCGCGCTGTCGAGCCAGAGGCCAGGAAATATCTCACTCTCGCGTATGCCATCGACTTCGTCGATCAACTCGAAGCGATCCCCTCGCCGGATGAACCAATCGATGGCATTGTCGAGAACGCGCCAGACGAGATACTCGCGTACCCGGAATTGAAGATAAAGATCGCGCTTTGCGTGCAGGTCGTAGCTCGTCGTGCTGGCCGAGATTTCCGCGACCAGTTCCGGCGCCTGGGTCAAGTAGCCGAATTTATCGTACTCGGCCTGACCGCCTTTGTCGGGATCGATCATCAGCACCGCGTCCGGCTGCGGTTCGTTGGTGTCATCGAAGCGAATCGTCGACGCGATGGGCGAGCGAACACCTGGAGTGAACAAGCGATATTGCCCGAACCAGGCCAGGAGATCGCCATGCGGATCGCCGTGCTGAAGTACGCGAACAGGTGATGCCATGTAAACGATCCCGTTGATGAGTTCCGCTTTCACGTTCTCCGGCATCGCGTTGTAACGGCGCTCGAATTCCTCGCGATTGAGACGATCGCCATTCTCGAGAGGAGGAATCGACGGCGCGACAAATCGTTGAACCATGGAAGACCCTCAAATGATCGGTCGTGTCTTCATAGCGGCAAAATCAATCAGCCTTCCGGATTCGCGAGAATTTCACGAAGGCGCTCGGCCAGTACGGGCGAACCGCTCACGGCTTTCCCAGATGCTTATCCGCGAAGTCGAGGAACGCGCCCCAGTCTTCGCGAGTCATCGAGTGCTTGCCCTCGCGGTAGTAGTAGCCGAGCGTACTGTCGACCAGTTTGCCGACCTCGGGCCGCTGTTTGGCGTCGAGGCCGCCGGCGCCGAGCAAGCGGTAGACGGGATCGGCCGCTTGCAACACTTCAAACTGCCCGTCCGGATTGGCCCATTGGTCTTCCTTGGCGTTGCTGAAGAGCACCGGCCGTGGGGCGCAGAGGGCGACCAGGCAATGCTGATCGAACGGCAGCTTGGCGGGTTCGTCGTTGAATTTCTTGAAGTTGCCGCAGAACCAGTAGGGGAATCGTTCGTTGATCTGTTTTACCTGCTCGCCGACTTTGCCACGGCTGGGGGCCGTGCCGCCGCAACCCGCCTGGTGCGGCATGGCGATGGCGATCCGTTCGTCGAACGCGGCAGCCAAAAGGGCGGTCTTGCCGAGCCGCGAATGGCCGACGCAGACGATCTTTTTGGGGTCGAGTTCCTTGCGCGAGACGACGTAATCGACGACGCGGTGAAAGCCCCAGGCCCAGGTCATGATCGTGGCCGTGTCGTCGAGGGCGGCTTCGCCCTTCGGCATCCAGAATGGTCGAATGCCTTCGCGTTTGTCGGCCCGGTCGGGATCGAGGTCGCCGTTATAGAAGGCAGCGAGCGCATAGCCACGATTGATGATCAAATCGAGATTCCATTTGTCGGCCTCGCTACCGCGTCCCGCGTCGGTGGCCTTGTTCTCCTTGGCTCCCTGGCCCCTGGCGGGCACCCAAGAGATGGGGAGCGAAATCTTCGGATCGTTCAACAGAGCATGGTTGCCCGCGAAGTTAATGCCGATGAAAACTGGGGCGGGACCTTTGCGTTCATTGGGGATGACAAGCAGAACATGAACCGTGGCCCGCGCTGGCTCGCCAAGTGTGAGGATCACGTCTTGAAGCGTCGCCTTGCCGCCGAGCGCCTTGGTGTCCTCGTAGTTAATCTTGGCGTTGATCGGCGAAGCCGCCGGCAACTTGCCGTACATGTAAGTTTCGAACAGCTTCTTGAGTTCCGGCCGGCGATTCTCGACCCAGTCGGCCTTAGTGGCGACTTTCGAACCGTCGAACATGACGAGCGGATCGGGAAGCTCCGGCCGTACGGGAAGCTTTTCGGCAGCGGGATAATCAGCCCCGGCAACCCGCAGGCCCAGAAGGCTCCAGATTCCAAACATGAGGATGGCTCGATGCAACATGAGAGAGGCTCCGGGGCGACTTCGATGAGTATAGGTTACCTTGGGAACCTCGGGCCGCGGCTCAGGGTTCATCAATCAATAACTGAACTTGCCGATCTGCACTTTGCCGCGGAAAACCCAGTAAATCGAGATCGTGTAGGCGAGGACGAACGGAAGGCCGAGGCCCGCGACGATGAGCATGGTGCTTAGCGTCCTCTCCGTGCTGGATGCGTTGGCCACCGTCAGCGTGTAGTCGGCACTCTCTGCCGAGACGAGCAGATTGGGGAAGAGCGTCGCCCCGAACAAGAAGGTGAAGGCCGCGATCGCGCACGATGACGAGATAAACGCGTCAAAAGTTCGTCCCTGGTAGATGGCTCTTGGGACGTTCAGGATCGCCAGGAAGCTCAGGACCGGCATCACCCATAAGATCGGCGACGAGCGGTACTTCGACGTCGCGGCCGGAAAGTTGGTGAGGGTGAAAATAGTCAGGACAAGATAAACGGTCACGAAGATGAAGAACGTGATCCACATCCAACGGCGGATTCGAGCCTGTAAGTCGCCTTCGGTCTTCAGGTAAAGATAGATCGAACCATGCATGGCGAAGACGCTGACGGCGAACAGGCCGGTGAGGATCGGATAGCCACGCACGGGGGCATCCGCGTGACCGAGGAGAAGTTCACTCAGAAACAGCGGGCGGGTCAGGTCGCCATCAGCGCCGAGCGGCAACCCCTGCATGCAGTTGCCGACCACAACCCCGAAGAGAAATGTCGCCAGCGTGCTGGCAACGCAGAAAGCGATGTCCCACGAGAGCCGCCACCACTTCCAATCCTGCTTGCTGCGGAACTCCATCGACACGCCGCGAAAAATCAGGCAACACAATAGCAACATGAAGCCCGAGTAGAACCCCGAGAGCGCCGCCGCGTACGCCTTCGGGAAGGCCGCGAAGAGGGCGCCGCCAAAGACGACGAGCCAAACTTCGTTACCGTCCCAAAGCGGGCCGATCGAGTTCATGAACACCCGGCGTTCCGTATCGTTGCGCGCAAACAGGTGCAGGATGCCCACGCCGAGGTCGAAGCCGTCAAGAATCGCGTAGCCGGCCATGAGCAGCCCGATGATGAGGAACCAGGCCATTTGCAACGTCGTCGGTTCCATTTCACACCGGTCCTTTCTCAGGCGCGTCGTCTTCCGCTTCGATGAGTGATTCGCCGCCGGCCGGCTTGTTCGCCGTCGCCGCTTCGAGCAGTCCCCCCGTGGATGTCGACAACGGCGGTTCTGTGTCGTGCTCGTCCGGGCCATGTTTAATCTTGCTGTTCAACACATAAACCCAGACGACGAACAGTAGGAGGTAGACGAAGCTGAACATTAGAATCGAGCGCACGACCTGCTCGGCACTGACGGCCTTGGTGCTGGAAATGCCGTCCTTGGTGCGCATGCCAGGCCGTGGACCGTCGGTCTTCATGATCGGCGTCTCGTCGTCTGTCCATTCGACCTCCGGATAGACGACAAACGGCTGGCGACCAACCTCGGCCGCGACCCAACCGCCCTGATTGCACAAGAACGGCCCGATCACCGCGAAAACGAACACGCGTAGCATCCAGCGGTTCTGGAACAGAATGCCTCGCCATCGCAGATACATCCCGAGCACGGCCAGACCCATCACCGCCGAGCCGACGCCGACCATCAAGTGGTAGGAGGTGAAGATCACGATCAACACGTTGTCGGGCGGCCGGTCCTCTGGCCTGAATCGATCGAGTCCCGGAACCGGTTTGCTGAAACTGTTATGGACGAGGAAGCTGAGGCCGCCGGGGATGCCGACGCCCATCTCGACCTTCTTGGTCTCCGGATTGGGGATGCCGACCATGTAAAGCGTCGCTGGACCGGTGACGAAGTGGCCCTCCATCGCCGCGAGTTTGGCTGGTTGATTATGAGCCAGCGCCCCGCCCTGCGTATGACCCGACACGCCCATCGCCATGCTAGAGATGCCGCCGAAGATGAGGGCGATCGTGAACGATCGTTTGGCGAAATCGAGGTGGCGGTTCCGCAAGAGATAATAGGCCGAGATGCTCATCACGAAGAACGAGCCCTGCATGAAGGCCCCGAGGATCACATGAACGAGACGATTCATGGCCGAGGGATTAAAGATCATGCCCCAGAAGTCGGTGATGACGGCCCGCGAAACCTTCGTGCCATCGGGGTTGGTGAGGATCTCGATCTCATAGCCGGAGGGCGTGTGCATCCAGGAATTGGCGATCACGATCCAGACGGCCGAGAAGATGCTGCCAAAGGCGACCATGACCGTGGCGAAGAAGTGCATCTTCTTGCCGACGCGATCCCAGCCGAAGACGAGCACCGCGAGGAATCCCGATTCGAGGAAGAAGGCAAAGATGCCCTCGGCCGCGAGGGCGGAGCCAAAGACGTCGCCGACGTAGCGTGAAAATTTGGCCCAGTTGGTGCCGAACTGGAACTCCATGACGATGCCGGTAGCCACGCCGACAGCGAAGTTGACGGCAAAGACGCGTGACCAGAACTTCGTCATGCGGTGATAGGCGAGATTGCCCGTCCGCAGGTACGTGCCTTCCATCAACACCATGATCGCGCCCAGACCGATGGAGAGGGGCGGGAACAGGTAATGGAACATGATCGTCAGCGCGAACTGGATGCGAGACAGAATGAAGACGTCGTCCACGTTGACTCCGACGAGAGTGTGGGGATGATTCTTATGTTGTACGTGATTGGGCCAACTGTCGTAGGTCGGGTCGAGTCACTTCAACTCCCATTGCCCTGTTATCGTCCCTCATTGGCAGCCAATTGCTTCGCGAGTCTTCGGCTCGCGGCTGGACTCTCGAGTTCTCGTAGCGTGGTCTTCCCTGCCCAGCGGGTCGTGGGGTCGGTCGCTTCCGCGAGACGTTGGGAGACCTTTATTACGGCAGCATTCAGCGCTGGGTTTCGTCCTGCGATGCCGCGAAGCGCTCAGACCAGGGCCTTCTTTACGAAGTTTCGCTCGTCTGTGGCGGCCGCCACCACGAGGGGCAGACACGCCAAGAACGGTTCGTCCGCGGCTTTCTTATCGTGCAACGCAATACTGGCCAGGAGGGCAAAGGCAGCCCGTTTGACGAACTCTTCCGGGCGATCGCACCATTGAGCCACTTTGCGGAACGCGTGCGGCGTGCGATCGAACAAGTGAAAGCAAACGGTGTCGCAGATGGCCCAATTATCGAAATCCCGGCACCAACGGTCCATCCGCGCGGGCGTGACCTGCGCCGGCTCGTCAATGAGGGCCGCCGACATGCGTGCCTCGTACCAGCCCGTGTCCCAAAGTCCGGCCGCAAGTTCGTGATTCCGCCCCAATTTCTTCGCCAGGACGCGCATCTTCGCCATCGAAACGCCGAAGAACTTGTCCGTACTGATGGCAAAGCGGTCGAGATTTTCACGATCGCGCTCGCTGCTGTTCTCTTGCAACCAGGCAAGGGCGGCCTGGACCTCCGCTGGAATCGAGACCGGTTTCACGGAAGGTTGAACGGCTTCTTTCTTCTTTTTGGCCGCCATGAAACCTCTCGATGTTTTTATTATTGTGGGATCGTCGTTTTCTGACGAACGCATTCCATTAGAATATCGCACGACTCATTTTGCTGCAACGTTGCACTGCATTGCATTCATTTCATTGCAACCTCGTCCCAGTGAAACGGTGCAACGAAAGGGGCTCCCGGTTCACCGCCTGGTATGCCGGTCGCCCTCGCGTTGGGTGAGACCAATGCGGTCGAGGTATTCACTCAGAGGGAAGGCGAATTTGCGTGTGGTTCCGAGCAGGTCGCGAAGGTCCGCGACCGTCAGGCCGGCGGGCTGCTCCTCCAGCCGCTGCCGAACACGGAGTTGGATTTCTTCCTCCGCTTCATGGTGCAGGTAGAGCGAATCGCCGATGTGAACGAGTTCGCCTTCCGCAACCGCCAACGCGAGCAATTCGGGCAGCATGGCCACGAGGCGTCTCTCGCTGCCGATGACAGTAAGCGGTTCGGGCGGCTGCATCCCTCTTACGCGGATCGCTTCGATGAGCCGCTCCTTGCAGGTTCGCTGGGCGGCACTCAGTTTCGGTTGGAAATTAGCGTGGGCGATCCGTCGAGCACCGCCGAGGATGCGGTGTGCCGTCAGCAGGCGTTCGACGATCGAGTCCATTAGAATCGGATCATCAACGTAGCCAAACACGGAAAGCACCTGTTGCCGATCGAGAGATGTCTGCATCGGGCATGCCTGATGACATCGCTGTAGTTCTTCAAGCAACGCCATTTCCAGTTCTTCGACACGCGCGACGTGAAGCGGACGCCGCCCCGAAGTCAGATTCATCTCAATCAATTTTCCGTCATCAATCAATGCATCGAGAACTGATTTGGCCGCCTCGGGGCCTAGTTCGGTTCCACGGACTATATCCGCGATGCCGGCCCCGTGCCACTCGGCAAACCAGGCGGCCGCTTCCGCACGCGTGGGCGCCTCGGCCGCTTCGAGCCGTTCCACCCATTCCAGCACTTCCCGATGTCGTCGCCGGATCTTCCTTGCGAGAGGTTGCAAGACACGACCGCCGCCAAGCGTTCGCTCCGCGGCTGAATCCCGAAGGACAAATGGCTGTCCACAGACCGCGACGGCCGATTCATCAAGAAATAGTTGAGCCAAGCCCGCGGCGCCCGGGGCGAGTCGGTCGCTTTCGAGCAGGGAGATGGTTCCCATGATTTCGGCCGTCCCAAGATGCAAACGGACCGCCATGCGATGCCGCAAGGGGCGTGGATTCTCGGCAAGCGCCCGAACGCGTACAGTCAAGACACACGACGGAATGAGATAGCCCGGTGTTGCGAGTTCCTGACCTCGGCGGACTTCTTCGTGCGGAACTCCGGCCAGATTCAGGGCCGCCCGCTGGCCGCGCTGTACTTGGTCGACAGCGTGATCGTGCTGTTGCAGGCCGCGAATTCTGACCCGTGTGCCGCTCGTCTGCCACTCGAGTTCGTCACCAACGCGCACGCTTCCCGATGCGACTGAGCCCGTGACCACCGTGCCATGGCCTTGGACCACGAAAACACGATCAATCGCAAGGCGGAACCACTCGGGCTCATTTCGTTCTCGAAGGTTTTCGCAGGCATCGAACAAGGCTGCTTTCAATTCGTCGATCCCTTCGCCCGTGACCACGGACGTTTGGATCAACGGCGCGGCTTCCAAAAACGAACCTTTGACGAGGTCGTGCACTTCCAAAGCCACGACATCGCGAGTCGTCTCATCGACCAGGTCGCACTTGGTCAGGGCGACCACTCCGCGGCTGAGGCCCAGCAATTCGAGAATTTCAACATGTTCACGCGTCTGCGGCTTGACCGATTCCCCAGCCGAGACAACCAGCAAGGCTAGGTCGATGCCGGTTGAACCCGCCAGCATATTGCGGATGAAACGCTCATGGCCCGGCACGTCCACAATTCCGAGGTGAAATGGACCGAGATCCAGGTGAGCGAAGCCAAGATCAATCGTGATGCCACGCTTTTTCTCTTCGGGCAACCGGTCGCAATCGATCCCTGTGAGGGCTCGCACCAGGGCGGTTTTACCATGATCGATGTGTCCGGCAGTGCCGAGGATCAGGCTGCGAGGCATGGCAGAAGAAATCTCCGAACTGGGTGATACTTATCATTCTCGTGGTCTACCGTGAAAACTGCTAGAATTGTTCCGTAATGTTCCTTTCCGGAGGCCGCGTGCAATGTCGGAGCCGAGTCATACGATCATCGGGACGAAGGTGGATCCCCCCGCCGCGATGACGCCTGACGGGATTGCTTCCGATCATTCGACCGCACATGTCACGGTTCAGCCCAAGTCAAGTCGTGCCGAACTCAAGCCAGGCGATCGTTTTGGCGATTTTTTCCTGCTCCGCGAACTCGGCGCCGGCAGCTTTGCGACGGTCTACCTCGCGCACGATGTCACGCTCGGCCGCCGGGTGGCGCTCAAAGTCTCGGAGATACGCGGCCTGGGTGAGGGTAAGGCCCTCGCGGAATTGGAACATGAGCATATCGTTCGTGTGCATGCGCAGTTCTCCGATCTCGACACGGGAAAGCACTGCCTATGCCTGCAATTCGTGCCGGGTACGACTTTGGCTCGAGTGATCGAACGCCTTTTCCGTGACGGCCGACATCCGATCTCGGGTCAGGAAATTCTGGATGCCATAACCTTCGAATCGAAAGACGAAGTCGCCTTCGATCCAGCGGGTCTGCGCCAGCGGCAGATCCTTTCCCGCTGTGACTACGCCGCTGCCGTCTGCCGGGTCGGTCAACAACTGGCGGAGGCACTGTACTTCGCTCACCGTCATGGAATTCTGCACTGCGATGTCAAGCCTGCTAACGTGCTCATCAATCCTTACGGCTGGCCGCTTTTGGCCGACTTCAACGTGTCGATCGAAGGACAGCGCGTCACGAGCAAGAACGTCGGCGGAACGATTCTCTACATGGCCCCGGAGCAATTGTCGCTCTTTCTTCAGGAACCGACATCGGCCGTGAACGAATTAAGCGACGAGTATTCGCTCGGTCTCGTGTTGGTGGAATTGCTGATTGGGCGTCCTCCGTTCTTGCCCCCAGTCGATTTTGATGGCGATCCTCGTCGCGAACTGCTCCGCCGGCAACAGGAATCGGATCTAGATCAGGCCCTGAAGAATGACGTGATTCCTCTGGTCCTTCAGCGCGTCTTACGTCGAAGCTTGGCGCCGAACCCGGCTGATCGTTACCCCGACGCCGCCGCGTTCGGGACCGCCCTGAGCAACGCGTTCGATCTCATTTCGATCGACAAATTGCTCCCAAAGGGTGGGCGTTTGTCTCGCCTCATTTTGCAATGGCCGTTCGCGCTCTTGATCACCATGACGCTTCTGCCGCAACTGGTCGGTTCGGTGGTTAATCTCACTTACAACACACTGCACATCCATCTCGATCCGGAACAGGTCGTGGCGTTCAGTCATGTCACACTTGTTTATAATCTCGTCGTTTATCCGGTGGCGGTGGTAGTGATGTACCGGATCCTTATGGCTTTCTATCGCGGCTGGCGCCGGCTCGAACAACCTCCGCCCCCTACGGGTGCGGAAATCGACGATGTTCGCCGGCAAGCCCTTTCGCTGGGCCACTGGGGCATCTTCCTTGCCCTCGCTGGATGGTTGCCCGGTGGAATCCTCTTCCCCCTGGCGATCCATCTCTATTCAAGCGCCCTCCCGTGGGAGACGTATGCCCATTTTGTTGTCTCCTTCACGCTTTCGGGGCTAATCGCGGTCATTTACGCTCATTTTGGCATTCAGTTCGTCGTTCTCCGCGTCTTTTACCCACGGCTCGGCAATCCCGACGGCGCTCGGGCTCACATTGCGATTGAAGAATTGCGGGCAGCCAGCCGTTGGCTCGCCCCTTTTCAGAGTCTGGCAGCCGTCGTGCCGCTTGCTGGGGCCGTGCTGCTCATCGCGGTCGGCGGCGAGATGACGCTCGCCTATCGCCTGCTCATTATGAGCTTGATCTTGCTCGGCATGGCCGGGGTCGGCATTGCCGTCGTCGTGAGCCAGCATTTGCGTGAGATCATTCGCATTCATGGCGGCGCTCGCGAAGAAACCCTGCCTTGAAAACGCTCTTGGTCTGTTCCCGCGGCAATTGATAATATGACGGTTGGTAGGAGGCCCGTACTCGACGGAGGATTACATGCTCGGTGCTCAATTAAACGTGAAGGCTTTTCTTGATCGAGTCGCTCTGGAACTTGGCCGAATCGAACCCGCCCAGGTGAAGAATCTCTCTGACCTGATCCATGCTTGTTACGAGGGCAATCGATTTGTCTTCGTCATCGGCAATGGCGGCAGCGGCTCGAATGCTTCGCACTTTACTGAAGATGTCGGCAAAGGAACGTTGAAACGCGCCGACTTCGACAACGACGCCAAGAAACGCGTCAAGATCCTAAGCCTGACTGACAACACTCCTTACATTCTGGCCTGGGGCAACGATGAGGGCTTCGACCGCGTCTTTGTCGAACAACTCAAGAATCTTGCTTCACCCGGCGACCTTCTCATTGCGATCAGCGGTTCGGGAAACAGCCCGAACGTTCTTCGGGCCGTCGAGTGGGCCAATCGCCACGAAATGACGACCTTCGGCTGTACCGGCTTCAGCGGCGGCAAATTGCAATCGCTCGCCCAACACAATCTGCATGTTCCGCTCGACGACATGGGCATCGTCGAATCGATCCACCTGACCGCGTTTCATTGGGTTGTCGACGACCTCTACCGGCGTATTTCCTTGTGAACTGATGAGTAACTTGCTCGGAGACGGAATCATGAAGAAGGTCGCGGCCATCGTCACCGAGTACCGGAAGTGGTCCCATGCCGACGTCATCGTCGGCAAGATTCTCGAAGGGTACATGTACGACGGCAAGGAGAAGCCGAACCTTCAGGTTGTCTCCATGTTCACCGATCAGGTTCCCAAGGGGGACATGAGCCGAAACCTGGCCAAGAAGTATGACTTCAAAATTGCGGAGACAATTGAGGAGGCCCTGACACTTGGCGGTAAAAAGCTTGCGGTCGATGGCGTCGTCATCGTCGGCGAGCATGGCGACTACCCGAACAATGAGAAGGGGCAGAAGCTGTATCCCCGCCGACGTTTGTTCGAAGAGGTTACAAAAGTCTTCGAGAAGACCAAGAAATCGGTCCCTGTCTTCAATGACAAACACTTGGGCCCGACCTGGGAAGACACCAAGTGGATGTACGACAAGTCGCGCGAACTGTTCGTCCCGTTCCTGGCTGGGTCTTCGATCCCCGTTACCTGGCGCAAGCCGGCCCTGAAACTGCCGAAAGAGTGTGATCTCACCGGCGCCATCGGCCTGGGTTACGGCCCCTTCGAAGGCTACGGCTTTCACACGCTTGAAGGTTTACAGTGCATGGTCGAGCGCCGCAGAGGGGGCGAGACGGGCGTCAAAGCCGTCACCTGCCTGTCCGGTGAAGCGATGTGGAAGGCGATGGACGACGGCAAGTTCTCGATGGATCTCCTTGATGCCGCGATCGCCCGCGTC
>Ga0105047_10012961_pt1 | contig 13368 bp, 10 predicted proteins | sample MAT04_FD_78384 | JGI IMG/M metagenome (GOLD analysis project Ga0105047, IMG submission 78384) | Freshwater microbial communities from Lake Fryxell liftoff mats and glacier meltwater in Antarctica - MAT-04 (megahit assembly) | ecosystem: Environmental > Aquatic > Freshwater > Ice > Liftoff...
TCCTGAATACAATTTCAGAAGATATCAGTATCGTAATCTATAATATTCATGGCCAGATTGTTAAAAAGGAGCATATTAAAACGGGCAGTATTTTTTACAGCCTTGACAACTCCCAATTTTCTAGCGGTTTGTATTTTGTAAAACTATCCGACAAATCAAAATCAGTTACAATAAAAGCCCTAAAATGATATTTATCTACATTTAAAAAAACTTGATCAGGTTCACTAAAAACAATTGGAGTATACATGCCAAGAAATCACTAGAAAATGCTTACAGGCAACAGGAGGCGATGGCATCGGTGTGGCTTGTTAGCTTTTAATCGGGGGAAGAAAAAATCACAATGAGGAATATTTCAAACTTATTAACTTAGAATTCCGCACCGAACTCCAGCCGGCACCTATATCTGAGACGGATCCGGAACCATTGGGAATAGGAATGAGCTTTATCCTTAATGAATCTCCGTAACCGCCACATCTAGGCTGATCTCTTTCTCTTCTGTGATCGTATAAGGAAAACCACCACTCACATTACTACTGATAGAAGGATCCCAGCCATACGCATAAATATAATAGTCGCCTTTCTTTAATCCGGAAATCAACGCATAGGAATTGCCCACAGAGATGGTGGTTTCTTCCTTGGTAATATCATAGGTCCCTGGCGCAGGTGCATCCTTTACATTGAACTTGATATAGAATGTGCAGCTATCAATGACAGATCCATGATGTTTGGCGGCCAATTTAAAACTTGCATTCCCGCCATAACCCGCTTTTTCCTTTTTCTTGCACCCTGTTTGCGCAAACAGAAGCACGGATATAAAACAAATAATAATTGATTTCATGGACAGTGTTATTTTGTTTAAAAAAGTGAAGTTAGCAATTTCAGAAATGAGGCGAGCATTTTAAAAAATCAAACAGGCTATTGGCAAGACGAAACAGAATGAAAAATTGTTTGTTATTATTAATGAAACACCTAGATTAAACACCTTTTGAGGCTATTTTTGTCAGGTTGCCTTGACACTCATGGCAACATTCCAAACAGGACACTATCCTCCATTAAGAATTCATATTTGTTGAAACGTTTTTTTAAAATACTTGGTTCGTTTATAGTAGTGCTGCTACTGATACTCTCGGTTGCATTATGGTTGCTGTCAAGGGAAAAGTACCAGAATATATTGGCTCAACGAGGGGCTACATATTTATCTGAAAAACTAAAAACAAAGGTGGAAGTGAAACATGTCAGGTTCTCCTTCTTCAACAACTTTAATCTTGAAGGTGTGTATATTGAAGATAACTATCATGACACACTCGCATATATCGGAAATCTGCAACTTAAAACGACAGAACTGTTTTCTAATTACTGGCGTGGCAGCAAGCCGGTTATCAAAACGGTAACGCTTGAAAATGTGTTTGTGAACCTGAACCGCAAAAAAGATTCCACATGGAATTACGATTTTATTGCTGATGCGTTTACCTCAGATCGTAAGGACACGGTTGCAAAAGCACAACCGAAAACAACCGAAAGTTCGGGCAACCCAGAAATCGATCTGAAAAAACTGACTTGCAAGAATCTTCGATTTTATATGAATGACGGATGGCGAGGGGAGGACATGAATTTTACATTTCAGTCCTTTTACCTGAATACAGATAGAATTGATCTTGACGGAAAGAATATTGAACTTGATCAACTAGTTGCTGATGGCGCAACGATTGCAGTAAGACAATATGACGGTTACAAACCTGAAGATCTAAGTCCGGATGATACGACAGAGTGGGGAACTCCTTTCAACCCCGGACATTTCACTATTGCACTAAAAAAATTCCAACTCAAAAATTCCAGTTTTCTCTATCGAAGCGGCGATGCACCTTCCCTTCCGGCTGAATTTGATCCAAAGAATATTGCAATTTCAAAATTGAATATTAGTCTGGCCGATACTCGAATTCTGAACGATACTGTCTTCTCTTCGATCGAAAAATTATCCGCGCTGGAGCGATGCGGGTTTACCATAAAAGAATTTAATGCGAAAGCAACACTCTCACAGGTACATGCTTCGCTTGACCAATTGAAACTTGTGACGAATTTCTCTACGGTCACTGATCATTACGAAATGAATTACAGAAATTTTCATGACTTCAAACAGTATATCACCGCTGTCAACATGAAAGCCAATTTCAAAAACACAACGATTTCATCGCTCGATCTTGGTTATTTTGCCAATACAATAAATCGTTATCCAATCGCCATCAATGTTGATGCTGAGATAGATGGCACGGTCGATAATATTCACGGAAAGAATATTACGCTACAAACAAAAAACACTTTCTTCAAAGGCAATGCTACTATTGTTGGGTTGCCTGATCTGAAGAACACCATTTTTGATGTCACCAATATCAACCTGTCTACCTCTGCCAAAGATCTAAAGGAACTGATCCCTCAGATACCCACTGAGGAAATCGCGTGGAATGAATTATCCGTTATAAAATATACTGGTGCTTATGAAGGCATGATCAACAGGTTTTACACTAAGGGATATCTGAGCACCTCGCTCGGAAATGCCCTGCTGGATCTGAATTTGGATCTTCATCTAAAACAACCGAGCTATATAGGAAATATTGAAACGGAGAATTTTAACCTTGGCAAGTTGATCAGGCAACCATCATTGGGAACGATCAGCATGAAGGGCAAGGTAGATGGAAGCGGGTTCGATCTTGATAATTTAAATGCAAAAGTAGATGCGACAGTTGCTCATATCACCGTGGATGGGAATACCTATTCGAATCTGACGATTAACGGACTCCTTGCGAAACGAAAGTTCGACGGGATCTTTATTTCGCAAGACCCAAATCTCGCGATCAATTTTAACGGAAAAGTAGATCTTAACGGAAAGGAACCCGTCTATAATTTCAATTCACGTTTCCTTCGTGTTGATTTTCAGAAACTCGGATTTACAAAAGAACCGATCCTTGCAACAGGTTATGCAAGTCTTAACTTCTCCGGTTCCACGATAGATAATTTTACCGGCAAAGCCCTACTTCGAGATGTCGTCATTGAAAATGAAGGAAAAAAGATTTCATTGGAAGATGTCTTGATGGAGTCTTATCAATTATCTGACGAAAAGATTCTTCGTGTCAGTAGTTCCATTATAGATGCGGAGATGAAAGGCAATTTTAGCATCTCCGGTTTACCAAGCGCTGTTCAACTTTATCTTTCCCATTATCTTCCTCAATACATTAAACCTCCGGCTAACAATAGCAACCAGAATCTCAGTTTCACCATCGCGATGAAAAATGCGGATTCTATTTTATACACCTTATTCCCTGAATACCATATTATGTCAGGTACGGTGCTCAACGGCAATCTTAATACCTACACGCAAAAGTTTTCGCTCGATGCCAATATCCTTTCTGCCGGTTACAAAGAATTTGCCATACGCGATCTGATTATTGTCGGTGCAGGCGATTATAAGGAACTTGATCTGAATGCAACCGCCGGTAACTTTTTATATAATAATGAACTAATCATACCATCCTTCCAGATAAATGCTGTGATGGCCAATGATACAGCAAGTCTGAATGTGGTCACACAAAGTGTCAACGATATTTTAGGCGATGCGAATATTAACCTGAAAGGAACAGCATTAAACAAGAACCTCTATGTAACTATCTTGCCTTCCAAAATCACTGTCAGGGAGGATACATGGCAACTATATAGCGGTCAGGAACTTATATTCGGACCTAAGGTGACAATCACCGACCTTATCGTTGAAAGTGGCGCCCAGAAGATCACAACGAACACTAAAAATAGTGTCGGTAATGATCTGACAATTGACATTAAAGAACTGGATCTGCAAAGTTTTACCGGCTATCTGAACCTGAAGAAACCAATGGTTACAGGAAGATTGAGCGGCAAAATTGATGTCGATAATTTTATAGAAAACCCATTGATTTCAGCATCTTTATACTCAACCAACGAAGTAAGGATTGATAATGATACACTTGGAATAGTCAATGCCAAGGTCTCTTATGATACAAAGAAGAAATTACTGACAATTGATCCCTCCACTATCATACGTGGAACAGACAGAGCAGTAGTGGGTGGTTATGTAAACCTGAAAGACAGTAGCATTCATGTAAAGACAAATCTGTCTCATACCAATATCGCATTCAGTAATGAATTTGTGATTGATTATATCAAGGACCTAAAAGGGTTTGCATCGGGCAAAGTAAATATTGATGGCCCAATAAACGACCCGGATATCACCGGTGATCTTGTTGTACACGATGCTGCGCTGAAGGTCATATATCTTGGCACCCAATATTATATAGATAGCCTTCGAATGAAGTTCAACAACAGAAAAATAAATGTTGAAGACTTTTACATCCGTGATGAACGTGAAGGAAATCACACAGCTTTAGTGAAAGGGTATATCTCACATCGTAATTTCAGAGACATTCGGCTGGATCTGAATCTGAGATCATCAGATTTTTTATGTCTCAATACCATGGAATGGGATAATAAAATGTTTTATGGTTACATCCCTGCGCAGATGACAGCTGATGTAAAAGGTTATCTGGATGACCTAACACTTGACATTAATGCCAAACCATTGAAAGGATCCGGATTCCATCTCCCAATCGGTTCCTCAGGAGATGCATCTACCTATGATTATATTACATTTTTAGAAATCGGCAAGGATCAAACTGAACTGATAAAAAAGAAAAACAATAATTATTTCAAGATCAATATGAATATTGAGGCTACACCCGATCTCGAAGTCTTTATTATCCTTGATAAGAATACACGGGAAGAAATTGTGGCTCAAGGAAATGGCGATATTGCGTTAAGTGTAGACATGGGTAATTCCATGAATATGTTCGGGACTTATTCAATCACTGAAGGGAAATATGAATTTAATTTCAGAGGCGTATTGCCAAGAACGTTCACGATTGACGAAGGCAGCAGAATTGTATGGAATGGCGACCCCGTGGATGCCAGACTGGATGTAACTGCTATTTATCAATTACCAAACCAACTCCCTCTTTTACCATTGATTAGCGGCCTGTCAAATATTGATGAGACCGAGATTGCGGAAGCGAGGAAAAAGTACGATACCTATGTCTCGCTTTCCTTAAAGAATGAATTATCCAGTCCGGAAATAAAATTTGACATCTCCCAACCAAGCAATAAAGCCATTGGAACGCTTGCCTACGATAAGCTGGCCCAGATACGAAATGTGGAGACCGAACTGATCTCACAGGCCGGTGTTTTATTGCTCCTGGGAGAATTTAAAAGTTCGGATGCGATCGATCAGGGGGCTTATCAGCGAGGGGGGGTTTCTACTGCTTCTGACCTTATCAGCAATGCGCTTTCAAACGGACTGACCAATGTATTCAGTGAAGTTACCGGATTACGTAATTTTACATTAAACATGAATTACAAAACATATTCGCTTAGTAATAATCAGTCGAATATCAACCAGTTCAACTTTGGCATCTCAGCCAATCTGTTCAAAGACAGGGTGATTGTTGACTTCGGTAGTAACATTGATGTGGATAGGAATAATGCCACTACGAAAGGAACCAATACAGTGAATGTGGGAGGAGATTTCAAGGCACAATATCTTATAACAGATGATGGCCGCCTCCGTATGAACGCATATAGAACATCGAATTACAACGCCGAAGGAAACAGTATCATGAAAGGTGGTGTGGGCATTTCGTATAAGAAAGTATTCAATACCTTCAGTGATTTCTTTACCTCAAAAAAGAAAAAAAATAAACAGAAAACAATAGACATTCCTAAAAAAACAGATTCTTAAATGCCGAAATTCTACGTCCGTACATTGATCCTAACCATTCTACTTTTCCATGTCGCTATTTCCATTCATGGTTTTTATACCATGTTCTCTGATTTTAACGGATGGACATTATACCATCTGAGACCATTTCTTCAGCTACTCTTCACACTGGCCTGGGCCGGAATCTTCTTTCAAAAAAGATGGAGTTTCTTTGTCTACCTCTCGCTGCTGTTTTATGAACTGGCAATGAATTTATTTTTTGGCACAACACTCTTCGGACTTGTGTTTGGCGATGTATTCTTCCCAGCGGATCTGCTCTTTGCATTTATCATTCTGCTTCTCTACAAACATCATTTCAATGAACGTACTCCCCAAACCTCTCAGGACATCTAAACGAATCATCTCTTTGGTTCCTTCGCAAACAGAGTTACTGAGCGATCTTGGGCTTGAAGAAGAAATAGTCGGCATCACAAAATTCTGTGTCCATCCGGAGAACTGGTTTCGTAGTAAAACAAAAATAGGTGGCACTAAGAACCTGAATATCGAAAAGATCCACGAACTTCAACCTGATCTTATCTTCGCCAATAAAGAAGAAAATACAAAAGAACAGATCGAAGAACTGCAGACACTTTATCCCGTTTATATCAGTGATATTCATACCGTGGAAGATGCCTTTGACATGATGATAGAGATCGGAGAGCTTACCCTTAAAAAAGAACAGGCTTTACAGATCATTGATCACATTGAGGCAGAACGACAAATAGTATATGAAAAAAAAAATCGACGGGCACTCTATCTCATCTGGCGCGAACCTTTTATGGCAGCAGGCTCAGATACGTTTATTCATGCTATGATGGAAGAAGCCGGTCTTATAAATTGCCTGACGGCCACAAGGTATCCTTCACTAACAAAAGAAGGAATAGGATTATTATCTCCTGAACTGATATTATTATCAAGCGAGCCCTACCCTTTTAAAGAAAAACATATCCTTGAATTGCAGGAGATACTACCTTTTTCACAAATCATCCTGGTAGATGGCGAATTATTTAGCTGGTATGGAAGCCGTATGTCCGGATCATTTGCCTATTTTAGAGCCCTGAATGAAGAAATTCGCTGATCATATAATTCTTCCTGTTTCCTTATTGATCTATCTTGGAGTATGGTTCTTGTTACAACCTGTTCTTGGTTACATCCTCGACAGTGATGGAATCGCATACCTGACAATTGCAGAGCGTATTGCCGGTAGCCAATATCTTGAAAGTATTAATGGTTTATGGAGCCCGTTAAATTCATGGCTATTAGTTCCTTTTATAAAGCATGGTTATGATGCCTGGTATGTTTCTAAACTGATGAATTGCTTTTTTGGAGCCTGCGTTTTGATCCTTGCCCATTGTTTATTCCTCAAATTCAGGTTGTCAAAATTTGTGCATGTACTTTGTATGCTGGCTCTTCCGGTTGTGATGGTTCATCATGTCTATCTTCAAATGTATGGCGATGTGTTGCAACTGGTTTTCATGCTTTGCTATCTGCTTCTTCTATGGTCAGAAAACAATATTCTCAGCTATTGGAAAACAATCCTTTGCGGCATTCTGATCACAGTGGCATTTTATGCAAAAGCATATTCCTTTTTCTTTTTCTTAGTACAGTTCGGGGTGACCTTAGGATGGTTTTATCACACAAAAAAAATCAGTCTTAAAACTGTCATTTCACATTACCTGACAGGTTGTGCGGTTGTTGTTATTTTGATCCTTCCGTGGACATTTGCGTTGCACAAAAAATATGGAATTTGGTCACTTACAGGTTTTTCGGGCAAACTTAATATGAGTTGGCAGATTAATAGTGGCAAATCATTTAAGAAGGATATCACATTACTGATCCCACCCTCCTATCCCGATTCTCCATCGTTCTGGGAAGACCCATATCTTAGCCAGGAAAACCTTAGTGGCCCATTCAGTTCAGTTTCACATGTTCTTAAATGGACGGCAAGGATCATTCATACAACGTTCTCCTTCATTCAATGTTTCAATGAGATTTCCTTTCTTGCTTTAAGTGTATTATTGATAGCCTTTTATTATTTCTTTTTCAGAAAGGGACAACTTTCAGTGGAGCAGGACTTTCACATGCAACTCTTGCTGCTAACTGCTCTTACGTTACCGGCAGGCTACCTGTTAATGCATATTGAGACACGATATATCTGGCTGGAAACTTTCTTCATTATGATAGCTGGAGCTATTTTACTACAGCGAAACCTGCAATCGTTGCAACCTGTTGTGTACAGAATTTCTGTTTTCATTCTAGCCTTCTCATTCATTGTCTTTCCTATGTTGGATATGAAGGCTCTTCGATTTAAAAACATGGATCTATTTGAATTTGCCGGGACGATGAAAGCGCACTCCATCAAAGGAAGTTTTACCTCGAATGGTTCTGATGCCGGCCGGATGTGGGTTGTGGCTTATTTAACAAAGAATCCTTTTTATACTATCGAACGGTCTGATTATACGATAGCAGAACTAATCAGCGAAATGAAACGATATAACGTAAAATACTATCTTTATCAAAGTGAGAATAACAAACCCGACATACGTCTGGATGAATCGCATTTCTCCCTCCTTTATAAAACTGATGGATTTGATTTGTATGAGTTCAGATAAATTCAGACATTAGCCTTTACCCACTTATTGATCTTACGGATATAATCGAAATATCCTCTTTCCAGCCTGAACCACAAAAAGCCAAAGATCAAAATTCCTAGGCCACCAAGGATATAGGCTGTATTCTCATATTTCCCTTCTCCAAGAAGGTATAACATGATACCGGCAATAACCATGAACGTCACAAAAATCATGATCAAGTAAGGCCCACCGATATCAATCCTGCGAGGTTTACTCATCATCTTTATAGTACTTCCTTTACTGCTTGGTGCAAAACGTAATCTGGTGATGGGTAACGTATAGATATGTTCTTCATGTTCTGCATGAGGAATAATCTTGATATCTCCGTCTTTCTCGGAAATCTCAAAATCAAGAACATGAACCTTGAAGTGTTGCCCCAGCAGGTAACGCTTCACATCCTCGGCGTTTTTGTTACTTTGAATAGTCGAGTATCGTCTGAAAATCATAATGGTTTGTTTTTAGTTCCAGAAATTTACGCTTAAATCCTGAGCCATGCAACATTTACGATATGTTTTTTAATCACATGTTATGAATAATAGCGTAAACTTATATGTAATAGTCCATGAGGCATGAACTAAACATCGGTTGTCCCGCATGTGCGGCCGCAGTATACCATACTTGTTTGGAATAAAATATACATGGTATTGTCATACCTCGAAACTCAATAGACTTTAGACAGATCGGTATAGAATTTTTTCTCAGCCTCATAAATCCTCATTAATTGGGCTGAAAGTTCAGCGTAACTAACAACATCGCTGGTTCGCGACTTACAGATACGGGCGGTATTGTAGGCAAAATTCCGCCACTGATCCCCTATTCCTGTCATGGTCTGCGAAAGCTCGTGCAGATTTTGAATGCCTGTTTCTTTCGCCGCTTCCTGCAAAAATGCCGCATATAAAAATCTGAAACCCGCTCCACCAGTACCAATTTCTTCCTGCATCCTGATAAGATTTCCAAGATACAGCGTTGCCTTTCGAGGTTCCAGTTTCTCTGGATACTGAAGAATCTGTTTACTCAGAAATTTAATCGCATTCACACCAAACCATGGTACCGGTGGCGACTTCATAAACATACACGTTTGTTTAATTCCCTTCTTAATGGCGTTATTCAAATCAAGTTCTCTGGGAACTTCTTTAATATAATACATTCGTCCTTTTGGTTCAGGCAAACCTTTTGCAAAACGGGCTTTGGCAAGATCATCATAGGCAATCGTACAGGCATCATCCATCACAGGATCACTCACATAGTAGGTCCCTTTTTCTTCTCCATAAATGACAAGATTATGCGCATTGAAATGAAAACGAAACACTTCGGGTAAAAAAGGAAGATAGAACACGCTGACCTGACAGCCCGTTGGAATACCTTGCTGTATATTCTCATTCAATCTATTCATGCCCTTTTCTACTGAGGAAAACCGATTGCTCTCCGATTTGATATGTAATCTCTTACAAACATTCTTAAATATCTGACCGGGGTAAATTCGATAGGTCGTTCCAGGAACACCATTTACTTTGACGAAGGGAAGATGACCAAAGAACAATCCACTCCCTATACCAAAGGCCATCGGTTCTGAAATTGGAAGACCATAATATCTAAGTAAATTGGAGGTAACGCCACTTTCGCAATGTGCCTGCGACTTATGTTTAAAAGGAATTAGCATACAGCAAAGATGAACTTTTAAGCGGGCTTTTTCAATTCATGTATAGTGATGTTAAAAACTTTTGAATATCGCTCTAACATTGACTCTGTCAAGGAGGCAAATACAGACGGCTTTAAATGACGTTTTACCTGCCATTGCCATTTACTGACATAAGCAGCCAGAATGCTAATATCCATCCTGTTCTTCACCATATAATATTCAATTGGACTACATTCGCCTTTCAGGAAACGCTCCCGGCTTTGCTCAAGCTGATGATCAATTTCTTCCCAGGCTTGTTTCAATGCAACATTCTCTACCTCCCATCCATCGCTATTCGTTTGCGTATAGCTACCATCTGAATTAGTTACATAGAGCACTTTTTTGGGTGCCTTATCTCCATCCTTAAAATCCTTCTTCTCCTGAGGAACTTCATCAAGCTTCATAATCTGTCCGGTTGATCTAATTTTTATTTGAATTAATGATAGAACTAGTGCCTGTTTTACTGGCTCTTACCCAATCAATAAGCACATTACTGGCTTCGGAAATGTACGGATCCTTTTTCACAGCTTTCATCCAGTCTTCATTCTGTTTAATATTGGTAGAGTCCTTTTTAATTTCCGACATATCGGCCATGAGATTTTCGACAGCCAGTTGCTTCTTAGATTTTTCTACCTCTTCCATCTTTTTGGCGAAGTCTTTGGCTTCTTTGATCTGCTCTTGGAATTTAGTCTGGTTCAGTGAATACTTATTCTCATCAGACTGTTTTTTAATCTTGGCTGCGTTCAGGGAGATCAGTTTAAAGGATTCATTCCCTGACACTCTTTTCTTGCTTGCCTCGACTAGTGCATTGAAATCGATATTCTGTTTGACAACCTTGTAATCTGCTTTCGCGATCTGATCCCAGGCAAGTGAATTCGAATCTCTTCGCTCACCCACATCCAATAATTCATACAAATCAGACAATTGAATATCCGGAGTAACTCCCTTCAATTGAGTAGAACCTCCATTGATCCTGTAGAATTTTTGCAAGGTTAATTTTAATGAACCAAAAGGCAGCACTGACTGATCGCCCTGGTAAAAATTATCTAATGGAATCACACGTTGAACAGTGCCTTTTCCGAAAGATGTGCTTCCTATTACGATACCCCGTTTGTAATCCTGTACGGCGGCGGCCAGAATCTCAGATGCAGACGCACTACCCTGGTTAATCATGATCGCAAGAGGCCCGTCGTATAAAACACCCGGAGTACCATCATTCAGAGATTCGGCTTGTACATTTTTAGATTTAACCTGCACAATTGGACCTTTATCAATGAACATCCCTCCAATATCAACCACATCACTTAAAGAACCTCCTCCATTCGAACGAAGATCTATAATAATACCACTTACTTTCTCTGCTTTTAGTTTCTCGATCTCTTTCTTCATGTCGACCGCGCTAAATCTTCCACTTTTATTCTCAAAATCTGCATAGAACTCAGGTAATAAAATATAGCCTATTTTCTGATTATCGACCTTCAGTATCATTGACTTTGCAAACGTCGCCGCGTTCTCTACTTTACCGCGGATGATAGGAATCACTTGAATACTTCCATCTAAATGCTTTACAGTCAGGCGAACTTCTGTATTCAGTTTACCGCGGATAATGCTAACAATATCATCCGTCTCCCACCCGGTAATATCAACAGGATCTTCACTTCCCTGCGCAACTTTCATGATAATATCGCCTGCTTTTAATTGCCCTTGTTTCCAGCAAGGGCTACCAACAACAATAGATTCAATTTTACATTGACCATCTTTATCTAATAGCCGTGCACCAATTCCGACAAAGGCTCCCGACATTTCTTCATCAAAACGTTGTTTGTCCTTTGGAGGAAAAAAATCTGTATGCGGATCAACCACATGGCAAATACTATTTATATAAGAAGCAAACCTGTCATTATCACTAATCTTATTGATACGTTTAAAATAGTTTGCCATATTCTTACGAGTCGTGTTCCTTGCTTCAAGCTCCATCTGTACATCATTCTTGATGGTATCAGTTTTCTCTTTTACTTTTTTCTCTGCATTCGATTTTTGCTCCTCTTTCAACTCTGTAAAACGGGAAAGTACCCTGTACTTCATATTGTTTCTCCATCTTGCTTTCAGTTCTCCTGTCGATTTAGACCATTCAGTTTTCTTGCCATCAAGTTCTATCTGTTCATCACCCGTAAACGTGAATGGCGACTTTAAGGCATCTATATAAAAAGAATCTGCTTCTTTCATTCTTGACTTAAAACGACTTAAAACAAGATCATAAAATTTAGTAGTTCCTTCATGGATCTCATCATCTACCTTAAATTCATATTCTTTGAATTCTCTGATGTCAGGCTCAATAAAAAACAATTTTCCGTAATCGGTGACTTCAAGATATGTTTGAAATACACGTTTCGAGAAATCGTCATTGATCATTTTAGGAGAGTAATGCCCTTCTTGAATCACTTTATTAACAGTTTCAAGGATCGCCTGGTTCTTGGTCAGTGTTCTGTCTTCCGGCGCTTGGAATGGTTCGATCTCGATATCTCCTGTGTAATGGAAAGAGTTTTTGTAGGCAATCAGTTTAAACGAGAAGAATATACCTACGGCCATGAGGAGTATGAGAGGGAGAAATGCTTTCTTATTCATGTTTTTTTTCCTTTTTGTCGTTTGAGACGTGTAAAGTTAACCGCTTTGAAGTTAAAATAAATCCAAAATTCGTTTAATTTGTCCGTTGAAAATGATAAACAAAGACTATACCCTACTGATCAAAAAGGAAGCGCTGCAGCTCGGGTTTCATTACTGCGGAATAGCGAAGGCAGAAAAGCTTGAAGACGATACTAGACGGCTCGAAAACTGGCTAGAAAAGGGTCATCAGGGAGGCATGAAATATATGGAAAATCACTTTGAGAAACGGACAGATCCGCGTTTGCTGGTTGAAGGAGCGAAAAGTGTTATTACGTTATTATTCAATTATTTCCCTGAAGCAAAACAGCCCGAAGGCGTTCCCAAAATCTCTGCCTACGCGTTCGGGAAGGATTACCATACTGTGATTAAAGAAAAACTGAATGAATTTCTTGCTGTTCTAAGAGATGAGATCGGCGAAGTAAATGGCCGGGGATTTATAGATTCTGCCCCTGTGCTTGAACGAACCTGGGCCACCCGAAGTGGAGCAGGATGGATAGGCAAGAATGGAAATCTTATCACAAAAGAACAGGGATCTTTCTTTTTTATTGCCACACTGATCA
>Ga0105047_10012962_pt1 | contig 13367 bp, 12 predicted proteins | sample MAT04_FD_78384 | JGI IMG/M metagenome (GOLD analysis project Ga0105047, IMG submission 78384) | Freshwater microbial communities from Lake Fryxell liftoff mats and glacier meltwater in Antarctica - MAT-04 (megahit assembly) | ecosystem: Environmental > Aquatic > Freshwater > Ice > Liftoff...
CAATGGCAGCCTGGTGGTGGGCTTGAATACCGCCACGGCGGGCAACTTCACGGGGGGCAATGCGGGCACGGCGACCATCCAGTTCGTGTCCGACGCCTCCAACGTGGGCGGCTGCGCACCCAACTGCCAGTTGAACCTGGCATCGCAAACGGTCAACGTGGAAGGCAAGGTCTACACGCAGGCCGTGGGGGCGACCCCCACCACGGCGCTGAACTTCGGCATCGTGCGCGTGGGCGACACCGTGAGTGCGCAGAACATCGTCATCAACAACACCGCCGCGGTGACGGCGCTGAACGACACGCTGGCTGCCGGGGTGAGCGGCGTGACGGGCCCCTTCAGCAGCGGCAGCGGCGTGTCAGGCGTGGGCGCTCAAGGCAGCGGCAACGTGGGCGTGGCGCTGAACTCGACCAGCGCCGGGGTCTTCACGCAGACGGCTCTGGTCGCCTTCACCAGCCAGAACGCCGACATGGCCGACATCTCGGCCGGTGCCGACGCCAACGTGACCATCACGGCGCAGGTCAACAACCTGGCCAATGCCGTGTTCACGTTGGCCGGCGGGGCCGGCAGCCTCAGCCAGTCGGGCAATGTCTTCACACTGGACTATGGCAACCTGGCCTTCGGCAACACGTTCGGCACCATCATGGCCTTGGAGAACGACATCGCCGGCCCTGCCGACGACCTCCGAGGCAGTTTCGACACCAGTGGCGCGGCGGCCTTCAGCCTCGCCGGATGGGGGCCCTTCAGCGCGCTGATGGCAGGCAGCTCTATCGGCGGCCTGAACCTGACTTACATGGCGAACAGCTTGGGTGCGTTCACGCAGTCGATCTTCTTCAATGGGTTCAGCTTCAACGCCAGCGACACGAGTGGCATCAGCCAGAACATCCAGCTGGTACTTCGCGGCAACGTGATCGGCGGTGGTGGCGGCACGGTGCCCGAGCCGGGCAGCCTGTCGCTCGTGCTGCTGGCCGTGGCAGCGGCGGGCTGGTCCGTGCGCCGCCGCAGCGCAGCGCGCGCGGGGGCCGTGCAATGAACCGCGTGCAGTTCTGGACAGTGACGGCGGTGGCCTGCACGGGCCTGTTGCTGGCCGCTGCCAACGTGACGCTGGCCTCGCTGAACCGCGGTCTGCAGGGCGACATCGGCGTGCGCCAGCAGTACGTGCAGCAGTCGGTGCAGCTCGAAGGGCTGTACCGCGAGATCATCCGCGCACTGGCCGAACTGGGCGCCCGCAACAACGACCAGGACGTGCGCGCGCTGCTGCAGCGCCATGGCATCACCTACACCGTCAACGCACCGGCTGTCGCGGACCCTGCCGCAACCGGCCCGGCACGCAGGTAACTGCCACAGGAACCGCGCATGAACATCAAATCCGTCGTTCCCATTTCACCCCCGGCAGCGGGCGAAACCCATACCGGCAGCCCCGAGCGGGCGCGCCCCAGGGCCGTGCAGCACAGCGCCTTCGTGCCCATGCTGCTGGGCGGGCTGGCGCTGCTGGTGGTGCTGGGCTACCAGACCTATGTGCTGGTGGCCGAGCGCGACGCGCTGAACGCCACGCACACAGGCCAGCAGCAGACGGTGGACAACGCCGCCAAGCTGCGCAACTCGCTCGATGCACTGGCCGCCGATACGCAGCGCCTGGCCGACATCGGCAACCCCAACGCCGGCTTGCTGGTGACCGAGTTGCGCAAGCGCGGCATCTCGATCAACCCGCAGGCCGCAACGGGCGCGAAGGCCGACGCTGGCGCCGCACCGGCGTCTCGCTAGGACAAGACCGGGCTTGCGACAGGGCCCGAAACGAGGCCTGTCCTGGGCGCGTTGCAACATCGAAGCCGCCGCTGCGCGGGGTCCTGAAGCCAACGGCGTCGGTCCAGAACCACTGGCCCGGACCGGATCGTCAGGTGGTGATCGGCCGGTCAGCCCTGATAAGGCGTGCCGTAGAAGGAATGCACACCGCGCGCCCAGGTCTTGTCCGACATCGACGGCCAGCGCCCCTGGTCGAAGCCAGGCGCGTCCTTCAGCACGGCCTTGGACACCTTCAGCGTGAAGCGCTTGTTCACGGTGTCCAGCGTCAGCGCGGCCCATGGCACGGCGAAGAGCTTGTCGCCTATGCCGAACACGCCGCCGAACGACAGCACCGCATAGGCCACCTTGCCCGAAGCCATGTCGAGCATGAACTCCTTGATGTCGCCGAGATCTTCGCCTTCGGTGTTGTAGACGTCGTTGCCCAGCAGCGTGTCGGCACCCATCAGTTCCGGGCCGGGGCCGGAACCGTCAGTGGCGGCGTACATGCCGAAGTTGTCGCGCGCTACATAGTCGGTACTCATGATGTTTCCTTGGTTTCAGGATTGAGGAACAGGACTGCTGCACCGGAGTGCGGAGCGGCAGTGAAAAGCAGGAGCCAGAGCGTCACTGCGACGCTCGCTGGGATGGACCCATCCGTCAAGCGCAAGCCGTTCAGCGCAGGCCGAAAAAGCCGAGGATGAACAGCACGATGACGACGGCTCCGACGATCCAGATGATTCGATTCATGTTGGTTGCTCCATTCGGCTTTGAGACAAGAACAATTTGCAAGCGCTGCTGTCAGCGCGTGGCGCGAAGCCCACTGTAGACCGGCGCTCTTCACGCATCAGTGCGTTGCCGAACACAACAGCACATCGGTCTCAGGGGCATCATGCTGGAATCGTTCGCAAACCATGGCGGCAATGCAAACGCGGTCACAGGGCCGTCGCGGCCCTCAGTTGCTCATGGTCCGAAAGATCCATGACGTCTTCGTTGTTCTTCTTCCATGCAGCCCGGTCTTCGTCGGTCGCGCGTGGCGAGAACCAGCCGGTGACCGCGTAGAGCATGCCGATGAGTGGCGCCGTCCAGCAGGCGAACGCGAGCGGGATGTACAGCAGGTTCTCGAGCCGTCCGTCCATGATGCCCAGGCCCAGCGCGCTGATGACGAAGGCGCCACCGGCGTTCCACGGAATCAGCGGGCTCATCAGCGTGCCGCCCTCCTCCACCGCGCGGCTCAGGTTGAGCGTCGAATAGCCCATGCCGCGGTACAGCGGCGCAAACATGCGGCCGGGCAACGCGATAGAGATGTAGGGGTCGCCGGCCACCAGGTTGGTGGCGAAAGAGGTGCCGATGGCAGAGCACTGCACGGCGGCAAAACTCTTCGCGCGGGACACGATGCTGAGGATGATGGCCTCCAGGCAGCCAGTGCGTTCGAGCGCACCCCCGAAGCCCAGCGCGATGAGCATCAGCGAGATCGTCCACATCATCGACTGAATGCCGCCGGAATTCAGCAGCTTGTCGATCTCGGCCACGCCGGTCTCGATGACGAAGCCCGACTGCGCATACGTGAAGACATCGTGCAGCCCCGCGCCCTGATAGAAGATGGCGACCAGCGCGCCCGCAACCACACCTGAGAACAGCGCCGGAAGCGGCGCAATGCGCCGCAGCGCCAGTGTCACCACCAGCAAGGCGGGCAACAGCGGCACCCAGCCGATCTCGAAACGCGCCGCCAGACCCTGCGTGATGGCGTCGATGGCGCCGAACGATGTCTCCACCGGCTCGATGACGAGAAAGCCCACCGTCAGATAGATGCACAGCGCGATCAGCATCGCCGGTACCGTCGTCGGCATCATGTTCTTGATGTGATCGAAGACGTTCACGCCGGTGACCGCCGGGGCCAGGTTCGTGGTGTCCGAAAGCGGCGAGATCTTGTCGCCGAAGAACGACCCCGAGACGACGGCACCGGCCGTCCAGTACATCGGAATGCCGAAACCGGCACCGATGCCCATCAGCGCCAGCCCGACGGTGCCCACGGTGCCCCAGCTCGTGCCGAGCGACAACGAGACGACGGCGCACAGCACCATCGCGGCGGCCAGAAAGATCGAAGGGTTCAGCAGCGTCAGGCCGTAGTAGATGAGCGTGGGCACCGTGCCCGAGGCGATCCACACGCCGATGATCATGCCCACCACGATGAGCACGGCCAGCGAGGGCAGCGAGACATGGATGACATGGAACACGCCTTCGCGGATGTCGGGCCATGTCTGCCCCCTCAGCACGCCCAGCACGGCGGTGATGGCCAGCCCGATGGCCAGCGGAATGTGCGGCGTGAAGTCGTTGTAATAGAAAAGCTGCAGCGCCAGCAGGCTCAGGGTCAGAAACACCGGCAACAGGGCTTGCGGCAGCGTTGGCAGGCTTCGCGTGGGGGTCAATGTGGATTCAGGCATCGCTCGGTCCTTGATGGTCTCGACCGCGAATCGCCATCGATCCTTGTTTGACGGATTTCCGGCAATTGGCATTCCCGCGCGATCGATTGAACCCAGATTGATGGGCTCGCCACTTCGCTGCAAGAATGGTTGAACGCAGACGCCGCTGCGGTTCGACCATCACGGAGCACACCCCAATGACGCAACATCCATCGCGCCGCCAGACGTTGGTCTCCCTGGCCTCTGCCGCCGCCGTAGCCGGTGTGGCCACCGTCGCCACCACCGTCGCCACCACCAGCGCCTATGCCGACACCAGCACGCTGCGCTTCGGCGTCGGCCTGTACCAGCCCGACAAGGAAAAGAACGACGCCACCTACCGCCCGCTGGCCGAACACCTTTCGCGCCAGTTGGGCCGGCCCGTCAAGCTGTACACGGTGGACACCTGGGAAGGCCTGGCCAAGAGCCTGGCCGCCGGCGAGACGGACATCGCGCTGATGGGCCCCTGGGGCTATGTGCTGGCTAACCACGTGGCCGGCGCACAGGCCGTGGCCACCATCCTGTACGACGGCAGGCCCGAGTACTTCGCGATCATGATCACGCACCCGGGCTCGGGCATCAAGAGCCTTGCGGACTTGAAGGGAAAGACCTTCGCCTTCGGCGACAAGGGCTCGACCTCGGGCTACCTCATCCCCTTCCACCACTTCCAGAAGAACGGCATCGACCCCGAGAAGTACCTCGGCCGCGTGCTGCACACGCGCCACCAGGCCATCGAGATGCAGGTGACACGCGGCGAGATCGACGCCGGCGCCGACTACAACCGCAACCGCGACGCGATGATTGCCGAAGGCCTGATCAAGGCCAGCGACAGCGTCGTGTTCTGGACCAGCGACCCGCTGCCCAACGACGCGCTGGCGGTGCGTGCGGAACTGGCCAAGGACGCTGCCTTCGTCGCCCGCCTGCGCGCCGCATTGGCCAGCGTCGGCCCCGAACTCGCGCGCACACCGGGGCTGCTGCCGGCGCGCTACAGCGGGTTCGTGAGCAAGGACAACAGCTTCTACAAGCCGATCCGCGACGCCGGTCTGGCCACCGGCAAGCTGCAGGTGCAGTGAACGCCGCCGACCCGGCAGCCACCGCCACCGCACTGGCGGGCCGCGCGGCCGCGCCAGGCGGGCAGCGCAAGCCCGCGCGCCCCTGGGCGCTGCCGGCGCTGCTGCTGGCCTGCGCGCTGCTGGTGCTGGCGAGCCTGTTCACGCTGGCGGCTGAAGACGAACTGGGCCTGGGCCGCAAGCCCTGGCAGAACCTGCAGCGAACGGCAGCCGAGCTTTCCGAGCCCAGCTTCCTGCGCCTGTGGTTCGGCAACCCGCGCCTGGAAGTGCGTGATGGCGACGGCCGCCTGCTGCGCGTGGAAGACCAGCGCGAAACCGAGGCGCGTTACCTCGCCGGCGTGGGCCGCGCGCTGTGGACCACGCTGCGCATCGCCACGCTGGGCACCGCGCTGGCTGCGCTGCTGGCGCTGCCACTGGGCCTGCTGGCCGCGCGCAACCTGGGCGCGCCGCGGCCGCTGGCCTGGGCGGCGAAGGGCGTGCTGAATGCGCTGCGTTCGGTGCACACGCTCGTCTTCGGCCTGCTGCTGGTGGGCATCGTGGGCCTGGGTGCGACAGCCGGCATCCTGGCCGTGGCGCTGCATTCGGCGGGCACGCTGGGCAAGCTGCTGGCCGAGAGCATCGAGACGCTGGACCCGGCACCCGTGAACGCCGTGCGCGCCACCGGCGCCACCGGCGCGCAGGTGTTTTTCCTGGGCGTGTGGCCGGCGGTGCTGCCGCAGTTCACGTCGCACACGCTCTACGTGTGGGAATTCAACCTGCGTGACAGCACCGTGCTGGGCCTGGTGGGCGCGGGTGGGCTGGGGCTGCTGCTGAGCGAGGCGATGTCGCTCTTCCAGTGGGGCCGCCTGGCCACGCTGCTGCTGGCCATCGTGGCCATGGTGACGGCGCTGGACGCACTGAGCCGTGCCGTGCGGCAGAGGCTGGTGTGATGTCAGGCATGGGCACGGGCACGGTTATGGGCTTGAACATGACAACCCACGCCGTCATCGAGGCCCGCGGCCTGCACGTGCGTGCGGCGCGGCCGGCGCAGGCCCCGGTGCTGCTGCGTGAATTGGCGTTCAGCGTCTTGCCCGGTGAACGGGTGGCGCTGGTGGGGCACAACGGCGCCGGCAAATCGAGCCTGCTGCGCGCGCTGACGGGTTTTGCGCCGGTGCACCAGGGCCGGCTGCGTGTGCTGGACACCGAAATGAGTGGCGTGCCCGACGCCCTGCCGCTGCGCCTGCTGCGCGCGCGCGTGGCGCAGGTGCACCAGGGCCTGCACCTGGTGGGGCGCTTGAGCGCGCTGGACAACGTGCTCATCGGCGGCGCCGGGCGCCACCCTTCGCCCTGGACCTGGCTGCGCCGCTGGCCCGCTGCCGAACGCACCGCCGCGCGCGAAGCCCTGGCCTGGGTGGGCCTGGGCCACGCGGCCGCGCGCCGCACCGACGAGCTTTCTGGTGGTGAGCGCCAGAAGGTGGCGCTGGCACGCGCGCTGCACCAGCGCCCCATGCTGCTGCTGGCCGACGAGCCTACCGCCAGCCTGGACGCCGACGCCGCCGACGAAGTGGTGGCTTTGCTGAACCGCGCGGTGGCCGAACGGGCCATGACGCTGGTGTGCGTGGTGCACGACCTGGAACTGGTGCCGCGCCTGGCGCAGCGCGCCATTGCGCTGCGCCACGGGCGCGTGGTGGCCGACATGGGGGTCGACGCACAGACACCGGCCGTGCTGCGCGGGCTGCTGAAATGAAGGCCGACGCGGGCCTGGCTGCCGACACTGTCACCGCCATTGCGACTGCCACCACGACGCCCGGCCGCGTCTGCCCGCTGCGATATCGCTATGGCGCAGCGGCGCTGGCGCGCGCGCCAGAAGCCACCACCGACACGCTCTACGTCATCGGCGGCCTGTACGGCAACCTGCGCGCGCTGGACGCCGTCGAGGTGCTGGCGCGCAGCGAAGCCACGCCGCCGCGCCTGTGCTTCAACGGCGACTTCCACTGGTTCGACATCGACGACGCGGCGCACGCCGAGACCAACGCGCGCGTGCTGGCTCACGACGCGCTGCAAGGCAATGTCGAGGCCGAATTCGGCAGCGCCGACGAAGATGCCGGCTGTGGCTGCGCCTACCCCGAGCACGTCGACGCCGGCGTAGTGGAGCGGTCGAATCTGATCCACCGCGCCCTCAAAGCGACCGCCGCGCGGCAGCCGCAGATGCTGGCGCGCATTCAGGCGCTGCCGATGTTCAGGCGCTACCGCGTGGGCGGCACCCGCGTGGGCGTGGTGCATGGCGACGCCGAATCCCTGGCCGGGTGGCGCTTCGATGTCGCGGCACTGGATGAAGCCGCTGCGCTTGCGTGGCTGCAGCAGGTGTTTGCACAAGCGCAGGTGGATGTCTTCGCCAGCACCCACACCTGCCTGCCGGCGCTGCGGACCCTGCGTCGATCCGGCCGAGCCAACGCCGCAGTGGCCAACAACGGGGCAGCATCCACAAACTTCGCCGTCGTGAACAACGGCGCCGCGGGCATGCCCAACTTCAGCGGCGAACTCAGCGGGCTGTGCACACGCATCGCCACCACGCCGGCGCCCGGTGCCGTGCTGCATGAACAGCGGCTGGGCGATGTCTTCATCGCGCTGCTGCCGCTGGCTTACGACGCGCCGCGTTGGCAGGCCGACTTCGAAACCCAGTGGCCGCCCGGTTCGGCAGCGCACCGGAGCTACTTCGAGCGCATCACGCGCGGGCCGGCCTTCACGCCCGCACAGGCAGCGCCGCGCCAGCTGGGCTGAGGTGGCCACGCGGGCCGACCTTCACGCCAGCCCCAGCGTCTTCAGCCGCCGGTACAGCGTGCGTTCGCTCAGCCCCAGTTCTTGCGCCAGTTCCTTGCGCGTGCCGCGGCTCGTTTCCGCCAGCTGCCTGAGCATGGCGTCGTCGAGCTCGCCGCGGCGGCCCACAGGCGCAGGAAGGGCAACGGGTTCTTGATGTGCAAGAGCCGCCGCATTCAACGCATGCACCAGCGGCGGCTGCACGCCTGCGCTCAGCCATTCGGGCAGGTGCTCTGCACGCACCATGCCGTCGTCGGCGAACAAGCGCGCGCGGTCGAGCACGTTGCGCAGCTCGCGGATGTTGCCGGGCCAGGCATAGGCCTTCAGCAGCGCCATGGCGGCCGGCGCCACCATCACGCGCTGGTGCGGGCTGCCGCCGCGCTGCAGGAAGGAATGCACGAGCAGCGGAATGTCGGCCGCGCGGTCGCGCAGGGCCGGCAGGTGGATGGGAAAGGCATTGATGCGGTAGTACAGGTCTTGCCGGAAGCGCCCGTCGGCCACCATCTGCTGCAGCGGCTTGTGCGTGGCGGCGACGAGCCGGAAGTCGGACTGCTGCATTTCGATGGCGCCCACGCGGCGGAAGCTGCCCGACTCGATCAGCCGCAGCAGCTTGACCTGCATCGACAGGGGCACGTCGCCCATCTCGTCCAGGAACAGCGTGCCGCCCTTGGCGGTTTCCACGAGACCTGGCTTGCGCGCGTTGGCGCCGGTGAAGGCACCTTTCTCGAAGCCGAAGAGCTCGCTCTCGAACAGCGTTTCGGTCAGGCCCGAGCAGTCGACCACGACGAAGGGCCCGTCGGCGCGCGGGCTGGCTTCGTGCACCGCGCGCGCGAAGAGCTCCTTGCCGGTGCCCGACTCGCCCAGCAGCAGCACCGGCAACATCGAAGGGGCCACCCGCTGCACCGCCGCCAACGCGGCATTGAAGGCCGGCGCCCGGCCCACCAGGCCCTCGGCGCTGGCCCGTGCCGAGGCGCTGCGCACGGTGGTCAGTCGTTCGACAAAGGCCACCACCTCGCGCTCGGCATTCAGGATGGGCCGCAGTTCCACATCCACGTGCTCGGGCCCGCGCGGCGTGTGGTGGATGTGCAGCACGCGGTCGGGGCCTTTCAGTTCGAAAGCGCGTTTCATCGGGCAATGCTCGCCGGCCTGGTCGCACGGCACTTCGTAGTGGTGCGAGACGCGGTAGCACTTGTCGCCGATGAAAGGCTTGCCCACGGTGCCGAACTGGCGCTGGTAGGCGGTGTTGGCGGCCAGGATGTTGTAGCCGGGGTCCAGCACGATCATCGGCTGCGACTCGTGCTCCAGGTACGACAGCAGCGCGTGCATCTGCGGCGGCGTGCGCTGCGCTGGCTGCGCGGCCGCGGGATGCGTGGGGTCGGTCGGTTCAGCGCTGGTCATCTCGGGCATTCTGCGCGCTGGCGGCAATCACTGCCAATCAAGGCCGCAGGACTGCCATTTCGAACTGCCAAACCGGCAGTTGAGCCGGGCGCTTCGAAACGCGCACCGACTGACCGCAGAAAAATGCGTCAGGAATCAAACACTTGCAGAAGCAATTGCCCAACGGCGCGGCCTGGCATGCATCTTGATAGCTTTCAAGGTGCGGCTGTCTGAAGGCCGCGGCTTCCACCCCTTTCAAATCGACCGGAGACTGAACATGAAAACCAACGAAGGCACCCTGGATCGTGGCCTGCGCATTGCGGCCGGCCTGGTGCTCATCGCCTTGGCCGCCACGGGCACCGTGGGCCTGTGGGGCTACATCGGCGTGGTGCCGGTGCTGACGGGTGCAATCGGCTTTTGCCCGCTTTACAGCATGCTCGGCATCAACACCTGCCCGATGCGCCGCTGAATGCCGCTGAACGCCGCTCCGTCAAGCTCCCCTTCACCCATGGACACCCGCCGCAACCTGCAGGTCGAAGGCTTCTTCGACGCCGACACCTCCACCGTCAGCTACATCGTGCTCGACCGCGCAACGCTGCAGTGCGCCATCGTCGACAGCGTGCTCGACTACGACCCCAAGTCGGGACGCACCTCGCATGGCAGTGCCGACAAGCTGGTCGATCGCGTGCGCGCACTCGGCGCCCAGGTGCAGTGGATCCTGGAGACACACGTCCATGCCGATCACCTCTCGGCCGCGTCCTACCTGAAACAGGCGCTGGGCGGGCGGCTGGCCATCGGACAGCACATCACCACCGTGCAGAAGGTGTTCGGCACGCTGTTCAACGCCGGCAGCGGCTTCGCGCATGACGGCCGGCAATTCGACCACCTCTTCGCCGACGGCGAAGCGTTCGCGATCGGCAGCCTTTCCGTGCATGCGATGCACACGCCCGGCCACACCCCGGCGTGCATGACCTATGTCGTCGACGACGGCGGGCAGACGGTCGCCTTCGTCGGCGACACCCTCTTCATGCCCGACTACGGCACCGCACGCTGCGACTTCCCGGGCGGCGACGCGCGCACGCTCTACCGCAGCATCAACAAGGTGTTGAGCCTGCCGCCCCAGACCGTGCTGTACCTGTGCCACGACTACCAGCCCGGCGGCCGCGAGGTGCAGTTCGTCAGCACCGTGGCCGAACAGCGCGAGAAGAACGTGCACGTGCGCAACGGCATCAGCGAAGAAGAATTCGTGACCCTGCGGCACGCCCGCGACGCCACACTCGCCATGCCGACGCTGATCCTGCCTTCGGTGCAGGTCAACATGCGCGGCGGTGAGTTGCCCGAGCCCGAGGCCAACGGCATGCGCTACCTGAAGATTCCACTGAATGCGCTCTAGACCGTCGCCCTGAAAGCCCGACGAGCTTGTGGAACCGCAGGCGCCTGCGGGCGTCCAACGCCAGCCACCAGGAAAACACCATGAGCACTTTGTCCTTTCCCCCGCCCTCCGAGGGCACAGACCCTCAACGCCGCACCTGGCTGCTGGTAGCCAGCGCTGCGGGCGGTGTGGCCGGCATCGCCACTGCGGTGCCCTTCGTCTCCACGCTGGCCCCCAGCGAACGCGCCAAGGCAGCAGGCGGGCCGGTAGAGGTGGACATCGCAGACATTCCGCCGGGCGGCAGCAAGATCGTGGAGTGGCGCGGCAAGCCGGTGTGGGTGGTGCGCCGCACGCCCGAGATGCTGGCCGCGCTGCAAGGCCACGACGCCAAACTCGTGGACCCGCAATCAGTGCGGAACCAGCAGCCCGACTTCGCCAGGAACGCGGCGCGCGCGCTGCGGCCAGAAATCTTCGTGGCGGTCGGCATCTGCACGCACCTGGGCTGTTCACCGAGCGCCGCGCCGGCTGGCAGCGCCAACCCCAGCCTGCCTGCTGACTGGCCCGGTGGCTTCTTCTGCCCTTGCCACGGCTCCACCTTCGACGGTGCCGGCCGCGTCTACAAGAACGTGCCCGCGCCGACGAACCTGGAAGTGCCGCTCTACCGTTTTGTCAGCGAAACGCGGGTGCTTATCGGCGCAGATGCCAAGGCCTGAGCAGGCAAGCCGGTCTGCAAAAAATGCACAGCGCCGGCAATTGAGTCGGCGAACCCGGGCTGGGTGTCTGGCACCCTGTCGATATCAGGCGCCTGTTGCGGACCGCCGCTCGAAACCCTGGTGGGCAAGCAAGTTTCCGGCGAACAGATGCCGACTGCGCCTACCCGCTATGTTGGGATGAGTCGGACGATGATCGCAATGCAAAGTCTGCCTCGGCGAGCATCGCGCGCGCATCGATCGGCTTGGTCAGGTAGGCGTCGAAACCGGCGGCGAGCGCGGCATCGATGTGCTGCGAGCCCGCGTCGCCGGAAACGGCCAAGATTCGAACCGGCTTGTCGCCTTGCATCTTCTGGCGGTGCCGTATTTCCTGCATGACCTGAATGCCCGACTCTTCCGGCATGTTCAGGTCGAGCAGCACCAACTGCGGTCGAAACTGCGACAGCAGTTCGAGGCCGCTCGCGCCGTTCTCGCTCATGCGCAGTTCGACTTGCGGGCGGCGCTTGAAACAGGCACTCATCAACAGGCGTGCCAGCGGGTCATCGTCGATGTAGAGCACACGCCCTTGGGTTTCGGCCGATTCGATGTCGCGTGGGAACGACGTCACCACCGGCATCGCCGGCCGGCTTGGGTCGAGGGTTTGCAACGCCGGCAGATCGACGACGAAGCGGCTGCCGACGCCGGCCGTGCTCGTGACGGTGATGGTGCCCGCCATCAATGTGACGAGACGTTGCGTGATCGTGAGCCCGATGCCGACGCCTTCGGTGCGAGACGATTCCTGACCCAGCCGATTGAACGGCTGAAAGATCGCATCGAGCTGAGCGGGCGACATGCCCTGCCCTCCGTCGGCGACGACGAACCGCAGTCTCGCCCCATGCGGCTCGACCGTGATGGCGACCTTGCCGCCTGGCCGGTTGTACTTGATGGCGTTGGACAGCAGGTTGATCGTCACCTGGCGCAGTCGCGTCTGGTCGGCAATGACGACGGCCTGCGCGTCACCGATCGTGTCGAGCGTGACGACGATGCCTGCCGCCTGGGCCGCCACCTGCATGAAACCGATCGCATCCTGCAGCGCCGCGACGAGGTCGACCGGCGCCAGCCGCACCGTCAGGACGCCGAGCTCGATCTGCCCGAGATCGAGCAGGTCGTTCGCCATCATCAGCAAATGGTTGCCGGCGCTGGCAATGGTCTTCAGCGCGGTGCGCTGCGCCGGGCTCGCCTCGGTGCCGGCAACCGCATCGCCGGCCAGCAGCTGGCTGAACCCCAGGATGGCGTTGAGCGGGGCCCGAAGCTCGTGGCTGACGGTTGCGAGGAATCGGCTCTTCATTTCGGTCGCGGCCTCGGCCTGCGCCCGTGCCGTTCTCTCGCGCTGGCTGATGTCCTCGAGCTCACGCCGGCTACGGTCGAGCTGCTCGTAGGCGCTTGCGTTGTCGAGGGCGGCTGCGACATGGGCGCACAGCGTCCTCACGATGAATCGAGCGCGATCGTCGTACGCGTCGCTGTGGTCGGACTGCAGTTCGATCACGCCCGTCAACCGGTCGTCGACGACCAGCGGCAGCAAGAGGCGCGCGCCGCCGGGCCGATGCCTGCCGTCGGCGCCGCCGCTTTCCGGGGCGCCGGGCTCAGCCGTGACGTGAGACTCGCAGCGCTCGCGGGCGCATCGCGCAAGCTCGCAATCAGGTTCCCCGATCGCGAGACCCTCGGGTCGCGCGACGGCGGCACGGCCATGCCGGAGCACCAAGCTCTGTCGACTTTCATCGACCTGCCAGATAGCCACCCGAGGCGCGTCGACGAACTGGCGCAGTCC
>Ga0105047_10012963_pt1 | contig 13367 bp, 11 predicted proteins | sample MAT04_FD_78384 | JGI IMG/M metagenome (GOLD analysis project Ga0105047, IMG submission 78384) | Freshwater microbial communities from Lake Fryxell liftoff mats and glacier meltwater in Antarctica - MAT-04 (megahit assembly) | ecosystem: Environmental > Aquatic > Freshwater > Ice > Liftoff...
ATATAGACTACTTTCAAAAATATATCATATATTTGAAATGAAGTTTATTTTTGCGATTACTTCTTAATTAAAAAATTGAAGCATTCGCTTAGAGTCTCGATCTATAAAAGGGCAAATTTTTGAACACGAGATAATAAGTTGAATGCCCACGCCTTTGGCGTGGGCTCCTTATTCGTGTTCGGCCTGCCCGGCCTATAGATCGGTAAGTGAGTCCATGCTAAAGGCGTCTTTTCTTACCATCGAGACTTTCTAAGCGGCTAAACACCCGATATGAAAGTGTATTATTCATCAAAGTCTGCTCACTTGCCGCAAATACTTTTTGCCTGCAAGCCAAAAAATCCCGTTTAATTATAATTGCCGGCTGGCAGAGCTATAGGCTGTCGCCAGCATCCATACAGCTTATACAACTCACTGGCCTCAAAAGTTTTTAATAACCATTTAAGATTTGACTATGAGCAGGAATATATTTTTTGCAGGTATCAAGTACGATTACCAACCCCTCCTGGAGCGTTATGCCCGCCGCTGCATTAAGGATGCGGATGCAGCGAGCAGCCTGGTAAATAAATTCCTGCAGGAGCAGAATTGGCAAAACGGCGGGCTGCCATGGCCGGGCCAGCGCCTGTATTTAAAAAGGGCGCTGCTAAACCGTTGTTATTATTACCGGTATAGCCAGGTTTTTAACCGGCCGCTTATATGGCTGCGCAGCCCGGGCCGTAAAGGGGAGGGCGCAGGGGCTAATAAAATTGTTCACCCAACACATTTTTCCTGTGATTAAACCATTGGACCTTTATATTAAATGGCTCAAGAGCCTGTATGAGCGCAAGCCTAAGAATCCTACTTAGGGCCTGGGACTATCCTAAATGGCTGCATAAAATATGCGTGGCAGCCCGGCCGGGAGCTTGCATCCTGCGCCGCTTTTAGTTATATTTAAAACAACTAAAACATGCAACATGCAAAGGAGAGTAAAACATACAAAAATGAGTAAACCTGGTTCTTATGTATACTTAATAGCGCAGTACCATGCACTGCTGGAGCGTTTTGCACATCGCTATATGTACAGTAAACATATGGCTTATGCAGTAGTAAAAGAAACCTTTGAAAGCCTTTACGAACAGGGTAAACTGGTACCCGGCCCTGAACTCCGTAACCTGCTTAAAACCACTGCCATCAGATGCGGGCAGGAGATAGACGCTGCGCTGGCCCGGGCAGAAGATGCCCTTGCCAACAGCTTTCAGCCGGAGGAACTTAAATCAATTAAAAATGAAAAATAAATTTTCGCCTGGCTACATAGAAAGGTTTCAGGGGTTCCAGAGGTTTAAAAGGTTCAAGAAGTTCAAAGGTTCAAAGGTTCAAGTGGTTCAACGTTTAATCGTTTAAGGTTGGCATACTGAACCTCATTGAACTAATCAATCATTTTATTTCACTAAAAATTAAATGCAATGAAACTTGTTTTTTGCTTAATGATATTCCTATGCCCATACATGGGATGGGGGCAGGCGGTAAAAGTGCTGGAAGTGGGGGATAGGGTGCCGGATATTTATTTAAAAAATTTGGTAAACTATCCTGTGGCAAATGCTTCACTTTCGCATTTTAAAAAGAAGCTGCTTATACTGGATTTTTGGGCCACCAACTGTGCAGCATGCATCAGGGAAATTCCCATGCTGGACTCTATGCAAAAAATATACAGTAACGAGTTATCGGTTTTGATGATCAGTTCTTCATCAGGCGATACAAAAGAAAAAGTGCAAAAAGTTTTTGGTCGTATCAATTCCAATAAAGGGGTAGCAATACAATTGCCTGTATTGCTGGGCGACACGATCATCAACCAAATGTTTCCCCACAGCTACATACCTCATTTTGCACTGCTGGATAGCAATTTAAAAGTATTGGCTATTACGGGTGATGAAGGGATGAATGTAAAAAAACTGGAAGCCGTTTTAAAAAACAAGTCGGTAGATTTTAGTAAAAAACCAGGGCTGAATGAGTTTAACAGCAATGAACTTTTATTTGCAGGCAACAGCGGCAACCCTGCAACCGCACTGATGCACCGCTCCACACTAAGCGGCTTTTTAACCGGGGCACCCTCTGCCACTTTTATCAGCAAAGACAGTGCAGGAAGGGTTACAAGGCTGTTGCTTACCAACCAAACTATGCTTGACCTGTTAAAAAGGGCCTATGAATATTTTGTATATCCTGCCAGCATTCAATGGCCCGATGAAACAGGGCAAATGCTAAATCCCAAAGGCAGGCCCAGGGACTGGATAGTGGCCAACAGCTATACGTATGAATTGATAACTCCCGCCATTGCTTACGACAGTGCCCGCCGCCTGATGCAACTTGACCTGGAACGCTATTTTGGGTATGCTGCCGAAATTAAACCCGTTGCCTTTAAATGCTACCTGTTGCAAACGGATAGCACTATTGCAGCCCTCAATCAATTTCAGCTAAGCAACATTACCAATCCATCCCCTGAAGGGCAGTGCAGCCTTGCAGCAGCAATGAGTTGCCTGGAAAAAATGCTGGGTGCCCCTGTTTTAAACGAATCAACCTTTTCAAATCAATACACGATAATCCTCAGCCATGCTGATACTGCCGATCTTGTTTTGCTGCAACAGGCATTGGCTGCACGGGGCATTTGCTTAACCGAAACCACCAGAAAAGCAAGGACACTTTTTATTTATCAACTTTCAAACAAACTATTATGAGAGCAATCTTTTTTTTATTCTTTATCCTGCAGTTATGTTGTACAGAACTGTGGGCACAGGTGCCGGGGCTTATTACGGGTACCGTTACAGATGCTGAAAGCAAGGGGCCGGTGGCTGGTGCCATCGTTAAAAGCCGCCAAAGCAAAACCATTACACTTACAGATGCAGCCGGGGTTTTTAAAACCCGCCTTCACCAGCTTGCAGATACCCTTGATGTGGAAAGCGAAGGTTACGAGGTAATGACTATACCGGTCAATACAAACCTTACCAGTTCCCTGCAGGTAATGCTTACACCGGTAACAAGGCAACTGGAAGCTGTAGTGGTTAACACCGGCTACCAGCAAATTGCTAAAGAGCGTGCAACAGGATCATTTACCCTGCTTGATAAAAAACTGCTCAACCAGCAGGTGAGCACCAGCATTATTGGCAGGTTGGAAGCAATAAGTAACGGCCTCTATGTAGACCGCCAAACCACTGCTTCAGGCAATCGGATTGTGATACGTGGCCTGAGCACCATACAAGGCCCCGGTGAACCCCTGGTGGTGGTAGACAACTTTCCCTACGAAGGCGATTTGAACAATATTAATCCCAACGACGTAGAAAATATTACCATTTTAAAGGATGCTGCCGCCGCTTCTATCTGGGGTACCCGGGCCGGTAATGGGGTGATAGTGATTACCACTAAAAAGGGCCGGTATGATCAGCCAATAAAAGTAGAACTGGCAAGCAGTGTATTAATAACCGGTAAACCATCCCTTGGTTATATAAAGCAAATTAACCCGGCTGATTTTGTGGGTGTGGAGCGTTATCTCTACAACCAGGGCTTTTATGCAGGCCAGTTGGCAGCACAGCCTTTTATGTACACAACGCCGGTAGTGGAGATTTTAAAACAGCGGGATTTGGGAAACCTGTCGCCAGCAGAGGCAGATGCCAGCCTTGCCGATATAGGTGAACATAATGTGTTGGATGACCTGCGCAAATATATGTATGATAAGGGCGCTAATTTTCAGCAGTCTGTGGGCGTAAGCGGGGGCGCTAAAAAAATGAACTGGAACCTTGCAGCAGGTTATGATAACAATATTGATCATCTCAATGCAACTTATAAGAGATATAATTTTAGGGATGCGCATAGTTTTAAGCTGACCCAAAAGCTGGAACTAACCGTTGGTATAGAATATACACAAAGCAACAGCAGGACGGGCAGGGCAGGATACGGCAACTTAAAGCCGGCCCAGGGTGTGCTGCCGGTTTACACACAACTGGCAGATGAATCGGGGAATGCTTTGCCTGTAAATTTCAGGTACAGGCAGGCCTATACCGATACGGCTGGTAGCGGCAAGCTGCTTAACTGGAGATGGTATCCGCTCAGCGATCACCTGAATATTAATAAGAGCAGCAGTTTGCAAGGTTTGCTGGGAAATATTGGCATTGATTATAAGTTTAACAACGGCATAACCCTGAACATAAAATACCAATATGGCAGCCAGTCTACCACAGACAAAACTATGTATGCCCGGGAAAGTTATTTTGCCAGGGAACTGATCAACCAATACAGTGTGCTTAATGCTGCCACCGGTAAACTGTTATACAATATTCCGAAAGGTGGTATACTGGACCGGGGGGTTGGTAATTTGCAAACCAATAATGTGAGGGGAACGCTTAGTTACAACAAGGCTATTAAGCAACACAGGATAGATGGCATTGCCGGTACAGAATTCAGGCAGGTAGATTATAATTTTAATAGTGCACGCAGTTATGGCTACAATCCCAATAACCTTAGTGCTGCAGCAGTGGATAATGTTACAAGGTTTCCTAATTTTTTAGACGGCTCCACTAATCCAATTCCATCGGGTACCAACCATTCGGGCACCCTGAACAGGTATGTAAGCTTTTTTACCAACAGTGCCTATACTTACCGGGGTAAATACATATTCTCTGCAAGTATAAGGCGGGATGCTTCCAACCTGTTTGGCGTAAGCAGCAATAATCGTTGGACCCCACTCTGGTCTGTGGGTGGCAGTTGGGATATTGCCAAGGAGCCGTTTTATCATTTTGCATTATTGCCGGCTTTAAAACTTCGTGCAAGTTTTGGATACAGTGGCAATGCAGATCCGTCCAGGAGTGCCGTTTCTGTAATTCAATACAATGGCACATCTACTTATACACAACTGCCCATTGCAATTATATCGCAATTTGCAAATCCGGAACTGCGTTGGGAAAAAGTGGCTACCAGTAATATTGGAATCGACTTTATCAGCAGTAACAGCAGGCTTTCCGGATCAATAGAATATTATCATAAAAAAGGGACCAACCTCTTTGGTACCACGCCGGTAGACTATACGGCCCTGGGTAATAACAGGATTATAAAGAATGTGGCCAGCATGGCCGGCAATGGCTGGGACATTAGTTTAAACAGCCGCAATACTACCGGCAAAGTGGCCTGGAACAGCCAATTGAACCTCAATTTTAATAAAGATAAAGTGCTGCGCTACTACCTTATAAATAAACAGGGTAGCAGTTTTGTTTCGGGCAACAGCGTGTCGGCCATAGAAGGCAAACCGGTATATGCCTTGTACAATTACCGCTGGGGGGGGCTTGATCCGTTAACAGGAGATCCGCTTGGTTACCTTAATGGTGCAGTGAGTAAGGATTATGCTGCCATAACAGGGTCAGGCACACAGATAGAAGACCTTATTTATATTGGCCCCACATTGCCTGTGCTTACAGCAAATTTAGGCAACACCGTAAGCTGGAAGGGGTTGTCTGTTTCCGTTAGAATCACCGGAAAGTTTGGAAATTATTTTCAACGTTCCTCTATAGACTATACTGCCTTGCTAAATATGCGCAGTGGTCATTCAGATTATGCTGCCAGGTGGCAGGCCCCCGGCGACGAATTGCATACCAGTGTTCCGTCTATGATATATCCCAACAATATCAACAGGAATAATTTTTATAGAAGTGTAGCAGTATTGGCTTCCAGGGCCGACCTTATCAGGCTTCAATATATCACAGCAGCATATACACTCAAAAGATGGGGCATGCAGGTTTTTGTGAATGCCAATAACCTGGGCCTGTTATGGCGGGCCAACCGCTACGGTATTGACCCTGAGTATGGTGATAATCTTCCGCCTTCAAAAAACTTTGCGCTTGGGTTTAGAACATCTTTTTAATTTAAAAATTTTTATTATGAAATATTTTATCACAGCTATTTGCTGTTTATTAGTGGCCCATTTTAATACATCCTGCAAGAAGACGCTGGATGCTAAACCCGACCTGAAACTAAGTGTGCCTCAATCCCTGGATGATTTGCAGGCAATCCTGGATCAGACTTCCACCACGGGCATTGAGCCATCGGCTTCAGAAGCTGCATCAGACAATTATTATATTACTACTGCGGGTTTTAATGCATTGGTTGCTTCTACCAACAGGGCTATTTACACCTGGCAAAATGCTGATCTTTTTGCTGGTGTATCCAGTGATTGGGGTATTGCTTATAAAAGGATTTATTATTGCAATACAGCCCTTGATGAACTAAAAAATATTCAACACAACGACCAGGCAGGATTCAATAATATAAAAGGGCAGGCATTGTTTAAAAGAGCTAAATCATTCTGGCATGTAGCAGATATATGGGCGCTTGCTTATGACAGCCTTACTGCCAGTTCAGACCTTGGTATTCCGTTGCGGCTGAATAGTAACTTTAATGAGCCGAGTGTAAGGTCTTCGGTAAAGGATAGTTACCAGCGCATCATCACCGATCTTAAGGAAGCAGCATCCTTATTACCCGTTATGCCATTACATCCTATCAGGCCTTGTAAGCCCGCAGCTTTTACGCTTTTGAGCAGGGTATACCTTGCGATGCGTAATTACGGGGATGCTAAACTGTATGCAGATTCTGCCATTGCGCTGTTCCCGGCCCTGTTGGATTATAACACAGTGAGTAATTCGCCGGTTTATCCTTTCAGCAATCCGAATGCGGAAAGTATTTATGTGTCCAGTTCCGGGGGATCGTTGCTTTCTACTACCAACTTTAAAGTTGATTCCAATCTCTATGCGCTTTATGCTGCCAATGATTTGAGGAAGACACTTTTTTTTAAAAGCCTGGGAAATAACCAGTACAGTTTTAGGGGCAGTTATGCAAATTCAAATGGACATTTCTCCGGCCTTTCCTCCAGTGAACTTTATCTCACTAGAGCGGAATGTAATGCAAGGGCCGGTAAACTTGCAGAAGCGCTTACAGACCTGAACAGTTTGCTGATAAAAAGATACAAGGCAGGAACTTTTGTGGCTGTTACTGCACCGGATACCGGGGAGGCTTTATCTAAAATTTTGATTGAAAGAAGGAAGGAACTGTTGATGCGTTTTACCCGCTGGATGGATATAAAAAGGCTGAACAGGGAAGGAGCTGGTATTGTATTGAAACGGTTTGTAAATAATACTGTTTATGAATTGCAGCCAAACAGCCTGCGCTATGCGATGGCATTGCCTGAAGATGTGCTGGACCTGTCTGGCATGCAACAAAACCCACGATGAGTGGGGTTGAAAAAAAAGTAAGGCTGCCATCAAACGGCAGCCTTACTTTAAACCTACTGTTCAGTTCTTGTAGTAGATGCACTGGTTGCATCGGCCACGTCGTTAAAGCCCTGCACCATCAAATCAAAATTCGCCCTGTTCAAATCTGTGAGGATAGAACAAGGTACATCCCCGGTTTCGGGACAGGATGAAGATTCTGCCACCCAGTTGATGGGCTTCTTAACTTCCTGGTCGGTATATGCACCGATGTAATGATAGGATGTTGAAAACGAATGTGCCTTTTCCGCTTTGGTATTAAAGGCAAAAGCACCTGCGATAGCAATCCCCATTGCCAAAAGAAAAAGGGGGAACTTAAAACGATTCATAATAGATGTTTTTAAAAATGAAATAATGTAGATGAAACAGCTTTCTTTCGATTGCTTTTTGTGAACAATGGTTGCTTACTCTTTTAAAGGTTTTCGGCTTACTCCCTTATGGTACCAATATGTTTGTGCCGGGCCTGCAATAAAAGCCGGGCAGGTAAAAAAAGAAAAAGGATATTGAATAATAAGTGTTGCTTCCAGCTCATGGCAGCCAGTACGCTGCCGCAACTGCAGGGCAGTTTGCTGCCGGATAAAAGCATGGCGGCTATGTAAATGGTAAATGCCAGCATTAATAGCGTGGCGCTGGTAAGCCCTGCGGTTTGTGTTTTAGGGAAGCAGAGCAGGAGGGCGGTAATGCCTTCAATGGCGGGTAATAATACCGGTAAAATATTTTTAAAATGATGCAGCAGGTATTGCTGTGATAACTGGTGGGTGAAAAGCTGGCGCTGTATTAATTTGTCTGCAGCGGTATAAGTAAACAGCAACACGAGCAACAGGATACTGATGTTGTTGAGTGCCGAAAAAAACAAGGAGCGGCCATGCATGTTGTATTTCATAAAACGGGGGTGTTTTTTACAATACAAAGCTGCTGTGTGTAAATTATGATTGCAGACAGAAAGGATATGCAGCTGGTTTTAAAAAGGGAGATCATCGCTGTGATTAACGGGAATAATTTTGCGGTATGCTGCAGGTGTGTGCCCGTAGAACCGGGCAAAGGCGGTGATAAAGTTGGAGTAATATTTAAAGCCGCTGAGCCGGGCTATTTCTTTAAGGGGCTTGTGTGTAGATAAAATAAGGATGCTGGCCTGCTCCATTCTTTTGCGCCGCAGGTAAGCAAAAATGCCGCTGCCATAGAGCAGTTTAAAGCCGGCTTTTAATTTGGTTTGCCCGATGCCTGCCTCCATGGCAAGCGCCTCAATGCTGGTATGCCGGCGGATGTCGGCATCTATAAAGGCTTTGGCTCTGCAGATACATTCTATATCGTATTCATTTAGTGACATGGATGGATATGTTTCACACAACGGAAAGAATTTCACACAACGGGAACAACGGTTTCGGTGAAAACAAAGGGAACCTAAACCCATCATTGTACCCTTTGTTTTCTTTGTTCCCTTTGTGTGAAATACATTAGCTCATCAGGGCCGCTTTTTCCATAGCAGGAAGTGCCGCCAGTATTTCTGCATGAAAGGTATCGCTGGCATGCAGCCATGCAAAAGTTTTAATGGCAATGGCACCTAGTTTTTGTTTTTCTTCCGGGGCCGCAAAGCCAAACATCAGTTGTTTTTTATCAACGGCCATGGCCCTTAATACCAGTTGGTAAAGTGCCTGGCGATATACATTGTATTGACTGTTGCTGGTATAGTTGAGCCCGATAATCATGGGCATATACACAGATGCCGACTGGTAGCAGAATACCACGCAGCAGGGTTTATCATCGCCTTTCAATTGCAGGCTCATCATTTCCCAGTTGGGGTTGTTTTCCATTGCTTTAAAGAAGGCAAGGGGCAGGGCAAAACTGTTTAGCTCCAGTGATTTGTTTTTCACGGCCAGGTAAAGCTGGTAAGCATGTTGCAAGGCAGCATCATCCAATGCGGCGTTGGAAAATGACACATCAAAGAGGGGCTGATTTCTTAATACTTTTTTGCGTAATTGATTGCGGCTGTTGGCAGAGAGCTGCTGGTAAAATGCTGCTGCTGTTTTATAGTGCAGCGAGGGAATGATATGGGTGTCGGGCATCTGCAGCCGGATAAAACCATTGTCCAGCAGGAGCTGTTCCAGTGCCGGGACTTCAGCATGAAAATCACGCAGTACAATATTACCTGCCTGCCGTTCCTGTTGCAGGCTGTATGCTACCTCCAACAACAGCAGCATGGCCTGCTGCCATTGCGCATGTTCCCTGTTGATATAAAGATGTTCTCCTTCGCTGATAAGGGAGCCACTGCAAAGGGTTGTTGTGCTGAGCCAATAAGGGTCTTCTGTTCTTTTTTGTTCTGCTGCCGCCGAGATGTTTTTGGGCGAAAGCATATCATCTTTCCAGATAGCGGTGGTGAAAAAAGTTGCCAGTACAATGCGGCCTGTTTCATCTTTGATGATAAGGTAATCAAATATCCAGTTGTCTTCCGGCAGCGTGTTGTTTTGAAAAGCTGCTTCCATGGTTTGCAGTGCCAGCCAGTCGAAATTTCCTTTTCCGGCAAAGCATGCATCCCATACTTTTGGGCTGATATCTTCTATGCTGTGGTACCTGTTTGATTGTAGCGAATGCGCTTTTGGAGGCGCTGTTGCAGGCGCCGTTTCCGGTACTGCGGGTGGTAGTTTTTTAAAGGCTTTGTAAATATCTTCCAGTTGTATATTTTCTTGCTTCATGGCCTGTGGAAATACCGCAGCAAGGGTAGCAATCATATTTTCTATTTGCGCAAATGTGTGCAGGCGGGTGATGGTGAAGCGGATGCCGGTTTGCTTCATGGGCACGGTGGGAAACACCCCCAGGTTTACATAGTAGCCTGCATCCAGCATTTTTTTTACAATATGGTGCCCCAGTTTTGGTAGGCTCACACCCACGAAAAAAATAGCGGCACCTGCTTCGGAGATCACGGGTAATTTATATTTTAAAAGCATGCTACTTGTAAAAACAAGGTTGCGTCGAAGGGCAGCCTGCATTTCTATGAGTTCTTCACTTAAGTGAATGTGGGCCGAGGCAATGGCAGCACCAAGGGCAGAGGGTTGCATGGGCCCGGAACTTAATAAGGGTCCACCCACGGTGCCCACTTTGCGGGCCAGTTCTGCATTGCCATACACGAGCAGTCCGCCACCGGTTGCAAAAGCTTTGTTGAGGGAAGTGGCCATCACCATCTTTGGATGAATGGCATGTTTACTGAGCACATAGCCACGGCCATATTTGCCATGTATACTCATGCCATGTGCATCATCTACATAAAAATGCAGGGCAGGGTATTTGTCCATCAGCGCATACAGGGCATCCACGGGTGTGGTATCGCCAAACATAGAATAGATGCCATCGGCCATGTACCAGATGGTTTTGTATTTATCCCGCAGGGCAATGATGCGTTCTTCCAGCAGGTCCATACGGTTGTGGCGCAGCAGTTCTATGTGCACGCCCCGGGCCTTTACGAGTTGTACGGCTGTTTGCACAGAATTATGCACCTGCTGATCGAGGATAACGGCATGATCGTCTTCTACCATCACGGGGATATTGGCAATATGGCCAAGGGTGGTGGTAGGGGTGATTACGCAAGGGGCATCAAATATTTTATCCAGCAGGTTGTTCAGCTCCCGGTACAATCCAAGCGATACATAGGCCCGGGATTCGGAGAATTGGGTGCCGTATTGCCGGATGGCTTCTATGGCGGCCTGTTTAATCCGTTCATCAAACTCCAGGCCCAGGTAACTGCAGGAGCCGAAGTTGAGCACGGGCTTGTTGTGAATGCGGATGGTGATGCCATTAAAGGCATCGTGGCCGGTAAAAAGGTGCAGGATGCCTTTGTTTATACCGTAGGTTACAATTTGATCTACTGTGTTGTAGAAGGAATGATGTTTGCTCATAATAGAATTTTTTTAGTGTCCTGTAAAATGCAAACATTGTAAATGCCGGCAAGCATTTCCTTCGTATAAGTGCTGATTTTTTAATAGTAAAAAAAGTTTAATACCTAAGTATTTGTACTAGTAAAATTCTTAAATATTGGTATTAACTTTAAACCCATGGAGTTTGAAACATTATATGTTCATCTCCGCATAAAGGATGAGATACTGGTAGGGACTTATAAAAAGGGTCTGAGTATTAATCTTGCAGTGGCCGAGGAAATTGTCCGTAACCGTATTGCCTTTACCGGGGGTAAAAAAATGCCTGCGCTTATTTTTAGTGAGGGCGTGTTGCATATGGATAAACCTGCAAGGGAGTTCCTTGCTTCTGCAGCCGGCACCGAGGGCCTTAGTGCTGCTGCCATTATCCTCAACTCTGTTTTTAGCAGTATGATGGGCAGGCTTTTTTTAAAGATCAATAAAACCCCGCTGCCGGTAAAAACATTTAACAGTGTGCCAAAGGCAGAAAAATGGCTGCAGCAATTTATTATAGAATCTTCAAAGAAAGAAGAATGGATAAACGACTCCAGGAAATAGCAGGGGCGCTTGCTGATTATGCAACAGGAAGGTTTGACAGGACATTGTCTGTGTCGCCCCAGCTGGATGAATTGGATGCTATCAGCAATGGCATTAATATACTTGGACAGGAGCTGAAAGCAGTTACCATTTCACGCAATTATTTCAATGGTATCTTTCATGCAGTATCGGATATGGTATTTATCCTGGATGCCCGGGGTATGATACTGGATGCCAACCTGCAGGCCACACAACAGTTAGCCTTTTATAGCAGGGATATGCCCGGTATTAAAATTCACACCCTGGTACGTGAAATTGCGGGTGGGTTTAACAGTATCCTCAAACAACTTAAAACAAATGATAGCTGGCATATTGCAGAAGCCATCCTGCTCACCAGGCTGGGTACTCCCCTGCAGGTGCGCATGCAGGCAAGCTGGTTTAAAGACGAGCAACGTAAACAGCGTATTGTAATTACTGCTTCTGATATAAGCTACCAGTTAGAAACAGAAAATCTTATCCTGCGTGCAGTGATAGATACACAGGAAAAAGAAAGGCAGCGGCTGTCGCAGGACCTGCACGACAGCCTTACGCAGCAACTGAGTGGCATCAAACTTTTTATCAGCAGTTCTGCCCGGATGGTGAGGAGCCGGCAAATAAAGGAAAACCTTTCTAAATCAAACCAGGCCCTGGACGATATGATTACGGATATGCGCAATATATGTTTTAGCCTGATGCCAAAAACACTGGAAGCATTTGGGCTGGTAAAAGCAGTGCGGGAATACTGCGATCATTTTTTGATGCGCTCGCAGGCAAAGTTTATCATTGAGGAAAAGAATCGGCTGCCGGCTTTATCCAATGAGCTTAAAATAGACCTGTACCGCATCATTCAGGAATTTATAAACAATGCCTTAAAGCATGGCCATGCTGCCATCATCCGTATCAGCCTTGCATGCAGCAGGAATGTATTAAAGCTGGGCCTGCTGGACAATGGTGTGGGCTTTGACAGCGCTAAACCCGTCAAGGGCATGGGCCTGCACAATGTGCGCAGCAGGGTAAAAAGTCACAAGGGCAGGCTGGATATAAAAAGCAGCTATGGCAAAGGCACCTGTTTTAATATCGTTATAACACTAAACGGAGATCATGAAAACACAAAAGCCCAATAAGCCGGCTGTAAAGCTTTTGATGGTAGATGACCACCAGCTTGTAAGAGATGGCCTCAAAATAATGTTGCAGTCGCTGGGAAAGTATTACCAATTTTCAATCACGGAAGCAGAGAGCGGGGAGGATGCCATTTATAAAATAAACCGGTATGCTTACGATATGCTGATTATGGACTACCAGATGCCCGGCTTACCCGGGCCGGAAACGGTGGAACGCATCCTGCGCTTTAAGCCCGAAACAAAAATACTGGTGCTGAGCAACTACGACGAACGGCCCTATGTGCAGCGCATGATGGATGCAGGTGCCAGGGGCTATATCTTAAAAAATGTGGAGCCGGCAGAAATGCTGAATGCCATCAGGGCAGTGCTGAGCGGAAAAGAATATTATTGCAGTGAAGTGGCCGTAAAACTCATTAATGTTGCGCCGGCCCCCAAAGCAGGTGCTGACGAGGAAATACGCAATAGCCTTAGCAGGCGTGAGCTGGAAGTAGTAA
>Ga0105047_10012964_pt1 | contig 13367 bp, 13 predicted proteins | sample MAT04_FD_78384 | JGI IMG/M metagenome (GOLD analysis project Ga0105047, IMG submission 78384) | Freshwater microbial communities from Lake Fryxell liftoff mats and glacier meltwater in Antarctica - MAT-04 (megahit assembly) | ecosystem: Environmental > Aquatic > Freshwater > Ice > Liftoff...
GATCGATTTCAGCGCAGTGGTCTTGCCGGCGCCGTTGCGACCGAGCAGGCAGAGAATCTCGCCGGCTGCGACCGACACCGAGAAATTCCGCAGGACCTGCAGGTTGCCGTAGTAGGTATTGAAGTTCTCGACCTTCAGCATCATGCGCCTGTTCCCAGATAGGCCGCCTGAACCTCGGCATTGGCGCTGATTTCGGCCGGCGTGCCCTCGGCCAGCAACTTGCCGCGATTGAGCACCGTGATTCGGTCGGCGAGTTGCATGACGACGTCCATATTGTGCTCGATCAGCAGCACGGTGGCGGTCTTGCCGATCTCGCGCACCAGCCGGCAGAAATTTTCGATCTCGGAATCGGCGAGCCCCTGTGTCGGTTCGTCGAGGATCAGCAGTGCCGGCTTGAGCGCCAGCCCCATCGCGACCTCCACCAGCCGCTGGTGGCCATAGGCCATCTCGCCGGCTTTCTCGGTGGCGCGGGCGGTGAGCCCGACGGCGGCAAGCGCCGCATCCGTTTCGCGGCGGAAATCCACCGCCTTGCTGCCGTCACGCTGGGCGCGGCCGAGGACTGCGATGCCGATGTTTTCCGCGACCGTCAGTTTCGGATAGATGTTGGTGATCTGGAACGTATAGGCGATGCCATGGCGGACACGCTGGAACGCCGGCATCTTGGTGATATCCTCGCCACGGAAGCGCACGGTACCTGCCGTCACCGGCGTTCGCCCGGAAAACAGGCTGACGAACGTGGTCTTGCCGGCGCCGTTCGGCCCGATGATGGCGCGGATCTCGCCTTCGTTGAGGCTGAAGTCGACGCCATCAACCGCTTTCAGTCCGCCGAAGTAGCATTTCAGGTCGCTGGTCTCGAGTATGGGTGTCAGAGCAGCCATGGCAGCCACCTTTCCCGGATCGTGCCGAGGATGCCTTTCGGAAACCACAGGACCAGTACGATCAGCACCACGCCGACCACCAGCAGGTAGGCGGATGTCAATTCGCTCAGCCGGTCGATCATCGTCATCATCAGCACCACGCCGATCAGCGGGCCGAGCAGCGTGCCGCCGCCGCCCAGCAGCGTGAACAGCAGTACTTCGATCGAATACTGGATGGAGGCGAAGGTCGAGCCGATATAGCCGAACAACAGGCCATAGGCGGCGCCCGCAGCCCCTGATATGGCGCCGGAATAGAGAAAAGCCTCCAGCTTGGCGGCGAACACGTTGAAGCCGAGCATTTCCGTGCGGCCTTCATTCTCGCGGATCGCCGTAAAAATCCGTCCCTTGTGGCTGACCAGTACGGCAAAGGACACCGCCACCGCCGCCGCCAGCAGTCCGAAGGCGATGTTGTAGCGCACCATTTCGCTGGTCAGGTCGATCTGCCAGCCGGCCAGCGAGAAGCGGCGCGCCGATTGCGGCAGCGACAGCCCGTCCTGGCCGCCGGTATAGGGGGCAAAATACAGCGTTGCCAGGAAACCGACCTGCGAGAACATCAGCGTCACGATCATGAACGAGACCCGGATGGTCGGAAGCGCCACCCAGCCGATGGCGAACGCCAGGATCAGCGCCGCGATGATCCCAAGCAGGAAGGCAAACGGCACGCTGACGCCGAGATGGTAGGTTGCAAGCCCGGAAGCATAGAGGCCGGCGGCGAAGAAGATCGCGTGGCCCAGGCTGAGCAGCCCGACATAGCCGAGCAGCATATTGTAGCCGACTGCAAACACCGCAAGCACCATCATCCGGGTAGCGGTCAGCACGTAATAGTCGGGCAGCACGAATTGCAGCAGGAACAGCGCCACAAGCACGACCGCCAGCAGGATGAGATTGGACCTGATTGTCTCTGCCGTCATCGCTCGGCCTTCCCGAACAGGCCGTTCGGCTTGAACACCAGCACGAAGGCGACGAGCAGCGTCGAGACCATCTTGGCCAGTGTCGGCGAAAAGAACACCGAGATGATGCCGTCCGAGAGGCCTATGAGGATGGCGGCGACGATCGTGCCCTGGATGGAGCCGAGACCGCCGATGATGACGACGATGAAGGATAGTAGCAGCGGGTCGAGCCCCATCAGGTAATGCGCCTGCTGGATCGGCACCACCAGCACGGCGGCGATGGCGGCGAGCATGGCGCCGAGTGCGAAGACGCCGGCTGAGACATTGTCGACCCCGATGCCGAAGGCCTGCGCCGTTTCCCGGTCCATCTGGGTTGCACGCATCACCAGCCCGATTCTGGTCTTGCGCATCAGGAACCAGACGCCGGCCATCAGCACGATGGCGGCGGCGATGATGAACAGCTTGTAGCCGGAATAGCCGAACCAGGGGAAACGGATCGTGTAATAGAAGGGCGGTTCGACGGCCTGCGCATTGGGGCCGAAGAAGATCAGCGTCGATTGCTGGAAGACGTAGAGAAGGCCGATGGTGGCGACGATCGTCGCCTCCGGATCGTAGTTCAGGCGCTTGAGAATGAAGCGCTCGCTTATGAGCGCGATCACGCCGACGATCAGCGGGCTGATGACGAGGGCGGCGATGAAGCCGAGCGTCGGGTGCCCCGTCAGGAGCGTCGAGATGAACCAGGCAAACACCGCGCCGAGCATGAAGAATTCGCCATGCGCGACATTGACGACGCGCATGACGCCGAACACCAGCGACAGGCCGACGGCCGTCACCGTCAGCACCGAGGCCTGCACCAGGCCTTCCAGCGTCGCAAGGAATAGATAGGGTCCCAGCCCCATGATCAGCCGCACTTTCGCGAGAGTTGCGCCGCCGACGGCGTCAGCGGGCGCAATTGCTTCCTGTGGCCGGCGCGCCGACTTGGCAGTCGGCGCGCCGATCCGTGGAGTTCATCGGGTGAAGGTTGATACTAGAGATCCATCTTGGTGTAATCGACTTCCGGCGGGTAGATACCGTCCTCGATGGAGGTCGTGTGAACGACGTTGAGCTTCGAGCCCTCGACCTTGGAGATGAATTGCTTGCCGAACACCTGGTGGGTCTTGCCGTTGAAGATCTTGTCGCCCTGGGGATGTTCGTTGCTGGCAGCGAATTTCTCGAGCGATTCGAGCGCGACGATGAAGTCCTTCTTCTGCTCGGAGCCCTTGTAGTTGGCCATCTCCATGGCTTGTTTGATCACGAACAAAGTTTCCCACACCGAGAACATGTGCGAATAAGTGGAAATATCCTTGGGATCGCTGGTGCTGGCGCCGTTGGCGTCGATGCCGACCTTGTCGCGGAAGAATTTGTCGAACTCGGTCTGGTCTTTCTGGGCATAGCGCGGGGCCGATTCCCAGAAATAGGTGCCTTCGAGATATTCGAGTTGCGGCGTGGCAAGATCAACGGCCTCGAGCGAATCGATGAAGCCGAAGATCTGCGGCCGCTGGCTGCCGAAATGCTCGCCCATCTCCTTGACGAAGGTCAGCACCGCCGGTCCCACCATGACATGATAGATGACCTCGGTGTCGGCCGGGATCTGCGGGAAGTAGCGGGTGAACGAGCTTTCCGTCGGGGGGATGGGGATGAGAGCCGAAATTTCGCCGCCCTGCGCCCTGATCGCCTCGGAGAAGAAGTCGCGGTGGTTATGGCCGAAGGCATAATCCGGGAAGATCATCGTTATCTTCTTGCCGAGGTTCTGGGAGATCCAAGGCGCCATCGACATCACCTGCGACTTGACGTCGGTGATCCCCGGCTGGAAGCAATAGCGATTCAAGCCGCCGGCCGCCAGCTGATGGCCTTCCGAGCAGACGAGATAGGGAAGCTTGAGTTCGCCGGCACGCGGACCGGCCGCGGCGACGACGTGGGAAAACAGATGCCCGAACACTGCATCGACCTTGTATTCGGCAGCGAACTTCTCGATCACTTCGGTGCCGCGCTTGGGATCGGTGCCGTCATCCTCGACGATCATCTCGACCGGCATGCCGTTGATGCCGCCGCCTTCGTTGATCAGCTTGATGGCGGCTTCGGCGGTGCGCTCGTACCAGCGGCCGTAGGAGGCGCCGATACCGGTGCGGTGGAACGGCGCACCGAGCTTGATAGTGCCCGACGCATAGGCGTTGCGGATGATGAGAGGCGAGCCGAGGGTGGAAGCACCGACAGCGGCAAGGCCCTTCAAGGCAGTCCGGCGCGTCATCGTACCAGTCATAAAGCGTGAATTCGTCATGTTTGCGGTCCCCAGTTTTTTGGTGAATTCTGTGTACGGCTGCGGGTTGGCCGGCGCAAGCCAACCTTCCCGAGCATCACGTTCCCTTATAAGGCTCTGCGGCCTCTAAATTCATATGTATACAAGCGATAATGACTGATCTTTCAAAACTGTCAATCGGCTGATTGGCGCGACGATCGGCCGGACCAGATTTGACGTTTTTCAAAGCGCGACAAGTGGGTTGCGGGCCGGCATTCTTTTTGTGAAACTGACACTCGGGAATGCTTGTCATCGCCCGCAAAGTAATTATAGTCAGGAAATAAATATTCCACACAGGAAAAAACGAGGGGAACGGAAATGGCTTTATCATGGCGCTTTTCAGCTTTGGCGGATCGCCATCGGGCTTTGGGTTCGAAGCTCGAAGACTGGAGCGGAATGGGCACGGCCTGGACCTACGACAAGGATATCTATGCAGAACACATCGCCGTCCGCACCAAGGCCGGGCTGATGGATGTGTCGGGCCTGAAGAAGGTCCACCTTGTTGGCCCGCATGCGATCGCGATCCTCGACCACATCACCACCCGCGACATGACCAAGATCTACCCCGGCCGCTCGGTCTATGCCTGCATGCTCAATGAGCGCGGCATGTTCACCGATGATTGCATCGTCTACCGCACCGGCCCTAATTCCTGGATGCTGGTGCATGGCTCCGGTTCCGGCCACGAGGAAATCGTCAAGCAGGCTGCGGGCCGCAATTGCGCCGTGCTGTTTGACGACGACCTGCACGACCTTTCCCTGCAGGGGCCGCTGGCGGTGGATTTCCTCGCCAAGCATGTCCCCGGCATCCGCGACCTCAAATATTTCCATCACATGCAGACGACGCTGTTCGGCGCGCCGGTGATGATTTCGCGCACCGGCTATACCGGTGAGCGCGGCTACGAGCTGTTCGTGCGCGGCCAGGACGCGCCGATGGTTTGGGATCGTATTCTCGATGAAGGCAAGGACATGGGCATCATCCCGTGCTGCTTCTCGGTGCTCGATATGCTGCGCGTCGAAAGCTACCTGCTGTTCTACCCCTATGACAATTCGCAGATGTACCCGTTCCCCGACCAGCAGCCGGGCGACAGCCTGTGGGAACTCGGCCTCGATTTCACGGTCAGCCCAGGCAAGACCGGATTCCGCGGCGCCGAAGAGCATGCGCGCCTCAAGGGCAAGGAGAGGTTCAAGATCTTCGGCCTGTTGATCGAAGCCGACGGCCCGGCCGACCTTGGCGACGAAGTGTGGTCCGGCGACAGGAAGGTGGGCGTCATCACCTGCCCGAGCTATTCCAAACTCACCAACCGCTCGATGGCAATTGCGCGTCTCGATCTCGATGTCGCCAAGCAGGGCGTGGCCCTCGAAGTGCGTGGCGCCAATGTCAAGGCCAAGGCGATTGCGCACACGATCACCTTCGACGATCCGGAAAAGAAGAAGCGGACGGCGGTCGGCTGAGGAGCGCGCGCCATGCTGGTTCAAGGCATCAAGAGCCGCCCGGTGTATGAGGGGTTGAAGATCGACCCCTATGCCAAGCGGCATATTTTCGCTCTGGAAGGCGAGGGCGCGCTGGCGCTTCTCGAACAAACGCTTACCCCGGAGGTTCTTGCCCGCAGCGAGATCCTCTATACGGCGGGCGCATCGCGCCAGAAGGAGCATTTCCCGGCGCTTTCGGCGCTCGGCGCCGATATCTGCTGGCAGGCGCCCAGTGTCGAAACGCTGCTGTTCCGGCTCAACGGCGCGCTCGTCAATGCGAGCATGAGCACGCGGCTCTACATTTCCGGAACGGAAGGCTTCATCGGCCAGGCCATGGAACTGGGCACCGAATTCGGCATGGATTACAAGTCCATAGCCACCGAACATCGCGGCTCGCTGGCACGGCGGGTGCAATGCGTCCATTGCAAGGGCATCACCGAAAATGTGACCGTCAGCCCCTTCATCTGCAGCCATTGCGGCCTGTCGCTTTTGGTACGCGACCACTATTCGCGGCGGCTTGCAGCCTTTCAAGGCGTCAATATCGATGCCGAAGAGCCGGGTACGGCGCCCAAACCGGAGGAATTGTTTTCGTGAGCATCAATTCCGATATTCCGGTTCGCGTCACCAGGGTCACCGATGTCACCGACAAGATCAAGCGCTTCCGATTCGAGCGGACGGATGGTCAGCCGTTGCCGATCTTCTCGGCGGTCGCCGTTTCCTTGGAAACCATGCATGACGACGGCCATCTGCGCCGCAATCCCTATTCGCTGATGTCGCCGCCGCATGAGCCTTCCGGCTACGAAATCAGCGTGCTGCGCGTCGAGGAGTCGCGTGGCGGATCGGCTTTCATGCATGGCCAGGTCAAGGAGGGCGATGCGCTGACGATCAGCCAGCCGGTCAACCTCTTTCCCGCCGATGCGCGTGGCCGCAAGCATATCCTGGTTGCCGGCGGCATCGGCATCACGCCATTCCTGGCGATGATGGCGCAATTTCGCAGGAATCACATCGAGTTCGAACTGCACTATGCCATGCGTTCACGAACGCATGGCGCCTATTGGCAGGAACTGATCGCGCAGTATGGCCCCGAGCGCATCAAGGTCTATTTCGACGAGGAAAAGACCATGATCCCGCTGGCGCAGATCCTCGAGCACCAGCCGCTCGGCACGCATTTCTATGTCTGTGGTCCGGGCGGCATGATCGACTACTGTCTGCGCACGGCCCGCGAGGCGGGTTGGCCTGGGGAGAACCTGCATTCCGAAAGGTTTCTCGCGCCGCCGCCTGGGCAGAAATTTTCGGTCGACCTGGTGCGGTCGGCCAAGACGATCACGGTTGGGGAACACCAGAGTATCCTTGAGGCGGTCGAGGAAGCGGGCATCGATGCGCCCTATATGTGCCGCGGCGGCGCATGCGGGCAATGCGAGACGGCCGTCATGACGTGCGACGGCACGCTCGAACACAATGACATCTACCTGACGGACGAGGAAAAGGCCGAAGGACGCAAGATCATGGTCTGCGTGTCTCGGTTCAAGGGCAAGACATTGGCGCTGGATCTTTAGCCGGCAAATTGAAATAGAGGGAATCCCGCGAATGGCAATCGTGTTCAAACAAGAGACTTTTCGCGATGACTTCACCTATCGCAACAGTCCGGAAAATATCAGGCGTTTCCCGTTTCCCTTCGATCGCGACGAATACATGTATTCGGTCAACATGGAGCCACACGTGCTCGGAGCCAAGGGCACGGTCTATGAAAGCCTGATCGACGTCGATGAGCACTACATTGCCGAAATGCGCGACCGGGCGCTGGTGCTGAAGGAAGATCCGCTGCGCTGCCAGGCGTTGCCGCACATGATGCTGGCGCAGTGGGATACGCTGGAACTGCTGATGGAACAGCAGGCTGCGGGCTTTCCCGAGCATTTCACGCTGATCCGCAACGGCGACCAGTGGCGCTGGATCAACCGGCCGCTCGGCATCGACGACACCTTCACCTTCGGAGACCGGTCGACGCTGCCCTATGAACCGATGGAGTACATCACCCGCCAGGCCCAGGGCGATTTCAGCATCGTCGACCAGCGCGACGGCAATCTGTGGATGGATGCCGGCATGGTGACCACCCAGGCAGACTGGTCGCTCGATTTCGACATCGGCATGAACTTCATGGAGTGGCACGGGCCGGTGCCGCTTGCCCATCAGGCCGGTGTTTTCGACCGGGCATTGAAATTCCTGCTGAACCTGCAGCAGGGCAAGCCGACCCGGCGGTTTAACTGGACGATGACCATCAATCCGCGGCTCGACACCAGCCCGGAAAACTATCCGAAATGGGGCGCCGACCGCACCTCCGTGACGCCGGACAATGTCGGCGAGAAGGTGCACCTGCGCGTTGAGCTGCAGACATTGTGGCGCCTGCCGCGCTCCAATGCCATTCTGTTCGTCATCCGCTGCTACCTGATCAGCATGAACGAGCTTGTGACGGTTCCGAAATGGGCGCGACGGTTTCCGCGCGTCCTCAAGACGCTGCCTCCCGAACTCGTGGATTACAAGGGCCTGACGCGCTTCCGTGACACGACCATCGAATGGCTGTCGAAACACGACGACGGGGCGCCGACCAGCCCTGGCTTTTCGCCGGATTGAAACGGGTGCCTGCATCTAAAATACAATGAAAAAGGGGAACTACCATGACCAGAATTGCAGTTGTCGGCGCTGGGCCTTCCGGACTTGCCGTGTTGCGGGCCTTCCAATCGGCAGCCAGGAAGGGCGCAGAGATTCCGGAAGTCGTCTGCTTTGAAAAACAGACCGACTGGGGCGGCCTCTGGAATTACACCTGGCGCACGGGCCTGGATGAATTTGGCGAGCCGGTTCACTGCAGTATGTATCGCTATCTCTGGTCCAACGGCCCAAAGGAATGCCTTGAATTTGCCGATTACAGTTTCGAAGAGCATTTCGGCAAGCCGATTGCCTCCTACCCGCCGCGCGCGGTGCTCTGGGACTACATCAAGGGCCGGGTCGAAAAGGCCGACGTGCGCAAATGGGTTCGTTTCAGCACGCCGGTGCGCATGGTCGATTTCGACGAGTCGACCCAGAAATTCACGGTGCGCGCGCATGACCGTGTCAACGATGTGGTCTACGACGAGGAATTCGACAATATCATCGTTGCTTCCGGTCATTTCTCCACCCCCCACGTGCCCTATTTCGAAGGTGTGGAAGCCTTCAACGGCCGCGTGCTGCATGCGCATGATTTCCGCGACGCGATGGAGTTCAAGGATAAGGACGTGTTGCTCGTCGGTCGTTCCTATTCGGCCGAGGACATCGGTTCGCAATGCTGGAAATACGGCGCGAAATCGGTCACCACGAGCTATCGCTCCAAGCCGATGGGCTTCAACTGGCCGGAGCGCTTCGAGGAGCGGCCGTTGCTGATGAAGCTTGAGGGCAAAACCGCCTATTTCAAGGACGGCTCGACCAAGGACATCGATGCGCTGATCCTCTGCACCGGCTATCAGCATTATTTCCCGTTCCTGCCCGACAGCCTGCGCCTTGTCACCGGCAATCGGCTTTGGGCCGACAGCCTCTACAAGGGCGTTGTGTTCGATAAAAACCCCAAGATGTTCTACGTCGGCATGCAGGACCAGTTCTATACGTTCAACATGTTCGATGCGCAGGCCTGGTATGTGCGCGACATCATTCTCGGCAGCATCACGCTGCCGCCGGAAGCCGAACTCAAGGCCGATTTCGACAAATGGCGGGCGCGCGAGGAGACGCTTGAGGATGCCGAGCAGATGATCTGGTTCCAGGGCGATTATGTCCAGGAACTGATCGACGCCACGGACTATCCGAACTTCAATATCGAGGACACCAACAAGACCTTCATGGAGTGGGAGCACCACAAGGCCGAAGACATCATGGGGTTCCGCAACAATTCCTACCGTTCGCTGATGACCGGCACTATGTCGCCAAAGCACCACACGCCGTGGCTGGAAGAACTCGACGACTCGATGGGAGCCTATCTGAAGAACTGAGCGATCCGGTTCGGTCCTGGCTTTTGCGATCCTCGGGCTTGGCTCGAGGACATCCCTCGGCAGAGGTGATCACGCGCGGGGGTGACTCTGTGGAAAAACCGTGCTATGGGCAGGCAAAATTCCCTGATTTCTAGGGTTTACCGCCGAGCCGGCTTGTTGCCGGGTGCTCGCGGCACAGGATTCTGACATGACACAAATGGAAGTTTTGAGCGCGCCCGCTCCGGATATGGCGCCTGCCAATCCCGGCCTCTATGAGACCAAGCCATCGCTGATCGGCCTGTCGCGCGAAGACCTCGCCGCGGCGCTGATCGAGAAAGGCGTGTCGGAGCGCCAGGTGAAGATGCGCGTGCAGCAGATCTGGCACTGGCTGTATGTGCGCGGCATTTCCAATTTCGACGACATGGCGAATGTCTCCAAGGATTTGCGCGAGCTTCTTCGTGAGCATTTCACCATCCAGCGGCCGGAAATCGTCGAGGAACAGATCTCCAACGACGGCACCCGCAAGTGGCTGCTGCGCTTTCCGCCGCGCGGCGCCGGCCGGCCGGTCGAGGTCGAGACGGTCTACATTCCGGAAGAGGGTCGCGGCACGCTCTGCGTCTCCAGCCAGGTCGGCTGCACGCTGACCTGCGATTTCTGTCACACCGGCACACAGCGGCTGGTGCGCAACCTGACGGCGGAGGAAATCCTGTCGCAGCTGCTGTTAGCGCGTGACAAGCTCGGCGATTTTCCCGACCGCGACACGCCGCAGGGCGCCATCATGCCGGCTGAAGGCCGCAAGGTCTCCAACATGGTGATGATGGGTATGGGCGAGCCGCTCTACAATTTCGAAAACGTCAAGACGGCACTGCTGATCGCCACCGATGGCGACGGCCTGTCGCTGTCCAGGCGTCGCGTGACGCTGTCGACCTCGGGCGTGGTGCCGGAAATCTACCGTACCGGCGAGGAAATCGGCGTGATGCTGGCGATTTCGCTTCATGCCGTGAACGACGAATTGCGCGACCATCTCGTGCCGATCAACAAGAAGTATCCGCTCAAGCAGTTGATGGAAGCCTGCCGCGCCTATCCCGGCATTTCCAATGCCCGCCGCATCACTTTTGAGTATGTGATGCTCAAGGGCGTCAACGATTCGCTGACCGATGCGCGCGATCTGGTGAAGCTCTTGAAGAACGTGCCGGCCAAGATCAACCTGATCCCGTTCAACCCCTGGCCGGGCTCGAAATACGAATGTTCGGACTGGGAGACGATCGAAGCGTTCGCCGATTTCGTCAACCAGGCTGGCTTTGCCTCGCCGATCCGCACGCCGCGTGGCCGCGATATCCTCGCCGCCTGCGGCCAGCTGAAATCGGAATCCGAGCGCATGCGCAAGACCGACCGGCTGGCCTTCGAGGCGATGATGATCGCCAATCACGGCGAAGACTGATCGGGCCACGCCAGGGCAGTTCGCCGCCTGAAATCCGCCTGAATCGGCGTCGATCCTGTTTACACTTTGATTGTGGGACGTCGGATGCTTTCTCGCCGAATTTTGTTAGCCGGCGCAGGGCCACTGACCATTCTCGTTGAAGTGGGTGAGCAGGAGGTATCTGATGTCCGATTTCTCGACAGCACCGGAGGTCGAAGCCTATCTTGCCGGTGTATCCGAGCCGGCGCGTAGCCTGCTGGAGCTAATTCGCTCTACCGTCCGGTCACTGGCGCCCGAGGCCCAGGAAGTGATCGCCTATGGCATCCCGACCTTCAAGCTCGACGGCAATCTCGTTCATTATGCCGCCTTCAAGGCCCATTGCTCGTTCTTTCCGGGCCGCGCCCTGCAGAACGAGGCTTTCAGCCAGGAGCTTGGCGGCTACACCATCGCCAAGGGCACGATCCAGTTCACACCAGACAATCCGTTGCCGGACGAACTGGTTGCGAGGATCGTCACCCTGCGGATTGCAGAAAACCGCGATGCGGCCGCGGCAAGGAAAGCCAAGCGGTCGAAGAAGGCTATTTCGTCTGGGTCATCAGGATCTTGACGGCAAACAGCGAGAACACGCCAGCGAACGTGTAGTCGATGCCGCGCAGCACCTTGGTATTGCGCTGTAGCCAGCCCGACAGCTTTTCCGCCGTCAGCACGATGCCGAGATTGACCGGCATGCCGATGACGATGAACCACAGGCCAAGGAAGATCAGCTTGCCGGTGACGTGCGGGTCGCTGGCGCTGACAAATTGCGGCAGGAATGTCATGAAGAAGATGATCACCTTGGGATTGAGCAGGTTGACCCAGAAGCCGGAGAGGAAATTCTTCATGCCGCTGTTGGCCGGGCCGTCGAGGCGCTTGACCGACAGGCTCGAGCCGTAACGGATCGCCTGGATGGCCAGCCAGACCAGATAGCCGGCGCCGCCGGTCTTGAGGATCAGGAAGGCGGTGGGCGAGGCGATGATCAGCGCCGAGACGCCAAAGGCCACCAGTAGCGTGTGGACCACGATGCCGCTCGAAGTGCCGAGCACCACCATGGCGCCGCCGACCTTGCCGTCGCTCAGCGCCCGGCTGATCGAGATGGTCATGTCCGGGCCGGGCGTGATGGCGAGCAGCCAGGTGGCGATCGAAAAGGCGATGAAGGTGGTCAGATCCGGCAGGAATTGCATCGAAGTCAGGCCTTGTGGCTGGCGAGGAACGCCTTGAAGGCGTCGGCATGGTCTGGATGCCAGCGCGACAACGGCGGCCGGTTGTCGATGATGTCGTGGGCGGCCCACTCGATGCGCTTTTCATCCAGCGCACGCGGCACATCATTGTCGGGGCAGAGGATGTAGAAATCGTCCTTGGCCAGCGACGCCATCATGAAGTCGATGGTCTGTTCGGGTGTCCAGGCCGCATCCGGCTTTTCGGTGCGATCACCCTTGGTCAGCGCCGTGAACACAAAGCCGGGGATCAACAGATGGGCAGAGATGGCGGCGCCGGGCGTGTTGCGCAATTCGTGCTGCAGGGCTTCGGTGAAGGCTTTGACACCGGCCTTGGCAACGTTGTAGGCCGGGTCGCCGGGCGGGGTGGTGATGCCCTGTTTGGAACCGGTGTTGATGATCAGGCCGCGCTGGCCATGCGCCAGCATTTTCGGCCCGAACACCCGGCTGCCATGGATCACACCCCAGAGATTGACGGCGAACACCCGTTCCCAGTTTTCCAGCGGCCCGAACAGGGCACTGCCCGGCTGGATGCCGGCATTGTTCATCACCACATGCACATTGCCGAAGCGCGACGCAGTGTCCTCGGCCAGCACTTCGATATCTGCGAGGAAGGAAACGTCGGTGGGGATGGCGGCCACTGCCTCCTCACCGCGGGGCGAGAGGCTGGCGACCGCGATCGCCGCCTCGTTCAGCCGGTCGCCACCGAGGTCGGCGAGCACGACATTCAAGCCCAATTGCGCAAAGCACTTGGCGGCAGCCAGGCCGATGCCGGAGGCGGCACCGGTGATGACGGCGGTGTTGCCGGATTTGAAGACGGGGTGGAGGATGATGTCGGTCATGGCGGGATCCCGATGAGCAGGCTTGTTGATGGTCATGGCAGTTTGCTGTAGTCTGAAGCCATCACTCGATTGCAGGTCTAAACCATGAGCAAGTCCACTTCCATCCGCCTCGATGATGAATCCGAAGCTTTCATTGGCAAGAAGATCGCCGAGGGGTATTTCAGCGATCCTTCCGATGTGATTGAAGCCGGCTTGCGTCTGCTGAAGGATCACGACGATGAACTCGAAGAGCTCAGAGCGGCGCTGATCGA
>Ga0105047_10012965_pt1 | contig 13366 bp, 10 predicted proteins | sample MAT04_FD_78384 | JGI IMG/M metagenome (GOLD analysis project Ga0105047, IMG submission 78384) | Freshwater microbial communities from Lake Fryxell liftoff mats and glacier meltwater in Antarctica - MAT-04 (megahit assembly) | ecosystem: Environmental > Aquatic > Freshwater > Ice > Liftoff...
CACACAGAACAGCAGCAAGGGCGGTCTATGTGTAGCTGTCTTTGCAGCCATGAAGACTCAACAACAGGTAGCATGAACGGCAGTAGGATGGAAGCAAATATCAGTGTTCGACGCCGACACAACCACAATGCGCTGTTGTTGTCGCCGACTGCGATCTGGGCCACCTTGCCGGCAATCGTATTGAGCCACGTACCCGGGTCAATTGTTCAAGAGTTGCGCAGCGTTGCAGCCTATGCAACTGGCTCAACAATTTGTCGGCACAAAGCCTTCAAGTGGCTCAATCTGAGGTCGGCACCAACACTGCAAGAGGCGCGGGCGGGTAAACGGATCACCATGGATGACCTCTGGCGCTTCGCCGCCCTGTGTCGGGTTGCCAACGTGATGCGTCCCTACATGGGTATCTGGTCATTGGTATGGCCCATTGCAGCCGGCAATTCCCCATTGGTATTGACTTAGCGATGATGCTAAACTGATGCATTGATGCGATTTTGAGGGCATGCCATGCGTACCACGATCTCCCTTGATGACGATGTTTTTGCAGTCGCGCGTCAGCGTGCCCAGCGCGAGCGTATCTCCCTGGGCGAGGCCGTGTCACGCTACGTCCGTGATGCATTGCGCGCCGGAGCCCGCGCGCCAGCATCCTCTGCATCACTGCGCAGCAAATATTCGGTGCTGCCGGCGCGCGATGAAATCATTACCACCGAACACGTCCGCAACCTGATGGATCAGGAGGGCATTTGAGTAGGCGCCGTGGCACTCGTTTGCTGCTGGACGTGAACGTCTGGATCGCGCTATTGGACGATGCGCATGTCCATAATGCTGAAGCGCTGGTCCTGTTTCAAGAGCCCGGTCTCAAGATCGCTACTTGCCCTTTAGTGGAAAACGGCGTTCTTCGCATCCTTAACCTACCCGGCTACAGCCCGCATGGGCCGGCAGGATTCGAAGCTGTGCGTGTCAAGATGGCGCTGGCCTGTGAGGATGTCGATCACGCATTCTGGGCCGACGACATCAGTTTGCGCACCGATGGGCTGGTGAACTGGAGCCGCGTGTTCGGACACAGCCAGATTACGGATCTGTACCTGCTGACGCTGGCCGTGGCGCACAAAGGCGCACTCGCGACCTTCGATCACAGGATTGCGTTGAATGCTGCAGTCGGAGCGGAAAAGCGGCATTTGCTGCTTTTGTAGCAACCTGACTCGATAGTGGGGTAGCAACACGGGGTAAAGCCGGCGATCAGAATCGGCTGCATCGCGAAGCGCTCTTTGGGTATGGGCCAAAAGCGCCGCCCCTGCGCTTTGTCAGCAGGGCATCACGATCGATGCGCGATTGGCCGGTACGCACGACACCAAACGGGCAATGCAACTCGGCGTCAAAGCAGGCACGGTCATGGGGCAGTCCGGCGACTTTGGACGTTTTGCTGCTACCTTGTGCGTAAATTGTCGTCTGTCGCCTGTCGCCTGAAGGGGGCTGACTAGTTACCTTCTGAATTTGATTGCCGATGCGGCAGTATGTCGCCCATTTGTTCAAATGGATCAAGCAGCACTTGAGGATCAAGAAATTCCTGGGCAACAGCGAGAACACGGTGAAGACGCAGATCTGGCGCGCCATTGCCACTCACGTGCTCAGCGCCATTGTCAAAAAGGAGCTGCAACTACAAACCTAGCCTCACACATGTTTACAGATCTTGTCGGTGCCAGTTTTCGAGAAAACCCAGATTTCATGCGCCTTGCGGGCCGACGACTCTCCAATCGAACAAGCCCCCACTTCTACCCAATTGATTTTGTTCAACTTTTGACCGGACAGCCGTGTTAGATAATTTAAACTTCATCGCAGCACCGCAATTATTGACTTCCCCCGCATCGACCAATTTTGATGAAGGCCATTTCTTTCAATCGTTTCGGCGGGCCGGATGTCCTCGAGGTGGTCGAGATGCCATTACCCCGCCCACGCCCGGGCGAGGCATTGATCCGCGTCCTGGCCGCTGGGGTCGGCCATGGCGATTGCAAGCTGCGGCAGGGCGCCTTGCAGGCGCACTTCAAGCTGATGCTGCCGAAGACCCCCGGCCGCGACGGCATCGGGTTGCTCGAGGCCCTCGCCAACGATGCACATGGCCTTGTGGCAGGGGATCGCGTCGCGTTCCTCACACCGCACGACGTACCGGGCAGCTGCGCCGAGTTCGTCGTTCGCCCGGCCACAGGGTTGGTCGCGGTACCCACGGCGCTGGAGACGACCACCGCCATGGCCGTGACACAGCCCGGCTGCTGTGCTTGGATGACCTTGGAGGCGGCGGGGCTGCGGTCCGGCGAGCGGATTGTGGTTCATGGCGCCGGAGGGGCCATCGGATCGCTGGTAGTGCAACTGGCTAAGCACATCGGTGCGCAAGTCATCGCCACCTGCCGGTCGACGAGCCGCGACCTAGTTTTGGCTCTGGGGGCGGACCAGGTCATTTGTTTCGACCGGGAAGATCCGTTCGCCCAACGGGGCGATGCAGACGTGGTGTTCGACCCAGTGGGCGGAGAGGTCCACCGCCGGTCATACCCGCTGCTAAAGCCGGGCGGCCGTATGGTTTACCTAGTGGCGGAGCCGATCGTCGACCTGTCGGCACAGTATGGCGTACACACGATTCGTGCCCGGATTGAGGATCGCACCGAGGTCTTGGCTGCCGTTCTCCAGCTGGCCTGCGAAGGCGTGTTGCGGCCACAACCCCCGCGCATCCTTCCTCTGGAGCGCTGCGCTGAGGCGCACCGACTGTTGGAGTCCGGCAGGCAGGGACCCGGCAGAATCATTCTTGCCGTTTCGCAATAAGGGCTCGTCTGGGGTATCGGGCGAACGGCTCAGGGTTGCGCGGGCGGTCTCACGCGGCTTGTGCTGGCACGCGAACTCGGCTTGTGCTGGCACGCGAACTCGGCTGCGGCTGAAAATTACCTGCGGCGAGAGCGATCACCAGCCCAACCAGCGCCATCACGTCGTCCTACGGCACCGTGAGGAACAGGCCGGTCGCCGCAACCGGCCAGCGCGACCATCCCGCCATCGGCGTGAACAGAAAGCTCTCGAACGGCGCAGCCATCAGCACGATGCCGGCCACCGCGCTCGCCAATTTCAGCGCGATCAGGACCGCAGTGCCCTAAAACAAAAAGTTTCGGCGCCTAAAAGAAGCCAAAAGACACCACGAAGGCAACGAACGCGAGACTCATCGAGGTCATCGCGGCGTTGTTCGGGTTGCAATTGGCGATGCTGGCCGCAGCGGATCCCGCCACCGCAAATGCGGCGCGACGGCCGACATCACCGCGCACGAACTGATGGTCGACAGCCCCAGTCCGGGGATGGTGGTGATCACCGCCGTCAGCAGCAGGGTCAGGAACTGGTTATTGCCGGATACGAGGTCGATTAGGAAAGCGGCCTTCGGCTCCGGTCGTCGGCAGTTCTGCGCAGGATGACCCCGGCGGCGGCGGCGGCGACGATGCCGGGGATGATGACGACGCGAAAGACCGCTTTCATCAGGGCATCGCAAATGGCGCGCGGGCCCATGCGGGTCGAGCGCCTTAAGGCCGCGCCTCCACCACTGTGATGCAGGCCAGCACGGCGGCGTAGATCGCCCTGAAACCCATTGACAAAACGGCCAACGGGACGGCCAGCGAAGCCAAGTGCGGCCAACCGCGCCGGAGCGCGCTCCAAACCGAAGGGATCTCCGGCGGGTGCATCCCTACCATACTGTCCCGCTTGACGCGAAAATGCACCTCCCCAAAGATGGAAGGGTAGTACAGCAAGGCCGGGAAAAGCCGGATCGCGCACAATGAATTTACCCACCCAACGATCCTAAAAGGGATCGGGTAGGTAACCATTAATGCCATAAATGCAAGCATCCCCAGTTATTATTGACAGGAACAGGCCTTTCGTCCATCATCATGCAAGTTGCCATTTATGGCCGCACCCATTACGGGGATTTATTAAGCGGCCAGCGGCCACCTCGTATCAAGGATACAAAGAATGCGTTCTGCCTCCTACTCACTGTTCGTGGGCCTAGCCGCCGTGCTGGCGCTCTCGTCCGCTTTCGCCCAGCCTTTTCCGAGCAAGTCGGCGAAGATCGTGACCACGTTCCCGCCTGGCAGCGTGATCGACACCACTGCGCGCACCATAGCGAAGAACCTTTCCGACAACTGGGGTCAGACGGTCATCGTCGACCCGCGCCCTGGCGGCGGCGGCACTGGCACTGTCGGCGCGGATTCAGTGGCCAAGAGTGCGCCTGACGGCTACACCATGCTGCTGGCGCCCAACAGCGTGATGATCATCGGGCCGCAGCTTGTGAAGGCTCCCTTCGACGTATTCACCGACTTCGTGCCAGTCGGTCAGGTTGCCGTTACGCCATTTCTACTGGTCGTCAATCCGCAACTTCCGGTGAAGACTGTGCAAGAACTTCTCGCCTACGCGAAGGCCAATCCCGGCACACTCAATTATGGTTCGTCCGGTAACGGCTCACCGCAGCATCTTGGCGGAGAGCTCCTCAAGCGAGCTGGAGGTATCGACATGACGCACGTTCCGTACAAGGGCGCGGCGCTCAGCATCACCGACCTCATCGGCGGGCGGTTGCAGGTGTTCGTCGGTGCGGCGGGATCGCTGCTGCCGCACATCAAGGAAGGTCGCCTCCGGCTTCTTGCGAGTGCCGGTAGTAAGCGGCTGGCCGCATTCCCCGATGTGCCCACGATCGCGGAGACACTCCCGGGCGTGGAGGTGGATGCGTGGCTCGGCATCTTCATGCCCAAGGGGGTGCCGGCGGAGATCGTCAGCCGAGTCAACGCCGATATTGCGAAGGTCCTGAGCAGCCCCGAAACCCGCGCGACGCTATCGACTCAGGGCATTGACGTAATGGTCGACTCGCCTGCCGCGCTGACGAAACTCATGCGCGTCGATTACGAGCGTTGGGGCCGCGTTATCCGCGACGCCAACATCAGGCCCGAATGACGCGTCGCGGTGACGGCTCGCTCAATGGTTCTTTGTCAGAGGTTAGCTACGCTTTATGTGGAAGACAACGACAGCCGAGCGCACAGACGCGTGGCCTGACGCCGGCCGGTACGTAGGACGCAGCCAAGAGGTGATGGATCAGGCGGCTGAGGTCTCGGCCGTGAAGCCGTGCTTGTGTAGCGTCTTATCACGGCGCGGGGCGTTTCTTGCCACGCTCAGCGCTTCATAATCGATGGTCCTGTCCTGGAAGTGGGCGCCGCTGGCGAGCATGGCGTAGTCGGGTTCGCAACATCTTGTGCGCCAGCGCCAGGACAGACTTCTTGTGCCCCTTGCGGATGGCCAGCGACTCGAATTTGGCCTTCAGGGCGCAGTGCGTTCGGGTCGGGTCCGAACCCGACAGCTCGGTCGGCGATTTCGAGCCGGCCTTCGCAGCCGCCCCGGTGCGCATCGATGAAACCTACCGCACCGCATTTCACATCCACGCGCAGATGGAACCGCATGCGAGCCTGGCGCGGTGGGAGGGAGACAGGGTGGTGGTTCACTGCTCGACCCAGTTCATCGAAAGGGCGCGCAAACGGGTCGCGAACACGCTGACGATCCCGCAGGCAAACGTGCGTATCGTCAGCCGCTACGTCGGCGGCGGTTTCGGCGGCAAGCTGCCGATCTACGCCGACGTGATCCTGGGCGCGCTCGCCGCGCGCGAGCTCGGTCGTCCGGTCAAGACGGTGCTGACCCGCCAGCAGATGTTCCATCTCACGACCCATCGCAGCAGCACCGTCCAGCGTGTGCGGTTGGGTGCCGAACGCGATGGCGTGCTCAGCGCAATCGCCCATGAGCTCTGGTCGCACGGCACGCCTCGCCACCCGTTCTGCGAACCTGCGGCGGTGGCCACCCGCACCTTGTATGCCGGCGCTCACCGCATGACCCGGCACCGAAGCGTTGCACTCGACCTCCCTGCGGCCGATTCCTGCCGCGGCCCGGGCGAGGCGGTCGGCCTGCTGGCATTGGAAAGTGCCATGGACGAACTCGCCCACCGACTCGAACTCGACCCGATCGAACTGCGTCGGCGCAACGAGCCGCCGCAGGACCCCGAAAAGCAGGTGCCGTTCTCGACCCGCCAGTTGCTCGGCTGCATGGACGAAGGCGCGCGGCGTTTCGGTTGGGAGCGGCGCGATGCAAGGCCCGGCCAGGTACGGGAGGGCCGCTGGCGGATCGGACTGGGCATGAGCGCTGCCAGCCGGGGCAACCTCCTGAGCGAATCGCATTGCCGGGTCGTCCTCATGCTCGACGGCACGCTGCAGGTGAGGATGTCCATGACCGATATCGGCACCGGCAGCTACACCGTCTTGAGCCAAATTGCTGCCGAGATGCTCGGCCTGCCTCTGGAGCGGGTGAGGATGGAACTGGGCGACAGCGACTTCCCGCCGTCCTCGGGTTCTGGCGGTTCTGTCGGAGCCGCTAGAGCTGGCTCGGCGTTGTACGACGCTTGCGAGAAGCTGCGCAACCTGCTGGCGCAGGCGGCGGGCATCGATCCGGCACTGGCACCAGTTCGTCAATCACGACCTCGCCGGGTACCATGTGCCGGCCCACGCCGACATTCCGGCAATCGATGCGATCTTTTTGCCGGAGGTCGACGACAAAACCAATCCGCTCAAAATCAAAGGCCTGGGCGAACTCGGCATCAGCGGCGCCGGCGCCGCGCTCGCCAATGCAGTGTTCAATGCCTGCGGCGTGCGCATCCGCGACTACCCGCTGACGCTTGACAAGGTGCTGGCCGGGCTTGGCTCGTCATCGCAGTAGTGGACGCGACGCGCGTTTGCCACGCAAAGCTGCCCTGTGTGCGGCGAGGTGCGGTGCGTGCGGTGTGACGCGCTCAGCCCCAAACCTCGAATATGAGAAATGCGGATGGCGCAGGTTCGATGTCGATGACAGGCAGTGGGTTCATCCGACCGCCACTCAGGCGGCGGGAGCGGCTTCATCGAACGTGAGGCGTGCTGCGCCGCCTTCGTGCTCGATGCCGACGCCATGCGCACGCGCGAGCGCAGCCACGTCGACCCACGACAAGGTCCGGTAGCACATGACGTCCTGGTTGCCATCAGCCGGAATCGACACCACACGGATCGAGAGCAAGGGTCGGCCTGCGACAGTCTCGGCGCCGAGCTCGATCCGAACCGGTTGCACAGCCGAGTCGGTGGCCGCGATCAGCGCGGCAGTGAAGACCTCGCGCAACGCGACACGGGCCACCGGCAGTCTGGCATCACCGACCTGGTTGTCGACCGCAAAACCGCGGAATGTGAAATTGCTGTACAACATATTCAGGCATTCCTCGACGCCCGGTCCCAGGGCGGTCGCGCCGAGGTCTTCGGGCTCCAACCAGCTGACCACGTCGAGTGTGGACGCGACACCCGCGCGCGCATGGTTGTTGATGCCGGTCATGGTGTCGCGTAGCGAGTCTTGCTCGAACGGTACCGCGCCGAGTTTGCGCACTGCGACCTCGTACAACAGGCCGATCGGCTGCAGGTGGTTGACCAGATGATGGCGCAACACCGGAACCAGACGCCTGATCAGCGCATAACGCGCTGCCTCCACTTCGCGGTTCCGCAAGCGCGCCTCCAGGGGCTCATTCATGCCGTGCTCCTTCAAGGTCAGGCAGTCGCATACTGGGTGAGTTACGTCATCGTCATCGTCATCCGAAACCCCATCACGGTACATGATAGCAACACGTGACGGCGACACGGGCCTGTGTCCTTGTTTGGCTCGTTCCCACGGTGTAACATGGGCTCTTCCGGACACTTGGGGGGTTGCCATGACTGCCACTGCGTCCTTCTGCCCTATGACAATTCGAGCACCTGCCTGTCCCGCTGGAGCGCGAATACTTTCTGCGTGATCAGATCCGTAACCTCTCCGGCTCCATCCGTGTCGCTAGCCAGCGCCTGGGCGGCATTCCCATCCGCACGGCGGACCGACGCGACATGATGGGCAACGACGACCATGTGTTTGCCGGCGCGCGTGCCACGGCGACCCGCGCGCTGGCCCTCCTGCACGCGCAGGCCGATACCGTGCGCGCCGACCTGGCCCACCTGCGCCGGGAACTGGCGCAGGTGACCGAGGAGTTGAGTCACCTGCGCAGCGACCGGGTTCTCGACGGCAGCGAGCAGCTCGTGCAGGCCGCGGTGCACGCCGACACGGCGGCGCAGACGGCGGTGAGCAGCCTTGATGAGCTGACGCGGAGCACCCAGCTCGACGACCTGACCGGCGTGCCGAATCGCAAGCTCATGCTCGACCGCATCGACAACGCCATCGCCATGGCGAAGCGGCACGGCACGCATGTCGGCCTGATCTTCGTCGACCTCGACGCCTTCAAGCCGATCAACGACCGCCTCGGCCACGCCGTCGGCGACGCGGTACTGCAGATGGCGAGCCGCCGCCTGCAGCAGGCCGTGCGCGACTCCGATTCGGTCGGCCGCCACGGCGGCGACGAGTTTGTCGTCCTGCTCGCCGAATTGGCCAGTGCCGCCGACGCAGCGCCGGTGGCGCAGAAAATCCTGGAGGCGCTCGGCGCGCCCGGCGCTGTCGGGCCGCACACGGTGTCGATTTCGGCGAGCCTGGGCATCGCCGTCTATCCGGATGACGGCGATGACGCCGTGACCCTGATCGAAGCCGCCGATGAGGCGATGTACCAGGCCAAGGAGCGGGGCCCCGGTGGTTTCGCGTTCTGCTACGGGCAGGCGGCCGCGACGATCGGCAGGCGCAGCGGGCTGATGGAGCTGGAGCCAGTTGCCCGCCGACCCGACTCGCCGTTCGCCGAGCACGAGGCGCGTTTGCGCGAGCTGCTTGAGGCGAACCGGCAACTCGTCGGCGCGGCGCAGACCGCGCAGAGCCTTCAGGCCAATGCCGAGCAAGCACACCATCGGCAGATCAACTTCGTGGCGATGGCAGCGCACGCCTTGCGCAACCCGCTCACGGCGATCCGCATGGCGACTGCGGTTCTGACCCGTTCCACGGTCGGCGAGGGCGCGCGCACGGGCCCGTACGGAGTGATCGAGCGGCAGACGGCGCTGATGGCACGCCTGATCGATGACCTCATCGACGGCTCACGCGTTGGCGCCGGCATGTTCCGGCTGTCCCGCGGTGAACTGCGCCTGGACGCCATCATCGCCGCCGCGCTCGACGCAGGCCGGCATGCCATCGACGCCAAGCAGCTGCAGCTTCGGCTCAATCTGGCCGCCGAGCCGGCTCATGTGAACGGCGACCCGCAGCGCTTGATGCAGGTGTTTTCGAACCTGCTCAACAACGCCTCGCGCCGTGCCGTGCCGGGCGGCGTGATCGCGCTGGCCATGGAGATCGACGGCGCCGAGGTGGTGGTGCGCGTCGCCAACGACGGCATCGGCATTGCGCCCGAGGTCTTGCCGCGCATCTTCGATCTGTTCACGCTCGATGCCAACGTGCCGCTGGACGACGCCGGCCTCGGCATCGGTTTGGCCGTCGTCCACGAACTGGTGCGCGCGCACGGCGGCACCGTCTCGGCGAACAGCGCCGGCGCCGAGAGTGGCAGCGAGTTCGTGGTCAGGCTGCCACGCGCGCCGCAGGCGTCCGTCGCCGGCTGACGCGTCAGAGAGAAGGCACCGCGCCGGTCGCCGGCAGCCAGGCGATGGCCGCCCCATGAACGATCGCGCTGACCACGCTCACGCTCGTGCTCAGTGGCGCTTTGCAGTGTGTGCGCGATGGTTTTGCCACCTGGCATCTGCCTTGTGGCGCACATCCAGCCCCTCCAGCAGTTCCAGCAGGGCTTGTGGGTCCACCGGTTTGACCATATGGTGGTCGAACCCGGCAGCATGCGAGCGGCGGCGGTCTTCATCCTGCCCCCATCCGGTCACGGCGATCAGAACGATATTCTCGCCGTCCGGCTGCCTGCGGATGCGGCGGCACACCTCGTACCCGTTCAGCTTCGGCAGGCCGATGTCGAGCAGGATCACATCGGGCTGGAACTCCATGGCCGCATCCAAGGCCGCTTGCCCGTCGTAGGCCGTGCGGGTGTCGTCGCCCATCATCGTCAGCAACTCTGACAGGCTGTCCGCGCCATCCCGGTTGTCGTCCACCACCAGAATGCGCAGCGGCGACCGGGCGGAATATTCCGCCGCGGCTGCCGACTGCCGCGGTTGCGAAGCCTCGACTACCAGCGGCAAATGCACGACGAACTGGCTGCCCTGGCCCGGCCCGTCGCTCATGGCCTCGACCCTGCCGCCGTGCATCTCCAACAGCCGATGCACCAGCGTCAGCCCGATCCCCAAGCCGCCCTGCGACATCTCCATCGACCGATCAACCTGCGTGAACATCTCGAAAATGCGGGGCAGCTGGTCAGCGGCGATACCGATGCCGGTGTCCTTCACCGTCACCACCACGTCGCTTCGTTGACATTCGACGCTCAGTTGGATGTGGCCGCCCGGGGCGCTGTATTTGGCTGCGTTGTTCAACAGGTTCACGAACACCTGTGCCAGCCGGGTCAGGTCGGCATCGACCATCAGCGGTTGCTGCGGCAGCGTGACGGTGAGTTGCTGGCCCATCTGTTCGACCAGCGGCCGGACGGCTTCCACGGCGCTGTCCACGACCGCCGCTATCGGGACATGCTCTTTGCGCAGTACGAGCTTGCCTCGGGTGATGCGGCTGACATCCATCAAGTCATCGATCAACCGCACCATGTGCGTGAGTTGGCGATCGATCATGGAGCGGGTCTGCTCGACGGTCGCCGCTGGCACATCCGCCATCTTCATCAGGCGCAAGCCGTTGCGGATGGGGACCAGCGGGTTGCGCAGTTCGTGGGCCAGTGTCGCCAGGAATTCGTCCTTGCGGCGGTCCGCCTCGGTCAACTCGGCGGTTAACTGCCGCAACCGAATCTCCGCTGTGCTCCGCTCTGTCACGTCCAGGTTGGTCCCCACCACCCACTCGGTTTCGTTTTGCGCGTTTGCCCGCACGGTTTGCACGGCTTCGATGTGGCGCACTGCGCCGTCGTCGCGCCGGCGGATGCGAAACTCGCGGTGGCTCTTTCCGCCGTGTTGCACGGAGTCCTGCAGGATGCGCTCATTCTCCGGCAGATCCTGCGGCAACACGGCCCCGCTCCAGTCGGTGTAGTGCACGAAGCCATCGGCCGTGGGCGCGATGCCATAGAGGCGGAACATCTGCGCATCCCAGCAAATCGCATTGGTGAGGACGTTCCATTCCCAGATGCCCACCGCCGTCGCTTCGGTCGCCAGCCGCGTGCGCGTTTCGCTGGCGCGCAACTTTTCTTCGGCAGCGCGGCGCATGTCGATTTCCATCGCCGATGGAACGAGATGCGTGATGCGCCCGTGCGCATTGCGCAGCGGCGCAACCTGGAAATCGATCCATACCCGCGTGTCGCCTGCCATGCGAACGAGCACGTCGTAACGGACGATTTCGCCGTTGGCGGCACGTGCGCACGCCTGCCGCAGTTGCGCCTGGATTTCGGGAGAATAGCTCCACCAGTAGCAGTCCCAGAACTTTTCCCCGAGCCCCTCGCCAGCCGGGATGCTGGCCGCTTGCAGCGGCGCGGCGTTCGCGTAGGTCAAGGTTCCGTCCATCGTCATCACGCCGACGAAGGAAAAAAGATTGTTCAGGACACTGAATGTGAACTGCTGGCTTTCGCGAAGCGCGTCCTCCGCCTGCTTGCGCTCGGTGATGTCGGGGCTGCTACCCACCATGCCCAGAAACTCGCCGCAGGCGGAGAAACGCGGGTTGGCACGGGACTCGAGCCATCGCCACTCCCCATCGAACCGGCGCGCACGCACCTCGGCGTGGAAGGGGCGGCGACCCTGCACACAGGCGCTGAACTCGCCCGCATACGCCGCCACATCATCGGAATGCACCAGCGGCTCCCAGCTCGTGCCGGCGATCTGCAGGGGGGTAACGCCGAAGAACTCACAATAGGTTCGGTTGACGAACTGCAACCGCCCCTGGGCGTCGTGAACCCAGATGACCAGCGGCAATCCATCGGCCATGATGCGAAAGCGCTGTTCACTTTCCCGCAGCGCTTCTTCCGTCTGCGTGCGCTGGGTGATGTCATCGAAAACGGCAACGAAGTGACCTTTCATCGGGCAATAAACAGACATCGACAGACGCAGGCCCAGCGGCTTGAAATCGATCTCGAATCGCTCTGGAATGCCGGTCAAGGCAACCCGGACATAGGCCTCGAACAATTCCGGGTTCAAATCCTTGATCCCCGGAACTTGGGTGACTCTCTTGCCGGTCACGTTCTCCAAGCCGGTCAGTCTTCCAAAACTGTCGTTCACCGCAAGATAGACAAAATCGTGTGGCTGGCCATGCTCGTCAAAGAGCATCTGGCAATAGGCATACCCGTCCAGCATGTTCTCGAAGAGCGAGCGATAACTGGCTTCGCTATCGCGCAATGCTTCCTCGGCACGCTTGCGCTCGGTAATGTCCGTGACGATGCCCGCGATCCGCAGCGGCTTGCCTTGAGCGTCATAACGCATCTTGCCCCGGACCGAGATCCAGTGGATGGAGCCGTCGGGCCAGCGCACGCGTGACTCGTGAAACAGCTTGTTTGTGCTCTGGGCCAGCGCGTATGCCTCCAGGATGGCGGGGCGGTCTTCGGGCACGATGTGCTTCAGCGCGGTGTCCAAGCTCCACAGGGGCTGGAGCGTTTCATAGCCGAAAATCTGATCGTGGCGCAGGGTTCGGATGGCGACATTCGTCGCCAGATCCAGGTCCCAGATCCCCATGTCCATCGCCTCGGCCGCCAGCCGTAGCCGGTCCTCACTCTCCCACAGCGACTCCTCCACGCGCTTGCGCTCGGTGATGTCCGTGAACATGCCCAGTGCGCCGATGAACTCGCCATCGGGATCGAACATCGCGTTATAGGACGCCACCGTCCACAGCTCGCTGCCGTCCTTGCGACGGTAGCGCTGGTCCCCGACCTGGGGTAAGCCCTGCCGGTGCAGTCCCAAGTTCACCCCGGCCTTGGGACGATCCTCCTCCCACATGAAATCGGTGTGGACGCGGCCCATGAGCTCCGCCGGCGCATAGCCCAGCAGATCGGCGATGCGCTGGTTCACATAGGTGGTGAGTCCCTGGGCATCAATCGTCCAGATGCCCTCGTGAGCCGTCTCGATCACGCGCCGGTAGCGTTCATCGCTCTCGAGTAGCGCCGTCTGCGCCCGATGGCGCTCGGAGATGTCGCGGAAGACGCCGGCGTAGCCAGCTGGCGCTCCGCCCGCGTCGCGCAGGGCCGTGAGACTGGTTTCGACGGCGATTTCGCGGCCATCGTGTGTGCGATGGGTGATCTCGCTGCGCCATTCGCCGTGCGCCCGCAGGGCGGCCCACATCGCAGCTTCCATCTCCGCGCGCGGCCACTGCCAGGTGAAAATATCACGGA